>Ga0315543_1004377_pt1 | contig 11862 bp, 8 predicted proteins | sample SalMarSW160210MG_2_FD_203098 | JGI IMG/M metagenome (GOLD analysis project Ga0315543, IMG submission 203098) | Salt marsh sediment microbial communities from the Plum Island Ecosystem LTER, Massachusetts, United States - Salt Marsh Sediment SW1601-210 ...
GAAGGCTTTATTGAAATTGATCGCGAAGACCCGGTAGGCCAGGTTGAAGAGAAGTTTGGCGAGGGATTCCTCCGGTACTATCATCCGGACGCCGCTGAAGGAATGCTCGCCGCAGACTACTCCTTAATTAAGATTGCTGAGCATATATTAGCACTTGACCAGACTCTTGAAGAGAACAAGGCGATTGTAGTTGACTATCTAAATAAGTTGGTAGAAACATTGCCACTGCCGGATGCCGGCAATATAGGAGATATTGATAAGGCGTTAGCACAGAATAGTATTGCAGCAGAGTGGGTGAACGCTGCCCTTGATTTTGTCCTAACTGTCAACATTGCGCTCGGCCATCCTGCTGATTATTCGGTTCAGGTATTCATAGACACGTATCTGTCAACGAGTAACGCGAGTCCTCAAACGACCAGATTTATGAGAAGATACCTGCAAATAAAGCTGGAATCAACAACTCGTGGCATGATGGCAAGTATTTCCGATAGCGATATGGATCGTGGTTAATCTGTGTTTTTCACAGCTATAGAGATTGTTAGCTGATAGGGTGTGTTTTGCAAATAGAATCGCACGGCACACCCTATTTGCTTTGCAGTAAGTTTAAGACAACCCGAAAACCTATATCGCAGCAGCTTTGTTCTTCATCGAAGCTGTGCTCGGAATCTGGATTTGTATATTTTGGTGGTGACAGGCAGGAACCGCCACATAATACGGATGAGTCATTCTTGCTACACCATTCCCATACATTGCCAATGAGGTCGTGTAAACCGTAGATATTTCCATCGTCGTTTGTTTTGCATGGCCAGGCTGTTTCATAGGGATTATCAGCATCAAAGTCCTGAACGTTAATTCTCGGCCAATATTCACCCTCTGCTATCGGCATAAGATCTTCTTCGACTGCGCCTACAGGTGGAAAGGGCTTGGGTATCTTGATGCCGCACTTAGTATTGTAGTTTTTCGCTTCCTTTAGCCAGGCAGCCGACCTGATGTGTGCATTTCGAGTGGTATTATATTTGCAGGCGTATTTGTGCTGCGCGGCTGTCGGCAATTCTATGCTGAGCCACCGAGTGTAAGCTATTGCTCCTTGATATGTGATCCATACTACAGGGTTATCATCTTTTGCTTTGGATGTCTTATTGATCTGAAAAATCCCACTATTGTGTTCTATGGGTGAGCAATATGGATGAAAGGAAGAGCTTGGCACAATCAGGACTGCGCCGTTTTTGCCGGTAATTTCTCCGAAAGAAAGAGCTGCGCCGGTTTGCCGATCCTGATTTAAAAATCTTACATATTGCTCATTGGTGATTTCGCAAATGGCCATGTAAAAAGGCTTTGTGTTCTGAATTGTATCACCGGGAATAAATCTAAATATTACACTATTATCCTTCGTTGACCTGACGTATTTAGGCCAGCCTACGTTCCAGCCGTCATTAGGATCGACGGTATAGAAGAAGTCCAGCCAATCTTTCTGCTCTTTAACGATTGCCTGTCGTATTTCATTCCAACCGGGGACGGTGACTATTTTATGGTTTTCGTCAATTGGCTCAAACAAACTTGGGTCCAAATATGCTGCGTCAAAAACCAATCGCCAGTTGACCAGGTCTAAACGTTTACAATATTCGGGTTTAAGCTTGTTCTTGATTGCCTGGAGCTCTTCCCAATAATGTTTGCACCTACCAATTTCCTCACCATCCTTCTTTATAGTAACAATCTTTTCCTCATACTTCTTTATAGCAGGCAATTGCAGCATATCATTAATATCTGATTTGATTTCATCAAAATCTTTTTTAAGACTCTTCAATTCCTGCAACTGTTCCTGTTTTTGTTTACGAACAAGTTCGTTATTGATTTCCCTCTCGATATACGTAATTTCCGTATCCCAGGAATACTTATTACGTGGATCGTCACCTAACTTACGGTAATTCTCAGCTTCTTTAATCCAACTTCGAAAATCTTCTTTTGTTAAAGTGACTTTTTCGTATGTGGAAGTTTTCTTAAGAAGGTCTGTACGGAATCCAACCGGCCAATTAGGGTCGGTTACAAACACCATAATATCTTTGGCAAGGTCCTCAAAATCCTTGACCTCATCCAGGTTAGGGTTGGAGCCATACGGAATGTGTGCTTTAAATTCAACGAGTATTTTATCTGCGAAGCTGTGAGTTGAGATTTCTATTTTATAGCGATCTATATTTGCTTTTCTAAATATTATTTCACGCTTAGTGCTGGTATCAGCGAGTGTTTTAAGAAGAGATTCACCTCGCTCTATGTTGTCGGCCTTTATTGTTTCAAATTCAACCTTTAATCTATCTTGGATTTCTTTATCAGTTTGCCATTCTTCAGGCTTGTTGGGCCAGAACGGCTCTGAGAGTTCGCTGAGTCTTGACCAGACAGCAAACACTGCTTCGGTTTGTGTGGTAGTGTCAGCTATCTTTACAAGCTCCTGCCTCTGATTTTGTTGCTGAATTGCTTTGAGGGTTGTGATTCTGGCGTTCAACTCTTGAAAAGCTCTATTAACAGAGGAATTTCCAGCGAAGATATCTAAAAAGACGTTTGCCCTTCCAAGTTCGTTGTATAGTTTTTTGAATTCGCCGACGCTATCCGCAGTAGGCTGGTGATCGAGCAGATAACAAAGTTTAAAGTTTTCGTGAACCTTACAAAAAGCTTTAACAAGTGTGTTTAAATCCACACCTAATTTGCGCAATATATTTAAGTCATCATGCCACTGCGGCTTAAAGCTTTGCGGGTTATTTATGTCAGGAATCTCATCTTTTGGAAATTGGCTTATAATATTCTGGAATATTTTCTCCCTTTCTTGATGATAGCTATTTTGCAGTTCAACATTACTAATGTCCCTGTTCTCAGGCGAAGGAAGAGTTGCAGCAAAGTCCCGATCCGAACTTTTAGCCAGGTCATTAAGTTTATTCAATCTTTTCCATGCCTCCTCCGCTTTTGGCCGGACCCTATTAAGTGTGGGACGGTCATCTTTTGTTAACTTGTCTCTCGTGTCTTCATCGAGGATCTTATCGCGATAATCCAGCCAGGTTTTTCTAACTGCCTGAGATTCTACTATTTCCCTTTGTAATACCGCAATCAACCATGCATGTGGTTTTTCCAAGTACTTCTGTGCCAAATTTAACCATTTCTCAAAAGTTGAATTGTTTGGTGAGATAGTAGACGCTAAGTCTTGATAATCCCGATCACGTTTGAAAGGCTCTTTATCAACGTCCGTCCAGTTGTCTTTGGTAAATTCAGCGAGCTTGTTGGCTAAGCTGCTTACCTCTTTAAGTTCACGAATGAGGATATCCAGATCGGCGGAAATGAGTTTTGACTGAACATACTGAATATGGTTTGGAAATTTGGCAAGAATTGGGTCGCCGGTGCTTTCAATAATTTTCTGGTTTTCTTCAATTTTTGTCCATTGAGACTCGATACCATCCAAATCACGCTGAAGCTTGAGGATTATATCCACATTTTTGATGCTGTCTTTGTTATTTGGCCCCGTCTTTACTTTACCAATCAAATCCTTAAGATACGTGGCAGGCCCAAACCAGTCGCGTTTTTTGAAATCGTTTGCGATGTCATTCATATCTGCCAATACAGGCCATGGTTTATCTGAGTCCGGGTCAAAAAAGCTCTTAATGTTGTTAATTGCGTCAAGTGCTTCTTGCGTTTTGTTCTGTTTGGCAAATTGTGGGTTTTTCAATATGTACGGGTCCGAGACGATGGTTCCTTCTCTTCTTGCTATCTCGTCGGGATAGGACGCGATTTCGATCATTTCTACTATCTTGCACAGAACCGGATCTTTGCTCCAGCTAACTTTTATTTTTAGTCCATCTTTTCCTTCTTTCTCCAGTTCCAGACGATAATCTCCGACCCAGCTTATGTACTCATCGCACACAAGTTTCCAATCCGTTTCTGATGGTGGTGGCCAAATCAAATCATGGATATAACGGCGAGTTGATGGCACTGAAAGGATTATGATGCCGAGGATTAAAAATACTGCTGCGGTGGTAGGTAGAGTTGCCTTAAGAGACGATTTTGCCTTTTTTAATTGAGCCAGCTCCTCGATTAGATTCTCGATGGTCATTGGAGCAGGCTCTACGTGGATGTTTAGCAAACGATTGCATAGTTTTTTCCAATCGTTTGCCTGCCTGCCGAGCCCGGTCCACTTTTCCGAGTCTGGTATTTGCCAGCCGCTGACGGCTGGCGTTGGGCGGTGCATTATAAGCTGATAAATGAGTTTTGCTATGGCCCGTAAATCATCGGCCCAGTGTTTTGCATCAATAAATTCATCCGGCGATGGGTCAGCGAGCACTATTTTAGAATTGGAGATACTTCGGTTGCCGGCAATGAGGACATTAGTGGCTTTGAGATTTCCATGAGGTCGGTTGCATGCTTGCTTTAACTCAAGCAGACCTTTGGTGATTGACTCGATAATAGTATGAAGTGCCTCTGATGTCAGCTTGACGTGGCCATCAATTAACATCTGGAGCGAGCGGTCGTAGTTATCTGTAGCGTAAAATGCTCCCTTAGTAGTTGTGCCATACTGGAGAATAGGGGCCCAGTGTTGAGCACTGCTGTCGGCAACCTTCTGCTGGGTGAGGGCTCTACTGATGAATAGTGCAGACTTTCGCTCTAACTGCTTTTCATCCGAGAAGGGAGCTAAAGGCTGCAAGGCCTTGATGACAAATTGTTCTGCGGGGCCAGCTGCCGACCGCCCAGCATAAACTACAACAGAACCGGTTCGATGAAGCTCACGGGTAGTCTCATAGCGGCCAAAAGTTGCCATTTTATCTATGTAATTTTAAACCAAAAAAGAAAGTAAGAAATTGACTCAAAATGCAAGATATCGTTCTTAATCACTTTCTGGCAAGGTCAAGGGAACGATATTGCTCGGTTCGATACTAATGTCAATCTCCCTGGTCATTCCCCAGCCCCTCGGCGGCAAAGGCAAACTCAATCGCCTTGCATCAGCGTTACCGGTAAGCTCAGGGAATATGCCGGGCAGGTCCGCTAAGATTAAAAGATATGCAGCCTTTCTCGCCTTCCATACGTTGCGCCAGATAGGGTCTTTTTCACTTAGGGTATATTTGCAGGGGCCTTTGCCGAACCGGATTACATGAGTATATCCTTTAGCACTTTCTCGAAGCTGGTTTCCGGGTTTCCAGTAATCGGCCATTGACACTGCTTCCCATTGGTCTTTCTCGAACCTGTTGACTCCTACCAGATGTACTTCTACCGATTTTGGACAGATATCATTAGTTGCTATCACGTTAACCTTAGTGCATCCCACCACCAGTAAGACAATTAAAAGCATCACAAAAGTCTGAACATAAGATAATATTATTTTCATTGCTGACTCCTTACAGTTACTCTCCATTACTTATCCGATACTACACATGCTAAGTAGGATTTTTTGCTATATAACTAATGCTGTAATCGGCCATTTACACGAGATACTTTTGAATAACAGCGACGATTTCCTTGTTGGATTTCCAGTCGGCGACGATAAGGCTGCGGGTTCTTAATATAAGTTTGTCTAAATCGGTAATTGTTCGCTCAAAGACCTTGTGGAGACCGCCCTGCCGGGCGTCACCGTAATCTCTGCATTCACTGTCAGGACCCATTCCGGGGAACATCCGTAGAATTATAGCCAGCATTGTCCACCACAGTTCGGATGGAATAAAGCTGAAAGCTTCGCCTGCTGTTATCTTATCGAAGTTTAGATGTTGAGGGCCGAGTGATTCAGGCCATCTTTTATCCTTATCGAATATCTCCTTTATACGTATATCCAAGCCGGTGGATTCATTGTAATCAGCTTCAACCTGGCGGGCGAGGCTTAACATTGTATCAAGGGCTACAGGCAGGCTGGTTGTGTTATCAACGAGAAGGATTCTTACAGCTAAAACCGCCAGAGAATACAGGTCACAGGGACTACTTAAAAGTGGTATGACGCTGAACGGTACATCGGGCATCGGTATCCCTTTTGCAGCCTGCAGGCTTGAAATCTCGGCGTCGTTTATGTTCTGAGCTATAGTGCGAAAACGCCATTCCCCTGGTGCCATCGCTGAATCCGCTTCGAGGCGGCTGTAGAGATTTATATCGCCGGAGGCAAGATTAAGCCTCTGCCATACAAGGTCGTGACCCGTCGTTTCGATGCGTTCATGTGTCGCAAATGTCCCTTCAACAACTATCGTATTATCAACATCCGGTAAAACTTCACGTATGCGGATGGATGCACGTCCTTTGGTTGGTTGAGAGGTTGCTAAGGGACGGTAAATGGATGTTTCACCTGTTATTGCGGGCAAATAATATTTTACGTCGCTTTTTTCTATCGCCAGTGGAATTGCATTACCCGGATCGCCAAGTTGTGCTCTGGCCGTCCACAGAACAGGCAGTCCGCGTCCCGGCTCACCGAGCTTGATGTGCCAGCTATCCGGACTGATATTAAGAAGCGGGCTTTGCAAATAACGAACAATAGAATGCACCGACGAAGTGAGATCGGCGAGCAGTCGGAGCTTCAGGTGAAAGGTTTCGACCAGCCGACCGCATCGGCCGTGGGTGTCGAGCAGAAGCCAGCCCTCGGTGGTCAGGGCGGCTTCGTCTTTTTTCAGTGCGCTAATCTGCGCACCGAGATCGGGTGTTGACTTTCCGTGCTTTAGCCCATCCCATGAGGCGCCGTTGATAATATCGATGAAGGTTTCCAGCCCAATCGGAGCATGCTTTTTTACCAGTATCAGCCCGGCTTGCGTATTCAATGGAATAAGATGATTGTGGCCGGGGTAGATTTCGGATAGTGGCTTTGTTGAATCATTCGTTGGTGCGCCCTGTGTAACAGGCACGAAATGCGACTCAACTCCTCTCGTCGGCAAATACAAGTAACGATGTAACGAGCCGTTATAGCTTGGGAGATTCTTCTGCTGGAGCAGGCCTTCATCCGTGCACAGCTTCCAGGGTGCTACGGAATTGATGTCCACCGGATGGACCGGCGAAAGTGTGGAAATATCCAGAGATGTCGGCAGCGGATGTTCGGCCTCCCAGCCGGTTTTTACTATTACCGCTTCATCGAGTTGCTCAAGGGCTCGAAACTGCCTACGCCAACGGTCGTCCAGCATAGCGTTTGAAAGTGACTGCCTATTTGCCGCTACCAGCTCGGCCAGAGCATCGGTGTTTTGAATCCATATTTCGAGCCACTCGTGTACCTGGCTGGACGTATCAACAACGCATCCTAAGAATACCTTTGCATCGACTGTGTCGCGCAGCATAACGAGGTGGCCGGCCGCAGGATCGGCCTGGCACCTTACCAAAGCACAAATCTTCAGTACCGCATCTTTCTGGTCCTGGCTGATAGGTATAGCAGCATAACCTTCCGGTATGGCCGCAAGAGCATTACTTGTTTTAGAATTCGACACAGGCAACTCGCTTTAATGCTTGTCATTCCCGTGAAAACGGGAATCCAGTTATCTACAAATTTTAATAGATTCCCGCTCCTTCGGCTTGCGCTCAGGGCAAGCTCTGTGCGGGAATGACACTACAAATCGGTTAGTTTGAGTTATTTAGTACGAATTCTACTGGATAGTATGCTACTGTCAAGCGGAATAATTAACGCTGCCAAAACACAATATGGTTTCTTTGACAGAATTGGCCGGATAAAAATTAAGGCAATTTCCTCCCCCAAATTTCAGCTTACCTTCTGTCTTACCTGGCTTCATCCGCCGATAATCACGGTGGGACAGCCCATGACGATGACTCCGCCGTGGGCGGTGTTATCACCTATGCGGGCGGCGGGTTTATTGCCGATAAGTACTGTGGCTGAGCCTTTGACTATGGTATCAGGTGGGCCGACGCACGTAGCCATATCGCCCACGACTGCTGCCGGCATACTGCCGATTAGCACTGTCGGCACACCGGGGCCTGTGATAGGCCCGCCCACATGCGGCACGGGCGGCGTGCCCGGCGTTACCATCGGGCAGGTGTGCATATCACTAATTCTCGCTGCCGGCGGCATCTCAGATTCTCCATTTATGTATCATTATCTTTTAATATACATTATATTAAAAACATTTTCATCTAACAAGTGCCTTTTCGAAACAATATTAACATCGCTCACCAAGCGAGTAGAGCAGCCCAGAGGAAGGATGGACCTACCAATATGAAGAATCGGCGAAACACCAGGCGTTACCATCGGAGAAGTATGCATATCAATAAATCTCATTGCTGGAGGCATCTTTTATTTCTCTGTCTGCGAGTAGTATCAGTCTGGTTGGGGGCTGTTCGTAGCAAATAGAGATTCGCCCGTCATGGCATCGATTATATTACGCATATGATTTCGCTGCCAAACTGGTATTGAATCTCCATATGGTCCACGGGCCGGCATGGGTGGCAAACCGCGAAGCGTAACAATCCATACGGGTCGAGGTTCTGAATCCATTCTTGAGTGCATTACATAGCTGGCATAGATCTCCTTGGCCAAGAAGGGACTACCTATACCGTCAGATAACACAATATCAAGTGCATCGAGAAAACCAATCTTAGGTTCCTCATCGGGCAGTCCGTGATAGGTTTCCTCTTCTGCCCGGAGTTGTTCTTCCGCTGATTCACCTGAGGCAATTGGTCGCATATCTGGATCTTTACCTTCGAATTTTGAGGTGATGCTTAAAAGCTGACCAGTGTTCCTATCAATAAGAACAATAAATTTTCTTTGGAATTGATCTTGATAACCCGGTATCGCCGACTCAAGTCTTAGGGAGACATTCTCGAATTCTACCTGCCAGGCTTGGCTACCGATGAGTTGCTTGCTTAGGAATGGCGTATAATCTTCGGTAACGGTTGTAAAACGTGCTGAAATTTTCTCCGATAATTCATCAAGCCCTGTTAGCCGACTAGCTACAGCGACAGCCTCGGACTGGCTTGTTATCTGATGTGGTTCCACCATTGTTTTCCTTTCAAATATTCTTTTGTGAGTGCATTGAGGTAAAGTAGCTAGAATTAAGCCACTTACTAGGACAACACCGAAATATGTAAAAGTGTATTTCACTGATTCACTGTAATAATAACAACTAGGGTAGAGGCTTTTTGTCCCAGATATTGAATGCCTTGCTACTAACTCGCTCTACGCCCCATTCACTTGCATTATCACTTTTTATATCTCCGACGGCAAAGCCAGCATTTTGGTAGGCCTTGCCTTGTTCGCGATACTGACATTCAGTAAAGCTGCATTTGTTGGCGCTGGTTCCCGGCATATCATCCTCTTTATTGTATATTTCTCCGTTGTATTGAATGTCGTCCCCGGTTTTATTTTTCCACCCGTTGTCGGCGTAAGTCTGCCATTTCGTGCCGTCGTAAGAAAATGTCCACTTGCCGTTGGACTTATCAAGGTCGCACTGGTATGTATGGGTCGAGCCTTCTGCGGGTGCATTGGCGGTATCATAGTTTACTTTGTAGGTTGAACCATTCATTTCGGCGTAACGGTATTTCTTGATACTCACCGAGCCGGCGTTACGTTCTCTGCCATAGCCGGTTTGGGCCCATATCATTGAACCCCCCGTTTGATTCGTGATATTAACATAAACCACATGATATGCAGCTGTTGTGCCGCCTCCGTCCTCGCAGCAAAGTTTTCCATAGCGTGTTTTTATTTTAGCTTTTATGCCAATTAGTTTCGACACGGACTTTAGGGCGTATGCGTATTTTCGTCCCGGGGTACATGTACAAACCTTAACGTTGGCCGTGGCGGAGCAGTTGCAGCCGGAGCCGGAGACAGTGTAAGTGACCTTGATGGTGGTTGTGCCCAGCGTCACGGCCTTGACTGTGCCAGAATTGCCGCTGCCAGAGACGGTTGCCACGGCGGTATCACTGCTGCTCCAAGCAAAGGTGCCTGGAGACGGACTGGCAGTCGCGGTCACGTTTTTAGTGTTACCGGCCCCACATATTGCCACCTGCTTGGGGCTGATAGTGACCTTACAGACAGCCTCACAAGGCAATATTTCAGAGGGTTCTTCGTTCTTCTTTTCTTTGCCCTTTTTGACTCCACCATTACAATCGCACATACTCTAATCCACCCGGTTAGGGCTTTGTGAGCCACTTTTCCATATAGTTAACCGACTCTTCATACAAACGCTTGACTTTCTTTCCCTGATCTTCCATGGTCGGATCGGTCAGGATGTCCTTTATCCATGGCAGGAACGGTTCACGGTCGCAGGCGCTTCCAAGGAAAAACATTAATACAATAAGTAATATCTGTCCATTGACTGATGTGATTCCGTAATCAGCGGCGGTTTTTCTTCCTACATTTACTAATCTATCAATTGTTTGATCACCTAGGACAACATATTTCCTGTGAAACAATCGCTGTAGCAAGTTCTTGATGTGTATTGCAAAATTGCCTGTAGGGTCTTGGGAGATTATCTGTGTATGCTCTTTGCGTAATGTCAGAAAAGCCCTGTTGATATCTGCGTTGTTTTCACCTGCTATCCTTTTCATAAAATCCAGGGCGGTATTTGCAAGCTTGTCGGCTTGAACAGAAGGATCGGCTTCACTCTTATCTTTCAGTATCTCATGTGCCCAGGGAAAAAAGAAGTCCGTATCAAAATTGCTTCCCAACATGAACATCACTGTAATATACAGGCACATGTTCCTCTCAGTTGTGAAATCATACATTTGTGATCGTTCAATCCCGTATTGAATAACATTGCGAACAATCGGTTCTCCAGCGATTCTGTAATGATTAGGGAAGAACTCTTTTACGTGTTCTACCATATCATCCTCGAACCGTCTGAATGCAGCGGTTCTAAAAGTAGTCATCTGTTCTTTGCGAATATGTAGCATTTTCTCTGGTACCTATTACGATTGTATGAGATGTACTTTTTCGACTCGGATTTTCTGGCCATCAGATGAATAACGCAGGAGGGTAGAAGAATCTTCGTCTTCAAGAATATAGCAGCTTATCGGGCCAAAGACAATCTTCATTTCCTCGGCATTACAAGTCGGCAGATAAACCCTCAGCACACGCGGGTCATAGTAACGAAAGTATATAAGTTTTCCTTCAGGGCTATATACCTTTAGGAACCTTCGAAAATGCTGACGCAGCATTCGAAGTTCAACTTCAGCCGGTGTCATCACGAAGATGCCCCAGTGATTGCCCCAGCCTTCTTCCAATACCAATTTGGTGAAAGGTCCGTCATATTCTAACTTGACTAAGTACGGGGCGACTGCGGCTATATCAGGCTCCAATTCACCGCGGTAGAGGCATACGTGCTCTGGCTCGTGTTCCCAAAGTACCTGCGGTAAGTCCGGGACAGAGGCGCCATCGAGAACCGTATATACATTGGTCCCAGGCTGTGAAAACAAATGTTTCACAAGCGATTGAGTCACAACTTTTTCGTTCATTAAATTTTCCCTAACTTGGTAGTTTACGAGCTGGCTTGTTACTGTGCCCTTGCCTTTTCACACTCTTCACAAAATGGCGTGCCGTCTTTAGCCGCTTGCTGGAGAACCGTTGCCTGAGCGCTAAACTGCACAGGCTCAGGTGGCTTGGGGGGTTTGGGTGGTTCACTCGTCTGGCCTGGTTCTGCAGTAGCTGCCTCTTTCGGTTCCTTGGGGGTATCAGGCGAGCAGCCCGCACCAGAGCCGGCTGAACCGCCGCTATTGATTTTTACCAATGCTCCCTGGATTGTAACTCCAGCCGGGCCTATGTCCACAAATCCACCCGCCGCTTTGATGGTAAGCTGCAGCCCAGCTTCGATGATTACCTTCATTCCGCCCTTGAGGTGAATTTCCTGGGCGGCTTCAAGCGCGTGGTTCATGCCGACCTTCTGTTGCATATCCATGCCGGCTTGAACAGATATAGTACCATCTATT
>Ga0315543_1004378_pt1 | contig 11861 bp, 8 predicted proteins | sample SalMarSW160210MG_2_FD_203098 | JGI IMG/M metagenome (GOLD analysis project Ga0315543, IMG submission 203098) | Salt marsh sediment microbial communities from the Plum Island Ecosystem LTER, Massachusetts, United States - Salt Marsh Sediment SW1601-210 ...
TGGATATTCCCATTACGCCTAAAAATTTATTTATGTGGTTTTATGCACAGATGCGAGGCCCGGCCCGGGCCCTCAACACCAAATGGGGTATGAGTATCTATGGCCAGGCTGAGCCGCATTTGCGTTTTCCTTCGATGAAACTGGCCTACGACCTTGGCGCTGAGTTCATTTGGTTCTGGACCTCCGACCATGACCACCATGTCCCCTACACAGAACAGTTGGCCCTTGCGCGCCAAATTACCGGCTACGCCAAAAGCCATCCCCGGCCGGATTTGAACAACCTGCGCAGAGCAGCCACAACCGCCATCGTTCTTCCCTACGGCTACACACTGCCCACCTGCTGGCAGCTCTTCACGTGGGGCACGCATATTTATCCGCTCAGCCGCAAGAATCGCTTCGGCCTAACGTACAAAGAAGTTCTCAGTCCGGCTATTAAAGAAATTGCACAATGCCTGAAAAACAACATTTCCTACGATGTCGTACCCGCTGGAAAGGCCTTTGACCCTGCTGACTATGACAAGGTCGTATGGATAAGCGAAAAAGGGATGTAAGTATCAAACATCCAACCGGTAAACTTCTATATCGGAAATCCGGGCGCATATTTCTACTATTGCCACTTATATCCGACAATGGGTTTTGCCTTGCTGTCAATCATAAGCGGTTCAACAGGATTCGGCCAGACTCTACAAATCGGTTCGGCAGAACGAACCCAGCCTTTTTTCCGCATGTCGGCCTTTGTCGAATAAAATCGCTCACCGGAACTTGTATTTTGATACTCATAAAGCATAACGGTAACAGAAGACTTCTCATCCGGAGCGATAGCATAAAACAACGGCTTGGCGGATTGTCCCTGCACCTGCCGCCGCAGCACAACAATCTGCTTTCCCTTGATTTTGCTTTGCTCGGCAAATATAGGAATCAGACCCTCATAAGCTCTGTCCGGCTCAATGGCAAAAAACGGAATCGATTCGACCATTTCCAGCTTATTGAGGCTTTGAAGACCGTCATACAGGAAATAATCTTTTTTGTCGTTTTTGTCTCGGACCTGATAGACCGCCGCTGGCAAATTAAGACGAGCGTCATCCAGCGACAGCCGGTACATAATCTGATTATAATCATAGCGAGGCGTTGCATTAGCAGCATCACCCGAAAAGGTGAATGAATAGGTACCTTCGAAATAGATTAATCGACCGTTATCCTCATCAAAGTTCGGATGGTGCTTGGGATTGTAGAACGAATATTTATTGTGAGTTACAATCCTTCTGGCGTAGGCCCACGGCCCCACAGGCGTGTCGGCCTCCGAGTACCAGACTTCGCCAAGAAAGGACGGCTCTCCATATTGTTGAACGGCAATCTCCACCCACTTCTGACGGTAGCCATTCCAGGAAACCGTTCCGCCGTGAGGCACGACGGCTTTGCCTGTTTCAATATCATAAAGATGTACAGACTGTCTCTCTTTTCTTAAGGCACTAATAACATCCGGCCTGCGTGATAAGTCATCGCCGATTAAATCGGATGTTGATATCCATCTGCAAACCTTGTTTTCGTCCGGCGACCTAAGCTGTTTTAGCCCGCCGCCGCTTTTGGCCAGGCAGGTAAATACCTGATAGGCATTCGGGTCCATAATATCGTCCCAGTCGGCCTTGACTCTCATCCTTACAGCCAGAGGGAAAGGCGTCGCAAAGTAGTACCAGTTGTCACCTTCGGCTTGAACGCGAATAGGATGTCCGAGGTCGGGATACAGCAGAAAGTCCACACCTCCACGGATTACTCGCTGAAAAGAATTCGTCTTATCATCAAAAACCATAATCCCTCGTTCATAAGCCTCGCCGAGACTTTTCATACGCGCGTATTTTGCAACCAGCCGTTCATTGCCTTTTTTATCTTTCACCATCAAAAAACTTTCGGCCCAGATCATTCCCGGCTCGCGAAATTTACACATTGGTTTGCTGAAACCCGTCTCGTCGACAAAGTACGTAAGATTTATTCCAACGTTCGGGTCAAGCCCGCCCGGACCGGGCAAATCGGATACTGCCCCGGCCATGCCGAAATGCCCAAGAGGATATGACGGTTTGCCGGTATCTCCCCAGAACCAATACAACCGCCCACGATAAATGCAGGTATATACCGAATCCTGACCTGTAACCTGACCATTCAAAAGCGGGCATTTCACCGGCACAGAATGGCCGGTTAGAATACTATCACGATAAATTCCCTGGCCGGTATTCCGGTAGAGCCTCTCTGCAATGTTGATTCGTTTTATCTTCAGAATAGTATCCCCCCCCGATGTCACGTCAAGAATTCTCCCCCGAAAACCAAAACCATCCTTTGGAAATTCATAGCCGTGGCTTTCAACATAAAAAAATACCTTCTGATTCATCAATCCCGGCTCATAGAACGCAACAATTCCACCGCTGTCGGTGAAATAACGTACATTGTTGACCGTTCGAAGCTCGATAAGTGGTACGCCGCGACCAGTTTGCTCATCGATGACCTGAATCTTGAAGTACTTAGCAGGAGAATCTAAATCCGCAGCAGCCCTTTCGCTGGAAGCAGTGAGCAGACCTGAGTTTCCCTGATTAGTTACAAAAAACAAAAAAAGAAACAACAATCGCAATTTGCAAACCATTTTGAGTTTCATAATCTTTCCTTTTTAATTTGTCGTTTACATATTTTCTTCTATCACCAATGATACCACCTGCCAAAGGCAATTAACAGTAAACCTCTCAAAATTCGGCAACCACCTTGACGGGCCACGGGTCATCGAGCCGCATCCATCCGCCGCTGCCGTTGTTTGGCCACACGCTGCCCCACCATTCAAGTCTCAGCGATTCAGCGATGCCTTTATCAATACCCGAAATAATAACTTCATAAATGTCACGCGGCTCATCCCATTGCCGGCCGATATACTTATCGCCTGATATCTGCCTGCCAAAGTCGGCAATATTCACCATCTCTCCGACAACAGTGTCCTCCGGCGATATCTGTTCAGCGTACAAATCGGCCGATACCCAAAACATATCCAGGGGCATCCATAATACTAAAAATAATAATGATATATAACATCTCATAATGCCCATTCCTCCGGTATGCATAACTTCGTATCTTTCGGTTTGCGGCTGCTCACAACAGGCTGCTGGGAAACCACTAAAAACGGAATTTCAGCCGAGTGCCAAGAATATTGGTATCATTCCAGTCCCCGGAAGACCTGCTCGATTGCCAGAGGTAAAAGACCTCGCCTGTCAAATTTCCCAATACTTTAAAGCAAACTCCCGCATAAATACGGTTCCTGGAAATATTATCATCGGCTCTCCTCTCGACAAAAAAGTAAAAATCACTTAACTGGTGACTGGTAAATAGTAACTGGTGAATGGTAACTGGTAAATTACCAATAACCAATAACCAATTACCAATAACCAATAACCAATTACCAATAACCAATAACCAAACTCCGTCAAAAACTCGGAGGCTGCTCCAGCTCTATTCCATCCCATTGCAGGCCACCTATCACCGCTTGCGCGATATTGGTCAGGTGGTCACCGATTTTTTCGACATTGTCAACCAGGTCGATAAATATCAGGCCGGCCTCAAGTGAACAGATGCCCTCGCTCATGCGCTGAACATGGCTTTGGCGAAAATCCATCTGCATCTTATTGAGGTTGCCCTCGTTAACCAAGGCTGCCCTGGCTGCCCCGGCATCATTATTCTCCAGGGCGGCTATGACATAATCAAGCATCTGCTCTGCCTCTTTTCTCAACTTGTCAGCCTCGGCCAATGCTGAATCGCTAAAGGAAAGCTTTTGCTCTATTTTTCGTTCAGCAATTTCGACAATATTGACGGCGTGGTCGCCGATACGCTCCAGGTCGTTTACCGTATGTAAAAGTACAGGCAATTCAACAGACACTTCATCAGATAACTGCCTGCGCGATAATGCCGAAAGATAGGATGTAATTTCATACTGGAATTCATCTAAATAATCTTCTATTTGACGCGTCGACTCCAGTTTCCTTCTGTCATCGTTGACAATTCCATCGATAGAATTTTCAAGAGCTGTTTTTGCTGTCTTTGACATACGAATGATCTCGAGCTTTGCCTGTTCAAGTGCGATTACCGGCGTATCAAGAAGGTGCTCCTCAAGAACAACAGGCTTGGCTGCCAAATCACCGGCCCTCTCCGGCACCAGTTTAATAACCAATTTGGCCAACAGACCTGATAGAGGTAAAAATATGGCCGAACTACCAACATTAAAGACGGTGTGGGCAATGGCAATATGAGCTGCAATCGTACCGGCCCCCAGTTCCCAGGGAGAAATGATTCCAACTAAAGCGCTGAACAAACCCAGATGAACAAATGGATAAGCAATGATAACCCCAAGTATATTAAAAAATGTGTGCGCCCAGGCCGCACGCTTTGCATTCAAGTTTGCCTGAATTGCTGCAAGCTGAGCAGTAATTGTTGTCCCGATATTGCTGCCCAGAACAAACGGTATCGAAACATTAAGAACTGTTTGCCATTGGTCTCCAAACGCCCCTTCCATTGCCAGCAGCTGTACGATAGCAACGGCTGCCGAGCTGCTTTGAAGAAGCAATGTCAGCACGGTCCCGGCCAAAATAGCCAATAGAGGCCATTCACTCAGCGCGATGAAAAGTGCTTTTACTTTTTCGCTACTTTCTAACGGTTCAAAGCCCTCCTTCATAAAAGCAATGCCGACAAACAATATCCCAAAGCCTAATAATATTTGCCCGGTGCTTTTTGTTTTGCGCGTCTTGCCCAATGTCCGCATGAAGAATCCTATACCGACCGACGGCAGGGCATAAAGAGTAATCTTAAGAGCGCCAATCCCCGATATGGACACCAGCCACGCTGTTACTGTTGTGCCTACATTTGTCCCAATAATCACGCATATCGCCTGTTTGAGAGTGAGCAGACCTGCGTTGACAAACCCAATTATCATCACCGTTGTTGCAGAGCTGGATTGAACTAAAGCCGTAACGCCTGCGCCGACAAGAAAGGCAACAAAGGGCCTTTTGGTCATTGATTCAACAATTCTTCTGAGCTTTCGGCCTGCAACCTTTTTTAGACCTTCCGACATCAGCCCCATACCAAACAGAAATAAACCCAATCCCCCTATTGTAAGAAAAGCTGTACTAAAAACGGCCTGTTTAACTTTTTCACGAAAGACAGCTTTTTTCAGTCCTGCTTCAAACTTTTCGGGCTCTCTCTCGCGTAACTCTTTTAACTCTTTCGCCTTTCTGGGATTGCTCTCCTCAAGCCAGCTCATCTCACTGTTGATTTTTTCTTCTGTCAGCTCTACACCTGTATCTACTTCGACGTTTTTGTTCGAGGAGGTAGGTGTTTGGCTTTCACTTCCATCAGTTGCCGCATAGAACAGAAAAAAGGCAAACAGCGAAAGTGCTGCTAAAATCACCTTACCTTTATGGTGTTTTTTCACCGTGTTATCCCTTCCACAAATCTGTATCAAGCCCAATCAGCTCGTTTTTATAACTACGCGACCTCTATTCAATATCGTTACTTGCATCTTAAATGCCGTAAAATCAAAATTAAGATAAGATTGAGCGGCAGTTTTACCTGCTTTAGTTCCATCGGTCAAGCGAGTTTTCTGCGATTGCCACAAAATGGATTTAATCCTTACCAGTATCCTCTTTGAGATTGCGAGAAGTTTTGGCTTCTACCCCATCCCACTGCAGGCCGCCTATCACACCTTGTGCGATATTGCTTAGGTGGTCGCCCACTTTTTCGACATTGTCAACCAGGTCGATAAATATCAGACCTGTATCAGCGGAGCAGATGCCCTCGCTCATACGCTGAACATGGCTGCGACGAAAATCTATCTGCATCCTGTTAAGGTTTTCTTCATTAACCAGAGCTGATTTGGCTGCGTCTATATCATTATCTTCCAAAGCTTTTATGATACAATCACACATCTGCTCTGCCTCTTGTCTCAGTTGGTCGGCTTCATCATGTGCGGAGTCACTAAAGGTAAGCTTCTGCTCTATTTTTCGTTCAGCAATCTCGACAATATTGACGGCGTGGTCGCCGACACGCTCGAGGTCGTTAATCGTATGCAACCATACCGGCAGCTCTGTAGAAATCTCATCAGAAAGCTCCTTTGTTGACAACGCTGCAAGATAAGACGTGATTTCATACTGGAGAGTATCTGTTACTTCTTCGTTTGTCCGAGCCATACCAAGTTTTTTCCTGTTCTTTTCAACCAGCCCCTCGATGGCCAGAAGAACCGCCCTTTTGGATGTTTGTGCCATCCGCACTATCTCACGCCGGACCTGGTCCATAGCCAGTTCCGGTGTTGCCAGCAAGTGTCGCTCCAACACGGTCGGACGAACAACCAGGTCACCGGGTTTCTCCGGAACAATTTTAACTGCTATTTTTTCCAGCACTCCTGTCAGCGGAAGGAAGAACACCGCCTCGAAAACCTTTATCGTCGAGTGGGTAACAGCAATCGAGACCGCAATTGTTCCTTGATGTAGTTCCCAGGGGGTGATCATACTAACTAGCTTACTGACCGGCCCGACGAACCAAAAACAAATACAAGCCCCTATAACATTGAACATTGTATGTGCCCACGCGGCCCTACGAGCGTTGCGACTTGACTGAAGTGCCGCAAGCTGAGCGGTAATCGTTGTGCCTATATTGTCCCCGAGTATGAACGGTATCACAACTACCAAAACCCGATCCCAGTCATTGCCAAACGCCCCTTGAAGAGCCAGCATCTGAATCATTGCAACCGAAGCCGAGCTGCTCTGCAGCAGCATTGTTATACCGGTGCCAGCCAAAACAGCCAAAATCGGATAGCGTCCGAACCATATCAGAGCGCTATGTACTTGGTCGTTGTCTTTCAGCGGGCTGAACGCATCTTTCATGAACGATATACCGATGAACAAGATGCCAAAGCCAAGAAAGATTTGTCCCAAATTCCTAAGACCTTGTCTCTTGCCAAAAATCTGCAGCGCAAAGCCAACAGCGATTGCAGGAAGTGCGTAATCGGTGACCTTGAATGCCTCAAGGCCTGATATTGAAACCAGCCATGCCGTGGCTGTCGTCCCGATATTCGTGCCGATAATCACGGATATGGCCTGCTTAAGGGTAAGCAGTCCTGCGTTGACGAAACCGACCACCATAACGGTTGCCGCAGAGCTTGACTGGATTAAAGCCGTGATACCTGCACCGACAAGACAACCAACGATGCGGTTTTTTGTCATTGATTCGAGAATGTTTTTGAGTTTTGTGCCGGCGGCTTTTTTAAGACCCTCGGACATCTGGATCATGCCGTACAAAAATAGCCCCAACCCCCCTACTGTGCCGAAAATCATTTCTGTCATATTGATTCCTTACAGGGCCTTAGCATATCCTGTGTCTTGTGATTTGTGAAAGGAATCAGCCTTTTACAAAACACAAAATTGTGCGATGGTTTTACCTGTTATGGTTTGAACGGTCAAGGAAGTTTCTGCAATTATGAAAAGTTTTTACAATAATCGAAAAACATAAAGGCGATGCTGAAATGATACTCTATTCATGCCTCAAAGCCACGATGGGGTCTACTTTGGCGGCATGCATGGCAGGATATAGTCCGAAGAGAATCCCGATAGTCACGCTGATTGAAAGAGGCAGTAGAATTCCTTTCCAGGTCATCACTGTGATCATCCCGGAAAAGTACGTTATTAAGAACGGGATAAGGGCACCCATACCCAACCCAATGATGCCCCCTGTAGTAGACAGAACGGTGGTCTCAATAAGGAACTGGTACACAATCTGTCTGCGCTTGGCACCGATGGCCCGCCGAATGCCTATCTCACGCGTACGTTCTGTTACCGAAGCCAGCATAATATTCATAATTCCGATTCCACCGACCAGCAGGCTGATACCGGCAATGGAGCCGAGTACAATATTGAACCTTCGCTTCGTTGCTTCAGCCTGCTTGCGCAATGCCAAAGGAACACTCACTACATAATCCTTTTTCTTATGAAACTGCTCCATCATTCTTTTGATGCCCGCCGCTACGGCCTCAACTTTATCCCCCTCACCCACCTCGACAATAATCTGGTGCAGTTCCACCTTTTCTCGTTCGTCTCCACTCGAAGTACGTTTGGTAAAGATGTCACCGAAGTATTGGCGCGCCACCTCCATGGGAATGTAAACATCGACTTCCTGGTCAGGAATTTGAATTTGAATGTTGCCGGCCTGGGCCTGTCCGCTTTCACTTTTAACGATGCCGATGACCTCGAACTGGTCGCCCCCGATACGGATGGTCTGGCCTATCGTGCTCTCGGTGGCCAGGATTTTTCTGGCGCCGAACTCGGTCAAAATGGCCACAGGTGTTTTTTGTGCCACATCCAACGGCAAAAGCACACGACCGGCAACAACCTCTCGCGGCACAAGCTCAAACCACTGAGGGGTCGTTCCCACAACCCGAAGCTCCATCTCCTTTTCACCAAGACGCGAGTCCTTGCGCATAATTTTAGCCGGCGCGGTCTGTTTTACATTACTGAAACTCTCAGCAATTCTTCTATGGTCTTCATAAAGCAGTCCGTAGATGCTCATGTGTGAATGAGTCGTACTCATGGCCTCTTCTTCCGCGGACTTGACAGACGAAACAATAATATTATTGCTGCCGAGTTTTCGAATCTGTTCGAGGGCTTCCTTGCTCGCGCCTTCTCCCACAGACAACATAGCCACCACGCTGCCTACACCAAAGACAACACCCAACATCGTGAGAAATGAGCGCAGCTTGTGAAGCAGCAGGTTCTCGATGCCAAGCCATATATTTCGAGCGAACCTAGTTTGCCTCATTGGATTTCCCCTCGATTCTGTCGATCCTGCCGTCCAACATGTGCAACTTATGCCGGGCATAGTCAGCAATTGTAGGTTCGTGGGTTACGATAATGATGGTTTTGCCCTCCTGGTTCAACTTGACCAGCAGCTCCAGGATTTGTTCGCCTGTCGCCGAATCCAGGTTGCCGGTAGGCTCATCCGCAAAAAGAACCTGTGGGTCGTTCGCTAATGCCCTGCCGATTGCGACCCTTTGCATTTGCCCGCCGGAGAGCTCCGTGGGTCGGTGACCCAATCTGTCCCCAAGTCCCACTTCTTCCGCTATTTCTTTTGCACGCTGAGCGCTTCGGATTGAATCCCATCCAAGGTAATATAAAGGCAATTCTATGTTTCTTTGGACGGTCAATTGAGGAATCAGGTTGAAGCTTTGGAATATGAATCCAAGGTGCCTGAGCCTGAGCTCGCTGAGAGAATCATCATCAAGAGTACTCACATCCTGGCCTTCGAGATAATACCGGCCCGATGATAACCTGTCCAAACATCCAAGGATGTTCATCATCGTACTTTTCCCTGAACCGCTGGGCCCCATGATTGCCCAGAAGCTGCCTCTCTTAAACGAAACAGTTACACCGGCCAGCGCTTTAACTTCCTGCGTTCCCATCTGATAAATCTTCTGGGCGTCTTCAAGCTTGACTATTTCTTTTCCTTCTTGTGAGCAGGCCCGTTCTATCATCTACTAATCCCTTCCCGCTCCCTGAGTTCTCGTGCCTCCACCCTGTCTTGAACCTTCTCCCCTTCCTTGCCTCCGGCCCGTGCCCTGAAAACGCTGCCGCATCTTTTCTCGTTCCTCCGGCGTCATATTCTCTAAACGCTTGCGCATCTGTTCCTTCTGCTCAGGTGTTAAACTCTCGAGGCCCTCTCTGCCCGGAGATCCCTGCCCCGGACCAACACCTTCCGAAGGAATACTCGGTGGCCTGCGGACATCTATTCCATTGGTCTCCTCCAGCTTCTCATTTATCCTCTGCTTCAAAGTATCGCCGGAACCGGACAATCCGGTGCCGGCTATTTCTGAGCCGTGCTCAACGGCCGCGGACTTCAGCGGAGGCGTCATCGAAACGACTTCACCCTCATCAAGACCGCTAATTATTCTAATCATCCTTCTGTTATCCAGGCCAACCTTGACCTTCCGTTCCTCGATAGAGCCGTCCTTGACAACGAAGACGGTAGATTCTCCTCCAACCCGCAACACCGTCTGAACCGGCACATATACCACATCATCATATTGTTCAACGATTATCTCAACCTTGCAGCTCATACCAGTACGCAGCGACGGTACATTACCTTCAAGGTACACGTCCGTGTTGTACACCTTCAAATCGGGATTCATCCACATACTTTGTGCATCGGGCAATGGAGCTATGCGCTGGACAGAACCGAAGAATTTTTTGCCAGGCAGCGCATCAACAGTTACAACTACAGGAAGACCCAATCGAACCTTTTCAAGGCTTGCCTCATGGATATCCACCTCAACCATCGCCGATTCCGCCGTCGGAAGTTGGAATAGTTCCTGCCGTTCGGTGAGTTCGACACCTACATCCATCGGTTCTCGACGGTCGCGGAAACCACCCCTTGAAGCCGTTGTTGAGTAGATCACCATTGCGTCTATCGGGGAGTATATCTTGGCTTTCTTTAGCTGGTCCTCAATCTTAACGAACTTGTCCTTTTGGCGCTTATAATCAAGTTCTTTGGCCTTCAAATCCGCCTCTGCTTGTATAACAAGAGCCCTGGACTTACGCTCCGTTCGCTCCAGCGCCATCTCTGCCTGTGTAACATCACTTGTGAACTGCGCTATATTGCGATGGTACGTAAAGTCCTCCAGCAGACTAAGGTTATTCTGTGCCAGCTCTAGGTTGTTCTTACTGCGGGTCACCGCCAGTTTGTCGGCCATAAGTTCAGTCTGTGAGATATATTTCTTTTCGTACAGCTTCTGTGACCACGTCAAGGTCTCCTCGGCACGTTTAAGCTCCTCTTCTCTCAAGGTTATATCGTTGTCAGCAGTCGTCTCTTCGTTGGGATACTTGCCCTTTTTATATTGGTCCAGGTCCTGTATGGCGAATTCAAGAGTCAGTTGCGCCACATTCACATCACTTATAGACTGATTTTGCACCACGGCGAGGGTCTCGTTTGCATCGATAAACGCCGCATAGGCCTTCTGAACGGCAATCTCCTGGTCGATTTTACTGTCCTCCAGCACACTGGCGTCCAATTCAATCAGAAGGTCTCCTTTCTTAACATGCGTCCCTTCGGGGATGAGCGAAACGATGGAGGTCCTTCCTTCGATTTCATTCTTGATAATGATTTTTTCCCTTGCCTTGATCGTACCCGACTCGGGAATACTAATTGTCAGTGGCCCTCGTTTCGCAACGAAGGTTGCAAGGCCGCTCGTCGGATCCTCACCACCCCGAACCACCCTGAACCATACTGCAACTACAGCGATTACAGCGAAGATCAAGGCTATCCACAGGCCTTTGCTGCCAATCAACTTCAGCACGCCTCGGCGGCTATGTTTTGATTTATCCTGATTACTTTTTCCGTTATTGTCAGCCATTGTATTTTTACTCCCACATTCCGTCCGGCCTGACCTGCATTATACCAACATCCCGGTAAAAACTCAACTTGGCGTCCAAGTTATCTATTAATGCCATTGTCACATTATTTTGAGCCGCTAATAAAGAATCCTGTGACAGCAGCAGGATTCGCGTCGTTACTCGTCCTGCATCAAGCAATACCTTATTCATTTCAACACGTTCATCTGCCAGCTTAAGGCTGTTTTTCTCGATTTTGTAGCGGTCTGCCGTCTCCTTAAGTCGACGGTAAGCCCCACGCACAGCCAGCTTAATACTGTCCATATCTTCCTCATACTGCCGCTGTTGCCGCTCTAATCTTATCAGTGCCTCACGATAATCATTGCGCTGGGTCTTTCGGTCCAAAGGCAAATCAGCATCAAAACCCAGGCTGTAGGTCCCCCTGTTAAACTGCAAGCTGCTAAAGTCGCT
>Ga0315543_1004381_pt1 | contig 11858 bp, 11 predicted proteins | sample SalMarSW160210MG_2_FD_203098 | JGI IMG/M metagenome (GOLD analysis project Ga0315543, IMG submission 203098) | Salt marsh sediment microbial communities from the Plum Island Ecosystem LTER, Massachusetts, United States - Salt Marsh Sediment SW1601-210 ...
GGTCCAGGCCCAGGCCGATTTAGTCATCTTAAGCACCTCTCCGGGCAGATATTTAACCGCCATTTTACCACAAAGAAAAGGCGGCGTCACTTTTTTGGGTACAATGGGATAATCAGCCGTGAAACAGTGACTAAAGAAATGCAAGTGAGGGCAGAGAGGCTTTTACCGATGACTAAAAACCAGGACCACCGATTGATTATGTTCTAAAGGAGACAAGCATTGCCCCCGGACCACCGTGCACCCCAAGTCCCGGTCCTACCCTGGCTATCCTTATCTTTTCCCTGGCAAAGACGGAACCAAGACGCGCCGCCAGGGTCTGCGCTTCATCAGGTGTAGTGTTATACACAACAGCCAGATCCTGAATATTTCCCGCATTTTCCACAAAGTCAAACAGCTTATCCATACCTTTAGCCCGGGTGCGGGCTTGACCCGCCGGCACCAGTTCCCCATCTTTTATAGTAAGCATCGGCTTTACACTTAATATTGAGCCCAGCAGTGCCTTGGCCTTGCCAATGCGCCCGCCCCTCTTGAGGTATTCCAGGGTATCTAGAAGGAAAAACAAATATGTCTTAGGAATGGCCTTTTTAGTCTCGGCCACAATCTTGTCCATACTCTCCCCGGCTTTAGCCATCTCGGCGGCGGCAATAACTATCAAGCCCACACTCATGCTCAGTGTCTCTGAATCAACCACCTCAACCAGGCATCCCGTCTCCAGCATATCCCTGGCCATCAGCGCTGAATTACAGGTGCCGCTCAGTTTACCGGAGATATGAATGGAAACAATGCCGTCGGCCCCCTCTGACAGCTTCTGGTAGACCTCAAGAAAGTCCTGTGGCCCGGGCTGAGTAGTGCTGGGGTGGACAGGGTCATGTGTCAACCTTTCATAAAACTCATCCGCGCTGATGCTCACCCGGTCACGGTAGACCTCTTCGCCAAAACGCACATATATGGGCACCACGGTAATCCCCAGCTCCCTGGCCAGCTCCTCGGGCAGGTCGGCGCCGCTATCAGTAACTATTTTTACCGGCATAATTCCCCCTTTAAATTAATCGCCCTTGACGGGCTAATTGATGCATTATAATAGACCCCCCACCCCCCCTGTCAACTCCTTTTAAGTCTAGGTATGCGTATATGTTAAAATATGCGGAGAGAAAATGGCCGCCGGTTGATTATGCTTTTCTAATGGCTACAAGCATTGCCCCTGGACCAGCGTGCGCCCCAAGTCCCGGCCCTACCCTGGCTATCCTTATCTTCTCTTTGTCAAACACGGAGCCGATACGCTCAGCCAGACCCTGCGCTTCGTCGGGGGTGGTGTTGTAGACAACAGCCAGATCCTGAATATCGGCTACCTCTTTGACAAATTCAAACAGCTTATCCATACCCTTAGCCCGGGTGCGGACCTGACCCGCCGGCACCAGTTCCCCATCTTTCACAGTAAGCATCGGCTTTAAGTTCAATACCGAGCCCATCAGTGCCTTGGCTTTGCCGATGCGCCCACCCCTTCTGAGGTATTCCAGGGTATCTAGAAGGAAAAGCATAGATGATTCAGGCATGGCCTTTTTCACCTCGGCCACAATCTTGTCCATACTTTCCCCGGCTTTAGCCATCTCGGCGGCGGCTATAGCTATCAAGCCCACACTCATGCTCAGTGTCTCTGAATCAACCACCTCAATAGGGCACCCTCCCTCCAGCATATCCCTGGCCATCAGCGCCGAATTATAGGTGCCGCTCAGTTTACCGGTGATATGGATGGAAACAATGCCGTCGGCATCCGCTGACAGCTTCTGGTAGGCCTCAAGGAAGTCCTGCGGTCCGGGCTGAGTAGTATTGGGGTGGACCGGGTCATGTGTCAACCTCTCGTAAAACTCATCCTCGCTGATGGTCACCCGGTCGCGGTAGACCTCCTCGCCAAAACGCACATATACGGGCACCACGGAAATCCCCAACTCCTTGGCCAGCTCCTCAGGCAGGTCGGCGCCGCTATCGGTAACTATTTTTACCGGCATAATTCCCCCTTTAAATTAATCGCCCTTTACGGGCTAATTGATACATTATAATCGAGCCCACTTTTACCCTGTCAATTCCTATCAGGTCTAGGTATGTGTTAGAATACGCGGAGAGAAAATGACGGCTGTTTTATCCCGGCAGGATATCCAGCGGCTAATTAACAAAAAGCCGCCCCTCATCGAAGGCTATATTGATATAGAAAAGCAGCTGCAGCCCAACGGTATTGACCTCACCCTGCGCCAGATAGCGCTACTGCAGTCACCGGGCCGGATTGCGGTTGAAGACAGCCAGCGGCTGGTCTCCGACCTGGCGCCGCTGGTCTTTGACGGGCTGGGCTTCATCGACCTCATCCCCGGCGCCTATATTATCACCTACAACGAGGTCGTCCACCTGCCCCCCAACATCATGGCGCTGGGCAGACCCCGCTCCAGCCTCCTCCGCTGCGGCGTCACGTTAAGCACGGCGGCGTGGGATACCGGCTACTCCGGCCGCTCCCAATCCCTGATGGTGGTCTATAATTCACAGGGGTTTCGCCTGCAGCAGAACGCCCGGGTCGCCCAGCTTATCTTCCTGAAATTGAGCCGGAAGACAGAAGGCTATCAGGGTGCTTATCAGGGAGAGAACATAGAATAGTTTTTTATGGGGAAACCCTATCCCCTTTATCCCCTTCCCCTTATCAAGGGGAAGGGGATAAATACTATAAAAGAGGGGGCAAAGCCCCCTCTTAAACACCCCTGATTAGTCACCTCCCCTTTTCCCCCCACCCAGACGAGGAATAAACCTTGACCCACCCATCAGAGTATTAGAGGTACAGCCTATGAGGGCGGGCGGGTGGGAAGATAAAGAACTGGTAAAAGCGGAGTAGTTGGGGGAACGTATACCCCCCAAAAAAAGAGTTTTAGAGTAAATCCTTTTAGGGTGGGAAGGTGGGAAATAAAACGCACTCTAAAAATCAGGCTAGACCTCCCCCTTTCCCCCCACCCAGACGAGGAATAAATCTTAACCTACCCATCAGAGTATTAGAGGTACAGCCTATGAGGGCGGGCGGGTGGGAAGAAGAACACTGGCTAAAAAGGGTGGGGTTAGGACACAACCCCAAAAAAGAGTTTTAGAGGTCTAACCGCTATAGGGCGGGAGGGTGGGAAAGAAAAACACTGGTTTAAAAAGGGGTTGGGGAAAGGGAAAAAATCACTTAAGCCTGCAGCCTAAACCACGATGCTTAAAGCCCCCGGCACCACCCGGAAAGAGGCCGGGCACTCCCCCAGCAGCTCGCCGTCGGCATAGACCATCGTCGGCTCCGGGGACTCAATGTTGATGTCAGTCCCTTTTTTCATGGTGACCTTGGAAAGGCTGACATGAGTACCCTTGTATACTTTAGGGAACTCTTTAAGAAACTCAAGCTTACCCATGTCCCCCACAATTACCACATCCAGCAGACTATCGCCCAGCTCAGCCTCAGGGGCGATATGCATACCGCCGCCGAGGTAGCCGCCGTTGGCCACAGCCACATCCAGCACCCGATAGCTCTCCACCTCATCCCCCACCCTGATGACCACCGGTTTATTCTTATAGGTAAACAGAGTCCTCAACACCCCGGCCACATAGGGGATAGTACCGCCGAAGTACTTGGGCAGGCGCTCGGTTTCTCTCACCGCAGCGGCATCAAAGCCGACGCCGGCGGTATTAATAAAAAATCGCTTTAAGGTCTGCCCCTGGCGCTGGTACTCAACCACGCCGACGTCAATAGACAGCCTGCGGGGACTGGTCAGGGTGGAGCAGGCGGCGGTGTAATCGCGGGAAATACCGGCCGAGCGGACAAAATCACTGCCGGTGCCGGTGCTGACGATGCCCAGCGCCGTGGTGGAGGCGTTGGTGGAATGAAGTATGCCGTTGGCGACCTCGTTTATCGTGCCGTCCCCACCCACCGCCACCAGGTAGCGATAGCCGTCGCTGGCGGCCAGTCGAGCCAGCTCTATAGCATGTCCCACGCCCTCGGTGTACTCAAAGTCAAAGGGGATACCGATGGCGTTCAGGAGCCGGCTGATGATAGGCCACTTGCGGCGGGTGGAAAAAGCCCCAGCCGCCGGGTTAACGATTACCTTAGCAGGCAGCACTGGCATCGCCCCCTATATTCCACCAATTTTCGCCAGATGTCAAGTGTTTAGTTAGTCTAGGTAGCCTATCTGAGAGGGCGGCCTTTCTCTGGTATCGAACTTTATGCCCGCCTCCAGGAACAGGGCCTTAAAAGAATCATCGTTATACCTGGCAAAGCTGACAAAGCGGTCTATCTTGGCGTTGACCAGCATCTTGGCGCAGAGCACGCAGGGGGTATGGGTGCAGTAGATGGTGCTCCCCTCCAGGCTGACGCCGTGGAGGCTGGCCTGCACGATTACATTCTGCTCGGCGTGGATGCCCCGGCATATTTCATGCCTCTCCCCGGAGGGTATATTCATCTCGTCCCTCAGGCAGCCCAGCTCAAGGCAATCTTTCAAGCCAGAGGCGGCGCCGTTATAACCGGTAGCCAGGATATGCTTATTCTTTACCGCCACCGCCCCCACATGGTGCCGGCGGCAGGTGGAGCGCTCGGCCACCACCGAGGCTATCTTCAAAAAATACTCGTCAATATCGGGGCGGGTTACTTTTTCCATTTTAACGCAGATAAAATCCTTGCCGCTTCTTTTTTAAGGTCCTCCAGAGAGGACTCGTTGATAATGGTAAAATCGGCCATGGCGATGGGCCCCCCTTTGGCGATATTCTCTATCTCGGCTGTATCCCGGCTGGCCGCCTCCTCCGGGGTCAAACTCCGGCTCGACCGGCTAGCCAATCTGGCGTACCTAGTCTTGGGCGATGACCACACCGCCACCAGGTAAAAATCGTCCTGGTAGCAGGACTTGAGGCAAGTATATTCCTCCCAGGAATAGAGGCCGTCAATGACCACGTCAGACGCTTTCAAGGCGTGCTCAATCCGGGGCTGGTTGAGCTCGGCGTAGACCGCCGCCCCGTGCTCCCTCCGGAGCCGCTCCCGCACCAGGCGCTCACTGGCCTCGTTGGACTTTAAGCCCTGCCGCTTCATCTCCTCATCGGTCAGGCCGCCGAACCTGATTAGGGTAAAGCCTTCCTGCTCAAATACTTTAGAAACTTCTGATTTACCGGCGCCGGTCATGCCCACAATTGAGACGACTTTCACGGTCTTCATTATAAAGCAAATGCCGGCTAAATAACACCACCCCCCCCAATTATTTTTATAGAATTTAAGGAAACCCTATCCCCTTTATCCCCTTCCCCTTATCAAGGGGAAGGGGAAATATTTCTTTAGAAAAGGGGGCTTCGCCCCCTCTTAAACTCCCCTGATTAGTCACCCCCCCTTCCCCCCACCAAAATCCACTTATGGTGGGCGGGGCATAACTCCCCAGAATGGTAAAGAGGTATCACCTTTTAGGGCGGGTGGGTGGGAAGAAAGAGAATCGTTAAAAAGGAGGGGGGCAGGGCACAACCCCCAATTAGAAAGTTTTAGAAGCGCAGCTTATGAGGGCGGGAGGGTGGGTAGTAAAACGAACGTTAGAAATCCCCTCTAAAACTCCCGAATATGTGCTATAATTTTTACAGGACATGGCCAAGCGCATTAACTTCGGCAAGCTAATAGAGAAACAGCTGCCCCCGGAGCTGGTCAACTTCATGTGGGTGGCCGGCGAGATGGCTAACAGCCGCGGGGAGAAGCTCTACCTCGTCGGCGGGGTTGTCCGCGACCTGCTCATGGAGCAGGCCAACCTAGACCTCGACCTTGTCGTGGAGGGCAGCGCCATCGAGCTGGCTCAGCAGCTGAAACTCAACAAGGGCAAAATCACCACCCACCCCCGCTTCAACACCGCCAAACTTCAGTGGAACGACCGGAGTGTTGACCTGACCACCGCCCGCTCAGAAACCTATGAGAAGCCCGGAGCCCTGCCCGCGGTGACTCCCAGCTCCATTGACGATGACCTCTCCCGCCGCGATTTCACCATCAACGCCATGGCTATCCGCCTCAACCCCGGCTATTACGGCAAGCTGGTCGACCCCCATGGCGGCCGCGACGACCTGCAGAGTAAGCGCATCCGCATACTTCACGAAAAAAGCTTCACTGACGACGCCACCCGCATCTGGCGGGCTCTGCGCTACGAGCAGCGGCTGGGCTTCCACCTGGAGAGAAGAACGCAAACCCTGCTCCAGCGGGACATACCCATGCTGGCAACTATAAGCGCCGACCGCATCCGCTATGAGATGGAGTGCATATGCAAGGAAAAATACCCGGAAAAGGTCTTTAATCGCGCCGGGGAACTGGGGGTGCTGGCGGCGTTACACCCGTCGTTAAAGGGCGACGGGAATTTAAAGGAAAAATTCGAGCACGCCCGCCAGGAATGCTCCCCGGAACTGCCCTCGTTCGACCTCTACCTAGCGCTGCTGGCTTACCCCCTCACCATTGATGAAACCGAACAATTGATATCGCGCCTCAACCTGCCCAAACTATCGGCCCAGACCCTCCGGGATACCATCGCCGTCAAGAACAAGATGCGCTCGCTGTCCACCCCCGGCGTCTCGCCCGGCGCCATCTATAACCTCCTCCGCGATTTTACCCCGGCCGCTTTAGAAGCGAACTCACTGGTCACCCAGTCGGCGGTGGCCAGCCAGGCCATTCACCTCTTCCTCAACCGCCTCCAAGACGTCCAGGTATCGCTCACCGGCGACGATTTAATCCAGATGGGCATTACCCCCGGCCCCCAGATAAAGGAGATACTGGAGCTATTGCATCAGGCAAAGCTAAACGGGAAGATAACCACCCGCCACGACGAAGAAGAGGTAATCAAGGGGTGGCTGGCTCAAAAACAAGGTAAAGCTACTCCACCTTCTTGAACTTGCTAAAGTCAGGCTATCTCTTCCTCTGCCACGGCTTATACTGTCGGTCAAAGATAAAGCTCCGCCTGCCTTCGGAACTGGCAAGGTCAGACTTGAGCCGGGATAGCGCTTTCAAAACGCAGAACAGGGGAACGACAATGGAATATATAATGAGGCCCAGCTCCCCACCGAACAGCCAGATAATCACCGGGAGTAAGACCAGCCCCACCGCCGCCCCCAGCCGGGCATTACTGGTAACGAGGATAACTATCGCTATTATAGCGAAGCTAACGGCAAACTCAATGGGAGCCAGGACGACCAGCACCCCCATGGCGGTAGCCAGCCCCTGCCCTCCCCGGAACTTCAGCCAGACCGGCCAGCTGTGGCCCACCAGCGCCGCCAGACCGGCGGCGAAGACCCAGAGCGGGGAAAGACCCAGCCACTGGGCGACCAGCACTGCCAGCGAGCCTTTAGCCACATCGCCCAGGAAGACGGCCAGGCCGGCGGCGGTTCCTACCTCCCGCATCACATTCAGCGCCCCCACATTGCCGCCGCCCACCCGCCTGATATCCACCCCCTTGGCCAGACGGGCGGCAATATAGGCACAGGGGACAGAACCCAGCAGATAGCCGATAACTATAGCCAGGACTATGATTACCACCGCTCCAATCCCTTAGCCGTATTTTAGCCCAAACAGGTGCTGTATTCTACCCCTCCCGGAAACTACAGTGTTTCCGCCAGATAGCACTCCAGGCCCTGCAGCTCGCAGCGGGCGTATAAATCCTCCGCCTGAAACTGGTCATCCAGCAGGGCGAACAGCGCCGGCCCCGAGCCAGCGAGGTGCACATTATTAGCGCCCAGCTTGATGAAGTGCTCTCGATAAAGCTCAAGCTTGGGAAAAAGCTCAAAGGCGACATTCTCAAAGGTGTTGAAAAGCATCGAAGGCTTAAAGCCCCGCCGGTCGTTCAAAACTTTAACCAGCTTCTCCGTAATCTGCCCGTCGGTATAGTGGCTCGCTTTAAGGCTGGCATAGAGCTTGGCGGTTTTCTCCGGCATCCGGGAAAAAGGCGGCACCAGCAGCACCACCCACCTCCGGGGCAGCGGGGGCAGCGCCCTTACCTTCTCCCCCCTCCCCTCCACCAGGGCGGTGCCCCCGTAAAGGAAGAAGGGCACGTCGGAACCCAGCCCGGAGGCAAGCTCCAACAGCTCCGCCGGTGACAGACCCATCTTCCAGAGCTTATTAAGCTGGCTCAAAACAGCGGCGGCGTCACTGCTGTCCCCACCCAGCCCGGCCACCAGCGGGATACGCTTTTTAATCTCTATAACCGCCCCCCTGGAAAAGCCACCGACTTCCTGCAGCATAGCCGCTGCCCGGCTCACCAGGCTCTCCTCCATAATAAAGTCGGGGTTATCGCAGCTAAAGCGGAGCTGGCGGCTGGAACTAAAACGCAGGCTGTCATAGAGGTCTATCGTCTGGATAACGCTGCGTATCTCATGAAAGCCGTCGGGACGCTCCCCCAGAACCTCCAGGGTCAGGTTAATCTTGGCCGGCGCCTTAATATCGGGCATCTCTTTTATCCTCAAAAACCCGCCACAACCGGGCCCATTCCTCAAGGGTCAGGGTCTCGGCTCGCCGCTCCCAGACTATATCGGCCTTTTCCAGAAGGGGTAAAACCCCGGGCTTGGGCAGCCCCAGCCCCTGGGACAGGGAATTGGCTATCTGCTTGCGCGGGGCGGCAAAACCGGCCCGAACCAGCTCAAAAAATCCCCCCTCGTCACTCACCGCCACCGCCGGCTCAGGGTAGAGGCCAATGCGCAGCACCGCCGAATCAACCTCCGGCGCCGGGTAGAAAGACGCCGCCGGCACGTAGCTTACTATCTCCGGCTTACCGTAGAACTGGACACTGATGCTGAGCAGGCTCATGTCGCCGGGCTCGGCGGTAATGGCCTCGGCAACCTCTCTCTGCACCATGACAATCATCATTTCGGGCTTAACCGCAGTGTCCAGGAAATGGCGCAGGACGGGCGAGGTAATATAGTAAGGCAGGTTGGCCACCACCTTGTAAACCGGGTTTAGCCCCCGCCTCGCCAGCAGCTCCCCCGGCTCGATATTAAGCACGTCATCGTTAATGATGGTCACATTATCAAAAGAAGCCAGCGTCTTCTTTAATAAAACCGCCAGCTTATCATCCAGCTCAATAGCGATTACCCCGCCGGCCATTCGGGCTAACGCCTCGGTCAGGATACCCAGCCCCGGCCCCACCTCCACCACCAGGTCGTCGGGGCTAATCTCGGCAGCACCAGTGATAACCTCGAGCACCCCCTCATCAACCAGGAAGTGCTGCCCCAGCCCCTTTCTGGCTTTAAGGCCAGACTGCCGCAGCCGCCTTTTCGTCTGAATCAGAAGTGAGTCTGGGTTTTTATCCATAGCAGAATTAATGAGGCCGTGCACCCACCCTCGACCCCGCCCCGCAGCTTGCCTGAACCAGCCAGCTCCAGCCAGGTAACCCTGCGGCACCCAGGGCTTCTATTTACCGCTGCTTCTTCTCAGACCTGACGGGATTCATAGAGCTCTGCCGCGCAGGACCCGGCCTTCAACACCGCTTAGCCCAGGTAGTCCCACCAGACAAAGGCCTCAAGCGGGAATTCGACCCCGCTATAGCGGATTGCGAGTTCAGGGCACCGCTGGCTCCCCGTCTAGCACGACCTCAATAAAATGCTAATCGGTACCCACCCCTTTGTCAAGCCAGAATGGGGGGATTATCCCCTCCCCGTTTTATATCTTTACCCACCCACCACCCTTAATAGAAACGGGCTAAAGCCCTTTTTGCCCCACCCAACTGTTTAACGGTTCTCTTTCTTCCCATACCCTCCCACCCAAAAAGGCACAGCTTTCAACAATCCCCCCCCCCAAAAAAAAGAAATTGATAGAAGTATCACTTCTTTAGGGCGGGAGAGTGGGAAATAAAACACTCTCTAAAAACCAAGCCAGACCTCCCCTTTTCCCCCCACCCAAAAATCGATGGACTGGGATGCCAGCCCCCTGTAGGGTGGGTCAGGGTGGGAAGAAGAACCCTCGCTAAAAGGGGGCGGGGCTAAAAAAGAATTTAAAAAAGGTAAAACCTTTATCGGGTGGGAGGGCGGGACGCAAAACAACCGCTAACAGGTAGTTAGAGTAAAATTAGCCAAAAAGAAAGCCCCGGAGCTTTACACCCCGGGACTTCCCGTAACAATCCAACCTACTCTTACTACTGCTAGGGTTTGCCCAGAACGGCTTCGAAAAGCTCCTCGTCTATGGGATGCCCCTCGGCAACCATCCGGCGGTACTTGATAAAGTCGATGGTATCCTTGCCGGTTATCTTCTTGGTATTGAAGGCGCCGAAGCCAAGGAAAGCCTCGCCGGTCATGTTGACCGCCAACCAGTAGCGGTGGTCGTTCTTGTTCATATCCCAGAAGAACTTCTTCTTCTCCCGGACGCCGATGATTGACTTCATCAGGCAGCCCTCAAAGAGATTGGTCAACGTCCAGAGCATCTTGTTCACTTCGTTATCCAGGAGGCTCAAGTCCACCTCGAGGGACTTGACCAGCTCCCGGGCTTTCTTGGCCGCCTCGCCGGCAAGGAACTCGCCGTAGACAATCTCGCCGTCCTTCAGCCAGGTGTCGGTAACGACCTGCGGGTTGCGGATGAACTTGCCGTCCTGTTTAAGCACCGGCACCACCTTGCTCAGGTAGCTCTTGCGGTGCATCTTGTAGGCGCTCCACATCTCGCAGGAGATGCAGTTCCACATGGCATCCTCGCTGGTCAGGGCCCAGGGCAGGAAGTCTGAAGAGCCGCCCACCGGCGCCGAGCCGTGCCTGGGGCCGGCCTGCCCGAAGATAGCCAGGTCGGAAGCCACCGCTATGTCGCAGGCGCCGCCTATTTCCTGGCCGCCGGCGACACTCATGCCGTTAACCCGCCGGATAACCGGCTTCTGGCACATCAGGATGGCATCGACCATACCATTGAAGAGGTCCATGTACTGGCCGTACTCCGTCGGCTTGGTGGAATAATACTCGGAATACTCCTTGGTGTTGCCGCCGGTGCAGAAAGCGTTATGCCCGGCACCGGTAAAGACCACCGCCACCACGGCGCGGTTCATCTGCGCCCGGTGGAAACCGGCGATAACGCCCTTAACCATCTCGGTGGTGTAGGAGTTGTACTGGGCGGGGTTGTTCAGGGTAATCCAGGCGCTGTAAACCCCCTCCACCGGGTTACCGCTGGGGTCAATTATGGGTTTTTCCTCATACATGGTGCAGGGCGGCTCGGTGCCGAAATGCTCCATACCCCAAATATTGTGGTCTTTTATGCCACCTTCTCTGGGTACCCAATCTAATGACATTTATAGCCTCCTTTTTTTAGTTTTTAAAAGTCAGGGGTCAGTATTATTCTTTTAAGCAGCCCCCCCTTGTGGGCCTGCTCGAACGCCTGCTGTATCTGGCTCATCGGCCGGGTCTCGATAAAGGGCTCTACCTCTATCTTGCCTTTCAGCACCAGGCCAAGGACCTCGGGGTAGTACTTGGGCAGACAGCCCCAGGAGCCCAGGATATCGGCGTCAAAGGCCATTAACCTTGACAGAGAATACTCGTTCTTCTGCATACCAAAGCCGCAGATTAGCAGCTTGCCGATGAAGGAAAGCAGCTCCAGGCCGATAGCCTGGCCCTCACCGGTGCCGGTCCACTCAAAAATCTTCCAGCCGTAGTTCGAGGGCACACCCTTCTCCTTGCAGTAGGCGCGGAACTCGTCCCTGATATCGCGGGGGCTCTTATCCACCGAGCTGATGACGTGGGTGGCACCATAGTCTAAGGCCCTCTTCAACTTCTCCGGACTGCGGGCAATACCGATGACCTCTTTGGCTCCCAGCGCCTTACAGATCTGGGTGGCATAGACCCCCAGCCCGCCGGTAGCCCCGACAATAATGGTCAAATCACCGGGCTTCACCTCA
>Ga0315543_1004384_pt1 | contig 11851 bp, 5 predicted proteins | sample SalMarSW160210MG_2_FD_203098 | JGI IMG/M metagenome (GOLD analysis project Ga0315543, IMG submission 203098) | Salt marsh sediment microbial communities from the Plum Island Ecosystem LTER, Massachusetts, United States - Salt Marsh Sediment SW1601-210 ...
GGCGACGCCACCAACGTCGACTTCACCGGCAAGATCACCCAAACCGCCAATGACGCGGCCGCCGTCCTTGTCGAGGGCGACGGCGACGGTGCACATACGGGCGAACTCACATTCAACGAAATGGTACTCGACGAGGGCGTGGTCACGGCCAGCATCGGCACCGGGTTGCAGTTCCTCAACGCCGATGGAACCTACACCTTCAACGATCTCGTTTCCGTCTCCGGGAGTGCTGGGGCAACCGCCGGCATCAACATCGCTAAGGATGCCACCACGCTCGACGGCTCCGACGGCACGTTCACCTTCAGCAAAGTGGCACTGACCGACATCGACGGCACCGCCTTCAACATCAACGGCGGCACGGCCGACGTGAGCGTCATCGGCTTAATCACCCAGGACGTCAACCCCCAGGCCGCGGTGAGCATCACCGACCATAGTCTAGGCACGGTCGACTTCTCCGAGTGGCGTAGTGATAGTGGCATCATCACGGCAGCCACCGGCAGCGGGTTGGTGTTCACCGACGCCAACGGTGTCTACAACTTCAATAACCGGATCGACCTGGACGACGTCAGCACGGGCATCTCGATCACGAACAACGAAGCTGATTCGGGCGGCCTGTTCACTTTCAGCAACGTGACGATCGACGACGCAACCGACGCCGCTTTCCGGATCGACGGCGGCGCTTCCGCCGTTACGTTCAACGGAAAAATCACACAAGCCGGCGCCACCGCCGTCGACATCCTCGGCGGTCACAAAGGCATCGTCACCTTCAACGAAAGAGTATCCGACCAAGGCATTGTCACGGTAACCGGCGGGGACGGCCTGCAGTTCGCCAGCGCCGACGGGACCTACGACTTCAACCACAAGATTGACGTGAGCGGTACTGCCACCGCCGGTATCAACATCGAAGACAACTCCGATGGAACGTTCAACTTCGACAACGTGGCCATCACGAACATCAGCGGCACCGCGTTCGATGTCGACGGCGGCACCGCGGAGGTGACGCTCGCCGGCTTGATTACCCAGACGGCTAACGCACAGGCCGCGGTGAACATCGAGGGTGGGCACACCGGCACCGTGACCTTCAGCGAGAAGAGTCCGAGTGCAGGTGTTGTCATGGCCTCGCAGGGTTCGGGGTTGCAGTTCAGCAATGCCGCCGGAACCTATGATTTCAACCACAAGATCAACATCAGCGGCACTGCCACTGCCGGCATCAACATCGCGGGCGACTCCCACGGGACGTTCCGCTTCGACGACGTGGAAATCACGAATATCAGCGGCACCGCCTTCGATCTCGACGGCGGCACCGCCGGCGTGACGCTCGTCGGCCTGATCACGCAGACAACCAAAGACGAGATCGCGGTAGACATTTCCGGCGGCCACACCGGCTTAGTCGTCTTCAGCGAGAAGGAGTCGAATGCGGGCATTATCACGGCTAGCGACGGCGACGGCCTGCAGTTTGAGAATGCGGATGGAGTCTATACCTTCAGTGACAAGATTCTGCTGGGCGACGAGACGGGCGCCGCGACCACGACGGCCCGCATCAGTATCGGCAAGGATGGCACCAATGTCTCCGATGGTACCTTCAACTTCAGCGACGTCGAGATCTACAACGCGACGACGGCGACCGGCAAAGCGGCCTTCGCGATCGACGGTGGCACGGCCAACGTCACCTTCGTCGGCAAGATCACACAGGACCTCGCCGCTGTTACTACGAATAATTCCGCCGCGGTCGAAGTCAAGGACGGTCACACGGGCGTAGTCACCTTCAGCGAGAAGGACTCGAATGTAGGCATCATCGAGGCCACCGAGGGCGCGGGGTTGCAGTTCACCAACGCCGATGGCACCTACACCTTCAACCACAAGATCGACGTCAGCGGCAATGCCACGGCCGGCATCAACATCGACGAGCAAGGCGGTCTTGGTTCCGACGGTACGTTCACTTTCAATGACGTAACCATCACCGATATCGACGCGGTGGCCTTCGATCTCAACGGCGGCTCGGCCAACGTCAACTTCACCGGCTTGATTACCCAAACGAATGTTGGAGCCGTCGCAGCCGTCCGTGTCACGGGTAGCCACTCCGGCACCGTCAACTTCAGTGAGAAGGAACCAGATCAAGGGATTATTGAAGCGACCCACGGCGACGGGTTAACGTTCACCAATGCCAACGGAACGTACAACTTCAACCATGGAATCGAGTTGGGTGACAATGCGGCACTGACTACGGCCGCCATTGAAATCGTTGACTCTGACGGCGCATTTACCTTCAGCGACGTGGCGATCAACGACGTAGCTAATGCGGCCGATGCAGCCTTCAGTGTCGACGGAGGTACGGCCAACGTCAACCTCACCGGCAAAATCACACAGGACCGCAGCGGAGCTGAGTTGGCCGTCTACGTTACCGGTGGCCATACCGGCACGGTCACGTTCAACGAAAAGGGAACCAACGAAGGCGTCGTCACGGCCACGGAGGGCAACGGCTTGCTGTTCGAAGATGCTGACGGCCTGTACACCTTCAACCACGAGATTCTGCTGGGTGACGAGAGCGGTGCTAACACGACAACAGCACGAATCAGTATCGGCAAGGATATTAGCAACAACACTTCCGACGGTACGTTCATCTTCAACGACGTCGCGATCCACAACGCGACGACGGCGGCGGCCAACGCGGCGCTCGAGATCGACGGCGGTCTGGCCAACGTGAACTTCACGGGGAAGATCACGCAGGACCACGCCAGCGTGGCCTCCGCCGCGGTCGAGGTCAAGGGCGGCCACACCGGCACCGTCAACCTCAATGAGAAGGATACCGACCAAGGTGTCGTTGCGGCCTCAGAGGGCAGGGGACTCCTGTTCACCAACGCCGACGGCACCTACAACTTCAACCACAAAGTGACGTTGGGTGACATGACGGCCGTCAATACCACCACGGCCGTGGTCAGTATCGGCAGCGTGTCGGACGGCACGTTCAATTTCGACGACATCGAGATCGCCAATACCATCACCTCCGCCTTTGTGGTGGACGGCGGCAAGGCCGATGTGAACTTCACCGGCAAGATCACACAAGAACTTGCGGGGGTTCCCGCCGCTGCCGCCGCCGTCGAGATCACCGGGGGCCACCAAGGCACGATCACGTTCAACGAGTTGGAAACCAACGAGGGCGTTGTCGAGGCCACGCGAGGCAACGGCCTCCAGTTCAACAATGCCGACGGGACATATGATTTCAATCACGAGATCGATATCAGCGGCGCCAATGCAGCGGCCGGTATCAGTATTACCAACAGCTCCGACGGAACGTTCAACTTCGACTACGCGACGATCACCGACATCGACGCCGTCGCTTTCAATCTCAACGGTGGTACCGCGCAGGTCAACTTCATCGGCAAGATTACCCAAAACACGTACAACCAAGCCGTGGTGAGCATCGGTGGCGGCCACCAAGCCGGCACCCAGGCCGACGAGGGTAACGGCATCGTCACGTTCCAGGAGAAGGGTGCCAACACGGGCGTCATCGAGGCGACCGACGGTACCGGACTCGTGTTCAAAAATGCCGGTGGAACGTACAACTTCGACGATAAGGTCCTATTGGGTACCGATGACGGTGCTACCCTCACGACGGCCCAAATCAACATCGGCAAGGACGGCGGCGCGGCCTCCGACGGCACGTTCGGCTTCGACGACGTCGAAATCTTCAATACGAGTGTGTCGGCCTTCGAGCTCGACGGCGGCGAGGCCAACGTTAACTTCGAGGGTAAGATCACGCAAGAGGCGGCCGGAGCTGGATTGGCCGTCGAGATCGAGGGCGCCCACGTCGGCTCCGTCACCTTCGACGAGGCACAGTCCGGCGAGGGCATCATCACGGCTATCCAGGGTGACGGCCTGTGGTTCAACAACGCCGACGGTACCTATAACTTCAACGACAAGATCGACCTCAGCGGCGACGCCGTCATCGATGTTGACTTGGATCAGACCGAGAGCGATCACGGTAATCTGAGTTTCAACGGTACCGTGGCCATCAATAGTGGAGCCAACGACGCCGTGACGATCTCGGGTGACGACGTGGACGCGAGCATCCGCTTCACCACACTCGACATCGACACCACCACCGGCACCGGCCTGATTGCCACCAGCGGCACCATTGAGGTTACCAACAGTTCGAGTACGATCAATACAACCTCCGGCACGGCCATCGACCTCGATGGCAGTGCCAACGGGCTCGAGATCGGCTTGCTGGGAATGACGTTTGCCGAGGTCTCGGCCGACGGGAACGCCGCCGCGGCCAACGGCATTGTATTGGACACCATCACCGGGAACGGCACGCTCAGGATCAACGGTGGCACGATCGAAAATACCACCGGCCACCGTATTTCGATCACCGATGCGGCCAACGTCTCGCTGAACAACATGACGCTCAACGGCTCCGGTGACGAGGGCATTCACGTCGAACAAGACGAATCGTTCACCTTGGTCGTCAACAACTGCAACGTTAACACTGGCGACAATGTGGGCATCAATATGACCATCAACGACGACGCCACGACGTCGCGCATCACGCTCAGGGACAATGTGGTGGCCGTCGATGACGCGGAAGCGGTGAAGCTGTACATCCCCAGCAACAGCAATAACAAGACGGTCTATTTCCTGATGGAAGACAATGACTTGTCCAACGCCAGCACGACCGGGTATGCAGTTGCCGATCTTGATGCCCACGGCAAGGTTACCCTCAACGCCACGGTGCACGACAATACGTTCACTGCCGGCAATGTCGCTACAGCGACAGCATACACGACGACAAGCAATAACAACGACACCAAGATTCGTCTGAGTCTGAAGGGCAATACCTTGACAAGTTCCGGAACAAACATTGTTCTGGACGGAACCACGGGTACCTTCACCGTGGAGGATGTAACAGACATAACTGCGGACAACAACGGTGCCACCGAAACCCACGTCGGTTGCACCAACGACGCGGGAGGCATCCCGACGCCGTAGTCGAGCGGGAAAAAGTAGGTGGGCACTGCCCACCGGAAGAAACCTTTTCAGGTGATCCGACCAACAAGCCACGGGTCATCGAAGCGATTCGATGGCCCGTTTTCTTTTGGCTGGCCGGTTGCCCACAGGGGCTTCCGCCCACGGCTATGAGAGCCCCTGACCCCCGGCTCCCGATTCCTGCCGCATGATTCCGGGTGAGCAAGCTGACCGGTCGCGCTCTCGCAAGCCCAGCCGCTAAACAAATGGGTAACACCGATGATTCCGCGGAACAGGCCTTGCCATTGGGGCCCGGCATAATCGCGGAATCGTCGGTGCCGCGCAGCGGCAAGAGGTATTTGACGATCGACGGAACTCCCTCTTGTGCCTCCGGCACACTGACGATTTTCCGAACACGTGGAACGTGTCAGCAATGTCTTTGGCGGAAAATCCCCCGCTGCCCGCTGCCTACTGCTTACCGTCCTGGTACTTCTTGAGCACGCTCAGCGCGTAGTCGATGTCATACTCGGTATGGGCCGCCGAGATCTGGAAGCGAATTTCTTCATCGCCGCGGGGCACGACGGGAAAATTCAAGCCGGTGCCCAGCACGCCGTTGTCGGTCAGGAACCGGACCAACTCGGCCGTCTTCTGCGTGTCCCGGACCATCAGGGGCACGACCGGGTGTTCGCTTTCGATGATCTCGAAACCAAGATCGACAAGCCCTTTTTCGAATCGCCTGGTCAACGTGCGGAGATTCTCCAGCAGCTTGAGTCCCTCGGGGCTGTCGAGGATCTCCAGCGACTTCAACGCGGCGCTGGCCTCGGAGGGGGTGATGGGATTGGAATAGATGTACGTGGTTGCGGTTTCCCGCAGGTATTCGATGGTCACGGCCGAAGCCACGATATAACCACCGTTGACGCCGAAAGCCTTGCCCAGCGTGCCGATGATCATGTCGATGCCCTGGGCATTGGTGTATTCCTCCACGCCGCGGCCCGTCCGGCCGAACGCCCCCACGCCGTGCGAATCATCGACGATGATGGTCACGCCCTCGGGAAACTGATCATCGTATTTCCGGGCGATCTCGGCGATCTTATCCAGCGGGGAGTAATCACCTCGCATGCTGAATATCCCGTCGGTCACGATGATGACCCGCTTGACCACGCCGACGTTCTTCTTGATCCGCTCTTCCATGTCGGCCATGTCGAGGTGTTTGAATATCTCTTTGACCTGCGGTCGCGACAGACGTATGGCGTTGATGATGCAGTTGTGGTTCAGCTCGTCGCTGACGAGGGCGCTTTCCTTGGAAATGAGCGGCGGAAAGGTGCCGATCATCGTGGCGTACGCGGAGCTGAAAATCATGGCCGCTTCGCGGTTGTGGAAACGGGCGAGTCTCTTTTCGAGTTCCACGTGAGGCTTGAACGTGCCGTTGATGAAACGCACCGCGCCGGGACCGGCGCCGTACCTCTGGCAGGCTTCTTCCTCGGCGGCGACAATCTCCGGACGCAGCGGCATGCCCAGGTAGGCGTTCGCGTTGAGCTTGAGGAATTCCTTGTCGCCGAAGCCTTCCAGCAGGTAGCGGTATCCCTTTTCTCCCGTCGGAGGCTTGACGCCCGTGATGACGACTTCGGTACCCTTGAGCGTGCCTTTGGCGCGACGTTCATCCAACGATTCGTTGAGTACTTTTTCCAATTTGTATGCTGACATTTTACACCCTATGTTCAATGCAGTCCTGATAACGGAAAAGGTTATGGTTTTGCGCAAGCGGCTAGCCGGCGAGCTTCTCGGAGAGCACCTCGATCATGTCCTTGGCCATGGCCGGCAAATCGTAGTCGGGCTGCCAGCCCCATTCCCGACGGGCCGCACTGTCATCCATATAGTTGGGCCAGCTCTCGGCGATCGCCTGACGCACCGGATCGACGTCATAATCCATCGTGAATTCCGGAATGAGCTTCTTGACTTCCGCGGCAATGTCTTCGGGGGCGAAGCTCATGGCCGTTGTGTTGAAGGCGTTGCGATGTTTGAGCTTGCCGGGATCGGCGTTCATCAGGTCCAGCGCGGCCTTGATGGCGTCCGGCATGTACATCATGTCGAGCTTCGTGCCCTCTTTGAGGAAACAGGTGAACTTGCCGCACTTGATGGCTTCGTAGAATATCTCCACCGCGTAATCGGTGGTGCCGCCGCCGGGCAGGGTCACGTTCGAGATAATGCCCGGATAGCGCACCCCGCGGACATCGACGCCGAACCGCTTGTAGTAATAATCACACAGCAGCTCCCCGGCCACCTTGGTCACCCCATACATCGTATTGGGTCTCTGGATGGTGTCCTGCGGCGTGTTGTCTTGTGGCGTCGAAGGCCCGAAAGCGCCGATCGAACTCGGTACAAACACCGCGCATTGATGCTCCCGCGCCACCTCCAGAACATGGTACAGACCGTCGACATTCACCTTCCAGGCCAGCTGCGGATTGGCTTCGGCCACGGCCGACAGCAGGGCCGCCAAATGATATATCGTACCAATCTGATACTTCTTGACCACGGCTTCGACGGCCTCGACGTCGGTGCAGTCAACCACTTCAAAAGGACCGCTGTCACGCAACTCGGGACTGGGTTTCGTCTTGCGGCCGCCGGCGACGACGTTCTCGGCGCCATACCGCTCGCGCAAGACGATCGTCAGTTCCGAGCCAATCTGGCCCACCGAACCGGTGACCAATATCCTTTTCATTCTTGCCTCCTATCCTGGGGGTGTCTTTCTTCCGCTACGATACAAGGGGGCGGTCCCACTTCGAGACTTCAAAACCCGTTTTTTAGCACAAACACCGGTCCAGTTCAACTACCTGTCCGGTTCGACAACGCTTTCTCGGCAGTCGAAGAAACACCGGGGATCGGAGCCTCGTCGGAACACCGGGGGCCCCCGCTCCTGCCGAACCGGAAGACTGCCGTAGGTCAGGCTGTGCCTGACGGTTGTCGGCGCGTCGTGCCCATGTGTTGTCAGGCGGAGCCTGACCTACAAAGCTGACCTGGAGAGCCTTCGGGCCAAGAAGCACGCGAGCAGGCCCATGAGAAGAAGCCACGTGGAAGGCTCGGGGACGGGCGGCGCGCCTCCTTCCGTCGGACCGCCCGTGCCGTACCCCCAGTGGCTCGCCAGGATCGCCGCGTCGCCTGGGCCGACGAGGTCGTCGCCGTCGAAATCGCCCATGTCCCACGTGGCATCGCCGAATCCCCAGTGGGCGGCCAGTCGTGCGGCGTCCAGCTCGTCGACGATTCCGTCGCCGGTGGCATCGCCGGGCACCAGCGCGGAGCCTTCCGTGTAGGCGCGATAGACGTAGTAGGTGGTTCCCGTTTGCCACCACTCGAACTCGATCCGTCCCGAGGTGCCCAGAGTGATATCAGCCCAGGTGTATTCCCAAGTCTTGTTGGGATCAAGATATCCGATTTGCATCGGATCTTCGCCCTCGTCCCATCGCCCGTCGCCGTCCAGATCGTCGAACGCCAATCCGGCCAAGGTGATGGCATGGCCGTTGCTGCAAAAGGGCGGGAGGCAAATGCCCAACTCGATATCCACCCCGGCCGCCAGTGAGTCCCAGAGAAATGCCCAATGCGGATAGGCATACTCGAGTACCTCGGCACCCACCCAGTTCAGCGGACCCAAAACATGAACTTGACCATCGAACACGCTCGTATCGGGAGCGAAGTCTTGAAACCACCAGTACGTGTTCTCCCAGATCTGCCGGGCGGTCCCCGAGTTGCCCGAGCCATAGATCCCCGGCCGATGAACGCCGTAATCGTTGGTCCAGCCGTCAGCCATCTTGTCGCGAGATTCGACCTCATCGTCGTAGTCGACCATGCCGCTTTCATCCCAGTCGGGGATCAGGTCCGTGTCCCCATAGACACCACGGAAATGGTTTCGCAGGTAGACAAACGAGTTGATATTGGCCGCGGCCGCGCAAATGGGGCCGTCGTTGGGAACGTGGCCCATCTCGTCGTAGTCCTTTTCGAAATACACGAGTTCCGCCTGAGCAGAGGTCATCAACAGAGGCAGAAACGCACAGAGAAGGCCTACGACGGCCCACCGAGCAAGGACCGGTGGCTTGCGAAAACCGCTGGCTGCGGCGATAGCAGTAGCCGAGTTTATCATCGTGTCAACTCAGCATATCGGACGGAGAGCCTACCGAAGGGGGTTCCGAGACTATCCCCTTATGGATTGCACAGTCTATGATAGTCGGCCGATGCGTTTTTGTCAAAGAGATGGCCCGCGGCGGTTTTGGGATCGTCCAAGTCTGTGCCGACAAACCTGTTTACCGATACACGCCGCACAGGCGTTGCATTAGCGTCCCTTATTGATGGCTGCATTTCAAATGATCTGGTAAGGCAACGCAAAATACCCTGAAAACCGGGCTTCCGTTGGTCGCCCTCCGGTCATTAGCTATGCAGGGGTCAATAGAACGTGTTTGGAAAGCCGTTTCATGCTCTGTCAAGGGTGCCATGGGCGGCTTGTCCGCCCTTGGTTTTGGGCGGATTCCGTGGCCAGCACTGCTGGACAAGCCAGCAGTGGCACCCCTTTCAAACACGTTCTTAGAGATCCGTCGAGGCGGACGACGGCGGTGGTTCCGACCGGACGATCCGCTCGTCGTAGCTACTGGCGATGCGCTCGCCCGGTGCAACGACGAGGAAGTCCTCTTCATCCCACTGCCCATCGACGAGTTTCTCAAGAAGGCGGAGGTTGCCGCGGAGCCGCTCGAACTTCCATCCCCGCGCGGCGGCCTCGGCGCGGGACTGTTGCTCGAACCGATCGTCGGGTTCGACGCCCATCTCGATGAACGTGATCTGCCGGTAGTTGTGCGTCATGTTGCCCAACTGCTGCGCGAGAAACCTTGCATTGTCCTCGCCGTAGCGAGCGACCATTTCGTCGTGCGACTGGATCATGCCGCTTCGGGTCTGAATCGAATCGGGCACGTGCTGACTCAGTTCGTGGCCCCGTTCGAGCCAGCCGGTCGTCTTGAAGAAGACACCCGGGTGGTCGAAGAAATAGTCGACATATCGCTCCTTGCTTCCAAGAAACAGAGTGATGCAATCGTGGGCGCGCGGCAGGACCAGTGGTATCGTGCGGGCGCCCAGGCCGACCACGCCGCCCGAGCAGAGCCCATAGCCCAGGACAATCGCATCGTAGGCCGCCTCATCCACGTCGGCCACGGCCTCGGCCAACCGGATTTGCATCGCCGCCTGGCCTTGATCGTGCAGGCCCTTGGGCATGAACCGAACGTCGACCTGGTTGGTCGATCGGGCGACTACGGCGCAAACTTCCCGATAGAGAATCTCGCAGGCAATCAGTTTCAGACGCATTGAGGTCAGGGATCAGGAGTCAGTTGTCAGGAATCAGGAGTCAGTTGTCAGGAATCAGGAGTCAGTTGTCAGAGTCAGTAGTTCCAAATTTGGCTGACTGACACCGCAGCAGGTCATCCTGAGCGTAGCGAAGGATCTCCTTGGACAATCGAGATCCTTTGCTACGCTCAGCAGTGACAATGCCAGGTCTCAATAGAATTTGGAACTACTGAGAGTTGATAGCCGCGGGCGGAAGCCCGCGGAATGCATAACGATCACGTATCCTCTCCTTCGGCCACGAACCGATAGCCCGCGTCGCGCACGGTAAGAATGTGGCGCGGCCGGGCCGGATCCGGCTCGAAGGTCTTTCGCAACCGTCGGATGAACTGGTCCGGGGCTCGAGTGGTGATGTTGCCGGGCACTTCCCAAACGTTCTCCAGCAATTCATGCCGGGGAATAACCCGGCCCTCGTTCTCCACAAAATAGCGCAAGAGTTTCATCTCAAGCTGCGTCATGCGAACCGGTTCACCTCGAACGTTCACCTCGAACGTGTCGAAGTCGATCTTGGCCCCGGCAAACTCGAATCGGGCACGCCGCGCCGCAAGAGATTGCTCCGAAGCGGTCTTGGCGCGGTGCAGCCGAAGAAGATTCTTCACGCGGCTGACAAACTCGTCCAGATCGAACGGTTTCATCATGTACTGGTTGGCGCCTACGTCGAATCCGCGAGCGCGGTCCTCGGCCAGCGTCCGCGCACTGAGGATGAGCACCGGCATGTTGCGGCCGGCCTCGCGAAGCGACTCGCACACGGCATAGCCACTCATGCCGGGCAGCATCAGATCCAGAATGATCAAATCCACCTTGGGGTGCTTCTCGACAAAACGCAAGGCCGCCGGGCCGTTACCCACGGCGGTGACGCGATAGCCCTCCGCCTCGAGGTTGTACTTGATCCCCTTGGCCAGGTGCTCTTCGTCTTCAACGATCAGAATGTGGTTGGATGGCGACATGGGCGATTCGAATCGGGTTTCTCTCCTTCATGGCCACTTTCAGTAGTTCCAAGTTTGGCTGGCTGATACCGCAGCAGGTCATCCTGAGCGTAGCGAAGGATCTCGACGGTCAAGGAGATTCTTCGCTACGCAGATCCTTCGCTTCGCTCAGGATGACAATGCCGAGTTTCAATAGAACTTGGAACTACTGACTTTGTGGTTTCTTCTTTCGGCACCGTCGGCAACTCCACCTCGAAGACCGTGCCGGGGCCCTGTCTGGCGTCCCGCACGCGGATCTTTCCTTTCAGGCGCCGGACCAGGGTGCGCACGATGTAGAGGCCCAAGCCCGTACCGGGTCGATCACGGTGGAGTTCCAGCCCGAGCCGGACAAAGCGGCCGAAGACCTTGCGACGCATCTTCGGGGGAATGCCTCGACCGTTGTCTTCGACCCAGACCACGGCCCGGCCGTCACCCATCGGCGCCAGGCCCACTTCAACCTGTGCCGGGCTGCCGGCGTATTTGACGGCGTTGTCGATCAAATTGCGAAAAACCATGTCCAAATCGACGCGTCTTGCGCGAACCGTGCA
>Ga0315543_1004388_pt1 | contig 11844 bp, 10 predicted proteins | sample SalMarSW160210MG_2_FD_203098 | JGI IMG/M metagenome (GOLD analysis project Ga0315543, IMG submission 203098) | Salt marsh sediment microbial communities from the Plum Island Ecosystem LTER, Massachusetts, United States - Salt Marsh Sediment SW1601-210 ...
GTGTTTGGTTTGCATTCACGTTTTGAGAAATCTCACCTGTGGGATTTGATTTGTTGGGGTAGCACACGAGTTCCAAATTAGCATGAATTCTTCATTTGAACAAGGGGAAAATGGCGCGTAGTAGACAGTAGACAGTAGACAGTAGACAGTAGTCAGTAGAAGAGCTCGACTAATAGACGAAATTCAAATGCGAAAGCTCAAATGACAAACGAAGCCCAAATGCCTAAATGCCAAACAGCCTAGGGGCTGGAGGTTGGAGGCTAGAGGCTAGAGGTTAGTGGAGATGCATCGAAGATGAGATTCGGTAGAGACACAGTGGAGATGCATTGGAGATACTGTAGAGACACTGGAGAAATGAGCGGGTGGCTGAAGCATCACTCCGAGCACATAACCCGCGGCACAATGCCTGACTTGTGGCAGGCCTGATTGGTATGGTGTCCCTGGGATTCGCTCAGAATATGCGCAATGCTTATTCCAGATATTCCTTAAACTTCCGGCTTCGGGTAGGGTGGCGGAGCCTTTTCAGCGCCTTCCCCTCAATCTGGCGGATGCGCTCCCTAGTTAAGTCAAACTCCATTCCCACTTCCTCTAAGGTACGACTTCGTCCGTCCTTGAGCCCGAACCTGAGCTCGAGCACTCGCTGCTCTCGGGGAGTTAGCTCGGAAAGCACTTCCTCGATCTGCTCCCTTAGCTGTTGTTGTGATGCTAAATCAAACAGTGATAAAGAGGCGAGACCACTCATGAATTCATCAAATTGTCCTGCTTCTTCCTCGCTTATAGCCGACTCAAGTGAGAGTGGCAGTTGCTGGAGCTGCACTATCTCTTCAACTTCATTCAGAGGTTTTTGCATTTCCTTGGCGATTTCCGTAAGCGTTGATTCCCGCCCATATCTCCAGGCAAGATCATCTCTTATCCTTTGCAGCTGGTCGATGGTCTCGACCATGTAAACGGGCACGCGGATAATCCGATCAGTGTCGGCTATCCCTCGCTGAATCGCTCTGAGGACAAACCAGTAGGCGTACTGAATAAACCTAGTGCCTCGAGTTGGTCGATATCTTTCCGCTGCTTCGATTAAGCCAAGACTGCCCTCTTGTATGAGATCCTCAAGCGACAAACTCGAAGCTTTGCAAACATGTCCTTGGGCAATCTCCTCTGCTAACCATAGATGAGATTCTATGATTGTGTTGAGTGCATCTTTTCCCTCTGACCTGATATTCAAGATGAATGATTTGTACTCATTTGATACAAAATTGGAGAAAGAATTGCGGGGCATGAACTTGGTCAAGTTAGGCAGTGCGCGCACTGAAGTTTTTGGCCTAAACAACTTGACTATACTTATCGGCAGAAGTTCTCTGTTGACCGCTAGTTCAAATAGCTCGTTCTTAACATCGGTTGGGCTACGTTTAATTGCTGTAGCAATTGAGCCTACCAAGCTGGGATTACCTTTGCCAAATGCAACATTATTTACGGTCTGCCCCAGGATGGAACCGAATAAATCTTCCAAACAGCACGACTCGCTATCATGCGTTTGCATTTTCTTGCGCTCTTCGTTCTTAGAATATTGAATGAGGCGATATAGTTCTATAGCGATTTTTGCACTGTCTTCAGTGTCTTCTATTATTACGTCACCAAGTCTGTCCAGCCCGACGTAGCGCCTTACTAACACAATTAGGTCGTAACGAGCAGCTATTTCCTCAAGCGTCCGCAAAATCATGCGTCTGAAGGTACCAAGGCGGACAGCCGAGCTCACCTTGGTTGCTTCCTGCAGAACCATTTCTGTCGCTGGAATTCTGTGTATCTGCCTCCATTTAGCGTATTTTCTCCATAACATTCTTTCTTGATCTGCTGTCACACGCTGTCGTGAATCAAGCTTGTGCGGGCGAACCCCTAGGTCGTCATTGGGCAAAATACCCGGATTATCCATCGCTGAATTTCCCAGAGTCTCTTGCTTGGGACTCTGGTCATCCATGTCTCCCTTCAGCAAGGACTCGTCGTCACGCTCTTCATTATTGCCACTAGCATTCTCTTCTTTGATTCTGGCCACCTGATTGATGCTCTCCTTGCTGATACATATTGTATAATAGTATATGACGAACGGGGATCATTAGTAGCAATATATCATGTTGGGCCAATATTTATGGAAAATTTGAAAAACTCAGGTATATCTAGTTTGCTGCGGCCATATCAATGGAAAGGAGTACATTTCCTTGTGCGTCAGAACGCATGTCTTCTGGCAGATGAAATGGGACTTGGGAAAACGGTACAAGTGGCAGTAGCGTTGTCTTTGCTTATCCCAAAAAGCAAATATGGAAGAACTCTAATAGTCGTTCCAGCGGCATTACGAATTAATTGGGAAAAAGAAATCGACAAGTGGGCACCAAAATTATCAGTTCGTAGGCTTCGGGGTGACACCCAAGAACGGTTTGTGAACTATAGGTTGCCAATAAATGTATTAATTGCCTCTTACGAACAAATTAGAGAAGACGCACTTTCTCTTAGCAACGAGGTTCGTTTTGATGTTGTGGTTTTAGATGAGGCTCAAAAGATAAAGAACCTTCATTCTGATACTTCTTTGGCTGTACGAATCTTACGACGTGATAGATCTTGGGCGATGACTGGAACACCGATTGAGAACAGTGTGAGTGACTTATTTGCTATATTCAGATTCGTTAAGTTAGATCTTCTTAATCAAGCCATGAACAAGGTGCAAATACATAGACTGATGAAACCTTACTTTTTGAGAAGACGCAAGAAAGATGTGCTGAGGGAGATGCCTCCAATCATATTGCAGGATATTCCAATTGAACTGTCGCCACAGCAAGAAAAGGCATACATGAACGTCTGGAATAATCGCTATGAGATAATGCAAAGGGAGAGAAAACGTATAAAAAGTACCGATATATTTTCTGTTATAACTAAGCTGAAGCAGATTTGTAACTACGATGTTGAAAGTGGTGAGTCCTCGAAGATAGAAGCCTTAAGACTCATTATTGACAATTTATCAGGAACAGAAGATAAGATTATAGTGTTTTCTCAATATGTGGAAACATTAAAACAGATTTCTAAAAATCTACAGGGTAAGATTAGACATGAAATATACCACGGTGCATTATCCGAAGATGTTAGGAATAAGATACTTACAAGATTCAAGGAAGAAAAAGGGCCCAGGGTTTTGCTCATGTCACTCAAAGCTGGCGGTATAGGGTTAAACCTACAGGAAGCAAGTTCCATTGTGTTATTTGACCGCTGGTGGAATCCAGCCGTCGAAGAACAAGCAATAAACAGAGCCCACAGATTTAATAGAAAAACCCCATTACACGCATTTAGATTCACGGTGGTTGACTCGATAGAGGAGAGAATCGTAAATATTCTTGATGAGAAAAAGTCTCTCTTTGAACAATATGTTAATAAAGCGGACATTGCGGAGATCCCTGGTCTAGCTTTGAAGGATTTAATGGAAATAGTGGATTTACATATTGACTGAATGGCGGTATACTCTTTGTGCTATTGTTCAAATATTGATATTCACACGCTGAGCAATAAGAGCAATAAATTAGGGGGAAGGATATGGCATACGATTATAAAATTTTAGCGGTAGAAGAACTGCCTCTTAAAGATCTTTTTATAGGGAAGGGGCAATCACGAAAAACTCATGTATCAACAGAGATTAATCAGCTAGCGGATAGTATTAGGACAATAGGACAACTACATCCTATTGTAGTTTGTGAGTCTAGTACAATGCCTGGGAGATACGAAATATTAACTGGGCAAAGGCGTTACTTAGCATGCCAAGAACTAGGTAAAGAAAAAATATGGGCAACAATACTCGACCGGGCTGTACCTGAGGAGGAAGCCAAAGTAATATCTTTTGCTGAGAATATAATAAAAGTAGACTTGCCTAGAGCAGATGTTATAGATATGTGCACATATCTGTGGAAAATATACGAAGACCCTAATATTATTGCGGCCAGAACAGGGCTACCAGCTGACGTAGTAAGAGAACATGTAAAATACATATCGTTGATTCCAGAACTCAGGGGACTTGTAGATAGCGGGGCCGTAGAACAGAAAACAGCATTAAGAGTACAAAAAGCTCTTGAAACCATGGGTGAAGTAGACCCGGCTATTGCAGTTCCGTTGGCTAAAAAACTACAAGGTTGTATTGGGGCTGTTCAAGCTAAAGTAGTACAGCAGGTGGCAAGTGGTGCAGTTTCGACTGTTGAGGAGATTGATGAACTTATAAAAGCCATTAAGACAGGGCCTAAACTAGTTACACTTACATTGAAGTTGTTTCCAGCACAAGATAAGGCTCTGGTCCGCTACGCACGGGAAGAAGGAATGAAGCGGGAAGATGCAGCACAATCTATAATAATGGACTCTCTTCTTCAAAAGGGCTTCCTAGAAGAACCTGAGGAATGAAAGGTTTATCTCCAGAAAATTTACGTGATCTGATACTGTCAGTTGGTACTCACCAATCAGAAAGGACTCTATCGCCTGTAGAAGTTGCTGAATTCTTCGAAAAAACGATCAACGCAGGTACAACAGTCGAGGAACTATCTGAAGAAGTTTTATTGAATCCTACTATGATTGCACGTTTCCGAAGGCTGTTATCTCTTGCGCCAGAAATACAGCACCTCATAGGCTGGGGAGGAGTATCCCAGATATCATTTTCGACAGCATCAGAAATTGCTCGTCTAAAAACGTCAGAGGAACATAGATTTTTAGCAAAGAGTACACTCGAACATGCACTATCCAAAAATGAAGTTCTTCAGATAATTGAGGTTAGAAACAAATTTGGTAAACCTATTGATGAATGTGTTGAAGAAATTCTGAAGATGCGTCCGCGAATAATAAAACGGTACTTATTTGTTGGCGCTGTTAAGTCATCAGACATACAGGATAGACTAACAGAAATGCCACAAGAGGGGAGGAATGCATTATTTAAGAAAGCAGTTATGTCAAATTACCCAGATTTACCCTATTGGGAGGGGCAACTTGGGATAAAGGGATTTAATCTAATCGGAGGTGAGGACTTGGACCAGGCATTAAGTAAGTTATCAACTGATTTTGAATCGACCATTAATGATTATCTGAAATCGAACATACTAGAGGATGAATAGCCCACAGATTGAAATTTCTTGCCATGGCGCGATAAAACTCGACCAAGATGTAACATGTGATGGTTTCGTGGATGGATATAAATATCGAATTCAAACACATGTTCACTCGGACCATATGACTCATTTCAATCAAAGCAAGGGTTTCCAAACGATAATCATGAGCGAAGCGACTAGGTCATTACTAGAACTGGAACACTATGATTTGCGGATTAGAGAAAATGTCATTTCGCTCCCAATCGATGGGACCTATAATGATGGTGGTCTTAAGATTGAACTCAAGTCAAGTGGGCATATGTTAGGAGCCGTACAGGTAGCAGTAACTACACCGGCAGGGGATACGCTCGGCTACTCTGGTGATTTTAGTTGGCCGTTGAGAGATGTTATTCAAGTTGACCATCTTGTAGTAGATAGTACTTACGGTAGTCCAAATTCGGTCCGCTACTATTCACAGGAAGATGCAAACGTTTTTTTTAGGGAAATAGTTACAGAAAAAATAAAGAGTGGTCCGATTATCATTAAGGCAAGTCGAGGCTCACTTCATCGAGCTCTAGAATTATTAAATGGGTTGGCTCAATGCCCAATTATTACCAGCAAAAAGAAAATCCGCGAGGCGAAAGTATTCGAAAAGTACGGGTATTGTATTTGTCCACTAATGGAACTTGAGTCGCAGGACGTCCGCAAGTTGAGGAAAGAAGGCCCTTATATTGAACTATACTACATAGGTGAACAAGTACTATATGATAGGAGAGATATCACTACTGTAAATTTAACTGCTAGTTGGGTTCATGGTGCAGATCCTTTCTTAGAGCTCTCTAGTTCATCATACCAGATTGCTATATCCGATCATGCAGACTTCAATGAGACGTTAGAATATGTACGAGCAACTGGGGCAAAGTGCATATTAACAGATAGTATTCGCGGTAATCATGCGCCTGAACTAGCTATCGCTATAAACAGGGAATTGGGAATCAAAGCGGAACCAGCTAAACCGGTATATAGTAGAGCCTGGGGCGTTTAAATAAGGACTACTGTTATCAAAACACTGTACCAAAATGTTCGCTTCTTCATGAATTCTATTACCCTAGGATCACTATGTCAGAAGTACAAATGCACACGGATAAAACGCAAAATATCTTCGTAGTACAGGAACATCATGCGCACACTCTCCACTACGATTTTCGGCTTGAAAAAGGGGGCGTACTTAAGAGCTGGGCCATACCGAAGGGTATTCCGTTGAAGAAAGGCGCTAAGCACCTTGCTATAGAAGTAGAAGACCATCAACTGGAGTATGCCAGCTATGAGGGCATCATTGAAGAGGGACAATATGGAGCTGGCACCGTGAAAATCTGGGACAAAGGAATTTATGACAGTGAGGAATGGACACCTGATAAGTTAGTATTGAACCTACACGGTAGCCGCCTCAAAGGGCGATATTGCCTCGTCAGGTTCAAGCGAGGTGGCGAACGGAGCTGGTTACTGTTTCAATTACAGGTGTAATCGGACTGCATTGATTATGGCGCATCGTATAGCGAGACAATATGAATCGAATGGACCACCTTGGATACAACAGCTAAGTTCAGAAACCACCAGTGGACACCTGTAAAGAACGTAAGCCGTTGTCAATCAACTCAACCACAAAATCGAATAAAGGTAAATTAGGATTCCCTTTCGTCATCTCCGAAATTAGACTCAATCCATCGTCGATGTGCATTTTAATGTATCTCGAGATATCGTAGTCAGTTTTGTATATGCCATAGTGCTGGCACACTATAGCAATATATAGTTCATAATAATCTCCAAATAGAACTTTGGCACTGTACTCCTTGCCCTTAGAATCTTGTATGTTGTGAGCATCAAGCTTACTGCCTTGTGCAATCGAATACGCGAAAGCTATTCGGGCAATAAGATTCTCTGAACCGAGACCTAACTTTGTCGTCAGTTCCTTCACGACCTCCCTATTCTTTTCCGAAGTTTTGACTGACTTAATCATTGCTAGTTGTGCCTACAAATTCAACGCTTTCAGTGAACAACCTACCGGGGTCAACCTCTCTGAATTGAGAGGCTTCTTCACTTAAGTTGTCGATTACAAAAGTCGAATTAACATATCGTTCTAGTAGCTCATACTCTTCCTTAGCCAACTCCCTGTTGAGCAACGGTAGCAAAATTACCTGTTTTGATATTTGGGGATAGAAGCTGGTAATCACACTCTTCGAGTGCTTATCATCAAATTTCTGAAGGGGGCTATCTACTAGCACCGGAAAGTCAATTCCTGACTCCTCAACCAGAGCCTTCAATATTGCTGACGCATACAATTGTTGTTCTCCTTTTGATAGGTCATCCCTGCCTATTTCTTGGTCTCTGCCATCAATAAGATGGATATCCATCTTATTGCTGCCGATCTCGACGACCACCTTATGAATGAAGCCCTTTTTATGCATCAAAGTGTTTATATTTGAAAGCACCTTATATTCCAAAGAGTCCTTCCTTTTCATCTTAATCATTTTAATGAAAGCATCTAGTTCGTCTATTAGACGATTCACCAATATATCTTTGTCTCGGAATTCCTCATTCAATCTAACCTTCCTAGCGATTTCCTCATATCGTTTCTCTTTTGAGTCTATATCATTTTCTAGGGCCCCCAAGCCTTGACTTAATGCTTGAATTTCCTCATCGATTCTCTGAGTACGTAAGTCTAGTTTTGTCTTTTCCGTCCGATACTTCTTAACTAATCCATCTGTCTCCATCACGTCTATGTTTGCTAGCTTTCTGGATACAGTCGAGTAGTCTTGCCTGTTGATTCTCATTAGCCTACTTATCGAACGTAACCTATCCCCATAGCTAGTTCTGAGGTTGGAGATCATAGCATTAAGGCTGTTTCTTTGCTCATTTGTAAAATCATGAAGAACGCTGACAGTGCTCCCGATAGAATCTTGTTCGTCTTCTATAAGGAACTTTCTGAGAAGACTACGCAACCTAGCGAGATCCACATCGATACCTACAGATTGGTCACCTCTGCCGTCTCTTAGGCTTCGAATTACCGCCTCAATTTTATTCTCCAGCAGGCTTTTATCAGTGAGCAACTTACTGTGTTTTCCCTCAATCTCCAATTGCTTCTGAATATCAATCAAAGTGGAACCGACTATCGCGAAAGGTGCCAACTCTAATAAGTCCCTGAACTCCCTCATAAAAGATTTTCCTTCTTCAGACAATCTTATCCCTTCATCCTGTAGCTGCTTGATTTCAGACAATGTAATTTGGTTTCCCTCCAGTAAAAGCTTTTCCTGTAATTCATCTGATTTAGTTCTCAAGGCATCCTTCTCACTTAAAAGCCTTTCCCTTCGGGATTCCTTACGCTTTGTAGATTTTTTAAGCCGAGCGATTTCTTCACCTAAATCTTTAAATTGGACTCTTTCTACATGGTTCGCAGAGTCTTTCCTGAATCGGATTCTGAGGTCATTTAGATTGCGCCTCAAGTCTTCATACTTCTTAATCCCCAAGACTTCTGAATAAGCTTGGCTCAGAAGCCTCTTATCTTCAATAGATTGCATCTCTGCGATTGTGACTATTCTTTCCGCATCAAAGAAGAAGAATTTTGCAGTTTCCTTTGGTAGTATGAATTCTTGAATGAACAGCTGTTGCCCTAACTCATCAACTAGTTCGTTAGCGGTATTACCCATTTTTATTTCAACACTTTCGCTTTCTTTGTTGATATTGTACCGTCTCATAATCTGCACTGACTCACATTGAACTCCTGGTAGCGCCACAGCTTCTAAGTCGACGCTAACCGAAAATTCGGCCTCTCCCATAGATAATGCTTGCTTGTTCATGCAGGATGCTAGGTATCCTTTGTATCCTCCGTTTGCCAATATTCTATCTTTATAGAATTTGTCTACTTCTTGCATTTGTTTGCCGTAAAGACACCAGACTAGTGATGTCAAAAATGTGGTCTTTCCATGCCCATTATCTCCACTGATAATGTAGACGTTTTTACCAGGAACAATCGGAAACACAATAGAGTTTGTCCCGTGATAGATTTTGAAATTCTTAATCTCTACCTTTTTTATATACATTGGCAAACTTCTGATACAGATATTCATCCAATATGTTCTCTATGTCCCGTTGTAACCCTCTTCTATTGACTAAGAGAATTCTATTCTTTTGTGCCATTAGCAGACTATTTAATAGCCCATAGTCTGACTCATACGAGTTACATATCTTCTCAAGCAAAAGCTTCTCCGTACGCACATTTTCGCCAATACTCTCAAGTTCCATATTCTGCCCGTACGCTTCGTTGAGAACCTGAGACACATCATAATCGTAAATGTGGTCTCTGTGCCAAATTAGTTGAATAGCAACTAGTTCTTGCCTTGTAATCAGCCTTAATTCCGGTTTTTCCTTCCTTATGGTCGCCTCGGCCTTCAGCAATCTTTCCAGAATATACTTCCTCCATCTTGGCCAATAAGGGCCAAGGCCTTCTCGGAAATTCCTTCTAACGGGCATGCGGTACTTCCCAGGTTCATAGTCAGGATCCTCCCTGTTTATCGTTTTTGCGAGAAGATCTCGGAGTTCTTTGAGGGGTTCCATCCACGTCTCTCCACTGCGTATCAAGCGCTGCATACACTTATCCTCCGTAACGAGAGTGCAGACCCAACAGCCAAATCTGCTGTTACCACTGGGAGGCGTGTTCTTATTGTAGAAGAAAGGGAGATCACTCGATTCATAATCGCTAGGTTGTGCATAGATTTCCAATAAGTCTTCAATCTTGGAATCCCACGGGGATTTGTGTTCCATTAAATAGTCCCAAACTTGCTTAACCGACAAGTCTTTGATTGGTGCATACACATAAGCGTTTGGGAGAGTGTGTTTACTCAATCTTCTTCCCTTAACCTCATATCTCTTCATAGACCATGCTCTTCTGCCACTCTCTTCTTTTCTCGTGCCTAATAGGATTATGACGTCCCCATACAGTGAAATCTTATCCTGAATGTACCTCGCCGTTGGTCTGATTTTGAGTCTATCGGTACACCACCTGAATGTACTATTTGGTGCTGCATAGCCTTTTCCAATGAGGTTAACCCAAAACGTATCCTGCAAACTCGGCGTTGTATGTGTGACAGTTATGGGCATGGATTGCTTGCTGGCTGCAATCTTGATCAGTTCAAGCTGGTTCTCTACGAAGCGAAGAATTTTTGGGTTTTCGACAAGAGTGTTATTACAGACTACAAAGATATGTCTGTGTCTTGAACTGGGCATGAGTTTCCTCACAGAGTTCCAGACTAAGTGTAGCACCAGTGTGGAGTCTTTTCCTCCACTGAAAGCCAGAATCCAAGGTCGTGAGCTGCCATCATTGGCATATTGGTCTAGGATGTCGTTCTCTATGTCGGTGACCCAGTCTTCCATACTTAGCATCGATAAGAAATTTGTTATGTATCTCTTACCGCCTATGGTTTAAGTAAAGTCTAGGCTACGCCAAGAAGGAAGTCAACACTGCTGAAATCACATGGCGTTACGCTCCTTCAATTTAGTTAGGCATTGTTCTATAATATGCATGTAGGGCATGGCATTTGGCCACAAGTGGCAGAGTTCCACCTGAGTGTGCAAAAGGGTTGTTCAATGGTGACAGAAGAGAAACGGCTTCGTGAATGGGAAGCTATTATGAGCCGGATTGAAAGCATCGATGCTCGACTTTGGCAAGGCGCTGGTATCATTCTCTTACTTTCAGTGGGTGGTATTTCCTTGCTCGGCTGGGACACATCTGTTTCAAAGACAGACTTCATCTTTGCGGTTGGCAGCGGTTTGTTCTCTCTTCTTGTGCTTGCTGTGTGGTGGTTCATTTTTCACCGATGGATTCACTTACAGCGGATTTACAGCTATAGAGCAAGAGAAATAGAGGACGAGCTTGACTTGAGATTTAATAGATATGCCAGATTTTTCGAGTACTGGGAAGCCGAAAAAATAGCAGGTTTGAGTAAAAAAGAGTTCAAAGAGAAGGAGCCTGCTGCTTATGGCCATTTTGAAAGATTTTGGGAAAGCGAGCATAAAAGGCGATTTAGCCATCTTACGATACAGCGGTCACTTCGGTTGCTTACACTAATCTTAGTAGTCGCTTGGGTAGCGTTCGTCCTTGTTCACGCTACAGGTTTCTTCTGGCCGACACAACTGGGGCTTCCATAGGTGTCACCAAAATACTAACAATACTTACACCGCCTAGCCATATCTAATTATATGTATCGCCATTGGGAATAGCCTCGTAAGCTACTCCACCGTGCCACCCAGTCAACCTCCCCCCTTGTTGCCTGTCAGGTATTCTGGGGACATAATGCCTAATTGATATGATGTCCCTGGAATTCGAAAAGTTTAGACAGGCGCGGTGTCCTCAGGCTTCAAGCAGATGCTCCTGTTAAAAATATGAGAAAAAATGTAGTCTATGCTAGTCTTATACCATAATCACGATGAGGGGCCATCCCAAGGGGTTCGTCCCGCGGTAATGCCTCTCTTTTTCATTGCCAACAGGTGTGCATTTCTATATCTAAACATAGCCTTGACATCACAGATTGTGATTTCAACAATCTTCACCAAAACCAGATTTCATTCATCTCCCTTTTCGAAATCCTATGGGGCGCCGTTTCGGTTCCGGTGGCGCCATAAGCTGACGAATAGCTTCAAACACCTGTTTAAATTGAGCATCATACTTCTTCTCAAGGGCGTCTAGCTTGCGGGCAAG
>Ga0315543_1004391_pt1 | contig 11836 bp, 11 predicted proteins | sample SalMarSW160210MG_2_FD_203098 | JGI IMG/M metagenome (GOLD analysis project Ga0315543, IMG submission 203098) | Salt marsh sediment microbial communities from the Plum Island Ecosystem LTER, Massachusetts, United States - Salt Marsh Sediment SW1601-210 ...
ACAGCCTCCATAAGCAAATCGTACAGATCAGTTCTGAGCAATGGGAGAACCACCTGGGTCTCAGGGTCGCCGAAACGGCAGTTGAATTCCAGGACCTTTGGGCCATACGGTGTAAGCATCAGTCCTGCATAGAGCACTCCTTTGTACGTGACTCGTTCTTTTCTCAGACCTTCAATGGTTGGAGCAAGGATCTGTTCCACAATCTCTTCCATGACGTCCTTCGTGGTCAAACTGGTGGGGCAGTAGGCTCCCATGCCGCCAGTGTTGGGGCCTATGTCGCCGTCGTAAGCCTGCTTGTGGTCCTGGCTGGATAAAAACGGCCGGATAGTTTTCCCGTCAGTTATGGCCATCACCGACACCTCCTGACCTTCAAGAAACGATTCGACCACAACTCTATCACCGGCATTACCGAAAGTTCGTTTGACCATCATCTGTTCTATGGCTGTGACGGCATGTTTGATGTTTCTCGCAACAATAACTCCCTTGCCGGCAGCTAAACCATCAGCTTTGACAACGACCGGAAACTGAACTGTTTTGCAAAAACCGATAGCTTCAGCCGGAGTGGAAAAAACTTTGAAGGGTGCTGTGGGGATATGGTATTTGCGCATGAATTCCTTGGCGAAAACCTTGCTGCTTTCAATTTGGGCCGCTTTTTTATTCGGCCCGAATATCTTCAGCTTCCTTTTGTGGAATTCGTCCACAATCCCCATAGCCAAGGGGACTTCAGGACCAACTACCGTGAGGTCTATTTTGTTTTTGAGGGCGAAGTTAACCAGCGCTTTGATATTGTCGGCCTTGATATTGACACACCGAGCAAGCTGGGATATCCCACCATTACCCGGAGCGCAGAATGTTTTTGAAACCTTCCGCGATTTTTTCAACTTCCATACCAGGGCGTGTTCTCTTCCCCCGGAACCGATCACCAGTACTTTCATAACCTTCCAATATGATTATAACATAAAACACTCAGTATAAATAAATCTCTCTCAAATTCAAGTTCTTTTTTCCCTTAGCAGAAATTTGCTTATTTACTCTGTACCTGCCTTGGAATCCTGATCCGTCAAGCCGACCTTCGGCAACAAGCCCTAATCTTGACATTACCCATCAAAGCACCCAAGGAATAATCAGTGCTGTTTTGTATGATCTGTTTTTCTTGACACACATGTAGGCGACACTTATAATCGAACGTTTTAACACGTTACGCTTCATTGTATTGAACTTAGAAAAACTAAGTGGACACGAGAAGTAGCGCCTATGTCCGATAACTCAGTATATGCCGGTATTGATATTGGCGGGACAAACATAAAGTATGGTCTGTTTGATTCCACCGGGAAAATCCTCTACAAGGAACAGCGGCCCACCCTGGCTGAGAAAGGTTCCACTCCGCTGATGCACTTGGTAGGCAACATCGGTGAACGGCTACTGTACCACGCCGCCGAGGAGGATTATCCGGTCAGGTGGCTGGGTGTGGGCACGCCGGGAGCGGTGGACTGTCGAACCGGCAAAGTAATCGGCCCGTGTCCGAACATCGACGGGTGGCAAGGAATGGAAATCGGTAAGATTCTCAAAGAGCGGCTCAATACGCCGGTGTGGGTGGACAATGATGTCAACACAGTAGCGGTAGCCGAGGCACGGTTCGGCGCCGCAGTGGGAGCGAAGTCAGTGGTCTGTGTCACTGTCGGCACCGGCGTGGGTGGTGCTGTAATTTTAGACGGCAAATTATGGCGGGGGGCGACCTGGTCGGCGGGTGAACTTGGCCATATGACTATAAACTTTGATGCTCCGATTGCTCATGCCGGAATCCCCGGCACAATTGAAGCGTACTGTTCATCGCAAGCGATTCTTGCCCGAGTTAACGTTCAATTGCAAAAGAGGTTATCACCAATATTTGAAGAACTGCTTGGTGACGATCTTGAGAAACTGGCAATCAAGAAAGTGTTTGTCGCTGCCAAAAAAGGAGATGAAATAGCCAAAGATATTCTGAACGAAACGGCCATGTATTTGGGTATTGGATTAGCCGGAATTGTGAATCTTTTGAACCCTGAGATGGTAGTAATAGGGGGAGGCATAGCGGAAGGTGGAGCCGGCTTTTTGGAGGCCGTATCGGCTGAGATAAAGAGACGCGCCTTTGAGTCAGCTACAGTGAATCTGAGCGTGGTGAAAGCAGCCCTGGGCAACGACGCCGGTTTCATCGGCGCTGGTCTCTTGGGTGAAGTGAACTGATGAAAAAAGATAAAGGGTCTTTCAAATGCAAAAGAGTAAAGATAATCGTCCGCTGACATTCAAATTGGCCAATTGGTATGGCTTTATCTTTTCAGCCGTATTTCTTGTTTACGGCAGTGTAAAAGTCATTCTGGGTGTTCTTGATCGTAACTATACTGACTTAGGAGCTCCCATCCTTTTTGCCCTGGTTGGTCTTGTTCTGATCTCTTTCGCCTTTGCTTACAAGGAATTGAAGGCGTGGGGGTGGTACGGCTTGATAGTTATCAATTGCCTGGTGATCCTTCTGGCCTTATTTGGCTATTCTCACTATGAGAGCATTATCCTTATCATCCTCTCCGGCATTGCCTTGTACTCACTACTTTCACCGCAGACGAAACAGTACGTTTTCAAAAGGCAGTGATTTGAGGTTGACTTTGGTCGATAACCTCATTTAAATAATTGCTCGTTCAAATTGTCGTGATGAGTTGGCGCCCTAGCTCAGTTGGTAGAGCAACGGACTGAAAATCCGTGTGTCCGCAGTTCAATTCTGCGGGGCGCCACTTCCTTTTTGGGGGGGATTAGTTATTCCAGAATAAATCAATTCGTTCAACCGTTTGACCGGAGAGCACGAAGTTTCTACTTTATACTTACAGTACATACCCTTTATGCCAGCAATGGATAGAAACAGCCGGCAGGTTTTATTAATAATGTAATTTGCCTCATAGAAGTGTACACATTATATAAGGAGTTGAGGTAAAACATTAAAGCCTTCATGGTCGATACGAGGAAGTTCAAAAGGCGGATTGTGGTGACAGGTGGGGCCGGTTTTATCGGTTCCAACCTGCTTTTGTATCTCGTACCAAAGTACGCCGATCATCTTTTTGTTAATGTCGACTGCCTCACGTATGCCGGGAACCTGGCCAACTTGAAGCCGATAGAAAACGCTCCCAACTACATCTTTGAAAAAATTAATATCTGCGATTTGCCCCTCATGCAAGAGTGTTTTGCCCGCTACAATGTCAATGGCGTGATTCATCTGGCGGCGGAATCGCACGTGGATCGTTCGATTTCCGGTCCGGGGGAGTTTATCAAAACCAACATCATCGGTACCTTCACGCTTTTGGAGCTGGCCCGGCAGAAAACAGAGGTAACGGGAGATTTCCGATTTCACCACGTATCGACGGATGAAGTGTACGGTTCTTTGGGGGAAAAGGGCTCCTTCATCGAGTCGTCACCATATCGACCTAACTCCCCTTACGCCGCTTCAAAGGCCGCCAGTGACCATCTTGTTAGAACTTACCATAAGACTTACGGTTTGGACGTGGTAACATCGAACTGCTCAAATAACTACGGACCTTACCAGTTTCCCGAGAAATTTATTCCGCTAATTATCAGAAACGCCAAATCCGGTATGCCGCTGCCGGTATATGGGGATGGTAAGAACATCCGTGACTGGCTGTATGTAGAAGACCACTGCCGCGCCCTTGACCTCGTCTTCCACAAGGGTGTCTCCGGTCAGACGTACAATATCGGTGGCCATAATGAAATTGAAAACGTGGAGTTGGCTAGAAGAGTTTGCCGCATGATGGATGAAATGTTAGGCGGTGGGCCGCGGGAGAAGTTGATTACCTTTGTCAAAGACCGTCCCGGCCACGACCGACGCTATGCCATCGACGCCGCCTACATTCGCCGGGAACTGGGGTGGGAACCACGATTTACGTTTGAAGAAGGGCTTCATAGTACCATTCAGTGGTATCTTGACAATAACAACTGGCTTGAAAACTGTACTACCGGTCAATACTTGCAATACTACGAAAGAATGTACGCTAATAAGCAAAGCACAGACAGATGACAGGTCAGATACGGAAAGGGATAATTCTCGCCGGCGGATCCGGCAATCGCCTCTATCCGGCCACACAGGTGGCCTGTAAACAGTTGATGCCACTATATGACAAACCGATGATTTATTACCCGCTGTCAACTCTGATGTTGTTTGGGGTTACCGACATTCTTCTCGTCTCAACTCCTGCTGATACGCCCAAGTTTCAGGCCTTGCTGGATAACGGTCATTCTCTCGGCTTAAATATTTCCTACCGGGTGCAGCCAAAACCGGAAGGTATCGCTCAGGCTTTATTAATCGGTGAGGATTTCATCGGTAACGACAGCGTGGTCCTGATCCTGGGTGACAATGTCTTCTATGGAGTCTACGATTTTCTGCGCGAGGCGCGAGGCTTCCAAGAAGGGGCATCGATTTTTGGTTATTACGTCAAAAATCCTCAGAGGTACGGCGTAGTTGAGTTTGATGCCGACGGCAAGGCTCTCTCTATCGAGGAAAAGCCGTCGCAGCCAAAATCAAACTATGCCGTGACCGGCTTGTACCTCTACGATTCAGAAGTAGTGCAGATTGCCAAGTCGCTGAAACCCTCGGAGCGGGGCGAGCTGGAAATTACTGATGTCAATAAGGCTTATCTGCAGAAAGGCAAACTTAAGGTGGTAAGATTAGGCCGAGGAATTGCCTGGCTGGATACCGGCACCCATGAGAGTATGCTCGATGCCAGCAATTTTATTGCAACTATCGAAAAAAGACAGGGTCAAAAAATAGCCTGCCTTGAAGAGATTGCCTACCGGATGAAGTTTATCAACCGGCAGCAGATAAACGATCTTTTGGACCGGATGGTTGACAGCTCGTACAAGGAGTATCTTCTGGATGTAGTGCGCGAGGTCGATGGTGATGCGTAGGATACTGGTAACCGGCAGTGAGGGGCAGCTCGGACGGGAACTCGTTCCCTTTTTTCCCTCCACCTACGATGTCGTCGGGGTTGACCTCGAAGATTGTGATGTTCGACTTTATAGTAATGTTCGTGCCTATGTGAGGGACGTACAACCAGACATCGTCATTCATGCCGCCGCCTATACTGATGTTGACGAATGCGAGATAGACCAACGGATGGCGATGGTCGTAAATGCCTCTGGGACTGAGAATGTGGCCCGCGCTTGCAAAGAGGTAGGTGCAAGAATGGTTTACTACTCAACGGACTATGTCTTCAATGGAACTAAGGACTCACCGTACGTTGAGACCGACCCGGCTTGTCCAGAGACCATTTACGGTAAAAGCAAGCTGGAGGGGGAGAAGCACCTGGTAAATCTCCTTGACGATTACGTTATTCTCAGAGTAGCGTGGCTGTATGGAATCAACGGGAAGAATTTCGTCAAGACTATGATCAAGTCAGGTCTGGAGCAGCTTGATGCTCGAAGGCAGGGCCGACCGACGCAACCGCTAAAAGTTGTCGATGACCAGGTCGGCAATCCCACCTGGACAATTGAAATTGCTGAGCAAACGAAAGTCATGATCGAGAACAATCTTACCGGGCTGTTTCACTGCACGGCAGAAGGAGAGACATCGTGGTATCAGTTTGCTCGTGACATTTATGACTTCCTGTCTTTAGACGTGGAAGTGGAACCATGTCGTACTGATGAATATCCCCGCCCGGCCTCCCGCCCGAAGCGCTCATCGCTTGAGAACAAAATGCTAAAGGAGGCTGGGCTAAACGTGATGCGTGACTATAAAACGGCTCTCAGCGATTTTCTGGATAAATATGGAGAAACTCTGCTCAAATGCAATGCGACATAGACGGCGTCATCATCAAAGAACTCACCCGGCACACTGACAGCCGCGGGTGGTTAATAGAACTTTTCCGCCACGATGAGCTTCCGTCGGAATATCACCCGGCCATGAGCTACGTTTCAATGACCAGGCCAGGTGTGGTTAGAGGACCACACGAACATAAAGAACAGGCCGATTGTTTTTGCTTTATCGGTCCTTCCACCTTTTGCCTGTACCTGTGGGATAATCGCTTACACTCACTTACCTACGGTAAGAAGTGTCAGTTGAAAGTGGGTGAACGATTCAAGGCTATTGTTGTCATTCCCGCCGGTATAGTCCACGCCTACAAGAACATCGGTTCTGTAGATGGCATCGTTTTCAACGCTCCCAACCGACTCTACAGAGGATGGCAGAGGCAACATGCGGCAGATGAAATACGTCACGAGGATGACCCGGCCTCACCTTTCAAAATTGACGACTGATACGATTTTGGGGTTGCGATGATATGAATGTGAGACCGGAATAAGAGCACAACCACTCGCCGTCACTCTTTGACTCCCAGACTGTGTTGCAACTCCACCGTCATCGCGAGCGACCGGAGGGAGCGTGGCGATCTCAGTTGTGCAATTGCTTCCGTAACAAGAGATTGCCACGTCGCTGCGCTCCTCGCAAAGACAGTTTATGGAGCTTATGTGGTTAACATTCATGTTTATGACACAGCCTCTTCGCTCAGGGTGACTCTGAGCTCAAGATATGGTGTTGGGGCTGTGTCATGCTGAGCGGATTCGAAGCATGATGCACCACGATATAATCCAACTAAATAATTGTATAATCCGCCGCTATTTTTTTTAAGATAATCTCTCAAGCGTTTCGCATGCCTGCCGATTAAGCAGGGTAGATGTGTTGACTGAGAGATCTGTTTTCATACTAAGGGGGTAATATGCTGTCTGGGAAATCTGTCCTCATAACAGGGGGCACAGGCTCCTTCGGTAAAAAGTTCGTTGAGACGATTTTAGCACGTTATGCTAGAGTGCGTCGCATCGTTGTCTTCTCGCGGGGAGAACTCAAGCAGTTCGAAATGAGCCAGAGGTTCTCACCTGAAACGTATCCTCAAATGCGATATTTCATTGGTGACGTTCGTGACCGGGAAAGACTCGTGCGGGCCATGGAGGGCGTTGACATTGTCGTGCATGCCGCCGCTTTGAAGCAGGTTCCGGCGTGCGAATATAACCCGTTTGAAGCTATCAAAACGAATATCATGGGCGCCCAGAACGTGATCGAGGCGGCTATTGAGCAAAGAGTTCAAAAAGTCGTCGCCCTCAGCACCGACAAAGCGGCGGCCCCGATTAACCTCTACGGAGCGACAAAGCTCTGCTCCGATAAGCTGTTTGTCTCGGCTAACAATTTCAAGGGGAATCGCGATATCAAGTTTGCGGTGGTTCGTTACGGGAATGTGATGGGTAGCCGGGGCAGTGTGATTCCATTCTTTTTGAGAAAGCGCGAGGAGGGGGTTCTGCCAATCACCGACCAGCGCATGACGAGGTTCAACATCACGCTCGAGGAAGGGGTTGACCTTGTGCTGCACGCCCTGCTGCACATGTGGGGTGGGGAAATATTCGTCCCTAAGATTCCAAGCTATCACATTACCGACGTAGCAAAAGCAATTGCCCCAGACTGCCAATATAAGACCGTCGGTATCAGACCGGGCGAAAAACTGCATGAAGAGATGATAACCGAGACTGATGCCATGAACACGATTGAGTTCGAAGATTACTATGTTATCCTCCCTTCAATGCCACTTTGGGACGTAAATCGATATATAGAGGCTTTCGGCGGCAAGCGGTGTCCCGATGGATTCAAGTACAACAGCGGCACTAATACGCACTGGTTGACTGTGGCTGAGCTTCGGGAATTTATCAAAAGGCAAGTGGATAGCAGCTTTTCTGTTGATGAGTCGGATGACGGTAAAACCAGGCGACGATTTACAATGATTCGGAAACCGCTGCCGGTCCCCCACGCTGAACTGGTTGCCGAAAGAGACGAGAGTTGAGCCTGAAAACTGATACAGACTTTGGCCAGGTCTTGGCAGAAGCAACGCTTAATGGCGTGAATGACTCGCATGAGAGAGAACGGAAGTTTCTGCCGTATGGCAGACAGCACGTATGGGATGAGGACATTCAAGCCGTGGAGACCGTTCTCAGGTCGGACTGGTTGACCCAGGGCCCGACTATTCCAGCTTTTGAAAAGAAACTCGAGGAGTATATCAGAGCACATCAGGCAGTTGCCTGCGCCAACGGCACAGCGGCGCTCCACCTGGCCATGCTCGCTCTTGGCGTGGGGGAAGGGGATGAAATCGTCACCACGCCTAATACGTTTCTCTCCTCAGCCAATTGTGCGCGCTTTGTTGGGGCCGAGGTGCGTTTCGCAGATATTGACGCCGCCACCGGATTGATGGACCCGGCATCGCTTTCAGACGTTCTTGACTCTGACCACAAGAAAAAGATCAAAGTTGTCATACCAGTGCATTTTGCCGGCCAGCCGGTGGAGCTACCCAAAATCCAATCTCTTGCCAAAGCTCACGGGGCCTGGGTAGTAGATGATGCCTGCCACGCCCTCGGTGCCGAATATGAGTATGAAAAGCAGACATACCGAGTGGGCGGCAGCCCGCACAGCGATATGACGGTTTTTTCTTTTCACCCCGTCAAACATGTCGCTATGGGAGAAGGAGGTGCGATTGCAACGTACAACTCTGACTTAGCCGGACGGTTGCGTTGCTTTCGTAACAATGGTATGCAGAAGGAAGACTTTGTTTATCAAGAGATGGGCTTGGCGCCGGATGGGAAAGCTAATCCGTGGTACTACGAGATGCATGAACTGGGTTTTAACTATCGTCTGACGGACATGCAGGCCGCTCTTGGAATAAGCCAACTCTGGCGATTGCCCTGGTCACTGGAGCGCCGCGGTCGGATTGCGTCACTTTATCACCAGCTAATAAGCGATTCCTTTGAAAACGATGCCGTACGTCCCTTAACACTGCTTCCCAATAGAAAGCACGCATATCACCTTTTTGTGGTGCAGATTGACTTTGAGCGCTTTGGTGTCAATCGCGCGGCCGTAATGAATTATTTGAAGGAGGCAGGAATCGGCACACAGGTGCATTATATCCCCATTCACCTTCAGCCTTACTACCGAAAGCGCTATGGCACAGCGCTGGGTGATTTCCCGCAGGCTGAGCAATATTATGCTAAGGCACTCAGTCTGCCAATGTATCCGGATCTCACTGAAGCGGATTGCCAGCGGGTCATCAGAGCATTGAAGGCTGCACTGGGAGCAACGGCATGAAGGTTGTCATTATCGACCAGGCGCGTATGACATCCACGCGCCTTCCGGGAAAAGTAATGAAGTCGATAATGGGTAAGTCACTCCTGGAGTATCAGCTTGAGAGGTTGGAACGCTCAAAGTATGCCCAGGAGATATTGGTAGCGACCACCACCAACGAAAGCGACGCACCTATCGTTGACCTCTGCCGACGAGTTGGTGTCTCGCTGTTCCGTGGTTCCGAAGAGGATGTGCTCTCTCGCTATTACGGTGCGGCAAAGGCACATCGGGCCGACGTCATAGTGCGAGTTACCTCCGACTGTCCCCTGATCGATCTGGAGATCATTGACAAAACTATCAGCTTCTATATCAATCATGCGAAACAATATGATTATGTCTCAAATACCCTTGAACGCAGCTACCCACGCGGAATGGATTGTGAGGTCTTTCCTTATGGGGTGCTCGAAGAAGCTCATGTCGAAGCGACAGCCCAACCGGACCGAGAGCATGTGACGCCGTTTATTTATCGGCATCCAGAGCAGTATCGGTTGGCCAATATCGCCCATTACGAAGATCAGAGTCACCACCGGTGGACAGTGGACACTCTCGAGGACTTTGAGTTAATCAAACGAATGATGGAGGCGCTCTACCCGACGAATCGCTGCTTTACGATGCAGGACTGCCTGGCTCTGCTTGACAGACACCCGGACTGGGCAGAGATCAACGCAAACGTAGAACAGAAGGCCTACGGACAATGAAAGTCGTTATCAGAACAGATTCGTCAACTTCAATCGGCAGCGGGCACCTCATGAGATGCCTTACTCTTGCAGATATGCTGCGGGAGAAAGGTGTTGACGTTTCTTTCGTTTGTCGTGAATTGCCCGGGAATCTGAGTTGGTTGGTAAGGGAAAAGGGGCATTCACTTTTCCTATTGCCTTTCGATGGCCGAGAGCCGGCCAGTGGGGATGTTCTGTCGGGTTATGCTCGATGGCTGGGTACTGACTGGGCAACCGATGCCGATCAAACCCTGACGGCACTGTCGGGTGAATCCGATATTGATTGGCTGATTGTTGACCATTATGCTCTGGATGAAAAATGGGAAAAGAGTCTGCGTTGGCGCGTCGGGTACATAATGGTTATTGACGATCTGGCTAACCGCCGGCATGATTGCGACCTGCTTCTGGATCAAAATCTGTATGATCAGCTGGAGATACGCTATGACGGACTGGTGCCGGGCCACGGCAGAAAGCTGATGGGTCCACAATTTGCTTTGCTCCGGCCTGAATTCGCGCAGGCGAGAAAGACCATGTGCCAACGTGACGGCCATATTCGGCGCGTACTGGTTTCCTTTGGCGGCGCTGATTCGAATAATGTTACCTTAAAGGTAGTGGAAGCAATCCGGAGGTTAGGTCGCTCGGATATTGCGGTTGATGTCGTTGTCGGCGCTGCTAACCCATATCATAAGTCGCTTGAAAGGCGGTGTCGTTCCTTGCCCGGTTGCCGGCTGCACCGTCAAGTAGAGAATATGGCTGAACTGATGTCTGAATCCGATCTGGCCATAGGCGGGGGAGGTTCGACCACTTGGGAAAGATGCTGTCTTGGACTTCCAACCATCTTTATTGCTACTGCCGAGCACGAGCGGCATGTCGCTCAGGTGTGTGGCAGCGCTGGGATAGGAAAGTATCTGGGGTATTACGCTGACCTCTCTTTCGATGATATAAAGGAAGAACTCGAAAGAGTCTGTGATCAAACTGAAACTATCAGGAAATGGAGCGAGAAAGCAGCCTCGATGGTGGACTGTCTTGGGACAGGGCGGGTTTGTGGGGAGGTTATGAAGTCATATCGAGTTGAGGCGGTGTTATGAACATTTTGCTTTTAGGCCCCGAACGAAAAGAATTGATGGAATTTATTGCCTCATTCGGCGACGCAGTGAAATATACATCTGACAAGATAACGGCCGATTGCGAACTGATCCAGTGGGCTGACTTTCTTATCAGTTACGGGTATAACCACATCATCCGAAAGAGCGTGCTTGACAGGTTCCCTCGACACGCGATCAATCTCCATATTTCCTATCTGCCATGGTGCCGAGGGGCGTATCCCAACTTGTGGAGTTTTGTCTACGATACCCCCAAAGGGGTGACCATCCATTACCTGGACAGCTCTGTTGACACGGGTGACATACTCGTTCAGGAAAGAGTTGATTATGAACCGGACGATACGTTGCGCACCAGCTACAATCGGTTAATAGAAGCCATGGATAGCCTTTTCAGGAGACATTGGGCTGATATAAAAGCCGGCGAGGTGAAGGCCGTAGCTCAGCCAGAGGGATTCCCGACCTATCGGGAACGCGACCGCAAGCAGTTTGAGCATCTTTTATGTAAGGGGTGGGGCACGCCGGTATCCGAGTTGATCGGCGCTGGACTAGAAAAACATTTAGACTGAGCTGGGTCGGGCTGGTTTTGTTATGGAAAGGATGTCTTACTACGGAGGCATGGTGCAAAGGATGACAAACAAGGAAGGAGACAGTGAACCGGTCCGTTCTCGTAATAGCAGCGCATCCTGACGACGAGGTTCTCGGCTGTGGCGGCACTATGGCTCGCCACGCCAAAGACGGCGACAAGGTGCACGTTGTTATTCTTGCCGAGGGTATTACCAGCCGGGACCAGAAGAGCAACCGTGAGAATAGAAAAAAGGAGTTGTCCGCGCTGA
>Ga0315543_1004395_pt1 | contig 11831 bp, 8 predicted proteins | sample SalMarSW160210MG_2_FD_203098 | JGI IMG/M metagenome (GOLD analysis project Ga0315543, IMG submission 203098) | Salt marsh sediment microbial communities from the Plum Island Ecosystem LTER, Massachusetts, United States - Salt Marsh Sediment SW1601-210 ...
GCTGTGCCAGATCTTCCGGAGAGCTGATGAACGCTACAATTCTGGCCTGTTCCACTTCAGTAGAGAAAAGGATCGCTTAGATCCACCCGATAACCTCACCCTCAATCTCACAATTGATGACAAGCTAATAAAGGGAATCATCAAGGGTCTCTATTACCCGGAAAGCCCATTTGAGTTCTCTGTCCTTCCCGCGGATATCCTCGGTCACATCTACGAGCAGTTCCTTGGCAAGGTCATTCGATTAACTGCTGCACATCACGCCAAGGTAGAAGATAAGCCCGAGGTAAAGAAGGCCGGTGGTGTGTACTACACCCCGACCTACATCGTGGACTACATCGTTAAGAACACCGTAGGGAAGCTCCTTGAACAAAACACTCCCACAAAGGTATCCAACCTAAGGATCCTTGATCCTGCCTGTGGCTCCGGCTCGTTCCTCCTCGGCGCATACCAGACCCTCCTCGACTGGCACCAGCAGTGGTACACAAAGCATGACCCGGAGAAGCACGCCAAAGGCAAGAACCCGCGACTCTACCGCACTATTGATCCCTCTCCCTCAGGGAGAGGGCAGGGTGAGGGGGCGTGGCGAGTCACCACACCCGAGAAGAAGCGCATCCTGTTAAACAACATCTACGGCGTGGACATTGATACCCAGGCCGTAGAGGTAACCAAGCTCTCGCTCCTATTGAAGGTGTTAGAAGGCGAGAATGCGGAAACGCTAGGGAAGAACCTGAGGCTGTTCCACGAACGCGCGCTCCCCGACCTCGGTGACAACATCAAGTGCGGCAACTCGCTCATCGGACCTGACTTCTACGAAGGAAAGCAATTGAGCTTCCTCGATGAAGAGGAGCGATACCGTATCAACGCCTTCGACTGGAACGGCGAGTTCCCCCAGATCATGACAGCCGGTGGCTTCGACGCTGTGATCGGCAATCCGCCGTACGTGCTTGTGGGTAAAGACCTATTTGACTCTGGGGTAGCGAGATACTTGGGCGAGTATACCGTTGCACAGTACAAGGTTGACCTGTTTCACCTGTTTATCCAGCATGGTATCGACTTGCTTGCTCCAGGTGGACAGCTTGGCTACATTGTCCCGAATCCTTGGCTGACGCTACCTTATACAAAAAAGTTACGGCAATATGTACTAGAGAATACCGCTGTTGGAGAGCTGGTAATTCTTGATCATCAGGTTTTCAAATCGGCAAATGTCCATACCATGGTTCTCCTGTTGAAGAAGTCACCTCCATCGTCCGGGCCTCTTACGCGTGCAATAAGGCCAGGCCCGGTGACCAATGCTAAGGCCATAGAAGATGTCTCGTTCGTTTCAATAGCTCAGACAAGCTGGCTGGCTTTTCCAGATTACAGAATTGAGACCCGCCTGATCGGGCCCGTTGGAGATGTTGTAAACAGAATAATGGCTGCCTGGCCATGTCTGGACGATGTCGCGCGGGCGTCGCTAGGATGTCAAGCTTATAACCGCTCCAAGCACACGCCAGAAGAGATCTCAGCTCGAGTATTCCACGCTACCGAGAGATTGACCGATGAATACCTTCCAGAGCTTGCAGGAAGTGACGTTTCGCGTTACTTGCTCAATCGGAGACGGGGCCAATGGATCAAATATGGTCCCTGGTTACACGACTACAGGTCTCTAGATTGGCTCTCCGGCCCTAGGATTCTCGTTCGGGAGATACCAGGAAAGCCGCCCTATCGCGTTCAGGCCACCTACCTTGAAGACACATACTGCAACTACAAGACGATCTTGAATGTCAATCCCATAGAGTCAACCTCGGTTTCTATGAAGTACATGTGCGGTCTCTTGAACTCGCGACTTCTCTCGTTCCTCTACCCCTATATAAGCCACAAGATGGTAGCGCGAACTTTCCCGCGATTGTCGGTGAGTGATCTTCGGAGTCTCCCCATCCGCACCATTGACTTCTCCGACTCGACTGACAAAGTCCACCACCACCACGTGGTCGAACTCGTCGAGGCAATCCTTAAACTACACGAACAGCTAGCCACAGCAAAAACAAGCCACGAGAAGACCGCCATCCAGCGCCAGATTAAGGAGACCGACAGGCAGATCGATCAATTGGTGTATGAGCTCTACGACCTGACCGAGGAGGAAATCCGCATCGTCGAGGAGGCGACGAAGTGAGCGTCTTCACCAAGGAATGGACCGAGAAGATACGTGCCCGTTATGAGCAGCAACCTGGTTACCAACGCCCGCGCATCTACTACTTGGCTGTGAGCGATACGCATCAGGACATGAGAAATGAGATAGAGCACTGGGTAGCTGGACTGCCGTTGACTGCTCAATCGAAGCTTACCCCAAGACTCCAGGCAGAGGAGCATTTCCAGCATACTTATCATGAATTAGCTGTTGGACACATGCTTAGCCAGCTCGGTTATCAACCGGAATACGAGAAGACTATCTGCGGCGTTACTCCTGACTGGTATGTACCGTCGAGAGAAAAGGTACCAGCGTTTATCCTCGAAATATTCACCGCAAACCTTTCAGTGCCTCAGGCTTCGAAGTGGCAAATGATCAATGATTTGCTAGGGAGACTGAAGACAATCCCCATTGGTGTTGGGCTGCAAATAGAAGCAACTCAGGCAAGAATCACCTTAGATCCGCAGCATAACAGCAGGCTTTGTGAAGAAGTCCAGAAGTGGCTGGTAGGCAGATCTCCTTCCATTGGTGAACGGCTAGGGCTGGACGGGATCGCTTTCACCGTCATTGCCAGCGGGCCACAATTCCCACACGTTTGGACCATGGGTCCCGCATTCTGTTTCTCCGCTAATGAACCTGGTCTTCGAGCGAAAATACATGCGAAGGTCAAGCGCTACAAGAAGATTGCAGATCAGAGAGAACTGGCATTGGCCGTCAGCGTAATGGCGTCACCTGACACGGTGCTGGATATTATAAGCTTCGAAGGAGCGTTGCTCGATCAACCAGTGTTCCAAGCTCAAATCGACGACAGCGGCAGCATTAGCATTGGAAAGACGGCAACACACTGGACCAAAGGGTTGTTGAGTCTCTCACCGGCACTCAGCGCTGCCATCTGGGTGTGGAGAACATCCTCCCGAGAGTGGAGGTTATTTCCCCTTTACAATCCCAAGGCAAAGCGGCCTTTGCCTGAGAGTACGTTTCAGGAAGGGCAGAATCTCGGGAACGTATCGCATGTATCCTCAAAGAGCAGTCTGAGGTAGGTTCTATGTCCCTCGAATTCACGCAAGATGTGCACCATCCCGGAAAATACATTAGATAATCAGATGACGGGGGCGGCAATTCAGAACCGGCCAGTACCTTTACAGGTCTGCGGACCCCGTGAGCCACACCCCTGTCTGCGTGCGACGCACAGGCAGGCCCGTCAAGTAGATATTCTACTTGATAAAAGCAGGCCTGTCACCTGTAAAAATACAATGGTAGACCCCATCTGACACTAAAGAAGCCGGCCGGTCTATCGTTCGAGAACGCCGCGGCTGTGCCGGTGTCGAGTCTGATGGCGCTGATGGGGCTTCGGGACAAGGGAAAGGTGAAACCGGGGCAGAAGGTGGTGATCAACGGCGCTTCGGGCAGTATCGGGACGTTCGCGGTGCAGATCGCCGAGGCGCTCGGAGCCAAGGTGACCGGCGTGTGCAGTACGCGGAATCTTGATTTGGTCAGTTCTCTTGGCGCTGATCGAGTCATCGACTACACGCAAGAAGACTTCACTCAGGGCACGGAGCGCTATGACGTGATCTTCGACGTCGTGGCCAAGCGTACGTTCGCAGAGTGTCGACGTGCGCTGGGTCCCCACGGAATCTACGTTACGACCCACATCTCATTGCCGCTCCTCCTGCGATCGTTCTGGCTCGCGCTGACGAGCGGAAAGCGACCAAAACCGATGCTCCAGCGTCCCACCACGGCAGACCTGGCCGTTGTTAAGGAGCTGATCGAAGCGGGTGCCGTCCGTCTCCGTCATCGATCGACGCTATCCGTTGGCTGAGGTACCAGAGGCGATCTCATACGTCGAGAAGGGCCACGCTCGCGGAAAGGTTGTCGTCGCGGTGAGTGAATAGACTGAAAGGAGCCAAACAACAACAGTCATCCCGTTGCCTCGACGAAGTGCCAAGGACAATCTGCATTGGGACTATGTGCGCCGCCGACCTGTACTAGGTGGCGTATACCGGCACTGGTAGAAGGCAGGACGCGAGGACGCAACCCCGTCTGAGAGTCTTGACACCTACCGCAAGTGCACGAAGAACTCAGCGGCCCCTTCTCTTGTTGGTATTCGCGGCGTGGGATGTCGATCCATATACTCTCTGGAGGAAGCCCATGCGATTCCGAGTGGATAAGGCCATGTTTCAGAAGTTCCCGGAGTTGGCGATCGGCGTCGTGATTGCCAACGATATCGACAATCGCCAGGGAGGCGAACCGGCTAGCGTTTTCCTCCGCGAGCAGGTCGACGCGGTTCGCAGCGCCTGGTTCCCCGACCGCCTCGAAACCGAGCCAAGGATCGCCTCGTGGCGCGAGGCGTATCGCGCGTTTGGAGCCAAGCCGAGGAAGCACCGCTCCTCGGTCGAGAACATGATCCAGACGATCCTCGACGGCGCGGCATTCCCCTCGATAAACAAGGCCGTCGACGCCTACAACGGGATCTCCCTTAAGCACTGCGTGCCCATGGGTGGGGACGACCTGGATCGGGTGGTCGGCGATATTGTACTGACCTTTGCCCGCGGCGATGAGCGGTTCATCCCCTTAAACGGCACCGATTCGATGCCACCAAAACCAGGGGAGGTGATCTACCGCGACGCCGAGGATGTGCTTTGCCGCCGGTGGAACTGGCGGGAGTGCGACAAATCGAAGATGACCGTCGAGTCAAGGAACCTGTGCCTGGTCGTGGAAGGCCTGCCGCCCCTTTCCAGGGAGGAGGTGGGACGGATATCGGCCGAGCTTGGCGAGGCGATCGAGAGATTCTGCGGTGGCTCCACGATCCTGAACCTGGTCAATCGTGATACGCCCGCCGTGGAGATCGAGACGCATTGAGACTGTCCCCTTAGCTGGGATGGGGCCGCACGGCGAAACAAACGTAAGTCGAAGTAGCGGCCGCTACGTATCTCTATCGTAGGGGACCGATTATAGAACTCGGGGCGTTACGTTCCACTTGTGCCCGCTGGAGTCGGCTGCAGTACCTGAACGTGTTTGCAGGATCTACAGACCGAACAGCAAGAACCACCTAGACGTTAGCGACGTCACAGTGTACCTTACGGGTATCTGAACCTGTAGGAGGAACAACATGAGAGAGGATCAGCTTGGACTAAACGAGAACCGGAAGAAGTACCTTGAGAAGTTATCCGAGGCACTCTCCGCAGATCTACCCGCAATAGCAAAGGCTATTGGGAAACTTGGAGACGCAGCGTATGAGGACGGCGTACTCAGCGCGAAGACAAAACGTTTAATGTCAATGGCGCTGGCTCTGGGCGTAGGCTGTCGGAACTGCGTCTTAGCGCAGGCGAAACACGCCCTTGAACAGGGTGCGACGAAGCAGGATTTCCTGGAAGCCATCTCAGTAGTTCTGTCTATGAGGGGAACCACCGGAGTGGCTGAGTCCCTTCGAGTGGTCCAGTTGCTGGATGAGCTCGGGAAGTGGTGAACCCCGGAAACTAATGGGGTCTCCCATCACCGGCACAAAATCCGGTAATAGATCCCAATAGGTTCATCAGAGAAAAAGGTGAGATCATTCCGGATGGTGGGATTGAATCCTGCAAAGGGATGTCTACATGCACTTCAAGACGCCGATCTCGGGTTGTCTAGAATCTCAACCGGTAAGGCTTGGGGTCTTCTGCTGCGCCAGTCTGGTCAGTTCAAGTGTTGGATTGTAAGACTAGACCCTTAATCGACCTACCTCGGAGAGACTAGAATGTTTTGTTGGAAGTGTTCGTATCAAGCTAAGATCACATTGGAACCTCCGAAAATGTGTTTCATGATTGACAAAGCAGTTGAGCCCGTACAAAAAGTGGGGCTATGGCTATCAAGCCGCCCGAATAATCTTCGGTTGAGAGAAGCAGGAGTTGAGATCATCGCGCTCATAATAGCTCGCGAGCCAGAGAATTCCGTTCTGTTGGTCCAATCCCCCTACCACAAAACGTGGGTGCGGCCACAAGAGAGTGTGCACCTCTACGAAAATTCTGAAGACGCTCTCCACATGTGTACCCAAGTTGAGCGAGGTGTCGAACTTCCTCCTTACTCGGTTGAGCTCGAAAAAGCATTCTACCTTTGCTCGATCCAATATCTTGGAACTCTCGATCGGACTCACGAACGCTGGGGTGAAAGACGTGTCGTTGACGATGCAGCCGGGACATCCCTCGAATTGATAAAGCTTAGCCGGAAAGCGTACTATAAAGCGACTCCACTTTTTGCGGACAGCTATAACCTCAACCCGAAAGCTGATGGTAAGGAGTTCCTAAATTTCCAAGAGTTTAGGTTCGAGGATGCAAAATATGCGATACTGAATGCAAATCACAGGAGCAAGGCTAAGCTTCTCGTCCAAGCACTGATGGAATGCAAACGCGATATTGCAGGGGTGCCTAAGCTAAGCGCATAGTTGACTGATGCTTTTCTAGAGGACTAGCTAATAGCAATGCTGAAAATGTATGTATTTCTGTAGAGTGTCGCTGATATAAGATTTCTTGCCATGGAAGGAAGAATTGAGTACATTAGTAGATGAGTTCCGGAGGTTGACTTAAGAGCACATGACAATTAACACCGTTGAGTCGTTACAAACAGGTAAAAGGCGGGAGCATCATGTTCCAAGAGCAAGTATTCAAGAAAATGACTTCTCTCAAACTTGGAGAGGTAGTTCTTTTCACCAAGTATGCACGCTTCATCAACTATCACCATACGTCGGCAAGATGAAACCTTCGATAGCGAAGGCTCTGATATCTGCCTTTACGCATGAGAATGAGATCGTTTTCGATCCTTTCTCAGGGTCAGGGACTGTTGTGTTAGAGGCGTGGATCGCAGGACGCAAAGTAATTGCAAACGACCTAAGTCCATATGCAGCAGTAATCACCCAAGCGAAGCTCTTCCCACCTTGTTCGCTTGATGCCGCTATGAGCGAGATCAGTGATGTTGCCAGCGAAGTTTTAGACATAGTATCAGAGATTGATCTAAGGAAGGTACCGAAGTGGGTGCGCGCCTTTTTTCATCCTACGACACTTCGGGAAACTCTCGCCTGGTTTCATATACTTAAGCAAAGAGATTCTAACTTCCTATTGGCATGCTTGTTGGGAATCCTCCATCATCAGCGTCCCGGCTTTTTGTCATATCCATGTAGTCACCGGACGCCTTACCTCCGTGAGAGGAAGTTCCCACGGAATGAGTACCCTGAGCTTTATCAGTACCGTTCAGTGCAAGACCGCTTGGAGAGGAAAGTTGAGCGCTCTCTGAGGAGAGTACCGCCTTTGGATGAAAGTCTAATGCGTGAATGTCATTCGGAGAACGCTGCTAAATTCAGGCCAAGGCAGAAGGTTCATGCCATTATAACGAGCCCTCCTTATATGAGCAAGCTAGACTATGGTCGTGATAACCGACTCAGGTTGTGGTTCCTGGGAACTGATGATTGGAAATCCCTTAATCTTGAGATTTCCCCAAAAGAGAGCATCTTCCTCAGCTTATTTCGTACTTGTCTAAATTCATGGCGCAGAGTATTAATAAAGAATGGTGTGTGTGTGTTGGTACTTGGGGATAGCTTCGTACGGGCCTATGGAATGAGGCTCCATGAAGCCATAAGTTATATCGCGACGTACGAAGTAGGCGGCTACGCGTTGGTAGGGAAGTATAGCGAGGAGCTACTTGCTTCACCAAGCATTCAGAAGGGTCCTGGTGCGTCACGAACGGAGATAATTCTGGTTTTACGCAATGAGGGGTGAAGAAGTGCTTGATACACCTCATCCGCATGATCCTTATAAGGGATGCGAGCCCGTTTCCGGATACCACCTTGTCGAAGAGATTGGCATTGGAGAAGGAAGGATTGGGAGGGTCTATAAAGCTGTACGCTCAGACCCCAAGGATATTTATGCTTGCAAGGTAATTCCAGAGGGGAAACTAAAGAAAGGGTGGGAAAGAGAGTTACAGAAAGTGACTCGTCTTAGAGGGATGAGTTCCGTCGCACAATATCACATGCACGGGGTGAATTTCGACCAGAACAATAGGCCATTCGTTTGGATCTTGTCGGATTACATCGATGGACGCAACCTAAAACAGTGCTTGGCCGAAACTCCGGAGATCATCACGATCGCATTTATTGAGCGGGTAGGTCAGGTAATTCTTGAGGTCCTGTACGCGTGTAAACAAGAAGACATAGTACATGGTGACCTACATTTGGGCAATATTCTGATCTCAAACCCGGACAGTCGCTTCATAGGGAGTCCCAGAAGGGTTGTAATAACGGACTTTGGATATGGTGGCTCGCACAACGAGATTGAGCCCAAGGACGATTTTCGACAGTTCTTCGGGATTATACACAGCTTACTTGGAAAAATTAAGTGGGAGGCCTTAGATTCTAGAAATAGGATTTTTTGCGATAAATTAACCGTTTTTCTAGATAAGAAGGTCCTTGAATTCGATCCAACTCAGGGACATTATGTCGGTAATGTGGGCTCTCTAATAGCCGACTACGGAGTTCTCTCCCCGGCAGCAACACAAGAATCCATTGCCATGGCAAAGCAAAAAGAAACCAAAGGACCTGGCGATTACCTCGTGGCGGAGGCCTTGGGAGAGAATAGGGAGGAATGGAAGGCACTCTTTGTTCCAGAGTTCCTAGCTGCGCAAGACCTTCTGAGTCGCAATACAACAGTACTGACTGGCGCCAGGGGTTGTGGAAAAACGATGGTTTTCAGAAGACTCACTGCCTACATGGATAAGGTAATTGGAGAGATATCAGGAGTACCAGGGGCAGACCAGTTTGTCGGATTCTACCTTAATTGTAGGGGTTTGGTAGAAGCGTTTCCATGGCTTCCGAAGAATCTCAACAAACCTATGCAGGAACAGATCATGCATTTCTTTCACCTCTCCTGGTTAGGTGAGGTTTGCAGAACCTTGAAGGTCTGTGAGGAGGGCAACAACGATGGGTTTGATTGGTTAGAAGCTTTTCTCTTGGAGTGGTTTGCTGGTCGATACAGGCCTGCATTGCAGGGTGCTGATGTTGTGGCGCATGTGCAGGTTTTCCTTGAGACAGAGAAGGAAAGGTGCCGCAGGGTGGACCTTGGAGCTCTCCAAGGTTTTGAGCATTGGCCACTTGCAAGAATCGATTCCCTTGATGGCTTTCTGGAAGGGCTTCAACGCAATGTTTCCTGGATTGGCCGAAGACCTCTGTACTTCTTTCTCGATGACTATACGATCCCACTTATCCCTCGCCATGTACAAAGAGTTCTGAACCCCATAGTCTTTAAACGGCGTGATCAGCTTTTCTTCAAAATTTCAACCGAGTCTGCCAATAGCTTCGAACGTGAGAGTCTTCGCAGAAAACCCCTTGAAGTCCATGATGACTTTGATTTGATTGATTTGGCAAGTGAGAGTATTCACCAGAGGGAGTCCGAAAAAGGGCGGCTATTGGAGCGGATTTTTGATCCAAGAATTGACAGAGAGTCGCATCTGAGGGGAAAGGGCCTTGAATTAAAAGATCTACTTGAAAAAACGCCCAGCTCAAATAATGCGCTTGCTCGGCAGATGAGAGAAGCAGTAGAAGAAGGGAAAAAGAAGAAAATATTATATCATGGTGTATCGACATTTGTTGGCATATGGGCGAGCGACATAAGGATCATGATCCAAGTTTTTTCAGATATGCTCCGCGAAGCCCGGACCAGTTGGAAGAGAGGAGACTATCGGATTCCCAAGGGAATCCAGGACAAGACTTACCGAGCTGCTGGCGGAGAATTTCTAGTTTTCACAGAGCACCTTGTGGATCCTGCACTGATGGAGAAAAAGCCACTAGTATCAAAGCGTGAGGAAAGCTATGGTAACCATCTTCGTGACATAGTCGAAGCTTTTGTTAATGTATCACGCTTTGAGCTCACAGAAGGGAAATTAGTGAAGAACGAGGGGCGACTTAACCCCAAACAGGCGTTTCGGTTAGAGATAGTGGACAAGTTTTCGCTCCCGGAACGGGTTATACCATTCTATGAGGGACTAACCCGGTGGCACATTTTCTTGCAAGATTGGCGGGGCAAGAGTGTACGAGGAATGATCACTCCACGTTTGTTCCTCCATCGAGTACTAATCCCGTTTTGTCAGCTCACCTTTTCGAGTCACGACAACATTCAACTCAGAAATGAAGAATTCATTACTTTGCTGGAGAGACCGGAGGAGTTCTTGTCCTATTGGAAGAAGAAGCGAAGAGGTCCACGTGATGATGGCCAAGCATCTCTCTGGGATTCGTGATTTGAGAAAGTTGTGGAAAAGTATGTTCCCCTCTAGAGTACCTGTCCCAAAGCTCTCTAATCAGGCGAGGCGACTCTTTGTCGGAGCATACGGCTTTGAGGATCGTTCATTGGGCTGGGCAAGGTATCAAGCGTCGCAAGGTCATGTATTAGATAAGGCCCTCATACTTCGGTATGTACACCCCAAGGGACGCAATCGGGTGAAAGAGCTGCGACTGGCTCTTAAACAGCTTGGGGTAACCAATCCCGTAAATCTCCGCTATGATGTGCATTCCCCGTATAACATCGAGCAACAGCTCCCTTATGCCTTGGACAAGCTACTTGACAATGTAGACGAAGTTGTCGTGGACATAAGCGCAATGACAAAGCTTTTGATTCTTGTGGTTCTGTACTCGTTATCACGTTTTGATGGCGCCGTCAGAGTAGTGTACTCCGAAGCAGAGAACTATGCGCCGACGAGAGAATACTTCGAGCGTTGGAAGAATAACATGGAAATGATGACGGGTTTCCCCAGCCGTGGTGTTGAATCCATTGTTCGGATTAAGTGTCTGAGCAGTACCAGAATGCAGGGACAGCCGGTTACCATGGTTGCTTTCACATCCTTCAACGAGCAACTCGTTCGCCACATGCTGGGGAGCATCAACCCTCATCGCCTTATCTTCATTAATGGGCGTTCCCCACGAAAGGACTTCGCTTGGCGAGAGAAAGCAACCCAGGAGATCCATAGGCGTTCAATACAGGAATATCGAGAGGACAACCCCATTGGAGAAGATGGTTTACTAGAGCGCGTGACCTCCTTGATTGACTACTTTGACACCACAGCCATGATTGACGAGGTTCACAAACAATTTGGATCACATGAGAGGATTATCTGCGCCACAACTGGAAGTAAGATGCAAACTGTTGGACTCTTCTTTACAAAGATGATGCACCCCGACATACACATTGAGTACCCAACTCCTGATAGTTACTTCGTAAAGGAGAAGAGCAAGGGAGTCCAACAAATCTATGAGGTGAATTTTCCTCTATTCTCGAAGTTCCTGGAACACATCAATCTAAAATGACTGTAGCTCGCCAACGCGAGATCCAAAACAGCCCATTTACTTGCCTTCCGTGGCTCAACCTGTAACCTTAAGCCGTATGATAGAACAAGAACTGCTTTCCGGTGTGACAGAAACCTTTGAGAAACAGGGACGACTGATCCAGCTTCCAAAGGATAAGACGATTGAGAGTTGTAGGGGTCTACCATTGTATTTTACACAGGTGACGAGCCCTGTAGAAGTACAACTGCTAAACCGAAGTTCCTGAGGCAATAATAGCGAAAACTCTGTTGGAATGCGAAGTTGTCCAAGAATCGCGGTGCAGTGTTATGTCTACACCACGATGGTATCGATCAAGTCAAGCGCTCGCTT
>Ga0315543_1004400_pt1 | contig 11813 bp, 7 predicted proteins | sample SalMarSW160210MG_2_FD_203098 | JGI IMG/M metagenome (GOLD analysis project Ga0315543, IMG submission 203098) | Salt marsh sediment microbial communities from the Plum Island Ecosystem LTER, Massachusetts, United States - Salt Marsh Sediment SW1601-210 ...
CTCCCGGGTGGACAGTTGGTCGTAGACGCGGAGTTGCACCGGGGAGACTTTCGCGAGGCGCGCGTACGGCTGACTTTGGTCACGGTTGATTCCTCAATAGGGGAACAGCAGCAGGGGCGTTACGCCGTCCCGGCCAGGCGGCAAGGATTGCAGCTTGGGTGCCAAACGCAGGGGCCTGACCCAAGAGACATGACGTAACTTATTTCAGAAAAAGAGGATAAGGCCGGGAAATCGTCGCGACTCTCCCCCTCGCAGAAGAGATGATGTTGACGCTTTGCAACGATCCACACACACGATTGTCGCCTCTGTGCATCACGTCCGGCAAAAACATCCTTGCCGCTGGCGCCGCCGAAACGCTGATCGGCAGCAGGCCGCTGGGGCGGACAACTCCCAAAAGCGTCAACATCATGCACACGTTGAATCCTTAGCAGTCGGCCCAGAGAGGTCAATGGGTGTGAAAGCAGAAAGAATAGGGAATTGCCATAATTAGCACCCCTCATTCGTGCCCCCTCGGCATGGTGCTATCGGCTTCTGCCTTCCCTTCGCGTAGAAGACACCCGCCGACAGGACTATTTCGCTTCTCTCAGAACGTGTTTGAAAAGGGTGCCACTGCTGGCTTGTCCAGTCCCGGCGCGCCGGGACTGGACACGGAATCCGCCCAAAACCAAGGGCGGACAAGCCGCCCATGGCACCCTTGACAGAGCATGAAACGGCTTTCCAAACACGTTCTCAGGGGCAGCGGCTCGTGGAGCGGCACATGGCGGCAGTAGATCTCGGGGATCGCGAAGCGTTCAGGCCAAGCAGATTGCCCGCTATTTCAGGGGAAAATCCGCCTCGGTACTTTGCTTGCCGTAGATGGGCATGTGGCGATAGTAGACCTCGAGAATCATGGTCGCCATGGCCGTGCAGTAGAGACGGCCGCCCAATTGATTATGTCTGGCCAGCCGGTTTCCTTCATCGGAAATGAACCAACTACCTGCCTCGTGATTCTTTTTCGCTTGCGAGTCGACCAATTGATCTCGCATGACGGCGTTCCATTTTCTCCACGGCTGGCCTTCCCAGTGACGCAAGACCTGGGTCGCATAATAGTCGTAGTACAGATTCTTATTGGGACCTCTTCTGCTGAGCCACTGGACGCCATGCTCCAAGTCGGGCTCGGTCTTCTTCCAGCCCAGCAACATCCGGCAGAGCAGTCCGATGGCCGTGGTCGCCTCGGTGGACGGCCCGTCACCCGGGCCAACGTAACCATAATTGGCGCCACTGGGGCTTTGGACGCTGTCGAGAAACAGAGAAGCCTTTCGGACGGTCGTCTCGGGCACACTCAGGTAGGCCAGGTAGCCGCTTTTGAGTGCCATGATCTGCCAGCCCACGACCGACGTGTCGCCGGGCTGCTGGAAGTCGTAGCGCCAGCCGCCGCCAACGGAATCCTGGGCGGCCACGATAAACTGGATGGCCTTCTGCGACGGTCCGAACAGGCTTCGGTCATGCGTCATCGCGTAGGCTTCGCAGAGCACGGTGGAGGCGATGCCATGGGAATACATCCGGCCGCCGGGCTCCCAAAGGCTTCCGGTTTCGGGGTTCTGCCGGTTGGCTAGGAAATAGAGCCCGGCCTGGACAACCTTGCGGTATTTTCCCTTCTTGTGGGTCTGGCCCGCTCCAAGGAAAGGCAACAACGCCAAACCGGTCGCCGCGTTTCGGGACGATGCAAATCGCACATCGCTTGGGTTACGACAACGGCCACGACACTTCGGCGCCAAATGATGTGCAAAGCTCCAGCCTCCGTCGGCAAACTGGTGGGCTTCCAACCATTTCAGTGCCTGGGCAACGGCTCTTTCACTCTGGGAGGTTCCGCCATACTTGGCCACCAAGGCCTTTCGTACATCATCACCTCGCCAAGACAGTGCGCCGACGCTAGAGTTTCTCGCAATGATCATCGGCTCGGCTCGCGGCGCCGTGTCGAGACCGAAATCGTCCAACTCCACCGACGTGGACGCAGCGGGGACAGCCGCCTCTACCGGCGACATGTCCGTATCCCGGGTGGCGACCGTCTCTTCGAGGCGAAGCACTTCCTCCGGCAACGTCTCGAGATCGACTTCGTCGAGCCGCTGCTGCTCGATGTGCTCCAGTTTTTCAAGGCTCTTGTCATTGGAAGAAACCACGAGGTGGTTGACCATCTCGTTGGCCGCGCCGGGCGGCAAGGTGAACCAGGCCAACACGATGAGCAGGCCCATGTGGATGATCATGCTGGAGAGCCAACTGGGCGTCTGGCGGGTCATCTCGCGAAGCCACGCTCTCAGGACACCGGCGCGTTGCACCCCGTCCCATTGCTCGCCGGCGAGGAAGCGTCGCCGTGGGCGTTTGGGCATCTTGGGTGGAGCCGTCTCGGCGTGTTCTTGAGAATCGCCTTGCGCCATTGTTTGTGCTCCAAAGCGGACTAGTGCTCTGTCACAAAAATATCTCGGGGTGCCATGGGCGGCTTGTCCGCCCTTGTCAGTACGCATTTCTGCAGCGGCAGGCAAGCTGCCGCTGGCACCCACCCGGAAAAACTAATGTGACAGAGTACTAGCCGTCGGCCACCCCCCTATCCATCAAGACTAGTCTAGCCCTCGGATTAAGGCAACGCCTTTCAGCTCGGCCCACCACCCGATGGGAACGCGCGCCCCCCGTTGCTCCTCGGCGTAACTTGTATCGGTCGAGTACTGTTCAGCGGAATCCTAACTCAAGGCATTGTCGTGCCTTACACTCTTCGGCGCAACGCCCCAAGGTGGTACCGGGAGATGCGAATCATGGTGCTTTGCCTTGCGTCGGATGTTGCCGTGACCCGCCCGCCCCCATGGTTCCCATGCCCGGCAGGAATGGTATAATCCAGGCTGAGTAGTTCCAAGTTTGGCCGGCTGACACCGCAGCAGGTCATCCTGAGCGTAGCGAAGGATCTCGATCCCGGCGCGCCGGGAGGGAGATTCTTCGCTGCGCTCGGAATGACAAAGCCGGATCTCAATAGAACTTGGAACTACTGAGGCTCCGATCTGTCGGGGTATCCACCGGCAACACCTCTTTCGGTCGGGAGAAGCCCTGGATGGCAAAGTCTAAAAAGAAAGCGGAAACCGTCTTCTTGGTGTGCGAAGAGACGGGCGATTACAACTACACCCTTCGGCGCAAGCCGGGCGGCGAGAAGCTCCAACTGAAGAAGTATTGCCCTCGGCTCCGGAAGCACACCATGCACGTCGAAAAAAAGAAATAGCCCCGTCTGGCGCGGCTTGCCCGGCGCCATACTCCCCGCGCCCGGGCGACCGGTTGGCTGCGCGGTCGGTGTCTCCATGGCCAAACGCTGGCGAATACAACCGCACGATCCCGACCGGATTGCGGCGCTGGCTCGCGCGGCGAACATTCCACCGGTCGTCGCCGGGTTGCTTCTGAGTCGCGGCATTTCCGATCCGCGCATCGCGCGGCAGTTCTTGACGCCGAAGCTCTCCTCGCTCCACGATCCAGTCGACTTGCCGGGCTGCACCGAGGCGGCCGAGCGAATCCACGCGGCCATTGTCGCGCGTCGCCGCATCGTGATCTACGGGGACTACGACGTCGACGGCATCACCGCAACGGCCCTGCTGTTGCAATGCATCCGGATGCTCGGCGGCAACGTCGGCTATTACGTGCCTCATCGTGTCGACGAAGGTTACGGGCTGAATCACGAGGCCATCGAGACGCTCGCCGAGCAGAAGACGGACGTGCTGGTTACGGTCGACTGCGGGATCGGCAGCGTCGACGAAGCGGCCACCGCGGCCCGCTGCGGCGTGGAGTTGATCATTACCGATCACCACGAACCGGCCGAACCGTTGCCCAAGGCCGCCGTGCTGGTCCACCCTCGATTGCCGGGCACGACCTATCCCTTCGGCCAGCTCAGCGGCTCCGGCGTGGCCTTCAAGCTGGCTTGGGCCCTCTGCCAGCAGGCCAGCCAGGCGCGGCGCGTCGGACCGCGGATGCGAACCTTTCTGCTCGAGGCAACCGGCCTGGCCTCGCTGGGTACCGTGGCCGACATGGTGCCGTTGGTCGACGAGAACCGCGTGCTGGTGACCCATGGGCTCGCAAGCCTCAAAGAGCGCCCCACGCTGGGGTTGGCCACGCTGATGCGCTCAGCCAAGCTTGGCGAGAAGGCCACACTCAGCAGCGAGGACATCAGTTTTGCGATCGGTCCGCGTCTGAATGCCGCCGGGCGACTCGGCCAAGCGCAACTGGCCGTTGAATTGCTCGTGACCGAGCGCGCCGAGCGCGCGGAGGAGTTGGCCGACTATCTCGAACAGCTCAACTCCGACCGGCAGACCCTCGAACGACGCATCCTGCTGGCCGCGGGCAAACAGGCCAAGAGTCAGTTCGACCCGGCGGCCGATCCCGCACTGGTCCTCTCCGACGACAATTGGAACCCGGGAGTCATCGGCATCGTTGCCGGGCGACTCGTCGAGAAGCACCATCGGCCGGTCGTGCTGGTGGCCTGGGACAAGTTCGACGCCAGGCCGGGCATCGGTTCGGCGCGAAGCATACCGGGTTTCAATCTCTACGACGCACTGCGAGCCTGCCGGCAACACCTGGTCGGTTTCGGTGGGCACGCGGCGGCCGCGGGCCTGAAGATCGAGCGACGCAATCTGCAAGCCTTTCGTGAAGCTTTCTGCGACCATGCCGCGGCCGAAATAACCGAAGGGCAGCGAACGGCCGAGCTGTGGATCGATGCCGAGGCGCCCTTGAGCGCCTTCACCCTGCAAACGGTCAGGCAAATGGAACAGCTTGCCCCGTTCGGACAGGGCAACCCGCGCCCCATGGTTTGCAGCTGCGGCGTTCGGCTGGCCGAGCCGCCACGTCCGATGGGCACCGGCGGCCACCATCTTTCACTGCAACTCGTACAGCACAACGTGCAGCTTCGCGCGGTGGCTTTCGGCGCGGGCGATCGGGCCGACGAACTGGCCGATCTTGAGGGCCCGATCGACGTCGCCTTCCGCCCGGTGATCAACGCGTTCCGCGGCCGGCAGAGCGTCGAGCTGCATCTGGCCGATTGGAAAAGAGTGAAGTGAGAAGTAAGAAGTCCGAAGTACGAAGTGAGAAGTGAATGACGTCGCGCGATCCATCTTGCGTTGATTAACTGAAGAGGGTGAAGCACCGGTTCATACCGGCAGTCTACTAACATGGCTTCCGGGCAGGCACGGCGCGCCGCAATCTTTTGAATAGTCACGAAGAACACAAAAAGGCACGAGAACCGGATTGCACACCCGGACTTCTTCGTGCCTTTTCATGTTTTTTGTGGCAATTGGGTTTGGCGTACCGGCTCAGTAGGCCATGGTGAACCCGCCGTAGAAGGTTCGTCCCGGGCCGGCCGGCAGCGTGTTGATCAGCCCCCGCTGGAACTCCGTGTGGTTGATCGGCTCGTTGAACAGATTCTGGATCAGGAACTGAAGATTCATTTGCCGGTTCATGTGCCAGTGGAAGCGGCGGTTCAGGTCGAGCGTCATGTTGAGGCTCGCCAGATGGTACTCATCCGGTTCGGGATTGACGTGCTCGGCCGTGGGAGGAACACCGCGGGCTCCATAGAACACGTCCATCAGCGCGACGTGGAAGCCACGGTCGTTATGGTAAGCCAGCCCCATCTTGGCCATCCAGATGGGCGCGTAGGTTACGTTGTGCGCACCATTACGGGTATTGTTCTGGTAGCTCACCGAGCCTAGCCATCGTAAGTGCTCGGAAAGCCGCCACTCGTTTTCCAGCTCCACGCCCTGAAACTCCATGCTGCCGAGGTTCACGTACGTTTCCGGAAATGTGCCGACCCGGGTAATCACGTCGAACACATCGCTGTGGAAATAGGTCGCCGCAAAGCGAAAGTCGTCGGTGTGATACGCCAACTGGACATCGAACGTCTGGATGACCTCCGGCACGAGGTTTGGATTGCCCTCCACGACAATCGCTTGAATCGATCGCTCGATCTGATACGGTGAGCGGAAGGCCTGGCCATAGAGGAATTTGGCGGTCCAGTTGTCGCTCAGCGAGGCAATCGCGCCCGCGCGGGGAACGATTCCGCCGCGTATCACACCCGGCATGTTTCCTTGCATTCCGCCGACCAGCTTCAGCTGGTCGGTTACACGGTAGTCGAGCTGCATGTAGGCGCTGTACCAAATTTCTCGGAACCAGGCAATGGGCACAAACGGTCTCATGACGGCGCCGCCGGTGTGGATGTCGGTCACACCGCCGATCATGAAGTCCATACCGTCCCACAGTTCAGCCCGATAGGTTCCTTCCATCAGGAAGCTGTGCGCGGGAGCGATGAACGGAACGTCTTGCGTGGGCGTCGACAGAACACTCGGAAACTCGGTCCCCGCATAGTTGTAGGTGAAATGCAGGTCAAGGCTCCGCTTCTGCTCGAACTCAAGGAGGTATCCGAAGTCGAGGAAGACGCGCCGGGCATCGAGCTGCAGCGAAGGCCACTCGACGGAGGAGCCGACGATGTCCGAAACCGCGTTTGCGACGAACACGTTGGCGGTGAATCCCTGGTTGCGATACATGGCGAACACGCCGATGTTGTCTTCGCCGTAAAGACACGTGTCGTTTATGAACGGATCCTCCAAGGTAGCCGTGAAGGGCCAGCCCTTGGACCGGTCGTACGTGGCTCCGCCGTAATATCCTCGTGTTTCGCTTCCGTTGCCCATGCCCATGGAGTACGACTGCCAGCCGTACGAGCCGCTGAGCACCGAGGCGTGCAACGTCGGCTTCTTGGGGTTCTTCGTGACGACGTTGATTACCCCGGTAAACGCATTGGTCCCATAAAGGACGGACCCTGGGCCTCGTATCACCTCGATGCGCTCGATTGTATGAATCGGAAAGGCCGTGTACATCGAGACGTTGATTCCTCCCATGGTGGTGTCCCGGAACGGCCGCCCATTGATCAGCACCAGCACGAGGTTGTCTTCATGCTTGCGGAGATCACCGCGTATGCACGCCACGTTCCGGCGAAGCATGAAACTGCCCGTCATGTAGACACTCGTGGCCCACTCGAGCACTTCGTACAGGTTTTTGGCTCCGAACTCCTCGATGTCCTCGGCCGTGATCACGTCGACAATGCCCGCCGCTTCGGAGGCTTTTTCGAGTGTTTTGGAGACGCCCTCGACGACCGGATCGGTCATCGTGGACTCTCGCACCGAGATTTTGCCCAACGATTTGAGATCGAGATCGAGCATTTTGTCGATTTCGGATTTGTCGTCGTCAGGTGCCTTTGATTGCGCAGCGTCCGCCTGCTGGCCGGGTGCCGCGCCGCTGGGCAAGGGAGCAGGCCCTAGGTCTTCTGCCAGAAGAGGCATCCCGGTGAAGAACCACACAACGGCTAGAATGCCGGACACATTTCTTCCACAAAACATCCTGCGCATTGCCTTTCCCTCCGTAACGGCAATTCACTACGAGGCTGCCATAAGAGCCTCAAGCCCGGACAGGTGGCAAAGAACTCCGTTCACCTCGACCGCGCGGCGGGTCAACCTGCGGATACTCGGATTGACGAACCCGGCGCGTACCGCCCCACGGCGCAACTGCCGGGTCCCAAGCGGGGAACCGCGCAGCCGGCACCATTCACCTACGGCTTATCACATGGATAATCGGTACACAAGGTGCTGTGGCTGGAGAGATGACGCCGAGGGTCAGTCATTCCAGCCAATCCTCAGGGTCGCACATAGACGATACACAGCGCCTTGTCGGAATCGTCTGCCGTCGTATGTTCTCGCCTCTCGGCGTTTCCTACGGCCGGACAGATGGACACGCGGCGCGCAGGACGTAGTCCACTCGAATCACGCAAACTTCACGTACCTGATGTCCAGACTGGCGATTTCAGGCAAGAACGCACGCCGTGGCAGGAGGACCTCGGGGCGAGTCGTCGCCCACCCGGTATTGCGTCATCCCAGGGCGAGCGAATGGACAATCGGCACAAGGCCCTTGTGCCGGAAGAACACGGCGGGAAAGCGGGGGTCCCGAATAGAGGAAGAAGCGGCAAATGGGGGGACTTGGGCAAGCACTAGTGGCTAAGTCCTGGGGCCACTTTTCTCCGGGCTCCGGACATGGCTCACAGGAGTATATCGCCCATGTCTACGCCACGGTCAACACGAGACATGGAGCCGTTAGGAGTATTCCATGCGCGGAACACGAATAGATCTGAGACGCCACGGCTAAGCTGGGCGACATTGCCACGAGGCGACAATGGCGTTAGAATACAACGTTTTCGCACCCAGCGGGGCGTAGCTCAGCTTGGCTAGAGCGCTGCGTTCGGGACGCAGAGGTCGAAGGTTCAAATCCTTTCGCCCCGACTTGATTGGACGAGAAGCCCTTCGGCGAGAACGTCGAAGGGCTTTCTCCATATAGGGCAAAGACTTACGTCGTCGAGACGAAAGTTCAAACAGGTGATTTCCAAGATTCGTCGCTTCGCTGCATAATCCGACGTAACCCATTTGTCAGTAAGGACTTCCGAAAGTTCAAACGCTTTTACCGCAATGTCCGCGTCTTCGTCATGTCCACGGTTCAACGCCTCGATCTGCAAAGTGAGGACTGCGGCCCGATCTCGTAGTTCTGTGCTCTTCGCCGCGTAGGTCTCGGCCTCGACTTCGTCCAGGATGCGAAGGTTCAAGAGACGGTCTTTCTGCCCCTCCAGAAGTGATAGCTGCCGCTGCAATTCGGACCGCTGTTCGCGGGTCTGATCCTGTTCCTCCCGCGTTCTGGCTCGCAGCACCCGATGGACCCAATCCCGAACCTCTTCGTCCTCGATTCTCAGCTTCTCGAACAGAGCGAGCACCTGTTGGTCCAGGTTGGCTTCGGTGAGACGGATTCGAGGATGGCCCTTTCTGGTGTACTTGGAGCATCGGTAGTACACGTAGTCCCGCTCCCCACACTTCGTCTGCTTGGTCTTTCGTTCCCCGGTGATCGGGTGGCCACAGTGGGTGCATTGGATGAGGTCGCTCGCGTAGGTCAACTCGTGCGTTCGGTAAACCTGCCCGCCCAACAGCACTTGAACCCGATCCCAGGTTGAACGGTCTACGATGGGCTCATGCCTGCCCGGGTACCATTGGCCCTTGTGCAGGATTTCACCGATGTAGGCCCGGTCGTGCAGGATGGCGTGGAGCGTGCTGCGTGGGAATCGGGGGATTGAATCCCGATACAGGAGCCCTTCGGCTGCCAATCGTTCGACGAGCATATCCAGCGTGCAATGGTGGTAGGCGAATAGCTCGAAGATTCGGCGTAGCTTCGGGGCATTGATGGGGTCGATTTCCACAATGCCCGGCCGTCAATGCGGACATTGCGGTATCCGTAGGGGGCCTTGCCCACGAACCATCCCTCTTCGACTCGGCGAGCCAGGCCCTCTTTCACGTCAAGGGACTGCTGTTCGGTGTAGAACGATGCCATGCTGGCCAACACCCGACGTTGCATCCGGCCAGCTGGCGTGTTTTCAGTCGGTTGTGATACCGAAATGAACTCCAGGCCCAGTTCAGATTTCAATCGCTCAAGCTCGCCGTAGTCAAACAGGTTGCGGGCCGCGCGGTCTACCTTGTAGAACAACAACCCCGTCAGTTCCTGGGCGTGCTTTTTCGCATATGCCAGCAATTCCTTGAACGCTCGGCGTTCATCGCGCTTTGTCGCGGTTTCCGCGATTCGGAACAGCTTGACGATGGTCCCGTCCATGCGCTGGGCATAGTGACGCAATGCATCTTCCTGAACGTCCAACGAAAAACCCTCTCGCTGCTGTTCGCGGGAGCTAACACGCGCAAGAGCAACATACCGCTTCACGGTTGCACCTCCGAAGTGTGTCAAAGAGACGCCCAGTACTGACGATTATGTCCAGGGCGTCACGGGTAGTCAAGTTTCCGTTGTAATACGGTTGCCAAACGCGGAGGGTGTCGGCCAAGAGTTCCGGCGTCACCCAGCGCGGTGCCCCTGCCGGAACGGCGAGGGTCGTCGAATTGTCGCCATTTGTGTGTATTCTATCTGTCATGGCATCCTTGTGAGTCTGGACCCCGATCAAGAAGAGAGGGTTTTGCTCAGCGCGGCGCGTGGGCCAAATCGGCTGGCGGCCGCTATCGCTGCTGATGATGAGAAGACGCCGCAAAGGTCGGGGTATTGCCTTGCGACACTGCCCGGCTGCGTGAGAGAGCGAGTGCCGCGCTTCCGTGCACGGCTCCCACCTACAACCGCATTTCAAGGATCACGCATATTGTCCTCGTTCCTTCGAGAACAGAGATGCCTGCATTGACCGACTATCGGTACGCTGGGCGCAGGCCGAGGCGTTCGGGGTTCGTGTTGCGGAGCTCGCGGTACTGGGCCGGCGTGAGCGTGCGGACGTCGATCAGGCCCTGCTGCTTCCTGGCGGACCCCGTCGTGGACTTCTTGGGAACAGCCGACTTCTGGGACGCACTGGATGCAAACAGATTGCCGTAAGCCTCGGGCAATTCCTTCATCCGTTTGACGGCCTCCTCGGGTGTCTTTCGTACAGTCGTTGGCCTACCCGTCTTGGGGTCCGTTTCTGGGAATTCGACCACAGCCTCGAACTGGCCCGTGGGTTTGTCGGTTGCCTTGTCGGTGATCTCGACCAGCGTGGTCATCCCGCGGAGCAGGGTAATCACCTGGTCGGCGTTAAAGGCACCCTGTGTGATGGCTGCGTCCTTGAGTGCGCGAGAGACGGTCGCGTCCTTGTAGCGACGCTCCCATTGCCGGGCCTCTTGCTCCGCGGCGGCAATGCGCTTTTCGAGCTGTTCGACGTTGGAGTCTTTGCCGTTCATGAGGAGATCCTTTTGAGAGAAGAGTGGAAGGGGGATACAGTGCGGGGAACATCCCCGCGGCGAGTCTTCAATTGCAGGCCGCCACGACGTTGCGGGTTCGCCACTCCGGCTTGGGGCAAATACCCAGCCAGAGGACCGCGCGCGTGGTGGGGTCGATGTCAAAATCGGTTTCCACGATTCGGCAACCGTTGCGTTCTCTCTGGCTCGGCTTCGTGGCACGGTCTTTGATGAGGGTAGGCACGGCCGATCGCAGCTCGTTGCCAAAGGGCCCTTCCCCAAGCGGCTGCAGGGCTCGGTCTTCGGCCCAAAGCTGGTATATCCGATAGAGCGCGGTGGCCTGGACGCCTCGGCCTAGATCCACGCGGCAGCACTCCTCGATGAAGGCCCGCAACGGGGCGGCTTCGGCCAGGAGTTGCGCCAGTTCGTCGCGAGTCGACCGGCACAGGATGAACTGGCCTTCGGCCTCGTAGAGGGTTCGCAGACCTCTCAACGCCCAAAGCAGGATGCCCGGGTACTCGGCCGCCAGTTTTTCGGCCAATTGGGTATCCTCCTGACCGACGAACGACTTGGTGAATTTGAGCGGCAACATCCGGGCGTGCAGCGCGCCGGAGTTGTCGGGCAGGGCCACGAAATGGTTCGTCTGCATGAGGATCTTCATTTTCAGCCGCACCGACAGGTTGGGGATGTGCTTTCGATCGACGGTCACCAGGTCGCCGCCGGTAATGGCCTTGAGCCTCGCGATGATTTCCCGGTGTTTTCGGGGCAGATCGATTTCCGGCACAATGGCCAGACGCTTTCCGATCGCCTGTTCCAGACCGAACCGTGTGAAATCTTCCAAGCCCGGGGCGCAGGCGGCCGGCTCGCCACCGAGGAGGTTCTCCAGGACCGTGGCGATGGTCCCCTTGCCGCTCCGTGGTGGGCCAACCAACACGAAGAACTTCTGCAGGTCGTAGCCCAGCCACAGACAGTAGCCCATGATCTGCTGTAGAGACGCCCGCCACGAATCGCTTCTTTCCAGAGAATCGAGGAACC
>Ga0315543_1004401_pt1 | contig 11809 bp, 9 predicted proteins | sample SalMarSW160210MG_2_FD_203098 | JGI IMG/M metagenome (GOLD analysis project Ga0315543, IMG submission 203098) | Salt marsh sediment microbial communities from the Plum Island Ecosystem LTER, Massachusetts, United States - Salt Marsh Sediment SW1601-210 ...
ATGGTCGATTAATACAGCAATTGTAACGTCTTTTTGTGGGCTTAACCGATGAGGTTTCCGGGTTCTCAGCTCTCGATGCATGTTGTAATATCTCATTTCTTCATTGCCTCGAGTGATCATTTTACGAAACCGATAGAAAGAATCTTTTTGTATATATCGATTGTAAGTTATCTTTCTGGTGTTTTTCAGTTCAACCGAATCGAAGAAGGTAAATGCTGAATCAATAATAAACGAAGCGAGATAACCTGCCATGTGAACGCTTCCTCCCCGGTTCCCCCGTATATCGATAATTATCTCTTTACAATTCTTGTTGTTCGCTTCCCTGAAGAAATCCTTTATGTATGATTTATACTTAATGTGGTTCGCTTTCAATGCCTTTGTATAAAAAGTCGGAAGTTTCAGATAACAGGATCCATGCTCAATACGTTTGGTCACAACAGTTTTTTGATCTCCCTGCCGGGTCCTCATGATCTCCTCATAAGTTACAGCGGCAATATTCCGGGCAATGGTAACTCCAGAAGATGATTTAAGTTCCAGTTTAACTGTTGGTGTACAATCGAAATACTTGTTATAGAGGAACGGAAAATCGGAATGAAAGCTAAACCGTTTTGATACCTCATTATACCCATCGGTGGATATACGTTTCAGTAACGCGTTCCGGATTTTCTCAACAGCTATCCCATCTATTTTCAGAATCTCCCTGTATTCTGGTTGAACAAGAATATTGCTGTCAAGCCAACCAGTGGCAAAAAGTTTTTCAGCATCACTCTCAACCGATAAAGGAATGTAATGATCACATAATCGGTCCGGTGCATAGACAACCGTATGGCCACATCGGATCATTCCACAGATTTCACTATAGTGATACAAACATTCACGCTGTTTCAGGCTGTCAGAATGCTCTATAACAGCGTAGAGGCTGTTAAATTTGGCGGTGATCTCTGACAGGCTCCGGTAGATTGTTAAACCCGGATGCAGTTCCCTGAGAGTTGTTTGAAGAATGTGGAGTTCTTCAGCTGCTTCCTTATTTGATATACTTTGGGAATTGTTGGTTGAACCTAAAACAAAATAAAGTATTACTACCAGATATATTTTCTTCAGAAGTCTATGGCTTATTCTTCTTTGCATTTCGCCATTGTAAATAATATCCGCAAGTAATAAAAACAAACAAAACGCTGGTAGTTATGAATAAGACTTTACCGACCATATCGTCCGGATGCCTGGTGAGATACCTGATTGTTCCATAAATTTGTAAAATGGAGCCAATGGTCATTGCTAGTGCAACGACAAGATAGAAGTTCGTTCTTTTGACCATTTTATTTGATTTTATTGGTTGTATAAGCCACACCTTCATAGTCTGCCGTAAACCCGGTAATCTTACCATCCGGATCCCGGATAAAAATAATCCGTAAAGAGAATGGTTCAATATAAGGTTTGCCGGTAAAAGAAAAAAACAAAATATACGAATGGAATAATTGGGTATACTAACCAGGGTTTCAGGTGCAGGGAAAAGTTTATCGATGCATCGTTAATGAATATCAATTTATCTGGTCAATTGGTCGATTTCATGTTTGATCTATTATTCCATTGGGGTGCTATCCATTACCGGAAGAAAACCGAATTTACTATTGAGTTTTAATATTGCAGTTTTTCACACTATCCAGGTTCCATAATAAAAGGCTGATATTTTGAGCGACTCCAATGTCACTCGTTTTTCAACATCGATTCAACACTCTTACCACAACACAGCTCCCTGAATTCCTTCAGGATCTCCTCCTTTTTCTCTTTGGGAAGGTTGTATTCGCAACACCAGCAATCCTCAACTTCCATGCATGTGAATCGGTTATCAAGTTGATTGAGTTTAGACTCCTCTTTCGGTTTGCATTCTCTTTTTTTCCTGAGAAGTAGTAATACAAATTCCAGTAATAGTAAGGATACTAGGATGGATAACGGCAAAAGAAAGTTCATAGTATAGTCTTTTAATGAAACTCGCCGGGATCATTCTTAACCGGTAAGTGTAATCCAACCTGACCGAATTTACGGTATCCATACGCTCCTATATTTTACAAATATAATAAATTAATTTGTATATCAAGATCTTTTTATCTTATTTTATTAAAAATCAGTTACTATTCTTTTGGATGTTTCATTTCTATTTTATAAAATGTAATCGAACGGGTATTGATATAAGACTTCCCCTCCTCCATCCGTAACGTGATAAACATCCTCAAAGCGCACACCGCCAACACCAGGGACAGCCAGTATGGTATGCCCGACGGTAACCGTCATGTTGTTCTGGAATTTTGTTTTGCTATGGGGCGGGATGATGGTTGAAGCAGGGTTTTCCTCAAATCTCAATCCGATACCATGTGATATGCCTTTAATGTGATAATCACCCAATTCGTATTTCATGCAAATTTCTTTCCCCAGTTTATCCAGGTTGGAAACCGTGTTTCCTGGTTTCAGTTCCTTTTTCGTTGATTCATGGATCTCAAGATACGCTTCAATGATTTTTTTCTGCTTGTCATCCGGTTTCCCAAGAATGAATGTTCTGGCGAGATTGGAGCAGTACCCTTCAAATTGTGGTGTTAAATCAATAACCGTAAATTCCCCTTTTTGTATCGGGTCATTGGTTACCGTGCCATGAATCCAGCAACTTCGCTTTCCGGAATTGATGTGAATGGGTGTGCTGGTTCCTTCCGATCCGGCTTTCATCATGGTATAGGTGATTTCCGTTGCCAGTTCATGGCCGGTAATACCGGGTTTGAGCAACTTTTTGGCAGCATCCATTCCCTTTGCCGCAATGGATTGGGCGGTTGTCATCTTCTCTATCTCCTCATCATCTTTAACCATCCTCAGTGCATCCATTACGGGATCGGATGGAACCAGCACGACCTGTTTGTTTACTTTGCGAAACAGATCGACCAGGAATGCCGGTGTATGAAACCACATCTGCATCCCAACTTTTGGACGTTCCTGATGACTCATTCCCGGAGGAGGACCTTCAAACAATGCCTGAAATACTTCCCGGACATTGGAGATCTGTTCTCCGATATGGCTGAATACTTTGATCTCCTTATCGCCTATCTGATCTTTGAGTTCCTCTTCTTCTGCGCTGAAACCAATCAGTACTGGCGGACCGGATGCCGGAATGATTGCGCGAGGTTGTACACGAAGGTCATTGAAGAAATAGATAAAATCATCGTGGTTCATGATCATTATTCCAAGCATGCCCTCTTTTTTCATTAATTCCTGGGCTTTTTTGATGCGTTTTTCGTTAATTTTTATCATGTTGAATGTGTTTGATATGTTTTATTTCGGCTAATTTGATGTTCCTGGTGCTTCCGGTGACCCGAATGTAGAGACGCAAGGCATGGCGTCTCTACGATAAAGATACGGAATCTTGTACAGAACAGGAAGGTTATCTTGGATAAAAGCAGTATCTTTAAGGGAATGCTGATGCAATCACCAAAACAAAACGTTAAGCCATGAAATACCAGCCTGTTTTTTACAGCACTCTGCTGATCCTTTTTTTCGGTTTATTCTGTTTCGTATCATTGGGGCAGGGCAGACCCGGGGATCAACCTCCCAACCTGGTGATCATATTCACTGACGATCTGGGGTATGGGGATCTTGCTGTTTACGGACACCCGACAATCCGGACACCAAGCCTGGATCAGATGGCTCAGGAAGGCATGCGGTTTACGCAATTTTATGTAGCAGCATCTGTTTGTACTCCCAGTCGAGCAGCCCTTATGACCGGTCGATATCCTGTTCGTACCGGCCTTGTCGGGGGAATTCTACCGGGACGTGTACTCTTCCCGAATGACCGGGTGGGTCTGCCTTCGGAGGAGGTTACCATAGCAGAGGTGCTCAAGCAAAGGGATTACGTTACCATGGCGATCGGGAAGTGGCACCTTGGCCATCTGCCTGAGTTTCTTCCAATAGCTCAGGGTTTTGACAGTTATTTCGGCATACCCTATTCGAACGACATGGACCACATCGCAGCACGCAACGGGAAACCAGCGTACTGGAACGTTCCCCTGATCAGGGACACTGTGATCATTGAGCGGCCGGCAGAACAGACTACCCTTACAAAACGGTATACAGAAGAAGCGGTTCGTTTTATTCATGACAATGCAAAAAAACCTTTCTTTCTCTATCTTGCTCACACGATGCCCCATGTCCCCTTGTTCGCTTCACCGGGTTTTGTTGATACCAGTGCACGCGGACTTTACGGGGATGTTGTGGAAGAGATCGACTGGAGTGTGGGGGAGGTGCTGAAGGCAATTCGTGAGACCGGTAATGCAGGAAATACGCTCGTCATTTTTACAAGTGATAATGGACCCTGGCTTGTCCAGCAGTTTAACGGGGGATCAGCCGGACTGTTGTACGATGGGAAAGGGACCACATGGGAAGGGGGTATGCGTGTACCCATGATCGCATGGTGGCCAGGTACAGTGCCCTCGGGGATAACCTCGCATGAGTTCGTTACATCGTTGGATCTTTTGCCTACAGCTGCAGCACTTGGCGGAGTATCGCTTCCGGATCGGCAGCTTGACGGATATAATATCCTTCCCTTACTACAGGGAGAAGCACGATCGCCACGCGATTTCTTTGTCTATTATCGTGGCGACCGTGTTTATGCCGCCCGGCTGGGCCCCTGGAAAGCACATTTCATCACACAGACAGCATACCCTGATGGTCCGCTTGTCACGCACAACCCACCCTTGCTGTACCAGCTTCACCGGGATCCGGGCGAGCATTTCGACCTCGCACCACAGTACCCGGAAATCATCGATGAGATAGAGACTCAACTGGAAGAGCATTATGCATCTGTGGCCGTTCAAGAGTACCGTCCATTGAAGCAGAATCCTTAATAGATAAAGCACGGGTGACGGGTGGCTCCCTGCGGGTACAGGATATGTCCGCATTTGACAGGAAATAGGGAGGTGATGCACAATTGTGGTGGGTAAGGATGTACGGTCAGCAGGCTATTCCGGTGGCTACCTGGTGGGTATCGATGGCTTCCTGCTGCGTAAATAACAGGGTAATTCATTGTATTGTTTATTTTTAAAATTACAAACGAATGAAACATAGCGTTATTAGAATCAGCGTTTTAGTAATCAGCAGCATCCTGCTCTGTTCAGGATCCTGCAGGAATGACCCCATAGAATCGGAACAAGATCCGCCCAATATTTTATGGATCGTCTGCGAAGACCAGTGGAGTGATTTTTTCCCGATGTACGGGGATTCAACGGTTAACCTGCCTACACTCGAGAGAATTGCCAACGAAGGAATCGTGTTTGAAAATGCGTTTGCCACTGTTCCGGTCTGTGCCCCGTCGAGAAGTGCCCTCATTACCGGGATGTACCCCACCACCCTGGGAACACACAACATGAGGACTTACAATGGGTACAGTCCTGTAAATCAACCTGCTATCGGTATTCCAAGTTATTCGCCGGTGGTTCCTGAAAACATTCGCTGCTTTACCGAATACCTCCGGATGGCAGGCTATTATTGCACGAACAATGCTAAGGAGGATTACAACTTCAAAACTCCGGTATCAGCATGGGATGAGAGTGGGAGGGATGCCCACTGGAGGAACAGGGCAGAAGATCAGCCCTTTTTTGCGGTGTTTAATTTTAATGTTACCCATGAATCAAGCATCTGGGTGAATGGAGACAGCACCCTTTTGGTGGAACCGGAGGTGATCGGGATACCACCCTTTTTCCCGGATGATTCGGTTATCCGACGCGATCTGGCGGTTAACTACAGCAACCTGGTGCGTCTCGACAAACAGGTTGCACAGCTGCTTCAACAATTGAAAGAGGATGGACTGTATGATCAAACAATCATTTTTTTCTATAGTGATAATGGTGGTCCTTTTCCGCGATTTAAAAGAGCCCTCTATGAGACGGGGATAAAGATCCCCCTGTTTATTCGATTCCCCGGTAATGCGGGAGAATCGGAGCGATGCGAAGACCTGGTCAGTTTTATCGATTTTGGCCCCACTGTTTTATCCCTGGCCGGGATAAAACCGCCAGGTCACATGCAGGGCCAGGCATTTCTTGGGGAATTCAAATCAAAACAGGAAAAGCAGTATGTTTTTACATCAGCTGACCGGTTTGATGAAACGTACGACAGGGTAAGGGCAGTCCGGTCACGCGAGTTTAAATACATCCGGAATTTCAATACTGCTCTTCCCTATGCCATTCCGAATTCTTACCGCATGAACATGCCCATGATGCAAAGGCTCCTGGAACTGGATGGGTTGAACAGACTGGATCCTGTATCCTCACTCTGGATGGCGGATAATAAGCCGGAAGAAGAATTGTATGAACTGATGATCGATCCCTATGAAATCAACAACCTGGCGGGGAATGATCAATACAGGGATACCCTTCTTTTCTTCAGGGATCTGTTGGATAACTGGATAATAGAAACAAACGACCTGGGAAGATATAGAGAAAGCGAACTGGTAAGTAAATGGCTTATTGATGGGAAACAGCCGGTATTAGACGAGCCCGAATTTACAATTTCAGGAAATGATCTAATCATTACCTCAGATGTCCCGGATGCTACCCTGTTGTGGAAATATCCATCTGGGGAGAAATGGATTATCTATCATGCTTCCATACCGTATTCAGCGAATGATACCATTGAAGCGAAAGCGGTCCGGATTGGTTATGCCGACAGCGAGGTATCCGTGCTTTTTCAGTGAGTAATGGTTGGTATTCTCTCTCCCGTCTAGCGGCTATAGTCCGCTTGACGGGTAATTTGATCGTAATGATCCCGTAGGGGCCAGAGGTTGGTAGTCCCGGGTTGCTCATGCTAAAGCATGATTACCCGGGGTTATTCATTATTTATCCCCTTCAGGGATGCTTTTTTAAAGGGTATTAATACCTGAAAGTCAAAGGTTCAATAAGGTACTTAATCACAGAGTGATGCCTATGGCATAACCCAATAACTATAAATAACGATCCGCCAGGCGGATCAAATGACCATTCTGACCATTGCTTTGCCTGCCCTCCTCTACCGCCAAGGCGGTTACGGCGGGGAACCCGGCAGGTAGGTATGACAATTGTATGACCATTACATGACCCTGTGAAATAGTGACTATGTCACTCCTGCTATGCAGGATTTCACGGGGTAAACCATTGGATTATTCATCCCGCCACGCTTCAATCGGAGGTTCATCATACAGCATCATCAGGCTATCCAGCTGGCGGTGAAGATCATTTTTTATTTCCTGGTAATCCGGGTGGTCGATCAGGTTGTGCATTTCTGATGGGTCATTCCTGAGGTCGTACAACTCCCATTCGTCAATGTCATTGTAGAAATGGATCAGTTTATACCGTTCGGTCCGGATCCCGTAGTGCCTTTTAGCCATATGGATACTGGGAAACTCATAATAATGATAATAGAGGGATGTTCTCCACTCCTCCGGTTCTTCACCTTTTAAAACAGGAACCAGGGAGACGCCCTGCATATCTTTCGGTATCTCCACATTTGCCAGTTCCAGGAAGGTAGGGGCAAAGTCAATATTCTGGGCAAACTTATCGGTGGTTGTACCGGCTGGAATGATTACGGGGTATTTCACGAGCAGGGGTGTCTGGAACGACTCCTCATACATAAACCGCTTGTCGAACCAGCCATGCTCTCCAAGGTAGAATCCCTGGTCTGAAGTATATACCACAATGGTATTCTCCTCCAGGCCGTTTTCTCTCAGGTAATCAAGAATACGTCCGACATTGTCATCCACCGATTTGATGCACCCGAGGTAATCCTGCAGATACCGCTGGTATTTCCAGCGGGTCAACTCATCTTCTTCCGGTGTATTTTCCCTGAATGCTTCATTAATGGGGCCATAGATGTTCTCCCAGCTTTCTCTTTGCGATGAATTCATCCTGTCTAGATTTTCATAGTAATTGCTGTGGTACCAGTTCAGGAACGGCTTAAACTCTTTTTCTTCAAGGATCTCTGGCTGGATTTTATTGTCCATGCTGAGTGCCATGTGTTCACTGATTAACATTTCCGCATCCCTGGCAGCCGTTCCCATGTTCTCATGGGTATCGAAAAGATTGGGAGGTTCTGGAAAAGTAACATTGTGGTAATAGTCGAGGTATTCTTCCGGTGGAAGCCATTCGCGGTGTGGTGCTTTATGCTGGTAAAGCAACAGAAACGGTTTGGACTGATCCCTCTTCTGATCCAGCCACTCGATAGCCAGGTCGGTAATGATATCCGTAACATAACCTTCGATCTGGATCGTATCATTTTCTGTCAGGAAATCGGGATTGTAGTACCGGCCCTGTCCCGGCAATACACACCAGTAATCGAAGCCCTGGGGAGTGGATTTCAGGTGCCATTTCCCTACAACGGCGGTCTGATAACCTGCCTCTTGCAGGTATTTTGGGAGGGTGGGCTGGTTTGCATCAAACAGGTCACCATTGTTCCTGAAGCCGTTTTTATGGCTGAACTTGCCGGTGATGATGGTTGCCCGGCTGGGTCCGCATATTGAATTGGCGACAAACATATTGTGAAACATCATGCCCTCCTGTGCAATCCTGTCGATATTGGGTGTTGGAGCCAGTTTACTGATGGGATGTCCGTACGCACCGATTGCCTGGTAGGCATGGTCATCAGACATGATGAAAATGATGTTGGGTGGGGTTACTTGCTTTCCCGGTTCTGCACAGCCGGCAATAACCAGGATGATGAATGCAATGATTAGAGTGTTTTTCATAATAAATTAATTAACTTGAATTGCACTATAGGTAATCCTCAAATTCAGGTTTTATATAGTTCCATTTGTATTCTTCCCAGGATTTACAATAGCCGGCTTTAACAGGATTTTCAAGAACATAAGATAATGTCCAATATAAATCTTCCCGATCCCTTATGATCCGGTCAAAACTTTCATGCTGCCAAAATTTCCCTCTCCGGTTTAGTGCTTTGTTACATTCTCTTGCACTGAATTTTTTAACAGATTCCAAAACGTCCTGTAAATATATTGATTTTCCTTGATCATCCTTCTTATAAGTTGTTAGAACAGAATGCACGTGGTTCGGCATGATACAATATGCTATTAGGTCATATCTTTTTGCATCCCAAAAATGGATTGAATCAGCTACTATTTGAGCAATTTTTGGCATCCTAAGGAAATAATTACTTGCTTTTATGGAGTGAAGGTTATCATCAAAGTGGTTTAGGTATTTGCGTCTGTGTGTTTTAAGAGTTTCTTTTTTGTTAATAGTAGATTCAGGATCAGAAGATTTCAAGTGGACATATTCCAACTTCAGATTATTGAGGACCTTTCCTGGTAAAGCACCAGCAAGCATCCAGGTAATGGAATAGGTTTGATTTTTTAAATGAAAGTGCGGTAAGTTTCGTCGGTATATTTCTTTTTTCCCCATTTTTTATATGGAGAACGACTCTCCGAGTCGTTTCGACCCAGCGGGTCGATTTTTTTTATTTCTGGAGAACGACTCGAGTCGTTTTTTATTGATCCGCCTGGCGGAACAGGAGCGACTTGGAAACCTGCCTGCCGACGAGGCAGGGTCGCTCTCCAGATTTCTCTCCAAACAATACTCTACGGTGACGGATCGGTTTATTATTGATCCTGGAAGCTGAATCCCAGGTCCTCGAGTCCGTTTTGCACTTCCCCGCATGTCATGAAGAGGTCCCAGAGCAGACCGGTACGGTAGTTTTCAATCATGACAACAATCGGACCCTGGTCGATTGCCAGGTATCGTTGGGGAAACCAGTCGTATGCCACTGAAAACGCATCGTAAAAACCATATTTTCCCAGCAGTTTATCACCATACACTTCATAAAAGGTACGCAGAGCATCCATTGAGTATTCCGGTGTATAGGGGAAGGAGGAGAGAGCGGCAGTGGGGGAGATCACCCCGGCATCTTTCCCGGGTTTGTGTGCCATATAACCGACCTCACCATCTTCTTTCCGGGTGTAACTGGCTGTCAGTCCCCAGCAATCCGGTCCGTATCCTTTGTATCCATTCGGATTTTCAATACACCATTGCCTGTTAATAAGGGTGTGGTTTTTGTTCAGTTCCCAGTAGTTTGCATACCGGTCCACCAGTCCCCTGGGATCCAGTCCGAGGTAGGAATAGTGAGCCCAGAACAGGGGTCCTCCATATTCGGGTGCACTGTTGCTTTTCAGTATCAACGGGTAACCGTAAGTAACCTGGTCGTGAACGATGTCGCCGTTTTTTGCCCACCCTTTATGATATACCTCTGCATTGATCGGATGTGTTGGTGAAGATGCAGCCATGATGTAATAAATCAGGCATTCGTTGTATCCTCTTACCTGGTGGTTCATCTCCCAGCCATAATCGGGTGACCAGTGCCAGTACAAAACATCTTCGTTTTTGGTGAACCAGTTCCATTCGGCTTCGCGCCATAACTGATCAATTCGCTCTGCCAATGCTTTTTCTTCTGCATTACCAACTTTTAAGTATTGTCTAACGGTAAGCAGTCCCTGGAAAAGATAAGCCGATTCAACGCCATCCGCCCCATTATCTTTTTTGCTGAAGGGTTTTGCTTTTCCTGTTTCTCCATAGATCCAGTGCGGATACATACCATGAAACCGCTCTGCCCTTTCGAGAAAACGAACGATCTTATCAAGCCGCTGTACACCCTCTTCCCGGCTGATGAATCCCCTTTCGATCCCCACAACAATTGCCATCAAACCAAAACCGGAACCTCCCGAAGCAATTACATTCTTATCGTCCTGAGGATAGATCCCATCCACATGGTATCGTTCCCTTGCCATTCCGGAATTTGATTCCGCACCATCCCAGAAGTATTGGAATGTTCTGTACTGGATCAATGTCAGGAGGGAGTCATCGGATATTTTCTCCTGTTGATCAGCTTCCTGTTTTACTCCGCTGCCGCAACTCATGATGACAGGTATGGCTGGTAAGAGCAATATATATTTAAAGAATTTTGATCTTTCTTTTTTCATGGGATTTATTTATTCATATGTAAAGCCAAGCAATGTCAGTCCATCCTGGATTTCCGGGGCTGACATGAACAGATTCCATAGCAGCTGAGTGCGGTAATTCTCTATCATCACGATGATGGGTCCCTGGTCGATGGCAATGTTGCTGGTTGTATACCATTCAGCCGTCACATTAAAGGCGTCATAGAAGCCATACGGTCCCCATATCCTGTCTCCGAGCATATAGTAGAAATGCCGCATGGCTTCCATGGATTCTTCCGGAGTAAAGGGTATCGAGGAAAGCGCAGCCGTAGGAGTGATCACCCCACGATCATTGGTCGGGGAATGGGCAGAATAACCAAGGTTACCATCACTGGCAGTCAGTCCCCAGGAATGCTCATTGTATCCTACGTAGTTGTAGGGATTGACAATACAATACTGGCGATTGATCAATGTATGGTTAACTACCTGTTCCCAGTAATTGGCATACTGATCGCTCAGGTTGCGCGGATCCACACCCAGGAAGGTATACTGTTCGAAGAACAGCGGTCCCCCGTAATCACGGCCGAGGGGCAGGGTGATCCCGTAAAAGGTTTTTCCGTTGATCATGTTGGATCCTGCTCCCCAACCCTCTTCATAGACCTCTTTTGTAATGCCATGAGTAGGAGAGGCAGCAGCCATGATATAGGTTATCAGGCATTCATTCCATCCCCTGATCTTATGGTTCTTTTCAAATTCATAATTGGGAGACCAATGCCAGGTCAGAGAGTTTTCACCCTGTGTGTACCAATCCCATTCAATGGTTTGGTAGAGGGAATTGATGCTGTCAATCAGGGCGCTTTCCTG
>Ga0315543_1004404_pt1 | contig 11800 bp, 6 predicted proteins | sample SalMarSW160210MG_2_FD_203098 | JGI IMG/M metagenome (GOLD analysis project Ga0315543, IMG submission 203098) | Salt marsh sediment microbial communities from the Plum Island Ecosystem LTER, Massachusetts, United States - Salt Marsh Sediment SW1601-210 ...
GAGCACCTGGATAATTTGCTCTTCGGTGTACTTCTTACGTTGCATTTAGAGTCCTCCCGTTCGCTATATTCTAGCAGAGAACTCTAAGAGGCGGTGGCATTATTTACGGGGGAAAGGTCAGTCCCAACTAAGAGATGAGGAGATAAGGGAAAGTTTTGGTCTGGAAGATACAAATAGCTGGAGTGTAGCAAACGCTCGAAAAGAAATTCGCGATGAAAATGATTGGGAAAAAGCATTTACTAAGTGTCTGTATCGTCCATTTGATATACGGCCTATTTTTTTCCATAAAGCTTTAATTGAGCGTACCCGCCCTGAGGTCATGCATCATATGTTGAGCGGGGAGAACATTGCATTAATATCTATGCGGCAAGTAGCCATGAATGAACCATATTCCCATTTCGGCGTTGCACAAGTTGTAGTAGACAATCGCGCCTTTTATAGTAATAGAGGTATTCAATGCTTGTTTCCTCTCTACCTCTACCCCGCTGAAGGTGAGATGCAGTTTGATGGCGGACACCGCCGTCCCAACCTGAACCCGGAGTTTATCAAAGACATTTCCGGCAAGCTGGGGCTGACTTTTATAGAAGACGGCAGAGGTGACCTTGCCCAGACCTTCGGTCCAGAGGACATCTTCAACTACGCTTATGCTGTCTTTCACTCATCCGCCTACCGCACCCGCTACGCCGAATTCCTCAAGATAGACTTCCCCCGCCTGCCGCTCACCTCGGATAAAGGGCTTTTCAAAGCGTTGGTAGAGAAGGGCAGCAAGTTGGTATCCCTGCACCTCATGGAGTCTACAGCACTCAATAAACCCATTACTAAATATCCCATCATCGGCTCCAACGAGGTGGATAAAGTAACCTATGATGATAATAACCAACGTGTCTATATCAACAAGACGCAGTATTTTGAGGGCGTGCCGCCGGAAGTCTGGAATTTCCATATCGGCGGCTACCAGGTCTGCCAGAAATGGCTCAAGGACCGCAAAGGTCGGAAAATAAGTATTGATGATTCAACCCACTACCAGAAGATAGTCGTAGCCCTGAAAGAGACCATCCGGCTAATGGAAGAAATAGACGAACTGATTCCAGGGTGGCCGGTTGAATAGAGGCTATAGTCTATTCCGGATTGTTTAGCATTGAGAACTTACTGTAATGTATCGAGACTTCGACCCGAAGAAATATTGGGAATCCAAACGGTGGTGCTCGGTCTGCGGACAACGAAGGGTTCGCACGGGCACCGTATGCCATCAATGCCTGGCAATGCGGAAAAACAAACAGGAGAGGCCGATACCCACAGCGAAAATAAGCAGCCCGGATAAGCCGGAGGATGTTGTGAATATAGAGGAAGATACTCACAAAGAAGATGCTGATTTTAATCTGCCCGGTCTAGCTGAGGCAGTAGAGCGGAAAGTCCGGCAATGGAAAGAGCGGCTTATTGACCTTAGCCTGCGAAACCGCCTTGTGAATTTCAAACAGACCAAAAGTAGTACTCTCAAAATTCTTGAGCCTGGCATCACTGACATTTTTAACCGTTTGGTAAAAGAAGAAGGTGAATACTACATATATGTACAGGAAGAACAGGGATTCCTTAGCCTCGAAGATCCAGGAGACTCAACCCAAGATTCTACCAAGTCCGCTGCCAGTGTGAAGGACCCAAACGAACTGGTTTGCGAAGGAACCCGGGAACGAACGGCACGGGCTCTTTATACCTTACGCTCCCGTGCGCAAACCGAATTCGAGGAACGAGGAACCAATGTACTCTTCGTAGCTTTGGGGTTCCTTCACTGGACTGAAATTGCTACTGGTTCGGTTCAGCTTGTATCACCGATCATCCTCATTCCCGTACAGCTAGAGAGACAGCGACCGCGGCAAAGATATCGCCTTTCTATGGCACCAGAGGAAGTCATTATCAATCCGGCGATAGCGCTGAAGTTAAAGAATGACTTTGGTATTACCCTTCCCGATTTGCCAGAAAACCCTGAAGACTTAGACCTTGATACATTCCTAGAAGAAACGAAAAAGGTCATTGTGCAGAGGACTGCCTGGCAAATCAACAAAGAATGTCATATAGGGCTTTTTTCTTTCCTCAAATTCATGATGTACAAAGACTTGGAAGCCAACATAGGTACCGCAAAAAGGCATCGCATTATCTCCGCTCTTGCAGGATTCCCTGCGCTGCTTCCTGACGTACCACCAGATTTAGTTACAGCGGATAAACTTGATGATGCCATAAAACCGGAACGAGCCTTCCAGATACTAGATGCCGATTCGAGTCAACAAGAGGCGATAGTCGCGGCGCTGGCGGGCGTGAGTTTTGTTCTTCAGGGGCCTCCTGGAACCGGCAAGAGCCAGACTATTGCGAACATAATCGCTGAATGTCTGGTAGCGGGCAAAACGGTCCTGTTTGTTAGTGAGAAAATGGCTGCTCTGGAGGTGGTCAAGAGAAGGTTGGACCAGTGTGGGCTAGGCGAGTTCTGCCTAGAGTTGCACAGCCACAAGGCAAACAAGCGGGCAGTTCTAGAGCAACTTAGCGAGACTTTACGCCAGACTCCAGTTTCACAACCATCAGGAGAGCAATCTCTGTTCTATCAACTTGAAGAGCGCCGCAAACAGCTTAACAGCTTCGTAAAGGCTCTGCATTCATCTCGTGCCCCTCTTAGGCTTACGCCTTTTGAGGTCAATGCACGTTTAGCACATCTTTGGGAGAGCTCGGACGTTCCAGCCTCCTTTCCTAAACCACTCGAATTAACACAAGAACAACTATCGGAAATAAAGCAGTTGCTTAAGCAACTCGCGGCTAACGGGCCCATCTATCATGAATACGAGACTCATCCCTGGAAAGGCACTCTCCTTGTGACTTGTTCACTTCAGCAACAGACTCAAATCGAGCGGGCTCTTGACGGCTTTCTGGAGGCTTTGAACAATGCGATAGTTCTGGAGTCCCGTTTGACCTCCTTGGTTAACAGTGTTGTTGAGCGTCTGGAATCCAAACTTCTTGAGAAATATACTCCTGCACTCATAAGACTGGAGCTCGAGGATCTTCTAAAACGTTTCACTGGCCCTTATCGTGGTATGGGTAAATACCTCCGATATTTAAGCTACGTAATGTCACTACGGCGTATAAGACGTTGTTGTTGCGCTCCGCCGGTGACCAGCGATGACTCTATTATCGGAGACCTAAATTTGGCACTATTAGTTCGTAATGGACACCATTGCCTTAAGGCCTGTACTGTCGACTTGAAAACATCAGATAAACGTACTGATATCATTAATTATGGTATATTTACCGGGCTTGTCTCATGGGTTGAAAATTGCTTGTCAGCTTCTCATTATTTGGCGACATGTTCGGTTCCGGTCTCACTGGAACCTGTTATATTAGAGGATTTACGAGAAACAGTACAAAGCGGCACCATAATAGTACAGGATTTGAAATTAGGGTATTCTTTCTTAAGAACTCTATTCCCGTTGGAGCAGACCGGAGCGACTGATCAGAATGCCCTCAATGATGTGCGATGCTGGGTACAACTCCGCCATGACAGACTAACTGAACTCAGGGCATGGCTCGATGTTGAAAACGCTATCAAACAACTGAGAAACCTCGGCCTCGCTGAATTTGTTGGTGAGAGCCTGAAGAGAAGCATCAAAGCGGTAGAACTGCCCATTGCCTTTGAAAAGCGTTTCTACCGTTTGTGGCTTGATGAAGCATACAGAGGGGATCCTATTCTCAATTCATTCAGCAGCGCCTTGCATGAGCAAGCAATAGACGAATTTAGGAAACTTGATAAGCGATTGGTTCAGGAGACTCCACGGCGAATCATCAACGAACTTCGTTCGCGGCGTCCGAATACTGGATTTACGAGCCCACGAAGTTCGGGTCTCGGTATTCTGCAAAGGGAGATCCAGAAGAGGAGAAGACACAAGCCCTTACGTGGTCTATTCTCCGAAATACCCGCTTTGGTTCAGGCGCTAAAGCCTTGCTTTCTGATGAGCCCCTTATCGGTTGCTTCTTATCTAGCGCCTGGCCAGATGAAATTCGACATTCTCTTATTTGATGAGGCATCTCAGATTATGCCTGAGGATGCCATAGGAAGTATCTTACGATCTCCTCAAGCTATTGTGGTCGGTGATACCAAGCAATTACCACCCACCAGATTCTTCGCAACTCTCGAAGGTGAGGAGCTACAGGATGAGGAATCGTCAGAAGATGAGATTCTCGATTCCATCATGGAAGAGACTCTTGCAAGCGGCTTGCGAGAGAAGTCGCTCTTATGGCACTATCGCAGTAGAGATGAGTCCTTAATAGCTTTCTCAAACTATTATTTTTACAACAATACACTGATTACTTTTCCCTCAGCCGGCATACATAACCGTCCGATGGGTATTGAGTTCTTGCTCGCACCGAACGGTGTTTACGATCGAAGTAGAAGCAGAACCAATAGACGAGAAGCAGAATATGTTGCCGGACTCGCCTATCAGCATTATAAGCAATCCCCTGACCGAAGTCTGGGAGTAGTCGCTTTTAGCTTGTCACAGGCAGATGCAATTGATGCTGCGGTCGAAAGTTTAAGACAGGTAGACTCGGAATTCGACGAGTGGTGTAATCCAGACTCACAGGAGCGCTTTTTCATAAAGAATTTGGAGAATGTCCAAGGTGACGAGCGCGACGTGATGTTCTTTAGTGTTGGATACGGTCCAGACGAAAAAGGGCAAATTACGATGAACTTTGGCCCCCTGAATCGCGAAGAGGGTAGACGTCGCTTAAACGTTGCTATTACGAGAGCAAGAGAACATGTCAAATTGATTAGTTCTTTCGACCCGTCACAACTGGATTTGAGCCGGATACATGCCGAAGGTGTTCGTTTGTTGAAAGAATACATGGAGGTGGCAAAACGTGGACTCGATGCAATTCCTCGAGCCATCATAGTAGACGGAGGTGAGTCTGAGTCTCCATTCGAGGAAGAGGTTTACGAAGCGTTAAGAGAGAAGGGACTCGAAATCCGAAAGCAAATCGGGGTATCGGGTTATCGCATTGATCTGGGAGTGGTAGACCCTAGCCATCCGGGAAGTTTCATGTTGGGTATTGAATGCGACGGCTCAACATATCACTCTTTTAAGACCGCTCGTGATCGCGACCGACTCAGGCAGCAAATCCTTGAAGGGCTAGGATGGAGAATTCACCGAATTTGGTCTCGTGACTGGGTGGAAAATCGTCGAATAGAGATAGACAAGGTGCTCAAAGCTGTCAAGGAAGCGCAAGCCAGATTTGAAGCAAGAGGCAAGGAGCCGAACTGCGACTCTACAGAATCCAGCCCCGTTGACATTAAGGAAAGTCCTACTGGTAATACTGAAGGTTCACCTGATACTGGAAAACCTAGTACCAATATTGAACCAGAACCGGAACAAAAAGCTTCGCCGCAAGATGTGTCTGTCTACACGCAAACTCCTATGACCAATTTGCGCCCAAGTTATATGTTTGAATCGGATACCAAGACAGTGGCCGACGTGCTTAAACGAGTTGTTCAACAGGAAGGACCTATTTACAGAGTAGAGGCAGCTAGACGAGTGGCGGCAAATTGGCAAATCGCAAGAGTAGGCTATCGAGTTCAGGCTCGTATTGAATCTATCGCCCAATCCAATTGCCCATCGGTTGTCGTGCGCGGAGATTTCTTCTGGCCGAAGAACATGAAGGAGCCACCTGTTCGTGTGCCGGCACCTGGCGATGAAGCTAGGTCTATCGAAATAATAGCTTTAGAAGAGATTGAACAGGCAGCGGTGGTCGTCATCAAACGGAATTTTGGTATGACTAGAGACGACCTTGTTCGTGAGACTGCGAGACTACTTGGACACGCTCGAACGGGAGACACTGTTCGTTCCCGAATTGAATCTGGTATCAACAGACTCATTCGGCGAGGAATTGTTCACCAGAATGGGGAACGTCTGAACATTGAATAAATCGAACATTTCGTCAGAAAGTGACACGGATAAAATAACCTAACGGGAATCTGACTTATGATTTCATTCCTTCATAAATGATTTCCAGTGGCTCCTTATCAAATGCCAGCCAAATATTCCCCACGCAGTTTCTATGTGGGCAATCCTTATTATCGCCAATGTGTGCTAACATCACATCAGAAGAACCTGTTGTATACATTCGAACACCAGAGAGTGTAGTCTCAATAGCTTGGATAACTGCTGAGTTTGGGAAAGCACTTTGATTATGACCAATTGAAAAGATTACTCTTTCTGGTTGAACAGCCTCGCAGAATGTAGTGGTGAATGAATGAATATCACCCCCACCCGGATTTCCACCGTGGTGTGGAAACACGACTAGCCAAGCTCGTATATCATCACAACCTCTCAGAAGATTATCAAGACCGATACTATCTATATCGCTAGGGAAAAGAGCTATTGGCATTTTGTTAAATACTAGCCTTATTACAGCACTGATCGAATTTGATGTAAGTTTACGCATATTCCGGTCTGTACTCCCAGGACCTTTCGCAGCTAGGTATTGGCTTGGTCCCAAAACTTGGACATTAACCTTACCACGATCTAGTTTTCCATTCAAATGTGGGGTGATACTGGCTTCAAAATTTAAATCGCTAGTTTTATGATGATCCCACAGCGTATACGCTAGATCATCCCATATTTCACTTCCCTTTATTGAATCAGTATTCAGATAGACATTCTTTACTCTCAATTTCTTTGAACTTAAAAGAGACATCGCCCCACCAATGTGATCTTTATCAGCATGAGAAAGTATGAGAATTTCCACTGTGTCAATATTGTTTTCATATAAGAATTCGAGGAGGTCTGATCCTACACCGGCATCAATAATTGTAACACCAAGATCATCCATCAGGACTGCGCTGTTACCGTGTTTAACATCAAGGACGTATAAGATCGGCATATGAATTACCCGGCTCCTCCGCTATTTCGAATCCATCAAAAAATAAATCCTCATTCTTTAATGCCCCGATATTCACTATTGCAAAGAATCTCATACCAGGATCAATATGACCCAAATGTGCAGGGAATAGGGTAAGTGGTAACTTGAGGCCAGTATCAGGATCCCAGCTAGGTACAATAACATATGCGAAAGAAGAGTCAGTGTCCTCTATTCTTAAAAGAACCCGCTGAGGTTTACGTTCCTTTAGAAAAACGTTATTAAACTCGTTCAAACATACCGTGATCCCTTCTCTGATAATTCTTGGTTCCAATCCACCGCTTCTAATCAATACTGGTATTTTTCTTCTATAAGGGCGAATATTATCAATATCTTCTGTTGACCATGCCGTAACTAACAAGGCTGGGAAACTTATCTGATATAGAGCCGCTACTGCCTCAGCTCCTTGAAAGGCTGCATAATTCCTTGGTGTCAACCGGTGGTCGCAGAGAGCTGCGTCCGCATCTCTTGTTAATTTGCGGATAAGCTCATCCAACGAGTTTAAACGTGTTCTTTGAACCACTGGCTGTAAATTGGCGTCTTCAATACTCTCAGCCATTGCCTCTCTAGCTTGTTCATCATCATCAATCACAGCAACCCGATGTATCTTATCCGGCAACATTGTAGCACTCATGTCAAGCTCCAATAATAGGCAAAATGATTATCATCTCAGCCCCACCCAATTCACCCTTCTCAATTGCATCAACCCTACCACCTAAGTCTATTGTGGCATCTCTAACTATTGTCAGCCCTAAACCTGTTCCATTAGGCCTCGTAGTTTGTCCAGGTAACCAAATATCATTCTTATCTATTCCTTCTATACCCGGGCCGTTGTCCATGACTCTCAATTCCAACTCATCATCGACAATTCTTGTCTTGATAAATATTTTCCTTTCACCAGGTGGCTTCCTCTCAAAAGCTATGAGGCTATTATTTAGCAAATTCGAAATGATGGACTCAATGGCTGCAATACTTCCTCGTAAATAAGGACTTCCTTCAGATAAAACGGTTGTAATCGCTACTTCACGATCTGTGATAAATGGTGTATAAAGTTCGATAATATCTCTGAGAACTTTGTGAATGTCAACCTTACTGGCTCGCCTCTTTTCATGGTCAACCAAGCTAAGAGTAACATCAGCTAAAACTCGTAAAGAATCTACAGAACGAAAAATGCGTTCGATGGGGTCTTTCAGATATTCGTCATATTTTTCAGCTAAATAATTCTTACACCTGTGTTGAACTGTTCTTATGGATTGAGCAACTAATTTCAAAGGATTATTAGCCGATTCATGTGCAAAGACAGCTGAAGTAATCCCTACAGTACCTAGTGTTCGGTAGAGTTGTACTTCTTTTCGCAATTCGCCAACCTCTGATCTACGTGCTTTATCATATTTATCAAATGCATTTTGAACTGCCTTTCTCTGGTCTTCTGGTACAGTTGATATGGCTTGTTTGACAGTCGCTTTTTCCTTCTCGCTCTTTTTAGGAGCTTCTTTTCTGTCAGCAACTCTCTTCTTTTCTCTCTCATCTAATCGCCGTCTAGCCATCCAGTTAAGTGCGTCAGTTGCGAATACCTGCAGTTCTTGAAATGCTTCGTTTATAATAAAGCCAGATCGGTCAGTCTTTTGAGTTAGTAATCTATCATTATCGGTTATGTTAATTCTCCCTACAGAAGTATTGGTTGATGGTCGTAATTCAGGACTACGTGCCCGCATTAAGTTTAGACTCAACCAATCATCTCCCTTATCGCCATAAGGTGCTACACGGAGGCCATTGTAATATAAATGTACTCCTCCAAATTCATTCAACCAGTTGCGTATTTCACTAATTGTCGTAGAGCGTGTTGAAAATGTTGTGGGATCTAAGAGAAAAGCCCACAGGTCGAAATTTGCCACGGGACATCTGTAAGGGCTCCCCTTTTTTTGCCTTAATTCTTCGTGAGTGGCCGAATACATGGTTGCCCCACGCCAGTCTTCCACAAGTGCCTCAGCAAAACCTTTGCCATCAACTTTAGCAACGAGATGGAATTCAGCATCGCGGAAATATCTGGCTTCAACCATTTTCTCCAAGTCACTATATTCTGAGGCTATAAGGATAGGCTTAAAACCAGCAGGGTTATCGCCAAAAGGGTCAGCTAACAAAATTAACCCTCGGGCAAGCCGCTGTATTTCACTACGATTAACGTGAGAGCCGAGGTTCTCCAAGGCAATCATAGTTCCTGGCATTTTCTGATCTATATTCAGACTGGTCTCAATTTTGAGGTCTATATCTTCAACCAAAGCATCCCCTGTATAGCGCTCCCAGTCTATTAATAAGCTATGTTTCACTCCAGAACTTTCACGTGGGACTGACTGCAAAGATACACTAAAACCCATTCTTAAGGCCGCTAAACGACCTAATCCTTTATCGCCGGATGGTCGTCGTCCGAGTCTCGTCAAATTGCGCAATGTTTTTTCTGACTTGCCCAAGACAAGCCAACCATTGATTATTTCTTGGATGTCCATGCCATCACCATCGTCAGTGATGATAATAGTCCCGCCTGGCTGCTCAATATTTTTGAGCTCTATAGTACAGTTTATTGCATCAGCGTCATAGGCATTCTTCGCTAATTCCACCAATCCTCGGCTAGGACTCGGATTCAATTCCTCTCCCAAACGACGCAAGATATTTGCCGAAAATCTAAAATTTGTCTCTGTTACTCTATTATTTGAATTTGCTGATTTCATACTCATTGCTAGCTCCACCACGGCAGTTCTTTTACGGAAGCTACCGTGAGATGTCTGCAACATATGCGGCTATTCATCCATTTATTAGTGTTTTTATGTCTTAAAACTCTTAACAATTCATCACATTGTTTTAAGCTGCCATCCCTAGGTAATAGTATTACTAAGTGGTTTTCCACCGCAACTTCAGTGTTCGTATTCACGATTGTACCGACACAGCGATATTTATCTCTTGGGCTCGATGTTCTATGAACCACGACAAAAGGAGGTTTGAATACCGATCCGCTGTATTTTCGCGTCTCGTCAATACTTTCTATTGTCTCCCATGGAGGCATGGTGCGCGCGTGGATAAAGGGAAAATCTGGGCCTTCTTCCTTATCTCGGTGAGGAACTACTGAGCCTACGTGCACCTCAAAAAAATCTGAGACTGATTTAATTGCCTTTCCCGCACCCTTGTCGAATCTCATCCAAGCAACCGCATTACAGCCATTTCCCGCTATAGCACTTAAAACAAACACATCAACATCTGCTTCATCACCAAATCTGCCAGTAATTTCTACGGTCATAGAAGAAGCTAAGCTGGATACTGTTTTTCTCCATTTACTGTATCGCGTACCACTACGCAATACATCTGGTAGAATTGCGATTACTTGCTGATCTTTAGAGGCTGATCGCATTATATGCTCAAAGAACAGGCCCGCTTTTTGGACAGTTCCAGTGGCCCATTTACAGTCGTCAGGTGCACTTGTATTACCGAACGGTGGATTAACAACCACACAGTCTACTCGTTCGGCAATATCATCACTATCGAGAATATCTTTTACTTGCAGGCTAGGAAAGGCTTCCATTTTTGAAACAATATTCTTTATATTTTTAACATCCCTGCTCCTAATTGCTGCTAAAAGTATTAATCTTAGTTTCGTTGCCGACACAAAATTTTCGAATAAGTCAGAACCAAATATGAGACTAGACCAAATGTCTATAGTATCTTCCAAGCTGTTTCCTATCGGGAGATAATTAGCACATGCGGATAACAGATTACCTACCCCGCAAGCAGGATCCGACACTCTGATACCTTTACTTAGCAGATAAGACAGATTCGATGATATTTTTTCCGCAAGTGCATGATTGGTAAAAAAGATGCCTTGTTCCCTCCTCGTTGTTATGGGGACTGTTTGATACAAGGTAGTTGTTGCCCTACCGTCTAGAAGATGATGTAAGTTGTCGTCATTACTTGAAATCGAATATTTAAGATTTTCGTCAAGCAATACTCTGTGCAATTCATCAACGTATATATGGAATCCATTGATCTGGTTTCTTATGCTTTGAACTGTATTATTTACCAATTTACATTCCTATACAGTGGCCTTCAGCATAATACTAGCCCTTCTTAGCCAAGCAGTCAACGGCTTTTAATTACGGCGCAGAGTTCGCTTTCACTGTTTAATCTAACTGAGAGGAAGAGATAGCATTCAAAGGTCTTGAGTAAACAAATCTCTTCGTGCGATTTATCATCATGAATAATATAGATCTTGCCAAGTGAGGTGACTGTGTTAAAATAAGACCAGTCTCGAATGGTCCAGGGTAACCATATGGCAAGAAGAACCATCATTCATATCGACCTCGACTCTTTCTTCGTTTCGGTGGAACAGGTACTTAATCCCGAACTCAAAGGTAAACCTGTTGTAGTCGGTGGCAAGCCTGACCGAAGAGGGGTCGTTGCGACAGCTTCCTACGAAGCGCGAGCCTTCGGTCTTCACTCCGGTATGCCACTGGTAACTGCCGCCCGATTATGCCCGGAAGCCATCTTTATCGAAGGGAATTTTGCCAGGTACCGCGAATTCTCACGGAAGTTTATGGCAATTCTTAGCGACTTCTCCCCGTTTATCGAACCGATGGGCATCGATGAAGCCTATCTGGATGTGACCGGATTTGAAGCGATACATGGTTCCATTTGGCAAATGGCGGACAAGATGAAGCAGCGAATCCGGAGTGAATTGGGACTCTGCGCTTCGATCGGCATCGCAAGCTGTAAAGTAGTCGCCAAAGTTGCATCAGACCTTTCCAAACCGGATGGGCTCATCGAAGTGGCGCCGGGTGGAGAGCGCGACTTCCTGGCGCCGCTGCCC
>Ga0315543_1004408_pt1 | contig 11795 bp, 9 predicted proteins | sample SalMarSW160210MG_2_FD_203098 | JGI IMG/M metagenome (GOLD analysis project Ga0315543, IMG submission 203098) | Salt marsh sediment microbial communities from the Plum Island Ecosystem LTER, Massachusetts, United States - Salt Marsh Sediment SW1601-210 ...
GTGGCGGAACCTGGTAACGCGCCAGACTGGAAATCTGGTGTGCTTCGGCACTTATGGGTTCAAATCCCATCCTCGGCGCTAAACAGAATGTTCAGTTTTTAGGGTAGTTGATGGTATATATTTGCCCTCTGTATTTATAAATCTATCAATAAAAGTTTAACTATGCCAAAACTAATGCAACAGCAAAACGGTCAGTATTTGCTCACCATCCCTATCGCAGTCGTTAGGACATTACAGGCCAAGAAGGGCGACAAGATAGATTTCAACATCAACCTAAAGAAGGGAGTTGTGGAGTTGGTGAGGAAGGATTAATATGGGTCCTGTTTCATTTCTTTGGCCTTTACTATTTTCCAATCAATGTTCGCAGTGCCATCAACTAATACTACCTTTTATGGGAAATAAAGGGAAGGATGGAAAAATTTACTGTTATGCTTGTTTTAAAGAAATGCAGGATAGTGATGAATATTATTGGAACTGTGAATATTGTGGTAAAGAATTTGAGGACAAATCAGACTGTGATAAGCATGAACAAAGTTGCAAGCAAAAATAAGCTGGAGCTGGTGAGGGAATTATACATGGCGTAATAGGATTCGGAAACCGAATTCTCATACAGTTTATTCTCAAAAAGGATTTTTGCGGAAAGCAAGCATTTGTCTGCCTTTTTCAGGTAGGATTTGCAAATCTCATCAGATGGTTCTACAAGCTTAAGCTTCTTGCTTCTCTTCAGTTTACTCAAAAAACTTGATTTTATCATAAAATTCCTCTTCTCCTCTCAGAATCACATGATTTTTTATTATCTCCTTCACGAGCGGTGATTTCTGATCGAAGCTCCCGATATTGACACTTATCTTGGAGTTAATCAACTCTATTTCACGTTTAACCATTCTGTCTTTTGTTTCTATGAAAATGTCTATGTCACTGTCCTTCATCGCATTAAAATTTGCATAACTTCCAAAAAGTATAATCATCCTTTCGCTACATTTTTTTAGGATATTGTCTATAATCATACTCAATCGGGGATACTCTTTCAGCAGTTTCGACAACTTGTACCTTTCCGCACTGAAAACGTAGTTCTTAGCTTGGAAGTTCTTCTTTATGAAAAAAACCTTGTTCTTGCCTTCTACCTTATAATCGACGGCATTTTCCTCAGGCAGTTTTCTCAGTTTTCTTGAAATTGTCGAGTGAGACTCTTCCAATTGCTTCGCAATACCTCTCAGATGATTCTCACCTTTCAGCAATATCAGAATAATTTCCAGTTCCATATTGTCTTTTTTTTGAACCATGTGTATCATTATTGAACCAATAGTATATAAATCTTTGCTTAAGTTAGCCATTTGAATCAAAAAATCATTTGAAGAAGAAAGTTGGGCAATTGGGCAATAAGCAGTTCGTCACAACTATACCTAAGGGAGTAGCTGAGATTCTGGGCGTGAAAAGGGGGGGATAAGGTGTTATGGAATGTGAATCTCAAGAAGGGTGTTGTGGAGCTGGTGAAGGAATAAACGAAAAGTTTTTATATTAGATAGATACTATAATTAAGTATTAAGTCCCCGGTATGCCCTTGCTCGGCAAGGAAATGCCGGGTTATGTTCAACATTTAATAATCTCATTTCTATTATTTTAAGGGTAGTGATTAGTATGTCAGTCGCTAAAAGAAAGAAGGACGCATTTGTTTTTATAGATGGAAATAATGTTTATCATAATTTAAAATTGATGGCTATAAAGCCAAGCCACATAGATTTTCAAAAGATGAGCAACCTTGTTTGCTCCCATTTTAACTTTAATTATGTAAAAAGTTTTTACTATAATTCTATTCCAAGTTTGGCTGATGGGAAAGGAATATATTACGCTCATATGAAATTTTTAGGTGGTATTAGGGCTTTACCAAATTTTGTTGTTAAAACTAGAAAACTGCAAAGGAGTTCTACACTAGAAATTCTTGCTGAAAAAAAAGCATTAATAAACGATTTAGGACTATGTCATAAATGCAAACCCCTAGTAGAAAGTAATTGTGCTGATTGTATCGGTAATACCAAAAAGAGGGAAAAAGGAATAGATGTAATGATGGCTGTTGATATGCTCGATTTGAGTGTAATTCAAAACAAATGTGATGTCTGTATCTTAATTTCTGGCGATGCTGATTTCGTCCCTGTTGCAAGGATAATCAAAGATAATGGAAAGGAAATATATAGCGCTTTTTTAACTAAAGGATATTCATATGAACTTCGAGATAAACTTGATTTTTTTATTTTGAATCGAGATCTGTTAATTAAAAAATGTTTAAAATAATACCTAGTGAAGATTGGAGCTGGTGAGGGAATGAAAGATGAACACGTGTCAAGATTTTATCTCATTCTCATACTGACATTTCTCATCATTCTGCTAGTTTTCGCAAACTTTATACAAGCGGATGAAACTAGAGATATAATAACAATAAGAATCGCGCTTTTCACAGGTGTTGCCATATTTGCAATTTTTACACTTTTCAGTTTTCTGGGCAAGTGGGGATGATATCTTTAACCGTCTTGGTTGCGATTGACAAAAATCTTAAAACCACTTTTCACGGGATTTTTCACCCCTCTGGAATAATAGATTTAAGCTAAGGACCTAGCCTATTTTGGTTCAACGTAGACATAATTCAAAGGAGTTGCCTTTACAACGGCCTTGATTTCGGCGTAGCCTTCCTTGAGCGGCTTCTTTGAGCGGAGTGCAATAGTCGATGACTGATCGTAGAATGAATACCAAAACTCCTTGTCCGAGACCTTGTGTGACAGCCTGATGTAACCGCCCATCTTTATCTTCCTGTCCAGGAATTTTCTCGGGTCGCTGACGACGTCTGTCACCCAGTGTACCTCCTTCTCCTTGGACGGCTTTATCTTCACCTTCTGCTGCTCCTCCGGCCCGACCTGCCTTTGTATCCGTCTGAATTTCTTGACCTCTTTTATTACAAGGATTATCAGCAACGTGGTTATTACCAGTCCCCCAATGTAACTCGCTACCTCCCATGGGAACTGGGGCCTCGGGTCTTCATAGGAGTGGCGGTCATTGTAGCAGTAGCCTTCTGTATAGACTTTCCCCTCGCACACACATTTATCCGTTATCGGGCCGTCAGCGCAGGTGATGCTGGTGGCCAGTATGCACTCATGCTCGTCTGTATCGCCGTCACAGTCATCGTCAAGGCCGTTGTCGCATATCTCGTCCGTTGGCCCTGTATCGTTTATGCACTCAGCCGACCATTCGCCGTCTATGCACATCCTGTAGCCGGGCACGCATACCCCCGTCGCAAGGCCGCATTCTCTGGTTTCGCCCAGCAAGCACTCGCAGGATATTCCGTCATCGATTTCGCCGTTGCAGTCGTCATCTATACCGTTGCAGATTTCCCTGATCGGCTCTATTTCGTCGATGCATTCCGACCACTCCCCGTTCTCGCATAACTGGTAGCCAACCCTGCACCTCCCTGTGCTTGAGCCGCATGACCGGGTCTCGCCTTCGCTGCATTCTGCGGCGCCGTAGCTCGGGCTGTACGAGGTGCTGCTTCCCTTCTTCTTGGAGCAGCCACTGAGGTCGTATGTGCACGAGGCTGTGCATCTCGCGGTTCCGGTGTCGTATCCGAAGGACTGGCAGGTCTTCCCCTTCAGGTCGGAGCCGTCGCAGAGCTCGTCAGGGTCGGCGTGGCCGTCCCCGCAGTAGGGGCCTTCCTCGGCCGAGTATGTGGAGAAATATTCGGCGCTGAAGGTGAGGTTCCCTCCCGCATAGCCGATGAACGTGCACGTGTCTTGGGGGCAGGTGTCGCCGTTCCTGAGTATTCTCGGCGTTTTGCTTATGAAGTCGAGGTTGAACAGGGTTATGTTGGCGGAGACGTTGAGTTCGGGCACGGTGTTCGAGTCCACTCTTACGAGGTTGTGGGAGATGTTGGTTAACTGGTCTATAAGTAGGGTCCCCTTTCCTCTGGTGAAAATGACGAGAGGGTTGAATTCTACGATTCCCATGCCCGTCTTTTCCAAGACCATCCGGAAGGGCATGCTCGCGTTGGTGGCAGCGAAGTCTGTGGTCCTTCCGTCGTAATAGGTGGAGTCTATTTTGAATGGTTCGTCGCATGAGTCGATGCCGTCGCAGTCCTCGTCTATGCCGTTGCATTCCGTCTCTGTGGCACCTGGGTTGATTAACCCGTTCTCGTCGTCACAGTCGTCGGTGATTTCTATCGTGCCTGGGCTTGCTGTGTCGGTGTTTGGGCATACTGTTATGGTTGGACCAACCGCGATTTCCATGTCGGCATCGCAGTAGTCATCGCCATCATCGTCACAGCCTTCGTCTATCTGCTCATCACCGGTGTCATCGAGGTTGTTGCAGATTTCCTCTTCCAGCCATGGCTGCTGAACCGTTACCTCGCTGTCCCCGGTTATCGCCGCACTTGTGCCCATACCCTCTATCTGATAGGTTCCAGAGAATGTGTACGTATCTTCGGCTAAGGGTGCCTCCACAGTGTATGTGTAGTTACGATCCTGGGCATTCTTTACAACAACCGCCTTCAGGTGCCCGCTCTCGCTATCATCAAAATCGCCTTTATCGGCTATTGTCCAGCCGCCCGGGATAATCTCGTCTATAACATAGAACCTGTCACTGGGCTCGCCATAAATGACGGTGATGGTCAAGGTAACATTGACAAGGCCGCCCGGATTAACGGTGTCTGGTGCAATTTCCCTGGCAACGATTCTTTCGGTGCCACGGATCACAAAATGCCCGCTAACTTCAACCCCCATTTGAAAAAGCAATACCGATGTTATCAGTACAATCAAGCAAATGACGGATAAGACGAGGAGGCGTCTTCCATTACCGGGTCTCATAAATAATATATTGAGTCTTCTTATTAATGAATTTTACGCACGCTTTTTACACACTCTTGGTTTTTTCGAGGTACAAAACAACAATCGCAACTGCGATGATTAACGCAACGACTACTATCAGAATGTTCGAATCAAATGCGGCCGAGGAAACGGTCACGGTTGCTGGACCTGCTATTTGCCCGGGTTTGTCCATGCCGTCTATCTGATAGATGCCGGAAAAGGAGTAAGGACCATCCGAGCTCGGCGACGTGAGGACATAGGTGTATGTTTTGTCGGCAGCGTTCTGCAGATGCACTATCTTGAGATGGTTGTTCGCGTCTTGCACCAGCTCGCCGGTGTCCTGGATAGTCCAGTCGGCAGGAGGCGTCTCGTCAATCAGGTAATACCTTTCTCCTGGTACAACCTTGACGTCGAGCGTGACGGTCACTTCCCCGCCAGGTTTTACGACGCTCGGGGTTACCGTCCTTGATATGGTGCCCGGAGATGCCTGGACACTTAATACAAACACAGTAAGAAAAACGGCAGATAAAATCGAGCAAACCGGTCTTCCGCATCCCATGTGATATTATTTGCCTTCAATTATTTATAAATAAGGACCAAGCACCAATTAGAGCACCTAAACGGAATAAATCATTATTCATGCTCCATTATAAATCTCTAAAATCCCTGTTTTGTTCAAAGCCTTGTTGTAAATCCTTAACTCGTCAATCAGACCATCCCAACTGCAGCCGTATTCCCCGCCACCTGTATAGAATTTATAATCTTCTGGATATTCATCAAGACTGTTTTCCCTGTCCCACGAATCAATCTTCAAGCTGCCGTTGAGATAAACAGACCAGCTGCTCCATACAACGGAAACCGCAACGTGATACCACTCACCTTCGCTTATTGGGCCGAAGTTCCTGCAATTCCCGCTATCCTGGCAAATTCTAAAGTTGGTGCCGGAAATTCTTATACTCGGATAACTGTCAAAAGCGTTAAATATTTGCTGACCGCTCTTTGAAATATCATCCGTTTTAACCCAGACAGAGATTGTGAAATTATAATCATCGGGCGTCCTTAGTGTATTCTTTAGATCGGGTATGTAAACACAGTTTGCTCCATCAAGGCCTAATGCCTGGCCGGATTTACCGGCAGAGTTATACTTTTCAGCCCCTCTCCATTCCCCATGGCTTTCGTATCCTGAGCTGTCACTCAGGTTATTATCCATCCTGAGATAGAGAACAAGCCCGGCCGGGGTGCATTGAAGGTCCCCTCCTGAGCAATCATTGTCCAATCCGTCTCCGCATATTTCAGGGACCCGGTAATGAACTGAAGGATTGCTGTCATCGCAATCATTGCCCGGCGGGCATCCTTCTGATACCGCGTAATAACCGTCACCGTCCTTGTCTTCGCAGTCGGGATCGGCGCAGGGGAACGCACCCACGGCAACCCCCGGGGGATTCACGGAGCCGTTGCAAGCAGGGCTTGACATTAAAGGCCTGAAGTCTCTGGCAACATCGTAATGTGCCTTGCCCCAATTGCAAATATACGGGGGATACCCGCCACCCTTTCCAGGCGCCCTAGCCCTTTCATCCAAGGGAGGACTAATAGTTATATAGTACCCCTCATCATCTTTCCCCTTTCCAATAACATTGTGGGGCGTTTCTTTATAGTCGTAGTCTATAACATCCCCGGCACCGTAAATGGTATTATCACTAACGTAAATCTTGCTTTTCGTGCTCGGCGAATAATGAACCCTGATATCCACCTGCGAACCCGTGTTCACGCTTCCCCTTTCAAATAAGGTCAGCTTGCTTCCCTCGACCCGGCGAACCCTCAAGTCACAATCATCAAAATCACCATCATAACAGCCCAGCGCGTCCGCACCATTAATAATCTCAATTGAATAGCCGGGTATAATTCTGAGATCCGAGAAATTTGCTGCCGCATGAGTAATTGTAACAAACTCGTATTCCTCTCCAAGGGCCGCACCAGAGTAATTTCCATAATCGCTTGTTATCCAATCACAGAACTTGGGGGCATTGACAAAAAATGCATTTTCAAAATTCATAGCTGGGAAAACGCCCCCACCACCATACAAATAGATCGTATTTTGCCCCCTGATATCCTGTGTATCATAAATTCTCCAGGCGATGTTATCGTCTTCTTGATATTGATATCCAGAATCAGGCCACCCCGTTCCTGATCTAATTATATTATTATATACTTTTACTCCGCTACCATCATAACCCGCTGCAAAACCAATTCCCAGCGTCCCCTGATATCTCCACGGATAATATCTGCTGCCTTCTTTGATGTCCCTGAATCTTCCAATAAAGGTGTTGTTTCTGATAACAACATCCTCGCTGATTTGCCCCAGAGCTACGCGCCAGGTATCGTAAAATAAATTATTTTCCACGGTCATGTTGTAAAATGGACCAAAGTCTCCGTAGAACATCGTCCCCTGTGCGAATCCGCTATTAATCGTGTTGTTCCTGATTATCAGGTTTTTGCTTCTTATCGAAATACCGCTGCCCGGGTGCCAATGGCTCGGCTTCAACGGAAAATAGTCATCATCATGGGAGCCGTACTGGCGATGGACGTGGTTATTTTCGATCAAGCCTCCCGTTGTGTCCCCTTCGATCCTTATGCCTGAGCCCTGAGCCATATCATGCACTTTATTACCGCTGCATACGAAGCCATTGCAGCTCACGAAATGGATACCTCCGCTTGTGACAGTGCCCTCGCAATTATGAATCCTTACTTCGTTGGAATTGTAGAATTCTGCAACATATCCTGTCAAATGCTTATGGGCCCCTGTGATGTTGCAATTCAGAATTTCAACGTGATTCGCTCCGGTAACCTGAACAGCGTTTCCCGTACCTTCCCAGGTGTCTGGGTCATCGGGATCGGGCAGCGGATCCGGCATGGGAACCCGGACAGCGATTCCATCAAAGCTGACATAAGCGTCTTTTTTGTCCGTTCTTGAATAATACAGAATTATTCTTGAAAATACGGGCTTTCCGTTATCATCTTTATCCGCCCCGTATCTTACCCAGTTACTTCTTTCAGTCCCGTCCCAAACAAAATCCCCATAATCCCCGTTCAGCAACAAGAAAGTAATTTGTTCATCGGTTTTTGAATTAGCTTCTGTTTGTGCCTGGCTTAGATTCATTGCATTCTCAGGATTTAAACCAGTATGACTCCCATTGCCAGCTGGCGAGACATAATATGTATTCGCAGGGAGAGGGGCTTCAGCACAAACCCCCAGAGTTGAATTCCACTCGCACCCCCCGCCAACGCCGCAGGGATTGATCGTGCAATTTTCTGAATCCGTGTAATCAGAACATTCAGTAATTCCTGCACAGGGATCAGGAACATGAGTTATGCCGTAATAGGCCTCAATGGCCTGGAACAAATCGGGCACGCAGGCGGAGCAGCTGTACCATGCGTCTATGTAATCGGTCAGTTCCGTGATATTTACTTTGCCGTCGCAGGGAGGCTTGTCTGCCCCGGTGTTGCAGGTCTGGGCTGCTGTTGTGGCCCTTGTGGCCGAAAAAATTAGAAATGCAAGTATGAGTATGGAAAAAAGTGCGTGAAAGATTTTCATATCAAATCATATTGAATATTCATTTTTTGTTTCTTTTATTTGCCACTCAGATAAAAAGCCTTAATGGCCTGGAACAGGTCGGGAATGCAGGCCGAGCACATGTACCATTTACTTATATGTACAATCAACTCATCAAATGAGACAGCCCCATCGCAGTCACCGTCCGCCCCCGTGTTGCATTGGGGGGGTGTTTCGGGCATGGAACCCCCGGCTGTAATGGCAATGTTATCCGCCTTTAGAGAGGCGTAACTTGTCTCCGCTTCATCGTCCCATATGAATCCGACGGACCCTTTTGTTGAATGGGGAGAGTTATCATAAAATGTTACTATTCCTGCTCCATCTTTCCTGATTTTAAATTCAACCTGATTTTCCTTTACCGAAATTTCTGCGTCATAATGATGTTTTTCATTCTCATGATGTCCCAAAAGAATGGTATCGTTCTGCCCGATGACAGAATCTGTTCCACCGTCTCTTTTGATCAACCTGCCATGTCTTATATCAAAGATATAGAAGTTGGCTGGATCTTTATACAGCATTACAAATCCTATAAGGTCCACGCTCCAGGATTTTCCAACGTCCAGACTTAAACTAATATTTTGCCACGAGTTTCTACCCTCTTTTGAAACAACGAGATTTGGTGAGGCCGCAGCGGCTGAAATGGGAGATGGGATTATGAGGGATTTACTCCCGTCAAAAAACCCCACACTTGCGTTTCCGTTTATCAATTCCCAGCTAAGTCCGTTCGGCTTCTTCTGCTCTGACAAATCGTAGTGGCCTGTAAACCTCTCTTCAAAATCTTCCACATACATGGTAAACAAATCACAAGCGTCTCCTATCCCATCACCGTCAACATCGGATTGGTCAGGATTATGATCATTGGGGCAGTTATCCAGGCAATCGTTTATCCCATCACCGTCTGAATCCTTGTAGTAATCTGGATGGTACTGACCGTCACAATCGTTATCTATCCCGTCGCAAATTTCAACTGCAGCCGGATTTATCTCGGGGCTGGAGTCGTTGCAGTCAAACAATGGGCTGGCAGTATCGCACAACCCGCTCTTGTAACCATCATTATCGAAATCCTGCTCACAGATTCCGCCGCAGTCTATCCCGGCCTCACTCCCGTCCTGTACGCCGTTTGAGCAATCGCCATAACTATAGGTTTCGGTGGTTTCGTGAGCGCCCATATCGGGACTTGTCCCCTGGAACCTTCTGTTCCCATCGTAGTCGACATCAACAGGAACCGGATAATACCCCGCATCAATGAGTTCGCTGCCTGTTTTGGGGGTGAAATCGGTCAATTCGCTGAAATAGTTGTACAGGCTTGTCTCATCCGAAGAATCGGCGTCAGGATCGATTATGCTACCTTCCCCAAAACCTATATTCACCCAAGTGCTGTATGTGTACCCATCAACGGAGTAGAAGTTGTGGTCTATGATTAGATTGTCCCATAAATGCTCGGGAGGTCTGCTTAAATCTGAATAAATAAATGCGTTATTCCTGATTTCTGAATGTTTCGTCCAGTAATTTTCATTTCCTTGCCATGCATCGAGCCTCGTTCCGCTCCTGTAAAAAACATTATTATAGATGTAGCTTTCGTTTGCACTGTTTATACCGGCTGTTCCGTTCACAACGATGTTGTTTGTAAACCATATCGGGCCGTTTTCGCTGAACCACGTGTTTTGATGCCATTCCTGCAGCAAATAGTTACCGTCGACGGTTACGTTGGAAGTTCGGTACAACTGTATATTGTCAGGGTGGGTTCTGGCAGAGCCCTGATGATGTATGTAATTGCCCCTGATCAGGATGTCGAACACGTAATAGAGCTGAGATCCGCCCATCCCTGCCCATACGCCATTATCCAGATTCTCGTATATCTCGCACCTTTCAACGGCATAGTCCCGGCCTCCACCGAAACTCACGCCTTGGCCGTAGTTGTTATGCAGTTCGCAGTTTTTCACCCTGAGGCCGTCACACCCATTCCTGCAATAGATCCCGGAGCCCGTGTTGTGATGAATGTCGCAGTTCATTACGATGCAGTTTCTGTTACTTCCATAGCCGATAGAAAAGCTGAGAGCGTTTCCCTGATAATGCTTCATCTCGAGCCCGTCGAACACGGTGTATTCGTGGTAGGAGTATGTGTCGTCCAGATCAAAAGCCTGCCCTTCCTTGCTTATCTCAATGCCGGCCAGGCCCTGGCCCGGATATGGCCACACGTACAGCTCATAGGCGTCGGTTATGTCAACGGATGCGTAAACTCTGAGCAGGTCTTGGGGCCGGCCTGCCAAATCTATGTTGAAGCTTTGCGTATCTGATTCGCGCATATCCGTATTTACCGTAACTTCGGTGCCGCTGGTTTCATTAATCAAAAAGAATCTTATCCTTGTCACATTCCCCGCAGCTGAGCCAAGATGAACGGTAACGTCCAACGTCTTATCCGGGTTTTCATTCCAGCTTTGAACCAGCATTTTGCCTTTATCGATGTAATATTCCCCCGGCTTGTCAAGAATGCTCAGATGATTTCTTATCGCGTATTTGTCCCTGTCCCTTTCAAGGTCCCCTATTCTGGCCCATCTGTTATACCCGACTATTATTTTACGTTCATTTGCAATATAATCCAATATTTCCCTGCTGCCGATTGCGTTAATATAACCATCATATAGCAACAAACTTGCCCCGTTCCAAAAACCGGAATCTGTCTGAGTGAAAAAACCGGAATCAACGAGTTGGTAGTGGCTTTCATGGGTTGAGTCGTTGTTTTCGTCATACGGAACTTTCAGGAAATACTCGGTTTCCATCTGGTCGTCGGGATTCTGCTGATCCGGTTCCTGGGCAACAAATAAGGGGGTTTCACCAAAATACAAGGCTTGCGGCTTCCAGCCTGTCACGGTTTTATATATATTTGCGTCGTGTTGCTGCCATCCCCCCGCATCCAGCGTGACAGTGCCTACCATGATTGGTGGGTTGCCGGGGTCCAGCGCTTTGTACGTGATGGGATATCCAGCCGCGCCGGTGTATTTTGGAGCGACCATCCCCTCTTCGTAAACTCCCGGGGCAATCAAGACCGTGTCACCAGCCATTAAATTATCAGCAGCTTTCTGTATTGTTTTCCAGGGACTCGGCTGGGTACCGGGGTTCAGGTCGTCCCCATTGTTAACATCGACGTAGAATGTTTGAATAGGCCTTAATCTGTCGTCATGTTTCAGCTCGTCGTAAACGAATATGTTGTCGAAGAAAACCCAAGAGCCAGGATTCTCTCCCCCATCCTCCTGCAGCCCGATTTTCCCGTTCACGAACCTGGAAACAGCACCGGGGTCAGGGTCTTCCGCCTCGAGTTCGTAGTCTATCCCGTTTTCGAA
>Ga0315543_1004409_pt1 | contig 11794 bp, 10 predicted proteins | sample SalMarSW160210MG_2_FD_203098 | JGI IMG/M metagenome (GOLD analysis project Ga0315543, IMG submission 203098) | Salt marsh sediment microbial communities from the Plum Island Ecosystem LTER, Massachusetts, United States - Salt Marsh Sediment SW1601-210 ...
TCAGCATCCCGGGAACACTTATCCCTGTAATGATTGCCGCCTTCGCAGCATATGCATTCGCCTGGATGAAGTTCCCTGGAAGGCAGACCCTCTTCATCATCGTAGTCGCACTATTGGTGGTCCCATTACAGATGACTTTCATCCCTATTTTGCGGATTTTCCGGTTGTTACGCCTGGGTGGCACGTTCCCCGGGATCTGGTTAGCCCACACCGGGTACGGGCTCCCGTTCACCGTTTACCTGTTACACAACTTCATCGGAGGACTGCCCAGTGAACTCTTCGACTCCGCGTCGATCGATGGGGCCTCACCATTACAAACCTTCTTCCGGCTTGTGTTACCGCTTTCGGTCCCGGCAATCGCCTCGGTCGTCATCTTCCAGTTTCTGTGGGTGTGGAACGACCTCTTGGTCTCATTGATGTATTTAGGAGGGACACCGAATGTGGCCCCGGTAACGCTGAAGGTAGCAAACTTGGTCGGCTCACGCGGTCAAGACTGGGAACTCCTCACCGCCGCGGCGTTTATATCCATGGCACTGCCACTTGTCGTCTTCTTCTCCCTGCAACGCTACTTCGTACGCGGAATCCTCGCGGGGTCGGTCAAGGGATGAACGTCGTATCACCCGAGCTTCTCCACCATTTGGAAAGGCTACAACAGGAAAGCAAGGCTGGGTTCGATTCACTTCGTATCCGCATCCCTATCGATGGGAACTCCCTCTCTCTCTATCACGCGGGAAAGAAGGGCGATAAAGTGCGCTTTGGCCTGTTTGGGCGAGATCTATTAACTACATCTCTGATGGTGCAAGAGACACAGATGATGCAAGAGACAATCCACTTCGTCTGTGCAACCCTGGGGAGAAAGTTAGATCCAGTGACCGGGGAAGAGCCGGGACGCGGAATCCACGAGTTCTCCCCTTTTATGATGCGAGGACGTCTCACCCACTACAACGCCGCGGAAGTGAGCCTGCTCCTTCTGATCGTAGCGGCAAAGTACTGGTGGATGACAGCGGATGATGCGTTTATACGAGAAGAAAAACAAGGGCTCATCGCGGCGATGAAGTATCTTCGCGCCCATATGCACGATGGACTCTTCCTAGAAAACCCACAGCGCTGCGGTGCGGTGCGCTATGCCCTGCGTGCAACTTACTGGAAGGACTCCACCCTTCCTGGACACACGGACCCGGAGTATCCCGTCGCCTACACACTGGTGCAGGCAGAAGCCATTGCTGCGCTGCGGTCAGCGGCCAAACTCGCGGAAACACTAAGCATATCCGATCAAGCCGAGGAATTGCGCATCATGGCAGATAAGGCGACAGAACACCTGTTCACCGATCTCTGGGACGAAGAGGCAAACTATCCGTTGCTCGCCAGAGACAGGACGGGAAAGATTCATGGGGTATCCTCCGATGCACTGCACATGCTAGCGTACTTACAGAAAGAAGCTGTCCCCCCCGAAAAACTTGCGGGGATTGTCAAAGGAGCACGTCAGCTTACGACACCGTATGGGTACAGGACATATGCACCCGGTCAACTGGAATACGCCCCCGATAGCTACCACTTGGGCTCCATCTGGCCCTATGAGCAATTCTTCATCGCAAAAGGAGCACTTATCCACAAACAGGAGGATATCTTGGAGGGTTCACTTCAGGTTGTTCGGGCCCTGGAAACGCTTGGATTCCCCGAGTTAGTCTGTTGGGATGGGAAGACGCTAACCCCTCAGGGTTGCGACCTACAGCTCTGGTCAGCGGCTTGGCCTCAGGCAATCTATAGACTGCTTCCACGAACATAAATGCCTAAAGGAGTACATTATTAATTATCCTCTTTCTTCGGTGTAATAACGAGTCGGGAACCTTCCGGAGTATCGCGAAGATCCAGAACAAAGTTTTCCAGTTGACTCCCGATGTCCGGGCTAATGAGCAACACGGTTTCTCCCTTGTGCTCCACCACTTGATCGCCCTCCTGCTCAATACCAACCGTTAATCGATGCTTACCCTGTTCCTCTACAAGACGGAGGGACTGCCTGGGTTGGGTCTCTTGGGCATCTAAGATATTCTTCAGCGCTTTGCGTGCGCTTTCGGTGATTGTTACCACCCATTCTCACCTCCCCTCGTTCTCATTTATGAGGTTTAGAGATTAACCTCTCTTCACACCCTAACAAATATCGATGTTATTGTCAAGCATGTCACATCCCAAGAAGCAGGAGGTTCGTGCTGAATCAAGGAAAATCAGTGCTTAATCCCGCGCAGTAAGTCTGCAGGCATGATATGTTGGATAAACTGGATGCAGAATCTACTTTGATATATCTGGGGACTCTGTGACGAAAAGAGTATGAGTTGGGTAGGCAAACTCGATCCCCTCTTTCTCAAAGCGCCGGCAGATGGCCAGGTTGATTGCCTGCTGGATGTCCATATAGGTGTTGTAGTCAGGGGTCAGCACATAATAGACGATCTCGAACTTTAAGGAGAAGTCCCCATACTCTTTAAAGTGGGCTCGGTCAAATCGGGTTTTCTCCAGGGATTCGATGATCTCCTGGATCATGTCAGGGATGGCTGCAAGCTTCTCGTAAGGCGTTTGATAGGTTACCCCGATAGAGAATACGATACGGCGTTCGTACATGCGTTTGTAATTTCGTATACGACTGTTGAGGAGATCACTGTTCGAGAAGACGAGTTGCTCACCGTAGAGACTCCGTACACGAGTTGTCTTCAGCCCGATGCGCTCCACTGTGCCGAGTAAGTCGCCAACGATAATGAAATCACCGATCACAAAGGGCTTATCCAAAACAATGGACAGGGCACCAAACAGGTCTGCGAGGACATTCTGAAGAGCTAATGCGACGGCGATACCTCCAATTCCAAGGCCGGCGATCAGTGGCCCGATCTTTACCTCCATGTTGTCCAGGGCAAGGAGAAGAAGCACTGCCCACAGGACCAACTTGATGACAAAACCAAGGGCAGCCATTGACGTAGCTGTTGCGGCATCCTCTCCCAGCTTTCGCCTAACGTAATGGGTGATCCAGAAGGAGACAAGGCCGGTTCCCCAAATCCCGGCTTGAATCAACAGCACAAGCACTGTCACAGTACTGATCACACGAGTTGCCACCTCAGGCAGTGTGAGAGCCAGGGAGCCTGCGTAGAGTGAAACGACTAACAGGAAGAAAAGCTGCGTTCTTTTAAACAGATCAACCACGAGGTCGTCCAATTCAGTAGCAGTATGTTCAGCAAATCTAGTCAGGCGGTGAAGAATTACGCCTCTTAAAACTCGCAAGATAACCCCAACAAGGATCATGATGAGGAGTGCTAAGAGCCATGTCCACACCGTGTTGCCGTAAAACATCCAGTTCAAGAAGATCATCTTTTGCCTCCTTTCACCCTGTTGCGTAAACCTCAATAGCCACTTAGTTCAAATCCTACTTCCAATCATTTTACCGCCTCGGGGGGGTAGTATCTGGAGAAGGATTTACTACACCCCCCAGGGGCGCTGAGGAATTGAGAGATCGGGAGATTGGGCGGTTCAATCAACCCTACTCCCCCTCTCTGCGTACTCAGCGCCAGCCTGTGCGTGTCCGCGCGCAGACAGGTATGGCAGACAGATTCTCTACGGTGATATCTGTTGTCCGGTAAGGAAAAAGAGTTTATGCAACAGCCTCTTTAATCCCGCAATAATAATATGCAAAGGTGGCTTACAGATTGTTCCTCGCGGGAAGTTCTGGATTGCCCCGCCGACACCTTCGACATCTCATCCTAACACACATGCCCAATAATGTAAAGATTGATTAAGGACTGTCGATACAGTTCTCGGGTACGGGCGTCTTTATTTCACGTCCCAGGGAGCTTCTGTGCCAAGGTTCTTTCTCTGTGGGCGGCTTGCCCGGCACGGTGCGTTTACAGGTGGTGGTCGACACTTACGGAAGCTACGCCTTCTCACGCCTGTACACGCGAAAACCTAGTGAACTTGCAGTCCTCCTCCTGAATAACCAGGTTCTCCCCTTCTACAAGGGCCGAGGGCTTAAGGTTGCGGCAATTCTGACGCCCAAGGGCAAGGAATACTGTGGAAAGGAGACCCACCCCTATGAGTTCTACTTGGCCCTTGCAGGTATCGAACACCGAACATCGTCAGAGGAAGGCTCCCCAACAAATGACTTTATCGATCAATTTCGGTGGATTGTACTCAGCAAATTTGTGTCAAAGGCATTTCGGGGGAAACCCTACGCGACCGTGGACACACTACAGGCTGCCTTGAACAGATGGCTGGTGTACTACAACACAAAGCGATCGCACCTGGGTTATCGCAATATGGGACGGTGCCCAGCTGAGGTAATTGGGCAGTACTTGGAGGAGCGGCAACGTATGAAGCAGGACGGTTAGGCTCACACACACTCTCTGTGTCAGTATAACCGAGACACGCGCCCCCTCTAAGATTACGGAGACCCGGGCTTGAATGCCCCGCCCTGTGAGAGGGGAGCTTCACTTCGGTCACTCGGACGTTTGAACCCCTCGCTCTTCCTAAGAGTTGGTTTTTTTGGAACGGAGAGGAATTCTCCCCTGGAGGATGTGACCTACAGCTCTTGCCTGCGGCATACCCTCAGGCCATCCATGAGTTGCTAGTGGAACACTGTCCGATCGGTGGGGAAAGATCGTCCTTGACCGGCGCATAGATAGGGGTATGATTTCCCCATAAACTCAAGAGTGGGAGGGATGGATGAAGCGAAAGGTTTCGGATTATGAGAAGATCGTCGGCCCGGAAACCGTTGAGGAGATAAAAGAGCTCGCGCGGGGCCTTAAAGGTCTCTCAGTCCTGCACATCAATTCTACATTAGTGGGTGGTGGGGTAGCCGAGATGCTGCACTCTCTGACCCCCTTGTTCAACGACCTAGGGATCGAGGCCCGTTGGGAGGTGATCAAGGGAACCCCGCTCTTCTTCAAGACCACTAAGGACTTCCACAAGGCATTACAGGGAAACCACGTAGAGATCGCCGATGAGATGCTGGAGCGGTACTTTGAAATAAACCGACGCAACGCAAAGGCATTGGATCTAAATGCCGATATTGTAGTCATTCATGACCCCCAGCCCCTCCCGCTGATCACAAGCCGCCCCCCAGGGAGAAACCGCTGGATCTGGCGGTGCCACATCGACCTTTCCGCTCCGGGCAAAGAAGTTTGGAAAATCCTTTGTAGGTATATAGAGAAGTATGATATGGTAGTCCTTTCGATGCCGGAGTTCACCAAGTACCTCCCCATCCCTCAGGATATTATCCCTCCTGCCATAGATCCGCTAAGCGATAAGAACAGAGAATTGCCTAAGAAGAAGATAGAGGAGGTCTATAACAAGTACGATATATCCCTGGATAAACCCGTCCTTCTTCAGGTCTCCCGCTTTGACCCGTTTAAGGACCCGATAGGGGTTATAGAGGCGTATGAGCTGGTAAAACAGGAGACGGATTGCAGCCTTGTCTTTGCCGGGGGGATAGCTTCCGACGACCCTGAGAGCTCCGAGATGGTAGCGCGGACAAGGGAAAGGGCTGAGGGTGATCCGGATATCCATATTATCGCCCCCCAGAGCGAACCCATCCCTGACATCGAGGTAAACGCCCTTCAGCGAGGGGCGGATGTCGTCATTCAGAAATCTCTGCGCGAGGGGTTCGCGCTTACGGTCACTGAGGCGATGTGGAAGGAGAAACCGGTAGTCGGCAGTGATGTCGGTGGAATCCCGTTGCAGGTCAAAGACGGGATCACAGGATTTCTCGTTCGCTCGATTGAGGAGACAGCCGAGCGGATCACCTTCCTCCTGCACAACCCAGAGCTTGCCGCGGAGATGGGAGAGATGGGAAGAGAGCAGGTCCGAAAGAACTTCCTCGTCACAAGGCAGCTTAAGGATTACTTGAGACTTATATCTATTATAGCTCCATAAACACATCTCCCCGGATACCTCAATCTCTCTCATTGACAGTCTCTAGATAAGCCGGGAGAGATAAGGTAGAACAGCCACGGTTGCTTTCAAAGCGCAACCTTGTTAGGGTTTATTCAGGAATAGCCTCTAGAAGGTAAGATGAAAGGAGTGACTATATTATGGACTCATGGGAGGAAGGTCCTTCAGGGGGAGGTACCTTTTCCAAGATTAAGACTCTGCTCGCTGATAAGAGGCTGGTGCTGGTCTCAAATCGGGAGCCATATATCCATAAGAGGTCCAAGAGGGGGATTACCTGCGAGAGAGGGGGCCAGGGGGCTTAGTCGCTGGATTAGATCCGATTATAAGGCTGGTCGGAGGCCTCTGGGTTGCTTGGGGGAGTGGCAATGCCGACTTTGAGGTAACCACAGAGGGTTCTCCAATAGGTGTTCCCCCAGGTGATCCCAAATATGAGCTGAAGAGGGTTCGCCTGTCGACGGCTGATGTGAGTAACTACTACTATGGCTTTGCCAATCGGACGCTCTGGCCCCTCTCCCACCACATGCTGGAAAGGGGCACGTTTAAAAACCGTTATTGGACCACCTATCGCACGGTCAACGAGAGATTTGCCCAAGCGATTCTAGAGGAGCAGCGCCCCGGCGATATTGTAGTGGTCAATGATTATCATCTCTATCTGGTGCCGGGTCGATTAAGAGAAGAAGGAAGCACCGGGAGGATCGGCTTCTTCAATCATGTTCCCTGGCCACCCTGGGAGACCTTCCGTGCTCTTCCTTGGCGCCGAGAGATCCTCACAGGGATGCTGGGAAGCGATATAATCGGATTTCACATCGAGCCCTATGTGAAGAATTTTCTTCATTGCGTTGAGAATGAGTTGGATTTCCCGGTCAATCTGGAAGAGGGGACGGTCGAGCTACCCACTCACCGAGCCAAGGTATCCGCATTTCCGCTGGGGATTAGTTATGGGGAGATAGCGGCCATGGCCAAGGAGAGGGAGATAATCAAAGGGGCAGCAAGGATTAAGAAGCGAGTCAAGACAGAGCATCTCATCCTGGGGGTCGAGCGCCTCGATTATACCAAGGGAATCCCTGAGGCATTATTGGCCTTCGAGCAGTTTCTATCCAGGTATCCTAGTTATCGTGGAAGGGTGACCCTGATCCAGAAGGCCTCTCCCAGCAGGCGCAGAGTTAGGGAATATCAGGAGTTAAAGAGAGAGGTAGATAGACTGGTCGGTCGTATAAACGGCCGATTTCAGCGGTTAGATTGGATACCGGTCCGTTATCTCTATCAAAATCTCCCCTTCCGACAGCTGATCTCGCTCTATCTGGCCGCCGATGTGGGCTTGGTAACCCCCCTGGTCGACGGTCTGAATCTTGTGGCCAAGGAGTATGTAGCTGCGAATGAGCAGAGCAAGGATGGGGTACTGATCCTAAGTGAAGCCGCCGGGGCAGCGCAAGAACTCACCGAGGCGCTGATAGTTAACCCCTACGATATTCAGAGTCTAGCTGAGGCCATTAGGGCCGCCGTCACTATGTCCGCCTCTGAGAAGAGACGCCGCCTGGTAAGACTGACCAAAAAGGTAAGAGAACACGATATGTATTGGTGGTTGGAGAAAGTGCTGCGGGAGGTCTTAAAGAGCAGATGGCTAAACACCTAATAGACAACCTTTCTCAGATCCAACAACGGCTAGAGGAGGTGGATCAGCTGGCCCTCTTCCTGGATTACGATGGGACCTTGATCCCCTTTGCAGACACCCCTGAGGGGGTCCTTCCTTCACCCAAGGTCCTGCAAATACTGAGAGCTTTGGCCGCTAATCACAGATGCAAGGCAGCCATCACTAGTGGAAGAGAACTCAGCAACCTCAAGGAAATGCTGGGAGATGTCAGGGGCCTGACCTTGGCCGGATCCCACGGGCTTGAGATCGGCGCCAGTGATGGTCCCTTTATCCCAGAACTGGTCCGAAGGACGAGACCCCTTATAGAGAATATATACGAAGAGTTAAAGCGAAAGCTAGCGAATGAGAGAGGGCTCAAGCTAGAGTGCAAGGGCCAGGGGCTCTCCCTCGCTTGTCACTATCGCCTGGTGTCCCCAGAGAGGGTGGATTGGGTGTTGGAAGAGGTTACGAGCGTGGCAGAAAAGCACGATAGAGATAAGCTACTTGTGGCCATGCCAGGGGCGAAGGTAGTGGAGCTACTCCCTCGTGGGTGGCACAAAGGTAAAGCGGCAGATATAATCCTCAAGCGATGGGCTCTCACAGATCCCTTTCCTATCTATATCGGAGATGATGTGGCTGATGAGAGGGCCATCCAGTTTCTGGCTTCCAGACAGGAGAGCTGGCTCACGGTTAGGGTAATGAGCCCTCAATTCCATATCGAGACAAGAGCGGAGTTCTACCTGGAAGACCCTAAGGAGGTTCTCTCCTTCCTTGGATGGCTTCTGCAAACTCTGCAGCAATGAGATAGCGCCTGAAGGGAGGGCGGAAAGGTGAAGGAACATCTAGCTGGTTTTGGCTATTGCAATCAGACTGGGAGTATCGTCTTCAGGTTCAAGGAGAAGAGCGATATTACCTCCGACCACTTCGCGGACTAGTTATTAAGGCTGGTCTAGCCTGCCTGGGCCTCAGTGAGCAAATGAAATGTGAAAAAAAGAAGTAACAGATAAGAGCGGCTTGCACTTGTGTTGGTTGAAGGTCCTCACGCAGGTGAGCTAGGTCGACGAGAGGGGGGATCATGCCAGAGCTTAGGCGCGGACCGCTGACCGACCGGTGGGTCATCATCGCCCCAGAACGGACCAAACGTCCATCGGACTACCGCAGCAAAGAGACCGAGGAAAAGAATCAGGATCTGAAGAACTGTCCGTTCTGCCCCGGCAACGAACACATGACCCCGCCCGAGATCTACCGGACGGGCGGCGGGGATGAACGCTGGCGGGTGCGGGTGGTCCCAAATAAGTTCCCGTCGCTACAGGACTACCCGCAGCTTGACCGTGCGGCCGTAGCAGGGGCCTTCGAGCGCATGAACGGGGCGGCGCACACGAGGAGGTGGTGATCGATTCACCTGAGCACACAAAGGAGATCCCCGACCTCCCCTTAGAGCAGGTCCAGCGCATTGTGGATACTTATGTTTTACGACTCAAGGCTCTGATGGAGAAGAGATCCCACTGTTATGTCCTCCTTTTTAAAAACTACGGGAAAGAAGCAGGGGCATCGTTAGCTCACCCCCACTCGCAGATCATCGCTACCCCAATCGTTCCCCAGGAGGTTAAAGGTCGGCTACAGGCGGCTAAAGCCTATTACGAACGAAATGGACGCTGCCTCTTCTGCGACGTCATAGGTGAGGAGCTCCGGGGCGGAGAGCGGATCATAGAAGAGGTGGACGGATACGTGGTCTTAGCGCCCTATGACTCTCGTTTCCCCTTTGAGGTGTCGATCTACCCGCGCGATCACTCACACGACTTCACCACTATGACTAGGGAGCAGAGACGAGGGCTGACCCGTGTGCTCAAGCGAACCCTGTCGCGGTTGAAGCTCTTGTTGGAAGACCCTCCGTACAACTTCATGCTCCAGACCGCGCCCAACCCCGTCCCCCGACCGGGAAAGCCCTCCTATTGTGCCACCCTCCCGTAGCCCTTGACCCGTGGCTAGTGATGAGGGAAGCTATCGCTCTTGAACCCGTGTTGAGGCTACCTATCGGGGAGCGTACTAGGCAGCCATACAAGTAGGAGCATGTTTTGATCGAGACCACACCTTAAGGAGACTGAATGAGGCTAGAAGATTACATCGAAATCATCGGAGAAGAGACCGTTGCACGTATTCCGGAATGATCGTGCTTGATCACAGGGGAGAGATACGCCCTGTAACTGGGCATGCAGCCCTGACATCAGTGCTGCATGCCTCCCATCTTCAGGGGTATCTTAACTACGAGCGGTTAGTAAGTCCTAATAAGCGCGCAATTAAAGAAGCTTTACGGCGATAGAAGGAGGAAAGATGTATGGTCTTGGGATCGAGCGGTATATCGAGGTCGCAGGTGCGGAGGTTCTGGCGAATATTCAGAAAGCAGCGCGCAAGATTTACGGGTTGCGCGTACTGCATGTAAATTCGACCTTCCATGGTGGTGGGGTAGCAATGATGCTGAACTGCCTCATCCCGTTAATGAACGATGTCGGGATCAATGCTGACTGGAACCTGCTTTATGGTGATCCGTCTCTCTTCTCGATCACCAAGAAAATCCACAATGGTATACAGGGTGAAGAGGTTGCCATATCGCAACAAGAGGAACAGAGCTACCTGTCAGTGAACGAGACCTTCGCTCGCTACAGCCCGATCATTCATGATGTGGTCGTCGTCCACGATCCACAACCCCTCCCTATGATTCGCTACTGCCAGCGAAAGAATCCCTGGATATGGCGGTGTCATATCGACTTTTCTACCCCGAACGAGCAGATACTCTCCATGTTAAAGCCGATCATCTTACGCTACGACGCATCCGTTCTCTCATCTGAAAACTTCCAAAGACCTGGCCTGCCGCTGGAGACAAAGATCATCGCACCTGCCATCGACCCGTTCTCCGAGATCAATCAGGAAATGTCGGAGGAAGCTATCGAGGAAAAGCTATCGGAGTACAACATCCCCCGCGATAAACCGCTAATCGTCCAGGTCTCCCGCTTCGACAAGTGGAAGGACCCCTCTGGGGTACTGGAGGTCTACAACCTAGTAAAGAAAGAGGTCGATTGTCGCTTGGTCATGATAGGGAACATGGCGAGCGACGACCCCGAAGGCCCCCAGTTATTCGAGGAACTGTTCCTCAAGACAGAAGGGACCGCTGACATCCACCTCATTACGCAGACCGATCCGCTGTTGGTAAACGCATTGCAGCGAACAGCCGCGGTGGTGGTTCAGCTCTCCCTGCGGGAGGGGTTCGGCCTCACGGTCTCCGAAGCGCTGTGGAAGGGAACCCCGGTAGTTGCTACCGACGTGGGAGGGATCCCGCTGCAAGTCCAAGATGGACGCACAGGCTTCCTTGTACAGCCCAAGGACTATAACGCCGCTGCCGAGCGTACACTCAAGATCCTCACCGATCCGAACCTCGGAGCCGAGCTTGGCGGTGACGGAGAGGAGCACGTCCGCGAGCACTTCCTCATGCCACGTCTTCTTCTCGACTGGCTTGAGCTGTTGGCAGAGATGGCATAAGGTGGAGAGACATGCCAGAGTTGAGACGAGATTCCCTAAGCGATCGGTGGACTATTGTTGCACCAGAGAGGGGCAAACGACCGTCGGACTACCTGGGTAAGGAAGAGGGGTCCGAGGAGTGGACCCCTGAGAATTGCCCATTTTGCCCTGGCAACGAGCACATGACCCCACCCGAGATTTACCGGCTAAACGGAGAAGACGGACGCTGGCGGGTGCGGGTGGTCCCCAACAAGTTCCCCGCGTTGCAAGATTACCCGCAACTTGACCACGCCACACAAGGCAAGGTCTTCGAGAGCATGAACGGTGTCGGAGCCCACGAAGTGGTGATCGATTCTCCGGAGCACACAAGGGATATCCCCGACCTCCCGCTCGACCAGATCGAGGCGATCATCGACACCCACATCCTGCGGTTAAAAGATCTCATGTCAAATAGCTCCCACCATTACATCCTCCTGTTCAAGAACCACGGGAAGGCGGCCGGCGCATCGCTTGCTCACCCGCACTCCCAGATCATCGCTACCCCGCTCATCCCAAGCGAGGTCCAAGCACGGCTACAGTCATCAAAAGCCCACTACAAAGAGCACAATCGTTGCCTCCTCTGTGATCTCACTGCAGAGGAACTCCGCGTTGGGGAACGGATCATCGAAGAGGCCAACGGCTATGTGGTAGTCGCCCCGTACGCGTCGCGTTTTCCATTCGAGATGC
>Ga0315543_1004410_pt1 | contig 11788 bp, 14 predicted proteins | sample SalMarSW160210MG_2_FD_203098 | JGI IMG/M metagenome (GOLD analysis project Ga0315543, IMG submission 203098) | Salt marsh sediment microbial communities from the Plum Island Ecosystem LTER, Massachusetts, United States - Salt Marsh Sediment SW1601-210 ...
CAGTGAGGAAGAACAACTACTGCGGGTGGCTGTATCACAAGTACACCGCCTCGAGCAACAGCGGCGTCCTCACGACCTCGTATCCGGCACGGTCGGGCAACAACCGGCCCAACGATGATTGGGTGAAGAACGTGGGTCCGATACCCAACGAGTACAAATGGAAGTGGGGGTTCATGAACGGCTCGTACCGGGGCTACGAGCCGGACACGCGTACGAGCTTCGACCCGGGCAAGTGGCGGCTGGACCCGTGGAGCGTCACCCGCAACGGCGTGACCCGCGGGGCGTTCGAGATCCACGGCGGCTCCGGCCGGTCTGATTTCTGGGTGGCCCCCACCTTGGGCTGCATCCGCCTGCCCAAGACCTCGATCCAGAGTTTGAAGAGCAAGTGGGACACTCGGACTGACAACAAGAAGAACGGCGCCTACGTGTACATCTACTACGAATGAGCGTTTCGCAAACCCCCCAGTGTGGCTTCTCCCGACCCGCCTGGGTCGGGAGAAGCACCGCAGCCCTGCTGACACTGACGCTCCTGCTCGGGGCGTGCACGGACGGCTCCACCTCGGCTGAGACGTCCGCCCCAACGACGGCTTCGACTGCTCCCGCAGAGACGTCGACGACCGTCGCCGAGTCCACCACGACGAGCACGGTGACCACCACCACGATCCCGGCTCCGCCGGAGGGTCCGTTCGACGGGCTCACCTGGCCGGGAGGCAACGTCCCCGTCAACGCGCTGTTGTACGACGACGGCTTCACCTTGTCGTCGATCACCCTCGACGGCACCGTCACCGAGCTGTGGGACCATCCGGACGTCTACGTCAGAGAGGTATCTCCCGGACCGGGCGGGGCCGCAGTGGCGCTAGCGGCAGAACCGTACTCCGACGACGTGACACAGATATCGGCGATCCTCTACCTGCTGCAGCCGGACGGCACGATCGAGACTGTCGATGCCGTCGACGGGTTCCGCACCCTCGAATCGCTGGTCTTCGTGCGTCCCCCCACCGAGCCCGACACCCCCGCCCGCCTCTACTGGACACGGTTCAGCGGCGAGATCGAAGGGCTCACCGGGCGCATGCTCAACGACGTGATGGTCGCCACCGACGACGGACCCAAGCAGGTGACGGTGCCGCTCCGGGACCACGAAGGCGTCTTCGGCTTCTACGCCTACCCGGGTGCCGCCACCTTCGCCCTCTCCCTGTTCCGCCACAACGACGTCCCCACCCGCCTCGAGATCCTCCACAACTGGGATTTCTTCGCCTCCTCCGACGACGCCTCGCTGCTGCTGTGGTCCGACAACGAGCCGCTCGTCAACACCGACCTGTTCACCGGAGTGGCCTGGCTCACCCCCAACACCTACGTCGTCCCCGTCAACGACGCATCGATCACCGACGTGCGCCAACTCCAACTGTTCCGGGTCGGTTGTGAGTGGTACGGGGGTGAGGTGTTCTACGAGGGAGAAGAGATAGGGGTCGGCTACGCCGAATACCCCTGGCCGCTCCTGCCCGGCGGCTCCGATCAGGTGCTCGTCCTCACCGCCGAAGCCGAGGAGCGACTCTTCGAAGACCCCGACGCCACCGTCTTCTGGACCGCCGTCGACGTCGCCACCGGCACCCTCGAACCCACCGGAGCCCAATGGCGGCCCGGCGCCTGGGCCTGGGTCTCTCCCGCCGACCCCACCGACCCACCACGCCTCGACTACTGCGAGGAGTAACGCATCGAGGGTGTCGGCGCCCCCTCAGCGAACGAGCCTGCGAATGTGCTCCCGCTCGACGACGTCGGCCAGCGTGACGACCGGCGACGGGGGCCCACCCCCACCAGCGGACGAGCTGCCGGTGAGCCGGTTCGAGGTCGGTGACGAGGTGGTGGTGGCCCTCGACGACTCGTTCTTCATGATGCGGGAGGGCCCGGTGGATCGCCTCTACCCCCTGGGCGGCGGCGCCGGCGTCTTCGACATCGCCGCAGACAGAGCCTGGAGCCAGGCGACTGCGGAGGCGGTGGCCCTCGACGAGCTCGCCACCCGGCTGGAGCAGGTACGGGGCGAGGATCATTCGGAGTGGGATTACTCCCGGTACCCACCGACCGCCGCACAGCAACTGGCGAGCATTGAGGAGCGGGTTACCGAGAGAAGGGCCAAGAACGAGCGTATCCGGAACGATCCGAACAACGTGTGCAACTTCGTCGGCGACCCGGAGCGGGCCCAGGAATGGCTCGACGCCAATCCCGATCGAGGCGTCACTCTCGAGGACATGCTCGACCCCACATGGTTCGGCGGGGTGTGCGACGGATTTGAAGAGGCCAAGGCGCAGAACGGCGAGTCAACCGATTGAGCTACGCAGGGCGCGAGAGGGGCCAATCGACAGGCAGTCAGCTCGATCGGACGAGCAGAAGGACGAGCAGGATGAGTTGGCCGTCGAGGTAGTCCCAGTACAGCGACAAGTCGACGGCACCGGCTCGGATCTCGATGATCCATGCCTCGCCATTCTCACCGGCGACGCGCCCCTGCCGCGCCCAGGCACTCTCGTGTTCGTCGGCGAGCCGGAGGATCGTGTCATCGACCGCCACAGCTGCCTCGTCGTCGAGCGACTCGTAGACCTCGACGAACTCGGGCGTCACCCGGTAGTCATGGCGAGACATGGTGGGATACTCTACCACGCGGCTTCCCAGATTGGGCAATTGCCCGACTTGCCAAGTACGGGCACGATGCATATGATGACGCAAGAGAGGAGATGCCCGCCCCATGCTGCCTGACAAGACGCCCCTCCGCCGCGTCGTCGACGTTGACCGTCGTGGCCGCGTGTCGCTTGCCCGCTTCGGAATCAGGGACACCCAGCTCGTCGTCGAGGAACTCGAGGACGGCGGTATCGCCATGCATCCTGCCATCGTCATGACCCCGGCCGAGGCACGCCACTATGGGAACCCGGAGGCGGTCGCGGCTCTCGACCGAGCGCTCGAGTCGGCACGTAGAGGCGACATCCGTCCCCACGAGCTCCGGTCCCAACGCGACTAGCCAAGCCATCTCCTATCCCACGTCGACAGATCACGACCCGACGCGCGGCGTCGAGTAGCCGCTGACCTGCACCAGCACCGGATCCTCACCGGCGAGCAGCCCGTTCAGCAGGGCGAACTCGACCTCTCGTTCCAAGTACACGGTGACCTCGGTCTCGGTGGCCGACACGAACGTGACGACCTCGACCGGGTCGTAGCCGTCCTGATGATCGAGATACTCCAGCGCCCGGGCCTCGGCAACGCCCGGCACCAAGCGAGCCTCCCCGGTGACTCGAAAACGCTCTCCGTCGACGGCGGTCGCACCCGCCACCGCGGCGGCGTCGGCCCACCCCGCCACCTCCTGGCGCTCACTGAACGCCCGGTACAGATCGAACACGATCGACCCCAACACGAACAACACCAAGCACAAGCCGAGCACCCACAGAGTCACCGACCCCGCCTCACCTGGGACGTAGCGTCTCATGGCAGGCTCCGGAAATCGTCCACCCGCTCGGTGTGCTCCCGGGTGATCGTGAACGACTCCCACACCGGCCCCACCAGTGGCACAGTGACCATGGGGAACTGGATCTCCACTCGTGCCGTCACCGTCCCCCCACGAACCAGTTCCCCCACCGGCGGCTCCAGCTCGAAATCGACCGCGACGGAATCTGGATCGAGCCCGTGGTTAGCAGCGATGCTGCGGGCGATGAGGATGCCCGCATCCTGCCCGTGGGCGTAGCCGTCGGCGAGCACCATCGCTCGTGCAGCCTCCTGCGCCGCCAGGTTCGCCACCCCGTTCCGCTCCAGCATGCCCGGGACTTGTGCCAGCACGATGATCGTCGGAAACAGCAGGAGCCCGACACCCAGCAGCATCTCGATCACGGCATAGGCGCCTCGCTCCTCGCGGTGCAGCCGGCGCAAGAACGAGATCACGGCGCCGCCTCCTGCACCGCCTGGCCACGCATGCTGAAGGTCCACGGCGGGAACCCCGGCAGCGGGCTGCGCAGGGTGGCGTCGGCGACGGCTACGAGATCTCCCGACGTCGGGTCGATCTCACAGATGATCGACACCTCGTCGCCGAGCGGCCCGCCGAGGAGCGTGTCGAGGGCGTCCTCCGCCCGAGCATCGCACACGGCGACACCGGCCCCGGCCCTCGATCCTGCGCGCACTGCCTCGTCGACGGCCGAGCGGATGACGCTGCGGGCGTATAGGAACGTGAGCACGTTGATGAGGGCAACCGCCGATATCACGGTGAAGGCGATAGCGAGCAGCGTGGTCACCGTCGTCATCCCGCGCTCGTCTCCCCGCAGGCAAGTCACCGTTGCCCGAGGGCGCTCAGGGACAGGCACCGCCGATCCCGATCTGGTCACGGATCCAGCACAACACGTCGACCCCGAGGGCCTGCATGATGCCCACCGTCGCCATGATGGCGATCACCGTCACCACGATCCAGGCGAAGATCTGGGCGCTCTCCACCGCCCCGTCTTCGTCAGCGCGGATCCGCTCCGCGGCTCGTCCTATGCGCGTCCACACGCTCACCATTCCCACCCTCCTGCCGAATCGTCGTCGGTCATCGGATACGTACTCACACTCAGCCCCCCTGGAAGATCAAGCTCGGAATCGGTGCCCCGATGAACACCAGCACGATCGGCGCCAAGACCACCACGATGGGAATCACCATCATCAGGCGGCGCCGCGATGCCGCCCGCTGCAGATCCTCTCGCCGGGCGGCACGAAGGTCTCGGCTCAGGTCCAGCAGCGCATCCCCCAGATCGGCGCCACGATCCTGCGCCGTCGCCAGCACCGAGTACGTGCGCGCCGCCTCGGGCTCGGGAGTCAGCCGGATCGCCCGTTCCAGAGAACGGGAGAGTGCCATGCCCGACTCGTGGAGCCGCAGCACCTCGGCCAGCTCGTCGACGAAAGCGCCGTGACCGCGCACCACCACGTGCCGGATGGCGTCGAGCACTCCCCCTCCGACCCTGGTGCGCATAGCGATGAGCTGGTTGATCGTGTACAGCTCGCCGCGGATCCTCTCCCGGCGGGCCAGGATCGCCTTGTCGACACGGGTGCGGGCCTGGAGCACTCCCAAGACGAAGCCGGCCGCCCCGAAAGCCACCATCCACGCCGGGTCGCGGATCAGCAGCCCGAGGAAACCGAGACCGGCCGCCATGGCGATCGCTCGCACAAAGGCCCGAATGCGGAACTCCTGCACTCGCTGCTCCTCGGAGAGATCGGGATAGAGCCCCGCCTGCCGCAGCCGCACCGCCAGTCGCTCCACATTGGAGGCGGAGATCAACCTGGCGAACCCGCGAACCATGCCATCGAACACCGGGCCGAAGAGCCTGCGAAGGGTGGCGTCGCCGAAGGCCGGCCCGGCGATCGCCGTCCCCTGGACGTCGGCGGCGCGGGCCAGCCGCACGCGGGTGACTGTCGTGTAGGGGCGCACCCGCCCGGCGAGAGGGCGCGGCGGACGCACGATCGTCCACACTGCGCAGGCTGCGAACGCTACCGACGACGAGACCGCCAACAACTCGAAGAGGGAGAGGTCCGTCATCGCGCCACCGCCTTGTCACGCTCGGCGGTGAGAGTCGAACCGCCGCCGAAGACCCGCACCTCCTGGATGTGACGCGATATGACCCGAAGCAGCACCCAACCGACGACGGCCCAGACGCCGGCGAGTAACACGACGAAACGACCCTGCGCAGAGCGGTAGAAACGCCGGTACGCCTCGGGCACGGTCGCCAGAAAGAGCAGGATCACCCATGGCGCCACCGCCACGACAACACTCTCCAGCCGCTGCTCGAGACCCGCGGTACGGATCTGCTCGGCGGTGAGCTGATCGGCCACCATCGTCTCGATGAGATCGCGCAACACTTCCTGGAGGGTCTCCCCGCCGTGCTGATGGGCGAGCACGAGCACCTCGATGACCTTGTCGGACGACGGGTCCGCCAGCTCCTCTTTGATAATCTCCAGCGCCGGGACCACCCCGAGCATCCGGGCCTGCACGGGAAACCGGGAAAACGCCTCGCGCAACGGCGCCGGGCCACGCTCCGCTAGCGCCTCGATGCCGTTCGCCAGCGTCGCCCCCGAGTTGACGTGAGCGAGAATCTCGCGTAGCCCGTCGGGCCACGACCGCTGCACCTCGGCGAGCCGGCGGGTCCGCTGCCGGGCGTACTGGAGGTAGGGGGCGAAGGAGACGGCGACAGCCGGAATCGAAGCTACCCACCAGGTGCCGGCGACCATCAGGAAAGCGAGGAAGGCGATGAATCCGGCTCCGATCGAGCCTATCCAGAACTGCCGGGGTGTCAGGTCCGAGCCGGCTTGCAGCAGCCAGAGCTGGCGCTGTGAGACCTGGGTGCGTCGCGTCGCCGGCGCCCTCGGGTTGGGAGCGAGCCCGGTGAGGTGACCCACCGCCAGATAGGCGAAGGCCGCCGAGCAGAGTGCCGCTAACAGCCTCACAGTCCCGGGCTCCACGCCTTGTCGAGGATCTTCGCTACCGAGGCGCCCTCCGGAAGCGCTCGGTCGATGCGATTGACGATCGGCTCGGGAGGAAAGGTCCCGGTCCACCGCATCGGCTCGCCGAGCGCCGCCCTGTGGAAGATCGGCTCCGTGGTGAAGTCGTCGGTCGCCAGCGAGGGGGTGACCGCCAGGATCTCGGCGACCTGGCGCCGGATGCCGCGGTTGCCGTTGTCCGGCTTGCGCATGTCCCGTTCGAGATGCACCACGAAGTCGATCGAGCCGGCGAGCACCTTACGCACGATCGATTCGGTGACATTCTCACCGGCCATGATGGCAGCGTTGACGATGGCAGCAAGGGCGTCTCGGGCCGAGTTGGCGTGCACCGTGCAGGCGAATCCGCAGCCGGCATTCACGGCCCGGGTCAGCTCGAAGGCCTCGGCGCCGCGTACTTCTCCCACACAGAGCAGGTCGACGCGCTGAGCCAGACTCACCTTCACGAGGTCACGCAACGAGTAGCGACGCGATCCCTCGAGCGTCACCGGCGAAGCCTCGTAGTAGCTGCTGTGGGGCGAGAGCGGGATGTGCAGCTCGCGCACCTCCTCGCAGATGCGAATGCACTGGTCGTCGGGTACGGCGCGCAGCCAGGCGCTCATGAAGGTGCTCTTGCCGGCGCCGGTCGCTCCCGAGAACAGGACAGACGTGGACGCCTGAGCCGCCGCCCACAGGAACGTCGCCGCGGTTCGGCTCACCGAGCCCAGCTCCACCATCGACGCCAGGGTCTCGTCGGCGACGGTGTACTTGCGGATCGTCGCCGACAATCGCGCCGAAACCGGCGGGACGACGGCGGTGAGGCGGGCCGTCCCGTTGAGCACGTGTGCCTGCTCGATGGCGTTGGAGCTGTCGAGACGCCGGTTCGTGCCCGCCAGCAACCGGTCGACGACCTGGCGCAGCTCCCCCTCCGAGGTGGAGGCGATCAGCGAACGCAACTCGCCCGAGTCGTCGATGTAGGAGATCCGATCGCCTTCGACGAAGACTTCCTCCACTCTTGGGTTCTCGAGCAGTTCCGTCAGGGGTCCGAACCCGGCAACCGCCTGCCACAGCCTGCGTTCCATGTCGGCCGGATCCCGCAGTGGCTCGGCGAGGCCCTTGTGGGCGTTCGATTGATAGTCGCCGACCACCTCGCGGATGACCCGCTGCACCCCCTCGGATTGGGTGCGAACATCGAGCTTGCGATCCTCGATCCGTTCCACGGCCCGTTCGCGCAGCCGTTCGTAGGCGCTTTGAGGACGCGTCGAAGGCGCGGTCACGGCGGCCCCTTCCCTGACACCGCGGCCGCGCGACGCCCGGCACCGAGTGTCGAGACGAGCACGTCGAGGGCCTTCGAGAACCGCCCTGCCGGGACGACTTCACCCTGCCATGCCGCCTTTCGGACTCTCGGCTCATCCGGCAGGAAGCTCACCGACGCCGCATGAAAGCTGCGGGTGATCTCCTCGACCAGCTCACCCTTCTGGTAGATGCTGCGCGTGCAGCGGTTCATAACGACGTGCACCGGAGCCGCCGAGAGCGTACGCGCTTCGCCGATCCACGCCAGCGTGGCGGTCACACCGCTGGGCGAAGGATCTCCCACAACAGCCAGGAGATCGGCGATCGCAACCAGGCCGCGCGACACCCCGAACCTGCCCGCACTGCCGAACGATGCCAGGTCCTCGAGATGCCGATCGACACGAACGATCACATGCCGGAACGCCGTGGCCAGCTCCGTCACGAGATCGGTGGCCTCATCGTCGCGGCACGCTTCCCATTCCCGTGGGCTGGGAAGGCCGCCGATCACGGCGAAGCCCTCGGGATGGACGAGGAACGAGCCGTCGAGCGGTCCGCCGAAGCGCAGACTCTCGATGGCGGTGAGCACGTTGGGAGTGAGATCGAGGCCGAGCCGCTGACTGACCGCCGGTTCCAGGGTGTCGAAGTCGACCAGCACCACGGGTTCTCCTCGCAGCGCGAGGCGGTCGGCGATGCCGACCGATACTTCGGTGACACCACCATCACCGCTGATGACGATGATCCCGCGCCCGGGAACGTCGCTGTCGGACTCCACGCCCAACGCCGTGCGGCCGTCACCAGGATGGAGGCGGGTCGGGGAATCCTCGGGAAGGGCAGCCTCCGCAGACTCAACCTCCACCATCCCCGTGAACGCTCTGTCGAATTGGCGCTGCTCGGTGATCGACCGTATCCGCGCCAAGAAGTCGCGTGGGGCTGCATCGGCGCGCAGTGTGTCGTCAACGCCCGCCGCCAGCAGCTTCTCCTTGCCGATCTCGCCTCGCTCGCCGTCGTAGACACCGATGACGATGCGATGACGCGCCTGCACGCGCCCGACGAGCCGCTGGCTGAGGAAGCTCGATGAGTCGTCGATGATCAGCACGTCGTAGTCGCTCTCGAGCGCATCACGACCCGAGAGCACGGTGCCGACCACCCGTACCCCGGCGTGATCGCGGGCATAGCTCATCAGCTCGGCGACCCAGCGACGCTGCGACGAGCTGAGGGCGACGGCCGGCTCTCGTTGCGTCGGCCGCATGGTCACGACCCGCTCCCCGTCTGCGAGAATTCGGGGACGACGCCATCTGCGGTGGCCTGCTCCAAGGTGGGATCGGGAGCCCCGGTGCAGCGTATGAGATGGACCTGGCCCGAGTCGAGAGCCGCCGCGATCCTCAGTGCGTCCTCGTCGGTCACCGCCAACGTCGGCGTGAAGGTCGACGATGCTCCGAGGGCGCGCGAGTCGGTGGAGGGCACGTCGATGACCTCGATGTCGACGGCGACGAAACGGGCGAGCCCCGACTCGACCACCACGACGTCGACCCGGTCGCCGCTGCGGAGACCTCCCGCAACCGCCCGGCCCTGGTCGATGGGAACGCTCATCGCCCGCAGGCCGTCCTGGGTCTCGATTGCCCTCACGTCCGAGAGCAGAACCGGCTCACCGGCTGCGATCGACCGGGTGGCGACGCTGCCGATCACCGAGGCGACCTCGTCGGCAGGCAGCAGGCTCGCCGAGAGGAGATCGTCGGCGGGTATCTGGCGGATCGAGAGGAGCCCTTCGGTGATCGCCACACCGGAGCGGATCTCGCCCTCGGCAACCGCGACGTCGATCGTCGCCTGATTGCCGCGGATCACCGCCAGGTTGAGGGCAAGAGCGGAGAGCCCGGCAAGGACCATCAACACGTGACCCAACTTGATCCGCGACAGCGGATTGCGCTTCGGCGGTTCCTGCGACTCCAGCGCAGTCAGCCGGCCGCCCGGACCGGTCGATCGCTCAACCACTTTCCCCTCCCCCGTCGGACTCATCGGTCCGCGGAACCCCTCGGAATCGGCGCCGGGACGGACCATACCAAGCTATGGAAAACCTCACGAATCAACTCAGCTACCGCTGAGAAGTCCGTACCCGATGGGTAATGCTATCCATCGTTCCTATATGCTAGCAGCCCACGAGTAACCCTGGCAAACTCGGGTAGATCGACCGGTCTTGGTTCGGCGAGGCAGCAACCTCGGTCCGTCTCCCGTCCGAGCACGGCCGGCTCCACACCACGGAGTCCCTATCGAGCCCCCGCGGTTCAGGCAGCGACCTGGAACCACTCGCCGGACTGCCGGCGCCGGGGGATGCCTGTCTACCGTGGGCCCCGTCGCTGAGCCAACACCATGGTCCAAGGCAGCGGCTTCCTCACCTCGCGGACGTCGAGCACCTCGCTCACGAGGGCAAGCAGGCCTCGGCGACTGAAGTGCTGGATGTGGCCGGGCGTGTTGCCGAGGGCGTGCCAGTACTTGCCGCGAGCGAGATTGAGGACACGCCACAGGGGCTCCCGCGGCGTGCTGAGCAGCACATGGCGCCCCGTGACGCGTGCCACCTCGGCCAGCCCGCGCTTCGGATCCTCGAGATGCTCGAGGACCTCGCAGCAGATGACCAGGTCAAACGAGGCATCCTCCCAGGGCAGCTCGTAGATCGACGCTTCCCGGAACGAGAGCAGGGGGTCGAGGCCGGGCGCAATCTGCCCGAGCTCGAGATCGCAGCCTTCGAACCTGTCCGGACGCGGCCCCTCGCCCAGTAGGTGCTGAGCCAAGAGACCCTCGCCGCAGCCGACTTCCAGCACGGATCTTGGGGCGGCCTGCCGGTACAGGTCGCTGGCGCCCCGAAGGAAGCCGCGCATCAGGGCGCGCGCGACGGGGTTGCGCGTGCCGTACTTGTCGTAGGTGTTGCCGATGGGCACTCCCTCGGCATCGAGATGGGCCACGATTCACCTCATTGGGCGAGGATTCGGTGCTGATCGCTTCGGGCACCGCAGCGTGCTCCGAGAATCACCTGGTCACGACGTCCAGCCGAACCCTATCACTCAGCAAGGGGCGACCCGGATTGACCACAGGCGGCCCGCACCGGCTTGAGCCCCTCGACTACCGTCACGTCGTTCCGGACAAACGGCCGGAGCCCGTCACAGAGCCGCCATGAAACCCGAAGCAGTACAAACTCGTTACGTCAAGCACTTCGCCGGCCCGGTGACCACCATCTCCGAGGGCTCGCCTACCACACCCACAGCCGACTTGGGCGCCGCCGTCGTCAGCGGCCGCCCGTATTGGATGGCTACCCCGATGCCGATTGATCCGGATGGCTCGGACGCGAGCATCCGCCGCGGCCTGCGAGGACTCGACGGCAAGTTCTCGATCCTCGTCTTTGGCGCCACCAAAGCGGTGCTGGCGACCGACGCTCTCGGCTGTGGGGGTGCGTACCTGGCCGAGCGGGACGGCTCCGCCTTCGTTGCCTCGCACCTGGGGTGCATGGCCCGAGCTCTCAGCGGTCCCTTGGAGATCGATACGCAGGGTGCGGCGGCGGCTCTCGCCGGCAGCATCTCCATTTCCGGCAGCACCCCCTATCGGGGAATCCGACGGTTGCGAGCGTGCGAATACGCCGTCATCGACATGGCGTCCGGCGCCGTTGACAACGTCGGCACCTACGGCACCGTCCGTGACATCTTCGACATCGACGGCGAATCACCGGGATCGACCTCCGAGCTGGCAGCACTTCTGCGAGCCGCAGTCGAACGCGAGGTCGGAGTCGATGGTCTCTTCCTCTCGGCAGGCAAGGATTCGCAGGCGATCGCCCTGTCCCTCTCGCCGGAGCAGCGGAGCCGGGTACCGGCGCTGTCCTACGGCGGCTGGAGATCAACGGATCGCCGCGGCTCGGTTCGCGTTGCCGCCCAGTATGGGATGCGGCACCGATTGCTGCCGCCGCTTCGCCTCCGGCTCCGCGACTACACGGACCCGATCATTCGCATCGGCGGGGGAATGAGTGGGATGCAGACCGCGCAGC
>Ga0315543_1004412_pt1 | contig 11787 bp, 8 predicted proteins | sample SalMarSW160210MG_2_FD_203098 | JGI IMG/M metagenome (GOLD analysis project Ga0315543, IMG submission 203098) | Salt marsh sediment microbial communities from the Plum Island Ecosystem LTER, Massachusetts, United States - Salt Marsh Sediment SW1601-210 ...
CCCAGAAATGGGGGCGAACGCCTGCAGGTTCTCCGGTTGAGGTAATATCATAGGCGCTTGTGCCATGCACATGTCCCGACAGTCCCCCTGAAAGAACGGAGCCATACATCTGTGCGCGTGAGAAATAGTTATCGCGCGGCGAATCGGCCGGCGGACGTTCACCATTCGGCATATTTATTTCATGGTTCCAGCCCGTATAATACGGCTCAAAATTTATGGCCGGGTAAGGGGGCTCGAGGTTAAAAAGGATTTCAATCGCCTTGTAAACGCCATGATCGCGCGGTTTGTTGCCTACACTGTGCATGGTTAGCCAGGGACAGTCCTGATTGTGGCCGAACTGTGTATATGTAGAATCATTGATTAGTGTCGTGTGGGGTTGTCCAAACGGCAATGGACCATACTTTTTTAAATGCCAGGTTAGAGCTTCGTTGAATTCATCGGCGCTCAGGCTGTATTCTTTTGGGATCCAATCGAGATGAATCCCGCTGAAGATGATATTATACGCACCGTATCTTGAAATCAGGTATTGAACATACCGTGCATACGATTCATTAAAGTCAAAATAAGCCTTCCACGCCGGGCAGTTGTCCCTTCTTAGGGTCTCTAATAAAGGGACAAAGCCCTGATCGGACAAATGCCGCATTTTTTTGTCTAAGCTTTGAAAATATTCAGGGATGATATTATCAAAATCAGCTACGCCTTCATGCTCACCTGACATCTTAAAGGGTTTGTTACCATATTCATCACGCATATTTTTTGCAGTCATCTTACCATTTCCAACCAGGTAGTCGAATTTTTCCCATGCGTTTCTCAAATATATACCATTGGAATCTGCATAAGTATTGGCGTGGCAATCCGATTCCCAGTTTGGAAAACAGGCAATCATGCTAACGGAATTGTAGCCTTGCCCTTTCCGGTAGGCCACAGCATCTTCGAACCCAATGCCCGGGCCTGGCACATAATTTTTCGCTGAAGCGACACCCCGGAAAGGCAACCGCCACGTGGCCCCTGCAAGCCAGGTATCACCAACCATAAAGAACGCCGTGCCATCAGCGTATTGTAAGGCATGTCCGTTAGCCGATGGACGAACGAAACCGCGACGGTTGGGATTGTATAACTTTTCCTCTTCCGTCCAATCAACTGCATTAAATTCACCTGTTTGGTTGTTAAGACCTTTATCATCAGGCTGGTTTGAACCGCTGGTCCATTGCCATTGGCCTGGTTCCGTTGCCGCCATACGTATAACAAAAACATTAACACCGTCCCAGAAACCATAAATCCGTTTTGAGAAATTCGGGCCTTTCAGCTCTATCCAACATGTCACATCCTTATAACAGTTTCCATAGCTCTTTTCCGCTTTCAGCGTGACTTCCTTCATTTTCCAGACGTGAATATTTGAAGAACTCTCGGCATTCAGCGTATTAAGGGGGACGCTTACAATAAGCACCAAATAGACGCAAAAGGATAACAGACTTTGATGTCTCGTATTCATAAAGGGATTATAGCACGACAGAATATATGCTTCAATAGTTCAAGAGAAATCAGGATTGGAAACATCAGCCCCTGAACAGGCCTGTCAGCAGCGGAAGTCTTGAAACCAAATGGCCGCGATAAAACCAATCTGTAGTCATATCAGCAGAACCCCTGGCAGGTATAAGCGACTTTGAATATTCAGGGTGCACCGATGGTTTGGCGGTCACCAAATTCAAAGGTATGGCAGAGTTTTCATTTACTACGGCTAACTCGGAGTTGTCCTCGTGGATATTGTTCCAGCCGTGGGCGCAGGGACTAAAATCGGTTGTTGCGACATACAATTTTTCGCCCTGGTTCAGCATCACCGGCACCAAATCATCGAATTCGTCACTTATAGCGTCAGGGAGGCGAAATTCAGCGGCGTGCTTTTGGCCCCGAGCTCTGGCGGCTTTGAGGTATCTGCGGGACTTGTTGACTGGATGCTCGAAAGCTTTGGCATCAATAAAAGTACACAGCTTGCTCTTCGATGAATTTGTCAACATAGTAAAATCTTCTAACTTGGCTGGAATCATATCTATGTATCCCTTCTCAGCCCAAAGGCTTTCAAAGCTGCGAGAAGGGTCCTGAATCATTACGTAAGTCCAGCTTCTGTCCCATGTTTCATTGGGAGGTTCAAAGCCTGTAAGAATCTTCTGGGCGTCGGTTGTGCCGGCTGGTACATTCTTACCACCCGAGTAAACCCGCGGGTCAAAGACAAACACATTATTGTGACCATGCCGAGGCAGCAGCGGTGTTACCAAAGCTTTATTGCAAACGGCATCGTTGATGCCTACATAAATCGCCAGTACTGTTTCCGGTACCGAAGGAATCAGATGAGCTAACTCAAGACAGTTTATACCTTCTACTGATGCCAGGTACGAGGGAAGCTCTTTTATCAGGTTATGTGCTTCGATGAGGAAATCCATGTATTGCTGCTCGCTCATGGTAGAGCCATTGGGAATATGCAAATCTTTTTCGACTGTCATAATAAGCCTCTTAAAATAGAAAGCCGCTCGTACAGATGTTAGCTCTTTATTGGTGATGATACAAATAATTCTTCAGCCACAATTGTCGTTGGGGCAAGCTGTCGGTTCGAATCCGACTGTTGGCTTTTTTCATCTACTGTATTGATTGCTCCAAGATTTTTCGTAACAGGCGCACAAGATAGATAAGCAACATCGGCACTCTCAGATCAGCGAAAATCAGTTCCTCCCTAACCGGTTTTTAGCCGCAACGAACGGCTTTTAAACATTCAAACATTATTTATAAACATTGTTGTAAGTAAACTCATAAAAAAATTTCCCGAACGGCATGAAAACCCATCACTTATTAACCGCTTCAGGATTCCCATCAGGAAGGACCCATTAACTTTATATTTAACAATGAGTTAAGTAAAACTGATAGTAGCAATAAGATTATACTTAAAACAAACCAAATTGAGCCATGATAGCGGGCTGGCTCTTTACACCGGTTTACATATTATTCCTTGACTTCTGTTTAATGACCAGTTGATTGCACGGATCTTACTTAGAAAAAATAATCCCGTAATAAACTGTGGGATAAATATGAAAAAAACCGGCACCACAGGTGTGCCGGCTAAACAGTTATAGTATTCTGTATTCTGGCTTCTATTGCCTGTATTCTTATTTATCCTTCACCTCAAATTCGACGTCGATTACGTCGTCACCGCCTTTTCTCACAAGTAACAACCTACTGCAGGAGCGATTAATTGTTGGGTGGTAAGTAGTCCCGATCAGGTCGGGGCCAACTCGTGATTTCAAATTCATCCTTCGCAGCCCCTAAGGGACGGAGAACGGAGCAGAATTTCTGTTACCAGGCTTCAAGTCAGTGCCTTTAATATATGGAGAAGACCCCGATAAAATCGGGGCTCCAGCTCTTTACGAAAGAATTACAAAGGAAAGGAATCACATCATGTTAACTGGAAAACAGAAAAACGATTTTAAGATTATCCTTATTCTATTGGCTTTAAGTACGGCGCTGCTTGCTGTGCCTATTTTAGCAAAACAACAACGCAGTAACAGCAGAAAACCAAGCAATAGCAGCAAAAGTGCAAAAGGCCAACCTGTCCAGAGCCGGGTCGAAGGACAGGTAAAAAACGCTGCTAAAGCACCTACCAGGATTGCTCCTACAGCCCGTTCAAGCAAGCCTCAAATCATTTCAGGCATCTCAAGGAATAAATATCTAAGCAGTCTCGGCAGGGTAACTAAATCCAATACTAACCAGCCAGGTATGATTGTATCCAGCCGGCAAACTAATAGAGCGACACTCCGTAGAAGAGCCATCCTACAATTGCAGAGCTCCATTAGTGTTCGCGCTCCCTCAAATATCAAAACGCAAAGAGGGGTGAGTTCCTCTATAGCAAAACGGAACTCTATCCTTAACAGGATCAAAGGAACTGCAAACCCAGACAATAATAGAAATTCAGATAGGACATCACGCATTAGCAGCCAGATCACTACAAACCCTTCGACTTCGCTCAGAGCAGGTAGGCCTTCGATTTCCACTCCTTCGACTCAGCCAAGGGCAGGAATATTAAAATCGCCCGCTACTACAAGCACAGATAGCCGTATAAGTTCAAGTAAGGCATCGCGCACTCGTCTCGGCGAAGCGCCGAGCCGTAGCCGGATCGGCAGCCCCATCCAGCGATGGACGAGGCAAAAGTCCTCTACTTCGATTATAAGCTCCCGATCTTTCGATCCTGCTCGGGGCAGGTCTGAGCAGGGTCGAAGAGACAGGCTAAATCGGGGGCAATCATCCGGTTCATCTTCCTCAGAGCTTCGGATAACAGAAAGCCAAACCAGAGGTCGCAATAGGAGCGGAATTTTTGAAACATTAAGAACAATCGGTAAAAAACCTGCGGAAAACAGAGCTGACACTGGTCGGACACGCAAAAGTATAAACCTGAGGGTCGTTGACAGTTTACGGCTGAGCTCAAGACCAAGAAAATCTACTCTGGAAATTCGAGCAAATACTTTAAATGCTAATCCTTCGGCATCGCTCAGTCCTAGGGACTCCTTACGGAGGACAGGCGTGGTAAACAATGCCAATCCAACCGTGGTGGGCCACGGTGGATTATCTAAGGTATACCGTGAGTATCCTCCCGTAATAAGAAACAAACACCGCTATGAACATATCTACTGGGACTACCATAATCAATTACGCCATAGAATTATCTGGCCAAGGTATCGTTTCACTGTGTGCTATACATACGGTCCACACTTTACATTTCGTTATGTTTATCCTTACTATCTCCGCAGGTATATCTTCGTCAGCTTAGGTGGTTACTGGCCTTTAGAGTACAGGTACACCCGATATTACTGGTACGGCTGCCATCCCTACCGGTGGTATGGTTACTATCCCATCGCCCACGAAGTAACAGGCGACACGTACAACTACTATACACACAACTACTATTATGGCGATAATGGGACTGTCCCATCTGTTTCCGCTCAAGGAGTAGATGGCATCAAGCCCGTTGATCACAACACCTTTGCAGATGTTCGTGAAAAACTCGCCAAAGAACCCGATATGGAAACTCCAGCCGATATAAAATTCGATGAAGCAGTAAAAGCTTTTGAAATCGGCGATTACGAAACAGCTATTGAGAACCTCACAGAAGCAAGTGAGCTTGCACCTGATGATACGGTACTTCCTTTTGCATATTCACAGGCGCTTTTTGCCAATGAACAGTACGCGGAGGCAGCAGATGTTCTAAGAGTTGCCTTAACACAGGTCTCCCCCGAAAAGGAAGGCGTCTTTTATCCTCGGGGTCTATACCCGGACGACGAAGTTCTCTTTGAGCAAATCAAGCATCTGAGCGAAAAAGCCGAACTTTACAGTTTTGATGCAGACCTGCAACTTCTCATGGGTTATCACTTGCTCGGCACCGGCGAAATCGATAAAGCCACCGAGCCGCTGCTGAATGCCAGCCAGGACTTAGAAAATGTAGAAGCTGCTACAATACTGCTCAACCTGCTGACAAAAATTTCACCCGCCTCAGGCGGGCAAGAAACAGATACAAAAACCGAAAATGCTGTTCAATAAGCATATCCTTCGACATGGCTCAGGATGGGCCGGCTAAGGTTAGTATAATGAAAACGAAACATATAATAACATCTTCAGTGGTTACATTTCTCATGAGCCTTATAGCACCGATTGCCCCGGCTGATAATGGACTTGGCCATGCTGCGCACTGGCAGTCCCGAAAGGGACACTGCGTGGAATTTGCTGTCTGGCCAACAATCGAAGACCAGGAGGCACCTGATATTTATGGCAATATTATCGTCTGGCAGCAATTCGTTACAGCCGAACACGGTGACTATGACATCTACGTTGCGGATATAAACAGCATCGCAGAACTGCTGCTTTTTGTCATTGGTGATTCTAATGACCAAACTAATCCTGCTATTTACGAAAAAACAATTGTCTGGCAGGATTATGTTTTATGGCAGGGCTTGGCGGACTGGGATATCCGGGCGGTAGATATGAGCGATCGAACTAATCCCTATTTGTTTGTGGTCTCCGATATCCCTAATAATGATGAGCAACATCCGGTCATTTCTGGCAATACAGTCGTCTGGCAGGATAGTGACGTTGGTTTAAAGGAGCGGATTGATATCTACGGTGCCGACATCACTGATCCCAACAATCCTACTGAGTTTCCCATCGCTACCTATGAGTTTGACCAACAAAGCCCTGCTATATACAGAACAACCGTCATCTGGCAGGATAACTTCTTTGGCGACTGTGACATTTTTGGCGCTGACATCTGGCAAAGAAACAAGCCATCAGAGTTCCCCATCTCGTTTCTTGAACACGAACAGCAAAACCCGGCGATTTCAGGCAACACAGTAGTGTGGCAAGATAACTTCTCCGGAAATTGGGACATCTACGCGGCTGATATATCCGAGCAAAGCGATCCTATCGAATTTGCCATTACTATCAACGATTCATCACAGATAAATCCTGATATCGATGGCAACATTGTTATCTGGCAGGACTACCGAAATGGTAACTGGGACATATTCGGCTATAACCTTACCAGAAAAAAGGAGTTTCAAATCACCGATGACCCTTCCGACCAGACCAATCCTGCGATAAGTGCAAATGTCGTGGTCTGGCAGGATAACCGCAGCGGGTGCTGGAATATATATGCGGTGATACTTGATGGCCCTGAAATAGCAAACTAAAAAAAATTCGTCTTTGACATAGTACAAATGTAACCTTGAGTTCAAAGAAACTCTTTGGGATAAATTGAATTGAGCATTAAGGTAAAAGATTTGTCGAGTTTCAAGGAGGCATAAAATGATTAGGGATATAGTGACAGCTTTAATAATGGTGCTTGTTGGCTTGGCGCTGATATTTATTGCCGGCTGTCAAAGCGACGCTCAGACTGGTGCTGCTCTTGGCGCCCTTACAGGTGCCGGAGTTGGCCAAATAGCAGGACGTAACACGGAGTCAACTTTAATTGGAGCAGCGGTGGGTAGTACCGCCGGCTATATGCTGGGCAATGAAAGCGACAGGAAAACGGCCCAGGTTGAAAGGGCCTACCTGCGCGAGCAAACGGATTACGTCACTATTAATATCACCAACAGCAATAGCTCCGTCAGCCAGGTAAGACTAAGAAAACAAGGCGTAGGCTATGTGGGCACACGTGGCGAGTACTATAACCACCTGCCAACTGAGGACGAGTTAAGGCCTGTGTACGGCTTTTAGTCCGCGGCGGCAGATTGCAGACTACTTGGCTATTGAAGAGCCCGCTATTTAGACATATAATTCCGGATACTAATGACCAAGTTGTGGCTTTTAAGCGAGGATGCAGAATACACACGGCAGTGAAAGACACGCTATGAATAAGCGGTTGCGAAACGCCTTGAAAGGACTTACAAGCCCAGACTCAGAACGGCGTCGCCGGGCAATGGAGCCATTCGTGCGAGCAACGTTCGAGACGTTCATTAGGTACCTGTACCGCTACTTAGGTAACGAGATAGAGTGTGAGGACGTGCTGGAAGATGTCTACGCCGATATTTGGGAAAAGCCGGATCATTTGCGTAACATTATTAATGAAAGGCAGTTGTTAAGAACTGTTTATCTGTACTATATGCGGAAACGCTTAAGAGAAGTTTATAGAAGAATAAACCATAATTTATGTTTATCGCAAAAAAATTTGATGAACCTCATTGCGCCAGAATTAGGTGTTCTTGAGATACTGTCGCAATCAGAGCTTCAGCAGGCCCTTCATCGGATGTTAAGCAGGCTCAAGGCGCGGGAGCGAAGAGCCATAGAACTTTGGATGGAAGGCGCCTCTAACAGAGCAATCGCCAATGAGCTAAAGACCACAGTCGGGGCAGTCAAAATGCTTGAATTTCGAACCATGCTGAAACTTAAGAAAATGCTGCACGAATACTATGGCGAAAATTGATAACTACTTTTCTTTAGGAGCAACACATAATGCCTGAGACAAACCGAGAAATTCAGGAGTTGCTGGTTGACTACGCAGAGACCTTGCGTGACGGTAGCATACCGGTTTTTCTAAAATCACTTACGCATGATGAAGCAAAGAAAATAGCAATCCATCGTGAGTTTTGGGATGCCACAGAGGTCGTGCAGACCCTTAATGGTGCTGGATTCGCTGATAAAGCTGCAATCCCAAATGTCGGTCTGTTTATATCCCGTGTCGACGCCGAGATCGCATCTCGACTGAAACAAGCTAAGGCAGCGCCACGAAACAAACGCAACACAAGAACAAAACCAGCAACTAAAGTCGAAAAGAGCACAGAGGAACAGATATGATTTTGGACTGCTACCAATGTTCATCCTGCTACTTTGAGGACAAAGAGCCATCCTCAAAGATAGATCCTTCGACAATCTCGCTGCCACAATCAAAGATGGCTTTTCGCAATGTTCTGGTAGTCTTTGTCTGCATCGAAATGTACGATAGCAAAGAGGAGATGGAAGAAGCGGTAGAGGAGTTTTCTTCACTCTCAGAGCTCATAGGTAAAAGGCCGATAGTGCTCTGTCCAAATGTGCATCTATCAATGGATAGAGCACCGGAGAAACAAGCTGCGTGGTTCATTGGCGAACTGGAGAGGATGCTGACTGCAAAGGGATATGATGTGCATCGCCTATCGTTTGGCTACCATAAACAATATGGTATGGAATGTAATGGCAATGTAGGAAGCGTCGTTGGTAGAAGGTTCTACGGCTCTGCAGAGAAGCAGTTCCTCAGGCTCTTAACTCGACTTGGTGTTTGTCCTCCGGATTCTCTGCCCAAGGACATGCCTCCCTGGGCGAAGATTCTTACGGAACGTCGACTGAAAGTGTTAGGCAACCGAAAAGAAACTTACAATGTTGCGAAAAAGATGGTCCAGGACCAGCTTGATACTACAGGTGACAGTGAGCTTTGGACATGTATGTTGTTTGAGGGGGAAAGACAACCTATGGAGGATTATCTCAGCAGTTTGTACGAAATCATAAGAGATTATCCGGATGTGAGAGTACACCGAGCAATGAATCTGAGCCTGCCGGGCTTTTCCAACCAGGCACGTTTCCTTTTCCGCGAGTTTCCAGAAGCGATCAAATCAGGCAGACTTCGCATCTACAGCAGTAAAGTATCCGACATAGAGTTTTTACTGACCAAAACCGCTGTTCTTCTTGCCTTTCCACAAATACCGCGAAAAGCTGGGTCGCACGCAGGAGAAATATCGTTCGGAATTTACTGTAAGGATAAAGACTTTGCGAAGAATCTGATTCAATGGTACCGTACATTTCTTGTCGACTCGCGGTTTGGAGGGATTCGTACTGAATCCGAACTAAACGCCACAATCAACGAGCTCGAAGAAGAAACGTTTCAGTAATGGTAACTAATGATTGGTAATTGGTTATTGGTTATTAGTAATTAAGTTCACCATTCAACCAGTCACCATTTAACCAGTCCCTAAGGGACCAGTTACCAAATTTACTCAATAGGATCAAAACTGTGTATACGGTCTCATCCTTTGCTGTTGTTGCAGTCTATGTGACGGTACTCACATTTGTTGCCGTACGGGCACGAGCTGCGCGACAGTTTTCAGAATTTTCTTTGGCTGGACGTGCACTTCCACTGGCATTGGTATTTGGCAGCCTTGCTGCCACATACGTGGGACCAGGTTTTTCAATCGGATTTGTAGGCAAGGGTTTTACAAGCGGTTTTCTCTTTTGGGGTATGGGACTGGCATATGCCGTACAAAACATTTTGGTTGGATTGTTCCTCGCCCCTCGGCTAAGAAGTCTGAAAAATTGCCATACATTAGGCGATGCGATAGGTCAGAAATATGACCAGAAGTGCCAGATTCTTGCCGGTATTATCTCTGTAGGTTTATGTGCCGGTTTCGCCGCGGTTATGGCCAAGGCTGGTGGTGATGTGCTGCACGACACATTTCGGCTGCCGCATTGGTCATCCGTAATCATCGTTGTCGGCATTACAGCCTTATACACAACGTCCGGTGGATTGCGGGCAAGCGTAATAACTGATGCCTTTCAATTCAGTGCCTTTGCAATATTATTGCCTGCCATGCTTCTATGGGTGCTGGGCCTGCATCTGGCAGGTGGAGCTGCAACTTTTGCTGAGCAGGCTTCAATAGCAACTAAAAGCGGGTTTTCTTCTATGCCGCCCATTGAGATAATCGGCCTTGTAGCAGCATTTTTCCTTGGAGAAATGCTCATACCACCATACGCCAACCGGGCATTGGCCTCCAGGACGACACGTGTCTCGCGAGATGGTTTCATAATAGCGGGCCTTTTTAGCGTGGTTTGGTTCATGGTCATGATATCGCTTGGAATTGTCGCTCGAAGCATCATCAAAGACAATCCTGGTGAGGACTACATACTTATAAACTTAGTCAAGTCAACTGTGCCTGCTGAGGGTTACGTACTTTTATTAGTTGTGTTGATATCAATAGTTATGTCAAGTCTTGATTCGCTCTTAAATGCGGGGGCGGTAGCTTTTACCGAAGATATTATCAAACCGTTCGTGGACCTGCCGGACAAAGCCGCTCTTAACATGGGGCGTTGTGCAACTGTTATTATAGCCGCGATCGCGGCTGCCGGAGCAGTTGCTGTCCCCGGTATCATCAGCGGCTTGCTTATTTGCTATACTATTTGGGCCCCTGCAATTCTTCCTGCGCTCATAATCGGTTTATGGCTGAAGCACCCTCGTCCACTTGCGGGAATCTTATCGATGGGTGTCGGAACGCTCATTGCCATAATTTTTCAGTTTGTTTCCTGGCCAACTAAGGTACCTGCAATATTGGTGGCTCTTTGTGCAGCGCTGCTGGCATATTTACTGGGACATTGGATAGAAGTAATTAGATGTAGGCCCCGTTAGAAATTGATACCGTTCTATAAAAAGACGGAAAATTTCCATCGGGCCGGGTAGTGAAAGATGGACATACTTATTTTGGCTGTTGTTATAATAGGGATACTATTCGTTATAGCGAGCGGCGTTTGGGTTGCAATTGCGTTAGTAGGCGCTATTTCCGCGAATCGGGACCAAGCAAATAAGAAAAAAACAATCCCGCAGTGCCATAAGGCATCTTGACGATAAAATACGGGGCTAAATATTTCGTTTAGCCGTCGCCGGAACGCCGACAGTTAAATCTAAACGCGGGTCTTATTTATCCTTCGCTTCAAACTCGGCGTCGATTACATCGTCACCATCTTTTCTTTTAACCTCACTTTCAGGTGTTTCGCTGGCGGATCCCGCCTGCGAGGCCTCGCTTCCGGCTGAAGCTGCGGCCGCCTGCTTTTTGGCTGCCTCCTCATAAAGAATCTTGCCTAACTCCTGACCGGCTGTACTAAGATTTTCCATAGCTCTCTTTATCGCCTGGCCGTCTTCGCCTTTTACTGCCTCTTTGAGGTTATTTACAGCACTTTCAATTTTGCCGCGAGTTTCACCGGAGGCCTTGTCACCATGCTCTTTGAGTGTCTTTTCCGTTGAATAAATCAACTGGTCGGCCTGGTTCTTTAAATCAACCACCTCTCTTTTTTTCTTGTCCTCCTCAGCGTGCTCCCCGGCCTGCTTCTTCATATTCTCAATCTCTTGTTCGCTTAGCCCCGAGCTGGACTTTATCACAATGGATTGCTGTTTGCCGGTGCCGAGGTCCTTGGCGGAAACATTCAAAATACCATTGGCGTCAATATCAAACGCAACTTCGATTTGTGGAATACCTCTCGGAGCTGGTGGTATATCAGTAAGCTGGAATCTGCCCAGTGTAC
>Ga0315543_1004414_pt1 | contig 11782 bp, 11 predicted proteins | sample SalMarSW160210MG_2_FD_203098 | JGI IMG/M metagenome (GOLD analysis project Ga0315543, IMG submission 203098) | Salt marsh sediment microbial communities from the Plum Island Ecosystem LTER, Massachusetts, United States - Salt Marsh Sediment SW1601-210 ...
AGGAACGAAGTATTAAAATATAACCTTTTCTATTCATTTCGGCCGCAAAGCGTATTGAAAATTCTGAAAGAAAGGGTTGGCCCTGCAGGATGGCTGGCGCTGCCGGACAAATGGTATTTTAAAATGAAAGATTTGGCGTATCTGTCGAAATTCGCCTTGAGATTGTTATGTTCTTTTCTGAAAGTTTTCTTATATGAAATTACAACAATTTTCAGAAAACGGCCGGCTACCACAGAAAAAAATGTATAATTTGCTAAAGATTGTATGAGTGTATTATTTTATGGTTTTTGCCTGGTTTTCATTGCCTTGTTTATCCATTTTTCTGTCTGGAAAATCCGTTTGCCGCATAATCAAACGAAGACGCTATTAGGGATATTCTCGGCAACTTTAGCTATCGGCGGTCCAATTCTGTGGAAATATTCGGCCGATATTCGTTTTTTTGGCATAACTGCTCCGGCAACAATTCATGAATACTTGATTTTGTGCATTTTCTTCGTTTCCCTGACTCTTGCATACGTAACCACCTACTCTGCGTTAGAAGTAGATAGCCCCTCACTTGTTATGGTAATGGAAATTGCTAAGGCGGGTTCTAAAGGTCTGGACAAAAATGTTCTTTCACAAAAACTAAATAATGATATTTTGGTTATACCAAGGATAAAAGACCTCGTGATCGGAAACTTAGTTTATCTGGATGGAAATATTTATAAACTTACCGAAAAAGGTCTCTTCATAGCACGTTTGTTTGCTGCATATCGAAAACTTATGGAAAAGACAGAAAAAGGCGGCTGATAAAGTGATAATTTATTTACATACGTTGTCTGCCATTATCGGTCTGACGATAAATGTAATATGCCAGGTTTGTATCTGCCGGTATATCAACAGGAAGTTTAGTTTGTTAAAATCCGTTTATACCGGCTTTGTGCTTGGCTTATGCGGTCTGATACTTACCGAATTGTACTATCTGTATCAATCGCCTTTGCCTTTGCGGGAAAAGATTTGTTTCATCCTTGTCAATGTTATTACATATTCGGCTTTGGGATACGGGTATTTTCATTTTATAAATCTCGGAGAAACTGCAAGACGAATTAGAATCCTCCGTGAATTATATAATTCCCAAAACGGTCTTTCTCTGGAAGGAATTCTGACAAAGTATAATGCACAGAAAATATTAAGCAGGCGAATGAACAGACTCCTAAACAACAATCAGGTAGTATGCAGAAATGGCCGGTATTATATCAATAATCCGACGATGCTAATAATGGCTAAAATCATAGTGGCAATGAAATTAATAGTTCTCGGCAAAAAAAGCGAATTCAATTAACCGCATAAAAACCGATGTTGAAAATAAAAGATTTTCTAAGAAAATACAAAAATATTTACTTGATAGCAGGATTGGCTCTTCTGTGTTGGGGCAGTTTATTACGATTAAGAGGATTCTGGTGGGATGATTGGGCATGGGTTTGGCACTATTTTGGTTCAAGCAATCTATCCGAGTTTATACAGCCTTTTAAAAGTTTACGCCATGAATTGGATGGATGTTTACTCTATTTGAATTTCAGGCTGCTTGATATGTCTCCAGAATTCGCGACCGGTATCTGGAATGTATTCAAGTCTATCATATTTGTTATAAACTCCCTTCTGCTGTATTTGCTGTTAAAGAGTGTTTTGAATGACGGATCCGTATTACCAAAAGCCATAGCCGTTGTTTATTTAGTTTCGCCTCTGGTCAACAATTTATGTCTGACAGAGTTTGTTCGCCGACTATATTTGTGCTCTTTTCTTTTATCAGTTTTACTTTCTGTTAAAGCCGTATCTAAAAGCACACTTAGGGCGCCATATTATTTATTAGCAGTATTCTTATCATTGTTTTCTATGGTTGGCCTTGAAAGCTTCGTTTTCTTTGATCTGGCCAGGCCTATAATTGTCTTTTATATACTCTTTAAAAAATTAGAGAATACTTTTTCAACAGCCCTTAAGAAGGCCTTGTTGTATTGGCTTCCTTTCATATTAATCGGAGCTTGTGTATTAGTCCGTGCTACTGGTTCGTTAACACCGCGAACTGGTATATACGCAGATACGTATAAATTCCAATTTAAACACATATTTGAAATAGCTTGCAATTATATAACATCGCTGCGATTTTTATTTGTCGATAATATATCCCATTTTGTCAGAGGGGTATCGTTTATAGAAAGGGATTTCATATTAATAATAGCGGCTCTGACGGCAGCTATATTTGCAGTACTAATTATCAGGAAGAAAAAAAACAATGATATACAGGATAATGACCTTTCCAATGAAGCAACGCTGGTTACCGTGTTTGGGGCATTTTTAATAATTGTCGGCTTGTTCCCCCATATAATGGTTCGTGGGGTTCCATATTTTGGTGTTGGAAGCCGGCGAGCTCTTGAAGCCAGTGTGGGAGTTGCAATATTTATACCATCATTTTTGTTTACCCTTTACTATAAAGGTTTTATAAATAAGCAGTTTTGTTATTTTTTATTGGGGGGAGTCGTTTTTTTAGGCGTATTTCAATGTAATATGGCAGTCAGGGCTTACCAAAACGATTGGCAGCAGCAACGTTCCTTTTGGTGGCAGTTCATATGGCGAGTACCGGACATTAAAAACAATACGTATCTTTTAGTTGATATGCCGAGAGAGGAAAAAGATTACTTTGATGTATGGAGGGGAATTTATGAGTTTTCCTGTCCCCTAAATTTACTCTACGCAAAATCGAAAGATAAAAAGGAAATAAATAATCATTTTGCACAATCCTTTGATTTAACAGCATTTCAAAGCAGTTTTGGGGAGTTGTATTATCCGAATCATATGGATAAGGACAAAGTGGACTTTGAATCTTATAAAGGAACAATTCAATTTTATCCCCGAAAACTTATAGTTGCGTCATACCATAAAGGATATTTATATTTGAATCAGGAGGTTAATAAATCCAATTCAAGTCAAACTGTTAATATGGAGCCGATAGTATCAAATGTTTCAGCAGATCAAATTCGGTATGAAAACAGTGGTGAAATATTTCCTTTCAGATGGATAATCGGTCCCGAGCCGCTTAGGTCAGACTGTGCGACCGTTATGGGTCGTACAGCAGAGAAAATATTTCATGAGAATGTAACACTGAAAGATTGGCGGTATTATTGGCAGAAAGCTAAGGTATTAGAGCGTGAAAAGAACTACGAGGAAACAACAAGTTTGTATGATGAGGCTGAGAAGTCAGGGGTTGTTCCACCTGCATTTCCTATGCCACTTTTTATAATTAAAGCGTTCTATGTGACTGGTAAAGTCGATAAAGGCAATTATTTACTGAGGAGATGGGCTTTTTCTGCTGATGGAAACCTGGAAGAAGCTTTAGCTTTACTTGAATCGATTAAGCGTTTGAATAATGATAAAGAACTCTATTTGGAGATAGAAAAGGAAGTCAAACGTATTTGGCATCAGAAGGACGAAAAATGAATTATGGAAATAAAATCCTGGTAACCGGCGCAGGCGGCTTTATTGGTTCCCATCTCGTTGAAACACTTGTTGAGCATGGGAATTCAGTGAGGGCTTTTGTTAGATACAACTCTAAAAATGATTGGGGCTGGTTGGACCACTCAAAATATAAGAGCGAGATTGAAATTGTTACAGGAGATATTCGTGATTTTGACTTCGTAACTGCAGCTGTTAAGGAATGTGGTACAGTTTTTCACCTGGCTGCACTCATCGGTATTCCTTATTCTTATGTTTCCCCTCGTGATTATATAGAAACAAATATCATCGGTACTCACAATATTCTCAAATCATCTATGGAACACCGAGTGGAAAATATTCTTATCACTTCCACAAGTGAAACTTATGGCAATGCTCAGTATGTCCCCATTAACGAAAGTCATCCAAAAGTTGCTCAATCGCCTTATGCAGCAACTAAAATAGCCGCAGACCAATTGGCTCTGAGCTATCATAAATCTTTCGGCTTACCTGTAAAGGTCGTCAGGCCTTTTAATACTTATGGTTCCAGACAGTCAGCCCGAGCGATTATCCCGACCATTATTACGCAGTTGTTGGCCGGCAAAAAGGAAATAAAACTTGGTAGTCTGTCTCCAACAAGGGATTTTTTGTTTGTCAGGGATACCGTAAATGGATTTATTGAAATAGCTCAGTCAGATAAAGCTGTTGGAGAAGAAATTAATATAGCCACCCAGAGTGAAATATCGATTGGTGATCTGGCAAAAATAATAATCGATGAGATTGCTCCTCATACAAAGGTAGTCGGTGACAGGCAAAGAATAAGGGCAGAAAACAGCGAGATAAACAGGTTGCTCGGAAGCAATGAAAAAATAAAAAAACTTACCAAGTGGCAGCAAAAATATAATCTCAGTCGCGGTTTGAAGGAAACTATTGACTGGTTTAGGAAAAACGACAATTTGAAACTGTATAAGGCTGATATTTACAATGTCTGAAAATATATATTTTGAAGAGCGATTGGATTAATGGCTGGAAAGGATAGCATTGTATTAGTGGGAGGCGGGGGACACTGCAGAGCATGCATAGATGTAATTGAGCTGGAAAACAAATTCAAAATAGCCGGAATAGTTGACCTGCCGGATAAACTGCATCAAAAGGTTTCAGGCTATGAAATAATAGCCTGCGATGAAGATTTGCCAAAATTAGTGAATAAATACCGGTTTTTCCTAATTACGATTGGACAGATAAAGGACGCAAATAAAAGAATAAATAAGTTCCAATGTTTAAAAGAGTTAGGCGCAAAGTTAGCTGTAGTTATTTCGCCTTTGGCCTATGTTTCGAAAACTGCTGTTATTGGCGAAGGAACCATTATAATGCACAGAACGGTTGTAAATGCCGACGTTCATATCGGCCGGAATTGTATCGTTAACACTGGTGTTATTGTTGAACATGACACAAAAGTGAACGACAATTGTCATATTTCAACTGGTAGTATCATAAATGGCGGCTGCTCTATCAGTAGAGGAGTATTCATAGGAAGCAACAGCATATTAGCCAACAATGTAAGCATAGCTGAACATTCGATAATAGGTGCAGGTACTGTCGTTGTCAAGTCACTCGACAGAAAGGGCTGTTATGTAGGAAGCCCCGCCAGGCTGGTAGAGTAAGATGCAAAACGTTTTTATTATAGCAGAGGTGGGGGTCAACCATATGGGCAGTGTGGAAATTGCCAAAAAGATGATAGATAAAGCTGTTGAAGCAGGTGCTGATGCTGTTAAATTTCAAACCTTTCAGACGGATGCCCTCGTTACTAAATCCGCCCCAAAAGCGGAATATCAAAAAAAGTTCGGTTCAAAATCTAAATCTCAGTTTGAGATGCTTAGAAAGCTTCAGTTAAATGAAGATGCTCACAGAAAGCTTATGGCTTACTGCAAAGCAAAGAAAATTACGTTTCTTTCATCACCTTTTGATTTGGAAAGTATTGACTTGCTTTCTGATCTTGGGATAGAAACGTTCAAGATACCTTCTGGTGAGATAACGAATCTTCCTTTCCTAAGAAAAATAGGATATTTGAAAAAAAAGGTAATTATGTCAACGGGCATGTCGGATTTAGGAGAAATAAGAGCAGCATTAGACGTCCTGATGAAAGCAGGTACTGTGAAGGAAAATATAATAGTCTTACACTGTAATACCGACTATCCGACGCCGACGGAAGATGTTAATCTGCGTGCTATGATTGCTATAAAGGAAACTTTTGACGTCAAGGTCGGATATTCAGACCATACAACAGGTATTGAAATTCCAATTGCGGCAGCAGCTCTCGGCGCAGAAGTTATAGAGAAGCACTTTACGCTTGACAGAAATGCCGTCGGGCCGGATCATAAAGCATCTTTGGAACCTGATGAGTTCAAGATGATGGTCAGAAGCATAAGAAACATAAAAAAGGCACTGGGAAACGGCATCAAAAAACCCTCTGCTTCGGAGATTAAAAACAGACCGATTATTAGAAAGAGTATTGTGGCGGCAAGAGATATCGAGCAAGGGGAGGTTTTTTCAGAAGAGAATATCACTACCAAGAGACCGGGGGCGGGAATAAGTCCGATGGAATGGGATAAAATAATAGGTAAAAAGGCGGCAAGGAATTTCAAAAAGGATGACCTTATTTTGTTATGAATAAAAAAAAGATATGTATTATTACCGGTAGCAGAGCTGAATGGGGATTGTTGTATCCTCTGGCCGGTGAGATCGCAAAAAGAAAAAATAGCTTTCATCTGCAGATTATTGCAGCTGCTTCGCATTTGTCTGGTGAGTATGGTATGACATATAAAGAAATTGAAAATGACGGATTTAAGGTGAATGGTAAGGTAGAGGTACCTGTGAACAATGATACAGAAACCACGATTGCGAAATCCGTCGGCACCGCATTAGCCGGCTTTGTTGATGTCTTAAATTCATTAAAACCGGACCTCATATTTCTTTTGGGGGACAGATTTGAGATATTTTCAGCGGCAGTTGCGGGTTTCTTTTTAAAAATACCTATTGCGCATATACATGGAGGTGAAGTGACAGAAGGTTCCCTTGATGATACTCTACGGCATTGTATTACCAAGATGTCTATACTACATTTTGTTTCAACGGAAACTTATCGCAAAAGGGTAATCCAGATGGGAGAAAGCCCTTCAAGAGTTTTTAACGTTGGCGCTATAGGTTTGGATAACATAAAAAATACCAGGTTAATGAGTAAAGAGGAATTTGAAAAAGAAATTGACTTTAAATTGGGCGATAAAACAGTACTTGTAGCATTTCATCCTTCTACCGGAGAGGACAAAATTGCTTGCGAAAAGCAGTTTAGCAATTTGCTCAAGGTACTGGATAATCTGAGGAACGTCACTGTTATTTTTACAAAACCAAACCCCGATATGTATTCCAAAACTATTTCTGCCCGTATAGATGATTACGTATCCAAACATTCGGATTTCTGTAGGTCGTTTACTTCTATGGGCAGGATTTTGTATCTAAGCGCGCTCAGCCACGTTGATGTTTTGGCGGGAAATTCTTCGAGTGTCATCAACATTGGAAACAGGCAAAAAGGAAGGATAAAGATGGAATCGGTGATAGACGTGGATGGTAGTTTTGAATCCATCAATAATGCCTTTATAAAAGTTTTATCGAGCCAAATTGAAAAATCTTATGGAACATTACACACTCCTTATGGAGATGGAACCGCAGCGATAAGGATTGCTGATATGCTCGAAAAAGTGGATATCCCCCCTTCTGTAAAGGGTTTTTTTGATATAACCTTCGATATACCAAACAGTTAAGTGACCGAGAAAAAATGAAGAATATGGATCGTTATTTGATTGTAAAGGATGTATCTGTAAAAGAAGCTATGCAGCAGATGAACAAGATAGGTGAAAAGATACTCTTTGTAGTTGACGAGGAGAGAAAATTTTACGGGTCTTTGACTGATGGTGACATTAGAAGATGGATACTGAAGGAAGGAAATCTAAAGGAGAAAGTTGGGCACATTTGCAACAAAAATCCGGTTTTCCTTGGCGTGGATTACGACAGTGAAAAGGTAAAGAAATTAATGCTGAGCAAAAGAATCGAGTGGATACCGGTGATTGATAATGATAAGGTGGTTGATGTATTATCGTGGGAAAATGTCTTTGGAGAAAATATTACCAAAGAAAAACTTGGTATACCGGTTGCTATTATGGCTGGCGGAAAAGGAACCAGGCTTGAGCCCTTTACCAGGGTTCTACCCAAGCCGTTAATACCTATAGGCGGCAAGACCATAATTGAAATAATAATGGACAAGTTTAGTTTATATGGTGTGAGGGATTTTTACGTTTCTGTTAATCACAAATCGAAGATGATAAAAGCATATCTTGAAGAGATAAAAACACAATATTCCATTAATTATCTTGAAGAGGATATCCCGTTAGGCACAATAGGGGGATTGAAATCTCTGCAGGGCAAAATCCATGATTCCCTGTTAGTTTCGAACTGCGATATCATCGTGGATTGTGATTATAATGATGTGGTAGCATTTCATAACAAGAACAATTATGACATAACCATTGTCGGTTCATTTCGGCACTTTGTTATTCCCTACGGAATATGTAACATTGGAAACGGTGGGGTTCTGACAGACATAATAGAAAAGCCGGAGTATGATTTCCTCGTCAATACAGGAATGGTCGTCTTGAGGCAAAACACGCTTGAATTAATACCGGAAAATCAAGAGTTTCATATCACCAATCTCATAAACAGCACCAAAACAAACGGTGGCAAGATCGGAGTTTTCCCGATAAGTGAGGATGCATGGATAGATGTAGGCCAATGGGAGGAGTATCAAAAGTCTATCAGACGATTAGGGCTTGAATAGTAAAGAGCCTTTTTTAAATATTAGCTCAACGGAAAGTTGTTGTTAGGTAAAGCTGATAAATAATCCTATTGGAATAGACCTATTATTTAATAAAAATTTTAAGTGGAAAAACATATGAAAATACTTGCAGTCATAGGTGCGCGAGGAAACTCGAAGGGAGTTAAGGATAAGAATATTAGAAACTTGGCGGGAAAACCCTTGATTCTGTATTCTATTGAACAAATGCTCGAATGGGGCGGGTTTGAGAGATTTATAGTCTCTACCGATTCAGAACAAATTGCCGAAATAGCGGTTAAAGCAGGAGCTGAAGTTCCTTTTTTAAGACCTGCTGAATTGGCAACGGATAGCTGTGGTAAATTAGATGTATTGCGTCACGCCCTCATAAATGCTCAGGAATATTATCAGACCGATTTTGATACACTGATAGATATTGAAGTGCCTTCGCCACTTCGAAAAGTTAAAGACATAGAAAATGCGGTTGAACTTTTTGAGAAAAACAGACCTGATTGTGTTTTCTCTGTGGTTAAAGCAAAAAAGAATCCTTATTTTAGCATGCTTGAGGTCGATAAAAATGGTCTGGCTGTTTTATGTAAAAAGCCGTCCAAAGATATCTTCAGTAGACAGGATGCCCCCAAAGTGTATCAAATAAACGGTTCAATCTATATTTATGATAGTAAGTTTTTATTAGATAAAAAAAACACTCTTCCTTATTCCGGAAGAGCTATGTTGTATGTGATGGATGACATTACAACTTTTGACATTGATAGTGAAGTGGATTTTAAGTTTGTAGAATATCTGATAAAAGAAGGAATAATAAATTAATGATAGATTATCTTGCCAGATTTTCGCTGAAAGGAAAGAAAGCCTTTGTTACTGGAGCCGCAGGATTAATTGGCTCAGAAATATCCAAGGCTTTTGCAAATGCAGGTGCTGAAACTATTCTTCTTGATATTGACAATGAAAAGGGGAATAAGCTGAAAGAAGAAATTGTTAACGCGGGCTATGAGGCATACTTTGAAAATTTCGATGTTACTAAACTGGCAAATATTGACATCACCATATCTGACCTGGTCATGAAATATAAATCAGTGGACGCTTGGGTTAATGCAGCTTATCCTAAAACTGCGGATTGGGGTAAGTCCGTTGAAGATTTGGATATCGAATCCTGGCGCAAAAACGTTGATATGCATCTGAATTCATACGCGTGGATAAGCAGACAGGTTGCTCTTATTATGAAAGAGTTGAAAACAAAAGGAACGATTATCAATTTTGGTTCTATTTATGGTATACAAGGAAATGATTTTACTGTTTATGAAAAGACCGGGATTAACCCACCAATGGCTTATTCAGCTATAAAAGGGGGTATTGTCAATCTAAGCAGATATCTTGCCTCATACTTTGGCCCATATGGGATTAGAGTAAACAGCATTTGTCCAGGTGGAATATTCGACAACCAGAATAAAACTTTTGTAAAAAATTACGAGAAAAAAGTGCCCTTGAAAAGAATGGGAAAACCAGAAGAAATTGCTTCTGTTGTTTTGTTTTTAGCCTCAGAGGCCGCATCCTATATAAACGGTGCAACCATTATCGTAGATGGGGGATGGACAATTATTTAAGAATATCGCATCATAGATATTGGTATTCTATTGCTGTTTATCTGACAGTTTTCTCGGAAAAAAATCTTTGATAGTGGGAAATCTCAGATTAATGAAATAAAGGTGTAAATGTTGACTTCTATTGGTAATAATAAGAATAGGATTGTTTATCTGTGCCCCAGGACAAATTATCTTAAAGTTTATAGCCCCGTTATTGTTGAGCAATTAACAAATGGGTTTCCTTTAGAGCCGATTATGATTGTGCCGGCTTCAAAACACACCTTTTGGGGCAATAAAAATGATACTGCGGCAACTATTGATAAATTAGGCAGTTATAACGTTTTAAATCAAATCTCGATAATCGAAATGAACGACGAAAAACATCTCCTGGAGTTATTGTATGAGCATAATGTAAAAGTTGTTGTTGAATTTTCCGCATATACGAATAAAGAGATATACTCATATGTTTTGCCTGAAAGTAAAAAAAGGGGGGTTAAATGGTGCGTTATTGGTTCAAACGGTGATGAATTACGGGTTGTGGATATTGATGGGGGCAAGACAATTGAACAATGGGATTTAATAACTGTTGTAAATGATTTTTGGCGGAGATGGGTAACAGAATATCTCGAAAAGATAAATCCTCAGAAGGCAAAATATGCGGAAAAAGCCGTTCCTACAGGTAATCCGGTATTCGACCAAATTCCACAACTCAAGTTCGACCGGAGAGAAATATTGAGAAAATATAATATTCCTGCCGACAAAAAGATAGTCTTTTTGACTTCTGCAGCAGACTATTCTATTTCTCCAATTTATACGATGCCTTTTTTCAACGCTTTTGTATCAAAAGCAACAAGGTTCCCATTACTGAAACAGTTGTTTAAAAAATATATGTGTGGAAGGCCAAACGCTTTGATTAAAAATTGGGACAGATTGCGCAATTACAATGAAATTTTGGCAATAATTAGGGATTTCGCAGACAGAAATAATTGCATAATTGTTCTTAAGAGGAGAAATAAAGACAAAAAATTGAAAAGATGTGAAAAAAAATATGCCGATATGATATTTAAAGAAGGCAGTTTCTACCCATTCCTAACCCTGGAACTTTTAAGTGTCTCCGATATATATATTGGGTTCGAGTCGTATTGTCTTTTTGAAGCAATAGCTTCAGGAAAACCTGCTATAACTTTAATATCTTCACTGAGGATGGCATCGGACAACATTGGTTTGAATGAGAAGCTTTGGAACAAATTGTGGTTAGCGGAAGATGCGATTCTCAAAATCAAAAACGTTTCTGATATATATAAGACATACATTAATCAGGATTGGAAAGAATTCAGGAAAAGAATGGAAGGTTCGTTAACTGAACAAGAACAAAGATACGACAACACCCATAGGGAAATGTTTCTGAAGACTTTTTGGGGGAGCAGTGAATTTAATGCTTCCAGACGATTCTTAAACGCGGTGGAAGAAATAGTATAGAAAGACTATACTACTCCCCATTAAGCAGCTAAAAAATCAGGGAGCTTTTCAAGGCTTAGCCTTTCAAATTCACAAGGGGTTTCATGGCCCAGCACGAGTGCGGATAATCTGTGTTGTAATCCATAACCCACTTGTCCAGCGATACATACAGTCCAAACGGTGTCGCAAAATCATTCAGCCAAACTAAATCCCTGTCCTCTTCAAAAATTCAAACTTGTTAAATCACAGAGACTTATGTAAGTTGCTCAATTTGTCTTGGAACGCTTACTTTCCGATGATTTTCCTCTGTGGTGGTGAGTATTTTTTTGTAAGTTTCCCATAGTTTATTTGATACTCCATTAAAAAACTATTTTTG
>Ga0315543_1004418_pt1 | contig 11770 bp, 9 predicted proteins | sample SalMarSW160210MG_2_FD_203098 | JGI IMG/M metagenome (GOLD analysis project Ga0315543, IMG submission 203098) | Salt marsh sediment microbial communities from the Plum Island Ecosystem LTER, Massachusetts, United States - Salt Marsh Sediment SW1601-210 ...
CCACTCATGGTTCCCCTTTTTTTTATCCTCAAGCATTTACCATCCTGACCCCCATATAAGGCGAAAGCCCCCTACATACGCCGACAAAAACAATATTATGTATTAAGTTTACCTAAGAGGGGGTGGAGGTAGGATAACTGAAGAGTTAAAGGCGGTACGGAACACTATGGACGCTTGGGAAAGACTGATTGAAGCTGAAATCTAAGAAAGGAAGAGAAAGATGAAAAGGAAAGTTTTTAGTATCCTGTTTGCCCTGGTGCTGGCTTTGTCCTTAGGAATAATGGCACTGCCAATAGCGGGAACGGTGGAGGCAAGCCCCGACTATATCATTCAAGTCGACGATGAAGGATTCAAGACGCATTTGGGCTATGCCTCAAATGAAATCAGATACATAACTGCTATAGGAAGCGGAATTGTAAGTGAGCCTTTTGTCATATGGTACGAAAACAGGGCAACAAACCAAATCGAAAGGGTAGTCTCATCATCTGACGAAAATGGATTTACAACTGGAACCGCAATATCTTTCAGCACAATAGCAAATACCCTAGGCGATGGCGGCGTTAATCACCCGGCCGTAGTGCAAATGAGTGGCGGGAGGCTGGGGATGTATTTCTGGGCTGGTCATGCGGTAGATTCACTTAGTTTTTCAATCTCTACTGATGGAGGTCTAACCTGGAGTGATCCTGCCGCGGTTGATATATCCGGTATACCCTACCCACCATCCCCGCCGGGGTCTCCACACTATGGCACCTTTGGTGTAATTGATGCAGTTGAAGTGGGTGGAAGGATCAGGCTCTACTTTGTGGACAATTTCGGCGACCAATCTATCCGTGTGGTTGAGTCTGAACTCGGTTTGACCGGAGACGCAAGGTACACTGACTTCGACGGAGTCAATGGCAGAGTCGTCCTATCCGTTGGTACCGGCGGTGGCGGTGTTCCTAAGACGCCGTCTGATAATCCAGATACTGTGCAATACAATCCTACAGGAGAGGTAGTGCAATTGGCTGATGGTACATGGGTGCTTTCCTATATAGCTGGAGATGATGGATACCTGGGTCTGGCCCAATCTGCCGATGGGTTGACCGGGTGGACGGTTTCCAGAGGGCCAAGCAATCCGCTTATTCAGGGGAATTCAGGCGGTCACACCGATATTAGGGAAGTAGGCGCCGTTAGTATAGGCTCTTTTGGTTTATTGTACGATGCAAAATTTCCCTCAGTTGGTTCCAAGAAATACGTTGGATACGCCACGGTAACATTTACACCTCCGCCATCTGAAGTCTGGGTAGATGATGAGGGAAACGATAGCAATCCTGGCACTGAGGCAGAGCCTTTCGCAACTATTCAAAAGGGTATTGACTGTGTAGCTGAGGGTGGCACCATCAATGTGGCAGCGGGGACATATACCGAACAAATAGTTGTAGATGTGCCGGACTTGACCATCCAATCTGTTGGAGACGCAGAGAACACAATCATAGATGCCGATGGTGGTTGCTCCACGTACCCCGAACCGCCTGATATTCCAGTAAAAATAACCACTAACAACGTGATGCTTGATGGTTTCACGATTACAGGGGCATATTGTGGCTTAACACCCGATATGCACAGTGGAGTAGACCTTGCTGCGGTAGGTGTTTATATAGATGGCGTTACTGGTTGCACCATTCTGAACTGTATTTTTAAAGATAATGATGTTCCAGGAATACCAGGCCTGCATAGTGATGGGTATACGTATCTAATCTTTCTCGCAGATGACTCCGATTCCAACTATATCAAGAATAATGTTATGACAAACAACGGACTATCCTACGAGGAGCGTGGGGAAAATGCGTCAAGGGGGCATGCTATTCTACTCGATTCACATTGCGATAACTGTGAAATAACAGATAATGAAATTTATGAGAATGAGTTTGGTGCGATAAGTTTAGGAACAAGATTTCAGGGGAACTATAACAATTTTAACCTAATCTCAGGTAATACCATTCATGACGACGACGGTACAGGCATCCTACTATTTATAGGTAACGACGATAACCAAATTTTGGACAACACGATACAGGACAACACAGGAGCAGGAATCCGTTTATACTTTGGCTCTAATGATGGGAACCTAATAAAGAACAACCTTATTACTGGTATTGATGATGATGGAATTTACATGATAAACCACCAATCATACGATAGTACTGGTAACGATATAATAGGCAATACAATCACCTCAAACAATAATGGCATCTATCTGGAAAATAATAAATTCGATATGGTCATAAAGAACAATATTATTGTCGAGAATGCTGCCAACGGCATACCTTGCGTTAATGTTGACACTACCCCAACTCTCTCCTATAACGATGTATGGGGCAACACTGGGGGCGATTATTCAGGCTGCTCCGCCGGAACAGGATGTATTTCATCAGACCCTTTGTTCGTTACAGGTCCAGATGGCGACTACTATCTCAGCCAAACAGCGGCTGGACAGGCGAGCAATAGCCTATGTGTTAATGCTGGTGACCTTGCTACTGCCCTATACGGCACCACTAGAACAGATGAAGTGGGAGATTCAGACGTTATTGATATGGGATACCATTATAGCCTTCCTCCCAACAACCCTCCCAACACTCCTACTTCGCCACAGTGTGAAGGTGAGACCAATCCCACTGGCGTAACTGACCTTACCCCTGAGTTTAGCTGGACCTTTTCAGATCCCGATGATGGAGACACTCAGGGTGCTTATCAAATCATCGTGGGTGCAAGTGAAGGTGGCAGTGATATGTGGGATAGCAGCAAGATAGATAGCTCGTCATCCACCGACATACCCTATGCCGGCTCAGCCCTAGCCTGGGGAGCTACATACCTCTGGAAGGTAAAGACCTGGGATAGCCATGATGCTGAAAGCTCCTATTGTGCTGAGCAGACATTTACGATGGCTGAGCTACCAGCTACAGTAGTTCTAACTGCTGATCCCACTGACATCACGGCTGATGGTTCATCGACTTCAACGATTACAGCTACAGTGGAGGACCAATATGGTGCCGCGGTAATCGATGGGACCGACGTGTTATTTGAGACTGACCACGGCAGACTGGGTTCAGAAACAATTACTAAGAGCACTGTAGGTGGTGTGGCCACAGCGACCTTAACCTCAGAATCGAGCACCGAAACCCTCATTGCTACAGTAACCGCTACAGCTAATGGTGCGAAAGACGCTACTGCCGTGTTCTTCATTCCAGAGGGAGGCGCCGAGGTTGAGGAAAGCAAAACTGAAACCATTGATGGCTCTGGCACGATGGAGAATGCCCCTACAGGTGGAGACGTCACCATTGATGCTACCGGAGACCATACCGTTAGTATCGCTAAATATGAAAGCAACCCCGGGGGTACTCCTACTTTTGAAGCCACGGGAGATTACTACGATGTTCATCTGGATAATGCTGATGACGTAGCCAGCCTCACAATTGAATTTTGCCTTGCAGACGAGGACACAGTCATCTACTACTGGGATGGGGCGAGCTGGGTGGCGGCTTCTGACCAGAGCTACTCCGACGGATGTATCGTGGTTACTATTACTAGCTCTACCTCTCCCAGCTTATCAAACCTGACTGGCCTTCCCTTCGCCTCAGGGACTCCCGCGCCCCCACCCATTGGAGGCACCGTTTATCCATCAAATAATCTAGCTCTTCTCGCCCCCTGGATTGGTCTGATTGCAGCTATCATAGCTGGCGCTCTCATAATTACGAGGTGCCGCAGAATCTGGAGTTAAGTTTGGCCAAGGTAAGGGTCAAGAGACAGTCTACAGGAAAGCCCTCAAAGAGGGGCTTTCCTTGGACATGGGTTATTATAGCATTGTTCACCGCCGCTTTCGTTTCTATTTTTGTGGTTAATTCTCAGCAAGTGCCTTCACCCATTCCAGAAGGTGCTCGAGCAGCCATTGTTGACCAGCTTTACGCCAGTTATCCCAATGAGGAGTTCACCACCAAGGTAACCAGGGAACTTGAGAATTACGGCTTTGAGGTTGATCTTTACCAAGGTGATGCCGTCACTGTTGACCTCTACCGGAATTTACCTGGCTATAGCCTGGTTGTCTTCCGAGCCCATTCCGGACCCATTGGCCCTACTAACCCCCGGGGTCTCAACGCATCGATAGGAACCTATTTATTCACCAATGAACCCTACAGCCAAATAAAGCATCCTAGGGAGCAGCTAAACCATGAGGTAAACCCAGCCAAGGTAGCCGAAGGTTACCCCCTCGTTTTCGCCATTGGCCCCAAATTTGTTACCAATAGGATGAATGGCAATTTTCATGACACCGTGTTAATCGTCGGTGGCTGCGCCTGTCTCTATAATGAGGACCTGGCTCAAGCTTTTATTGCTAGAGGCGCCTCAGCTTACCTTGCCTGGAATAGTACAGTTGAGATGGACTATGTTGATGAAGCGACAATAAGCCTGGTCGAAAATCTGTGCTCTGAAAGGCTGACGGTAAAGAAAGCGGTTGACCTCACTATGGCTACAAAAGGAGCAGACCCCAAATATCACGCAGCACTCGAATACTACCCACCACAAGCCGGTGATAAAGCCCTAAAGGAGTTAGTTCAGTAAGGAGGATAGAAAACTAAACTTCGAGGACTCCTTACAGTCTTAGGTTACACAATTGTCCATAATGTGCAGCGCCTACGTGGAAGTGAGTCCTTGTAATTAAACCTCAATCTGGATTTGCGGACTTACTGTGTTAAATCTCTTGTCATCTAAACCTAGACAAGGTAGAATACAGCTACCCATCCTGTGTGAAGCGGGAAGCGTTGGAGGTTAAATGAGCTGGTCTGACACCGTAGCCAAGGGGATTTCTAGAGTAATGAATCCCTTCCTCCTTAGCGTGGTAGTGTTACTACTGGTAACCTATGTCGGGTCAAACGACCTACGGGTGTTTTTAGGCTGGGTTCTCATTGTCCTGTTCTTCGTTGTTGGAGTACCGCTCACCTATATTTACATCAAAAGCCCAAGAACTGGAAGCGGAGCGAAACAGATACAGCACCCCTTGGTGTTCTTCAGAGAGCACCGAAGAGAGATCTCGGTTATAGGTATTATTTCTGCTCTGCCCTGCATCCTTTTACTAATATTTCTTGAGGCCCCGTCGCTTCTGGTGGCTACGCTCGTGGCTCTGTTAGGAACCAGCCTTGCCGTAGGTCTAGTTAACATGTTCTATAGAGCTAGCTATCACTTGGCACTCGTTACCATTGTTGTTATTGTGGCGGTACTTATTTGGGGGCAGACCTTTCCCTTTGTATTAGCCGCCATCCCTCTAGTTGGTTGGGCCAGGTATTCGCTTGAGCAACATAGCCCTAGCCAACTAGCTGCAGGTTTTGGTTTGTCGGTAGTTATTGGCGCTGCTACCTTATACTCGTTTGGTTTACTGGGGAGCGTTGTTATATAAGGAAGGGTTCTTCCCTTTACACCGGGACACAGAGTGTTTGGCAGGGCACAAACGCTTGAAAAGTGTAACGCCAAGCTTAACAGACGATAAGATAAGATTGACGAGCGGGGACGTTGAAAGGAGCACGGATGTGATTTGAAGGACCTATTATCACTCATGGTATAATGCCAATGTAAGAATTCTGCCCATGGGTCATTAGAGATTTACAGCTCTTATGCAGGGCTTAAGATGATAGAAGCGGCGGCTATTGTCATTGGCTATCTTCTGGGTTCCATCCCCACAGCCTATATTGCCGGTCGCTTAAGGCGCGGGGTAGATATTCGCAAGATTGGTGGCGGCAATATGGGCGCCTTAAACGTTGCTCGCGAGATTGGCCGGGGTACAGGCGCAGTCGTATTCATGATAGACGCGGCTAAAGGTGCAGGCGCAATTCTGGTGGCCAGGTACCTGGGTCTATCTCAGCTCTGGGTTCTTCTCGCCGGCTTTGCCAGTATAATCGGGCATAACTGGCCGGTTTTCCTCAACTTCAGGGGAGGCAAGGGAGCAGCCACTACCATAGGGGTATTCCTTACATTGGTACCGAAGGAATTTGCCTGCTGCCTTCCCATGATGGCTATGGTTATCGGACTTACCAGCAATGTAACCCTCGGCATAGCCATTGGGTTAGTCTTCTTACCGCTCTTCCTGTGGCTCTTCAGCCAGCCATTGAGCATGATTATCTACGCCATACTAACTGCGCTCTTTCTGGGCTTGCGCTATGTGCCAACAGCTAAGAGAAGTCTGGAGAGAGCCGTTAGCGCCAGAGATTTTGTAATAGACAGGAACTATAAGCCCTGGCAGACGCGCAAGAATAAGCCTCTCCATTGATTTAATAGGAGATGGGATATGGATAACCGGAAGAAGGCGCTAAACATAGACCTAGCTGAGCTTTGCTCAGCGATGGAGGACAGCTCGTATGAGCACGAGTATTATCTCGATCTCAAGACGGGTGAAATATTGCTTCTTTCAGAATATATGGATGATGAGGATGACGAGGAAACTAGGAAGCTGAGAGAACAGATTGAGGAAGAGTCCGATCATTACGAGCCAATACCCAAAGCCGAGTCCTATGAAGGTTATGAGGACATGGTAGATTTCATTGCCACTGTGAAAGATGAGCGCCTTGCCGAATTACTGGAGGTGGCCATCAACGGCAAGGGGGCCTTCCGGCGGTTTAAGGATGTGTTGCTTAACTACCCCGAGGAAAGGGAGAAATGGTTCAACTTCAAAGATGAGCGGATGGAAGAAAGAGCCATGGAATGGCTTGACGATATAGAAGTAACATTATCCGAGGAGTGATTTATGGCATTGACTGCCAGTGTAGTGGAGCAAATAGCCGCCTGGTGTGCCACAAGCGAAGATCTCGCCGATATACGGTCGAGGGCAAGGAGTGAGTATTTCGGCTATGATGAGCCGGGTGAAGTGCACTATATGGAAGGCGCCAGTGACCTCACCAGCCGAGAACGGCGCTTCCTGGGCTGGTTTGCGCTGACCTTCAAACTACCAGATGGTCGAAGTCCGGCGGAGCTTGCCGCAGCCGCCATCCTCAGTAGCAGTGAACTTGCTTCAGCGATTGATTCACTCAAAAGAACAAGGCACGTATTAGCGATGGTAGCCATGGTCAATCCGGGCAGAGGTTTGATTCTGAGATTGGAGGATGAAGAATTCACTGTCGAAAATCGGCAGTTGAGCCGGCTCTTCAACCGGGATGATGCGATATACGCCCATATTATCCCCGCCGGGCGGCGTGGCTGGCTGGTTGGTCCCGGCTGGCTGCAGTGGCCGATAGGCATCATGCCGGGTATGCAGGCCATGTTGAAGAACTTTCAGCTCAGCCCGATAGACCTTGAGAGATTTCTGCAGCAAAGGAGAGAGCCCTCTAAAGACCGTCCGAAGGTGGAACTACCACGCAATTCTTCCCTTAAATCCGCTGTGGCCAGGATGACAAAGGCGGCTAAGGCAGAAGATCGCCAGAATCTTATTATGACTACGGCCCAGTGGAAGAAGTTGGTGTTCTCTCACATGAAATCAAGCCAAATCACCGATTTCAGCAAAGAAATTGTGAATCGGGTTGGTAAAGTCAAGTCGGTTGATGACATCAACAAATGGCTGGGATTGGCGATGAACATCTGGAATAATACACCACAACCGGATCGGGGCGGTAAATCGCCGTTTGAAATAGGACAAGAATATGATATTCAATCCGGCGGCTAGTCATCAGCTTTACAAAGAGCTAGTTCTGTTGAACATCTCGCCCTTTTGTGCAGTTAGGGGATTGCATGTCGCTGCTTGTGCATTGGTTTGGCTCGCCTTTCTCAGATGAACACCAACATCATTTTGAGCTACCTTTTCCCTGTTCGGCGAACGTGGCTAAGCTGCCCTTCCTTCTCATCCAGAAGAAAACGCCTAGTCCCACTACTATCACCCCGGCTACAATCCCCCCGATAAGAGACCAGTTAGCAGGTTTGGCAGGGGCCGGCTTCTCTCTAACAGTAAAGGAACCACTAAGACCGTTAACATCCACAGAGAAGGTGCCAGCTGTTTCTTTTGATATGCTAAACACCACCGGGCCGCTGGCACCGGCATCAAGTGTTATCCCCCTGCTCCCCTCCACCACGCCATTTATTTTGAGAGTCACTTCGTAGCTGCCCAACTGACCGCCGGTGTTAGCAACCAGGACGCTGATAGTTGTCGTTTTACCAATGTCAACCTTATCTGGTAAGATATCCAGCGAGCCTACGCTGAAGGCAGCAGGTGCCGGTGGAGGCAGTGGAGGCGGCGGGATGATAGTGCCAATGACGGCGAAGGTGGTGAAGTGGCAGATGCAAGCCGTTATGCAGTGAGTCTCAGGGTCACATATGCATTCACATTCCACCCACTTGCCGGCTGCCTGGTCATAGTAGGCTATAATCAAGTTCTCCTCGGCTACATCCGCGAGCAAAGCATCAGGGTTATAGCTCCAGGTTAAGCTTATCGGTGGGTCAAAGGTAGCCCCTTCAGGCTCGAAGTTATAGGCTAGCCCAATAATACGGCTGTCCTGCGGCGGTGGCGATGGAGTTTCATCAACGGCTATCACTAGAAGTTCGAGGCGCTCGCCGTCCTCATCCAGGGCAAGGGTACCCTTGGGAATACTAACGCTAACCATACCATCGGCAGAGGCGGCTTCTATGGTCTCGCGCAGTTTACCGCCGTAGCTGATACGATAGCTCTCCTCTATGCTGAAGAGGTCTGTGTCCAGATAATAGGCTGGCGCACCCCCTCCACCACCACCCCCGCCACCAGCAGGAGGTGGAAACTCTTCAAGCATGTAGTTGATAGTGAATGAGAGCCTATCGCCTTGAGCATCGTTGCCAGTTTCAACAGGTAACTCCCACTGCCAATCCAGAGAAACGGTTTCACCCACATTGAGCGGGGTTACCCTAAGCTGGTTAGAGGCACTCTGGGGAAGGTTATCAATTGTGCTTGGCAGACTTATACGACTACGCAAACGGTCACAAGAGATACTGAACAGCAAATAGCGGTCAAGCTCACCGGGTTCGGCGGTATCGCCGGTTTCCGATTCCGGGTTGTCGCCCTCAGTGGAGACGACATCGCTTACCCAGATAGTCACAAAGCCATCAACATCGCCGACATTGCGCAGGGCGACTGGCTTGGTGCCGCTATCACCAGGCATAATATTGGTTATATCCCAGCTAACAGCTCCCTTTCCACCCAGTTCCAGGTCTACGGGGTTATCATCAGCCTGGGCTGGAGCCGGTAAATAGCTGATCAGAGTCAGTCCTACAATGACCACCAGAAGTAGTCTGGCGGTATTTTCAGCAACTCTACTGATACGCCACATTATTCCGTCTCTTCACTTCCAAAGTGAATTAGATCATCACTTTCACTTTCATAACTGGCTTTAATCCAGGCAGCGGTTCTGGCAATGTCTGAGACGCGGACCTCGTCCATCATGCCATCAAAGTATCTATCACCCGTTATATCAGACCAGAGGGACCTATCGGGATTGCCACCCCAAAGCCAGTCATCCGGAGAGGCAAGCGTTGTCCAGTAGGTGGGAACATTCTCAGTATCCCAGGCCACCAGGCTACCATCAACGTAAAGGTCAACATCTTTCTCTGTTGTATTTTTAAGTGTTATGGCGGCGTGGTGCCACGTTTGATTCGTGTAAGGACTGCTAGAAGTAATATTATAATTATCGTTATTTTCATCACCCCAGGGATAGAAGTAATGGTTCCCATCACCCTGCGAAGCCCATTCGTAACCATCCTGAAATCCAGGGGTGAATCTATTACTGGACGACATTACAATTTGCCAATCACCATCCGCTGCATCATCCCACCATATCCACAATTCAAATGTTCCGGCATCATTAGTCCCGTCCAGGCTGGCGTTATCAGGGACTCTAATTAAATCGTCAACCTCGTCGAAATCAATGGCATCGTCCAACTTACCCGAGGTAATCCACTCATGGCCTGAGGTGACGCGGTATTCTGAAGTGGCATCTGGATTGGTGACCCAATCAGAAGACACGGTGATTACAGTGTCAGTATTAGAAGCAACGGTTCTTGTTTGCCCACTACCAGTGCCTCTGGTTATCTCTATAGTTTCTCCAGCCCATTCATCCGAAGTCCAGGATTTATCACTGTCAGTGAGGGCGTTGATCGTCCCGCTTTCAGCTTTTCCCATAGCTCCATAGATTATGCCATCATTATCATTTGCCGTTGAATCACCCGCCGTGCTTCCACTACCCTCATGTAAGTGCTGAACCATCTTGAAGTTATCATCCCAGACATTTTCGGCAGGCGAAGAGTTGGGGTCGCCCACATAGTCAGTGTTATCAGCATGGTTTTTGTCATAATAAAGATAAAGGTCAGTGTCAGCATCAGAAGCTATATCAGGAACTTTAACCCAAAGCCAAGCCTGTTCGTTAGCGTCATCCCACTTCTCAATCTCCACATAGCATTGGGTCGTGCCATTGCTCTTTGTAACAGCAATCTTTTCCCTGTTGTCATCGCTCGTAAGCTCATCAAAGACACAAGAGACATTGGTCGGGGTTCGCCCAGAAGAAGTGCTAAGATAAACCAAAACAGGAAAATCAGACAGGGTATTATTAATATCGGTGTGGTCAATCGTGAGTTTTACCCGTTTAGCCCAGTCACCCAACCACCATCCGTCGACACCTGCCTGAATGACATTGCCACTGCTCTGCTCAACATCGGCAAAGTAAGCAGATGTCCCCTGCACTGCTGCCAGCCCAATCAGGCTGAGCAAGCAGAGAATCGCTATGACGTATTTAACCGTCTTCATCTCTCGGTTTCCCACGCCCCAACCGGGGCTCAGGCCCAGAGACCTGAGCCCCTCTAGTTGCTCATTTGCCCTCGCTTAGCCTCAAAGTTCTTAACTAAGAGTTCAGTGTGAAAACGCTCGGTTCTTGAGTACTAACTAAAACCCCGCCGGCCAACCCACCATTTCATATTGGGTTGCGTAGAAGTTTAAGACTCCGGTATAGCTCTCGCCTTGATATGTATCACCTGCGTCTGTGAGCATCCTTACTTCTATTTTGTAAACTGCTGCCCACTTCGGCTCAAAAGCAACTGCCCCCCCTGCAGGTGTATCACTTGGAGATGCCCAGAGCATCTTTGCAGTTGTCTGTCCTGTTAATTCTGAAATAGGAGTCCAGCCCATAATAAGACCATCTACAGGCCCCGCACTAGTATAGCCTGTAAGGTCTCCTGTGTATTCTGATGGATTTATTGTCCACTGTACTTCTAATACCTCATCCAATATTCCCGAAGTATCTTCATCTAGCCAGGCTCTCCATTTCATGTCCAAACTTCCGTCATTTGTAACCACCAGATAGCCAGTCACCTCATCTCCCGGTTTCATGTTGGTAACAGTAAAAACCTGGTGTCCTGCAGCTTCAGGGTCTATGATGTTGAAATCGAGAGTACCCGCAGTAAAGGTATTCTCGGTACTGCTCTCGGTGTCGGAAAAGTAAGCCCAGGTGCCGGCGCCAGCCAGACCAATGACCAGCAGAATCCCCACCACCATAAATGTTATCTTTTTCATCTTTTCTCCTTTTAGTCTTAATGATTTTTAATGTCAATCCAGTTATGCTCTTCTATAAGCATCACCTCCCTTAACTCGCTTGGCTTCTTTGACGATGTCTCTAATAAGGAAAGCGACCAGTGCCGTGGCTGGAAGGATAATCAGCAGGAACCAGCCAAGCCTGGTTTTAACGAAATTGGATACATAGCCGATATAGGGAAGCCTGAACAGGTAGATTCCCCTAACATCAGACAG
>Ga0315543_1004419_pt1 | contig 11768 bp, 13 predicted proteins | sample SalMarSW160210MG_2_FD_203098 | JGI IMG/M metagenome (GOLD analysis project Ga0315543, IMG submission 203098) | Salt marsh sediment microbial communities from the Plum Island Ecosystem LTER, Massachusetts, United States - Salt Marsh Sediment SW1601-210 ...
ACCACATAATTATAGCCCTACCCGGACCGCCCGATGAGATGCAATTGATGTGGCAGGAAGGCATTTTGCCCAAACTGAAACAAATAATAACTGGAGAGGTTATCCTATCCAGGATAATTAAGACTTTTCGGCTAGCCGAAGCTAAGGTAGATGAATTGGTAGCCCATGTTTCTAAACTGTCCAACCCTACTTTGGCTACTTATGTCAAGCCAGATGGAGTTTACCTTCGTATTACAGCCAAAGCAAAGGAAAAAACAGAAGCTCAACGCCTTATTGCCCAAAGCGAAGAACAAATTCGAAACGTTCTTTCTTCTTATATTTGGGGAGTGGACGAGGATACCTTGGACTCTGTTATTGGAGGATTGCTCAGAGCCAAAAACTTGCGTTTAGCCACTATGGAATCTTGCACCGAGGGGCTTCTATGTAGCACCATTGCCAGTGGCCGGGAAAGCTATACTTATTTCAAAGGGGGATTGCTGGCTTGCTGTGATGAGGCTAAGATGGCTTGCGGTGTGGATACCTCCATTATGGAGCAATACGGCAAGGAAAATGCTCAGATAGCTAAGGCAATGGCTGAGACTGCGCGCAGGAATTTGAAATCCGATATCGGTGTGGGTGTTGGGGGTAACATGGACCTCGATAAAAATTCCGGCGACGTATTCATAGGCCTGAGCAGTGATAAATTTGAGCAGACCTTCACCCATATGCTCCGTGGAAATCGCTCAAGAATGAAGCAAAGAGCAGTTTATGCCGCCCTTTTTGATTTAAGGAGGATGTTGCTCGAGGAGGTCTAATGCACTTAATTATAGATGGCTATTCCAGCAACCAAAAAATTCTCCGAGACGAAGATTTCCTTCGGAAGTGGTTGGAAGGTTATCCCGCCAGGATTGGAATGACTAGGATTTCACCGCCATACGTGCTCAGATACACAGGACCTGTGTTAGAGGATTGGGGAATATCAGGATTTGTTTTTATAGCTGAAAGTCATATTGGCATCCATACCTTTGTTGAGCAGAATTACATCAACATAGACATTTTCTCTTGCAAGGATTTTGATACCGAGAAAGCAATAGAGGATTTTCGAGAGGGATTCCAGCTGGTTAAGTTGCGGACCTGCCTGATTGATAGAGAATGGCCCAAAACAGAACCCAGCACTCAGTACCCTGAGTGCTGGGCCAACCCCCAGAGTTTTATTTACCATGAATGACCATGACTGTTACCCTGAGCCCTTCGCTTCCTGGCGTGAGGGGACATTCATGCCACACCGGGTCTTTGCTGGATTAGAACCACCTTATTCAAATTTAGAGCAAGCCAAGACTGTAATTCTGCCTGTCCCCTACGACAGCACCAGTGAATGGCGAAGCGGCTCTCGCCATGGCCCACAGGCTATTATCGATGCCTCCCAGTATTTAGAGCTTTATGATTTAGAACTGGACCGCGAGATATATAAAGTTGGTATTTCTACTCTGCCTGAGGTAGAACCCCTGCTGAGCAGCCCCCAGGACATGATTGACAGAGTCTATCAGGTGATTAAAGGCTTAATACAGAAGGAGAAATTTGTAGTGTTACTTGGTGGAGAACACTCCCTTTCTTTAGGGGCAGTTCGAGCTTTCAAGGAAGCATTTCCCAGACTTTCTGTGTTACAACTGGATGCTCATGCCGACCTTCGAGATGAATATCTGGGGACTAAATATAGCCAGGCTTGTGTTATGCGCCGCATCTTTGAGCTTTGCCCCGTCTCCCAGGTGGGAGTGCGCAGCCTTAGCTGGGAAGAAAAACAATTCTTAACAAAAAACAAGCTGACGCCTTTCTACATGTCTGATTTGGTGTCAAATAAAGCTTCTATAGACCAGATAGTGGACTCGCTTAGCAAAGATGTCTATGTCACTATAGATGTAGATGTTCTCGACCCTTCCATTATGCCGGCGGTAGGCACACCCGAGCCCGACGGCATGTCATGGCGGCAAGTCCTGGATATAATAGAATCGGTTGCCCTTCACAAGCATGTAGTAGGCTTCGATTTAATGGAATTTTGCCCTGGGGAGGGGCCAGGTTCTTGCGCTTTTCTACTGGCTAAATTAGCTTACAAGCTTATCGGTTGCACTGTGCCGCAAGAAGGATGATTAGGGGTAATATAAATTTAGGTAGGGTTTTCGGTATTCCCCTGCGACTTCATTATACCTGGTTTATTATCTTTGCTCTGGTTACCCTTTTACTTGTATTTGACGACGCATATCAAGCTTATCCTATAGCGCAGAGGATAATTTTGGGCATATTAACCAGTTTGCTCTTCTTTGCTTCCATTATTATCCATGAACTGGCCCACAGCATCCTGGCTATTCGTAACAATATTCCAGTTAAAGAGATTACCCTCTTTGTTTTTGGCGGTGTTTCTCAGATAACCAAGGAAGCGACCCACCCCAGAGCAGAACTCTCAATAGCTATAGTTGGCCCTTTAACCAGCCTGGCTCTGGCTGGTATTTTCTACGGATTGCATCTTTTACTGGCAGGAACGCAGCAAATCTTGGCTGCTAGCTTAATGTGGTGGCTAGCCTGGATAAATGTGATTTTAGCTGTATTCAACTTAATCCCCGGTTTTCCATTAGACGGAGGTAGAATATTTCGTGCCCTCGTATGGCAAAGAACCCAAGATTACCGCAGAGCAACTCGCATCGCTACTAAAGTAGGCCAAGTGATAGCTTATGCTTTTATGGCTGGAGGCATTGCCCTTATTATTTTTGTTCCCCAATACTGGTTTGGAGGCTTGTGGCTAACATTTATCGGCTGGTTTCTCCGTGATGCAGCTAGAACTAGTTATCGGCAGGTTTTACTCCGCGATGCCCTTATTGGTATCACAGCACGCCAGGTTACGGACTATGGTTGTCCCTTAATCCCTCCCCACCTGAATTTAATGGAGCTAGTCCAGCAACATATATTGCCCACAGGACGGAGTTGCTTCCTAATAACCTCGGGGGCTGTGTTAGAAGGCATGGTCACCCTGCAGCAAATAAAGAAAGTCCCCCGCGACCGCTGGGCAATCACCCCTGTGCAGGATATCATGACCCCGGCCAGCAAGTTAAAGGTAGCTTATGCTGACCAGGATATCTTGAGTGTGCTCGAGGAAATGAATGGGGAAAGTACCGATCACATACCGGTAATGGAAGCCGGGAAAGCCATTGGAATAATAAACCGAGAAGATATAGCTCGCTTTCTTCGCACCCGAGCTGACTTTGGGATAAGCTCAACATCTAAATAGCTATTATCGAGACTCTAGAATAATATCTCCTATCCAAGAAGGACTCACATGCGAAGTGCTTGACATTCCAGCTTGAGGGTCATAGACTGATTTCATATAAATACTTTGACTGTCTTGATAACAAGGTTAACTCGACTGCAGATAGCGTTCATAGTTGAATTTATTAATAGAATGACCCAGCTACATAATAGCGAGCTATTTTATCCTTACAGGTGAGAATGAAATGACGGAAAAGTCTGGCTGGGAGGCTCTCCCCATTGGACTGGAGATGGGACCACTGGAAATAGTCCTCGATAGTAATACGGTTAAAAAGAGGGCTGAGCTTGTTCAATGGGAGACACAGGAACAGTTGGAAAAACTCGGATTGACTCCTCCCGGGTTTACAATTAGATATCATGCCCAGATGAAGTTTGCGGCTTTGCCTGATTTACGTGCTTCTATCTGGGCTAAAAGCGAACATGAATTTCTCAAGCCAATGAAAGTTGGTAGCAAGGTATATATTAGGGGTAAGATTATTGAAAAATATGTGAAGCGGGACCGAAATTACGTTGTAGCTGATTATGAAACAGCAGACGAAGATGGTGAGGTACTGATGAAAAGCCGTGAGACCACCGTATATGTCGAGTGAGGGCTGAAGAAAAAATGGAGAAAATCACCAGAAGTCTAAAGGTTGGCGATGAAATTCCCATTTTAACCAAAACCGCCTATATGCCCATTGACCCTAATGGACGCAACGTTATCCATACTGATGAGTACGCCAGGGACTTTGGCATGCGTGGTGCTTTAATCGGAGGCTCAACTTTGCTCAGCTACGTATTGGAGATGCTATATAACTACTTCGGTCAGAATTGGTTCTACCATGGGAAAATAAATGTATCCTTCATCGGTGGTGGAGCAGTGAACGGTGATATCGTCACCGCTCACGGGGTAATAAAAGCGATAGAAAAAAAAGCAGATAGTAATAGGCTTACGCTTGATGTTTACTTAGAGACCCAAATGCAAGAAAAAATAGTCGTTGGCGAAGCCAGTTGCCTAAAATCGTAAATAAATTCAGCTGTTCGGCTATTACACTTGGGACCAGTATGCTATTCTTCGCAAGGAAGCAGTTAAGCACCTCAATAGAGTAGAAGTACTAACGAGTTCTACCTTTTATTATTCATGGTGAGCCGCCAGGGGCTCGAACCCTGAACCTGCTGATTAAGAGATACAAGAGATATATCCCTAAACGTGAAAAGAAGTAATTTCTGATACCTTTTTATTGGCGATTTAGCTTCAGATGGTGCTGTTTAGTACCATCTTGTTGTTTATGGTGGTGAAGAGTTCGTTAGCAAAAATGTTAGCAAATCGGGCTAATTATGGAGAAGATACAGGAACGGAATAATGGAAGTCAAATAACCCTAGACATTTTGGAGAGTTTCAATAAGAAATAGAAATTGTCGTTTCTTATCTCGGGCGGAGTCTTTATTATTTTGGGGAGTGATTTAGCAGTATTTATGCCCTCCAAAAGACCCAGGGATATCAGCGCAGCCTGAAAAGGAGGGGATAGATAATTTCCGTATAAACCAAAGGTTAATGAACTGACTGAGACCGCAACATCGACAAGTGACCTAAGTATAGCTGACTTTCTTATTGAGGATATTCTTTTGTCGAGTTCTGATACATTTGGTTTAATGATATCTGAATAGATTTGCTTAGCGATTTTGGGAGATAGTTTGCGACCTTGTGTTATGTATTGATTCACTAAGTGATTGATTGTTTCTCGATAAGCAATAAAAGCATCATATTCATTTGCACGAATTTTGAGAAGAGAAGATAGAGGAATATCGGAAAAAAATGGCATTTCGAACATCAATTGTGTTGATAGGACTTCATTGTACTTAAGTAGGTTATCTTCTTTAGTTGCAGCTTGAAGGAAAGGTATATCAATAGCTCTGTCAGTTAGATATTTTAGATTTGCATTGGAACAATAGAATTTCAAGCAAGATACATCCATTGCAATAGCTCTTAATAATTTCCTGTTAACATGAGCTCTTAGTATTTCTGATGCTGATAAGCGATGTTTCTTTAGTGATGGTTGATTAGCTAGCTTTTCGAGTAGTATTGGCGGCAATTGAGAAATATATGTTACGTATTCTCCATGGTCGAATAATTCTTCATCACAAGTTACGTGGAATTCATAGGTGTGACCATCAAGAGAGGAAGGAGTTGAGCGAACTTTCAGGTCGGCTGATGTAGTATAGGAATACAGCTTTTCGAGCTGTTTTATTTGCTTGTTAAGCTCAGCATTAAGTGCTTTTTCTTGTTCGACCAATTGAGTATAGCAGGTCTTGCATACAGCAATGCCGGTAGGTAGAAATCTAATGATGCCATTTTGAATGAGTGGCTTTATTGCGTTGATTATTTGGATGCTGCCAGATATGGAATCTCTAAAATGGTACTCTTGATATGGGTTTTCGGGAATCTGTAAGTGATTGAGCCAGTCAAAGTAACTTTGGATATAAACGCTATCTGAATATAATGTAGCGAAGCGGCATAGTTGGTCTACTCTTTGTAGGCGACATTCCGAGTAGGTACATCCACCTTCATAGAGTCCACTCATATTTGAATTTGCCAGAAAGTGATAGTCTTGTAAGCTAAGGGTGTTTGGTGGTGATGATTCGGATTCGATAGATAAGCCGAGTTCTACGGCAAGGCTTATTAATTTGGATAAAGACATCTTGTCAAAGATGGCTTTATCAACATTGGATGGATTTATAAGTTTTTTCTTATTGATTAATTCAAAGAGCTTATCATAGGCCATGGCATCTCAATTGCTAATTGTTTGGATAATATATTAACTATAATATACATCATTTGGGAGTGTTAATGCAACGAATGAATTAGTATTTTTGACTATTGATTTATGGGTGATTTAGCTTCAGATGGTGCTTTTTAGTACCATCTTGTTATTTACGGTGGTGAAAAGTCCGTTAGCAAAATGTTAGCAAACGATGGTGGGTTTGAATGTGAGCCGCCAGGGGATCGAACCCTGAACCTGCTGATTAAGAGTCAGCTGCTCTACCAATTGAGCTAGCGGCCCATGCTAGCCAGGTCAGAACTCCTTGCCACCATTCTCTCTTGTAACCCCGGCCAGATACGGCTATAGGTATTAAGGGTAATGCCAATATTGGCGTGTCCCAGCCTTTCACTTACTATTTTAGGATGTACGCCACCTTTTAGCAAGAGGGTAGCATGAGTGTGTCTAAGGTCGTGAAAACTGTCAAAATTCATTTCATTCTCTTGAGAGAGAACATAATTAAAGTTGTGATCGGTATACCGCTTATCCCGAATTTTTGCCCGGGAATAACTTGCCAGGTCTCTCTGCTTATGGTCAAGTCGAGAGGTCAGTTTTGCTACTTCTTGATTAGGGCGCTGACTGTATTCATCGGCTGCATGTGTAGCCTGCAGCTTTTATGCCTCTTCCTCCTTGCGCTCTTGAATCTTTTTTAGCCACCAGCTATAGTCAAAAGCCCTCGCCTCATCCAGGTATGCTCCGCCCCTTTCTAGGTATGCATCGATGGCTTTTCCGACAGCTAGTGTGAACTCGTCGTGTTCCTTATCGTTCAGATATTTCTTGGCGTCATCAACAGGCGGACTTATAGAAACGAATGCAGCACACCATCTATCCTCGTATTCCTTCTCCCGTCGTTCCGCGTCAGCCCTTTGATATGCCCTCACTATCAACAATTCAACTCGGAGCATCGGGTCAATAACCCATGTAGCATAGGCATGGAAGAAATATCTACTTACAGTATCCATACACCCAGACAGCCACCTTGTTATAGCGGCCAAGGATTTGTTGAATTCAACTCTCTCGTTGTCATGTAGATAGATATCGAGGTCTGCCATGATCTCCTGGATATCGCGCTGTGGCGTCTTCTTTAGAATGCGAACCTCCCAGGCATTCATGCGCTCTAATGCATGGGAATCAAGCCTCCGCTCATCTTCAGGTTTTAACTTGAATAGTCTCGCTAGCTCAATCATCGGCGATTCCTAACAGATATAGTTTACCACATGCAGGCTTTGGAAGGCATTCAGCCAGAATATGTCTTCGAATGTTAGCATTAAGGAATAGTGCCGAAAAGTAGAGCTATAACGAATGAACTAATTTTATGGTTTATGGTAGAATGAACCTTCGCTAATGAAAATTCTTCGCGAAGTCGTCATAACTATTCTTATCGCCGTAGTGGTTTTTGTTTGCCTTCAGCTCACTGTCCAGGCCTATACTGTGGAAGGTTCCAGTATGGAGCCCAATTTCTATGACGGTGAAGATATTATGGTTAACAAGGTGTGTTACCACTCCTCTGGCCCACAGCGGGGAGAGGTAATAATCTTTGACCCGCCGTTTGCTTCCCCACGCCCTTTCATCAAACGCGTTATCGGCTTGCCCGGCGAGACCGTGGAGATTAAAGACGGAAAGGTTTTTATCGACGGCATCCCCATCGAAGAGGAATATATCATGGCGCCGCCAAACTACACGATGCCAGCCATAGAAGTTCCCGAGAACGAATACTTTGTCCTCGGCGACAATCGCAATGTCAGTGCTGACTCACGTAATGGCTGGACGGTGCCCCGAGATAATATTATCGGCAAGGCCTGGTTCATCTACTGGCCACCAAGCAAATTGGGGGTAGTCAAGCATTACAGCTACCCGGATTTGTATGGAGTCGGTGAGCAAGAAATGGTGGTTAGTCATTCGTTTGGGGTGCAACTTGAGTGACGAGGTGCTGGAGATATTCAAGACGGCCAAGGCAATAAAAGAAGGCCATTTCCTGCTTGCCTCAGGATTACACTCACCTGTTTATTGGGAAAAGTTTCGCATCTTACAGCACCCGCATCTTACTGGGAAACTGTGTCGCCTTATCGCCCAACACTTTAAAGGGCAAAAAATAGATGTAGTTGCCGGGCCGACCACCGGCGGCATTATTTTGGCCTTTGAAACCGCCCGCCAATTAGGAGTGAGGAGCATCTTCGCCGAAAAAGAGGGGAAGGTAAGGGTCTTCCGGCGCGGTTTTGAAATTACGCCTGGCGAGCACATTCTTGTTGTTGATGACATCCTGACCACAGGAAGCTCGCTCAGAGAGACGATAACTGCTGTAGATAACCTGGGGGGAGTTGGCATTGGTATTGGGGTGCTTGTCGACCGCAGTGAGGGAAATTTGGACTTTAACCTGCCCTTCTTCAGTTGTCTTCGTGCTCCGACAATAGTTTATTCACCTCAAGAATGCCCCCTTTGTGCTGCTCACATCCCCCTGGTCAAGCCCGGTGCTCCAAGCTAGCAGCCCGAATTCACTTGCTTAAGCCTCGGTTAAACAATCACGAATGCACTTGCTTGACACTAGAGTGGGGAAAACCTACAATATCCCTGAAGCCGAGGTAGCTCAGGTGGTAGAGCAGCGGACTGAAAATCCGCGTGTCAGCGGTTCGACTCCGCTCCTCGGCATAAACTATGCAGTTGTAGAACGAAAACAGGTTAATAGTAGAACGCCTCCTGGCGAATAGAAGGTCACTGAGAATGTTTAGGGGGGGTAAGGCTTCTGGGTAAATGCGCCGAAGTGGCGGAATGGTAGACGCGGCAGTCTCAAAAACTGTTGGGGGGCAACCCCCGTGTCGGTTCGAGTCCGACCTTCGGCACTATAGATATCAAACTTAAATTGGTATCAATGATGGTTTATGTAGCGGTAGCACAGAGGACTTTGGATATGCCAAGAGGCATGGATTGTTGGACTAGCCTGTCTGATATATCGCAACCAGAGGAAGAATAGGGGGGTCATCAAGAAAACTTCTGTAGTCTTGAACCTGGACTAGATAAGAAAAAGAAGGCCAAAGAAGAAAACAAACTTATCCTAATACTACAAGGAGAATTGCATGGAAGTGAGTAACCTTGATCCAAAAGAACTAAGCGAAAGTGAAAAGCATCTAATAGCTCCATGCGGAATATATTGTGGAGCGTGTGACCTCTTTTTGGGAAACAGTAGGAATCTGGCAAAGGAGATGTACCGAATTCTGAATGGTTTCAACATGGCAGACGTTGGGCCTTGGGCTATGGGAATCCAGCGCGAGAGGGTTATAGACTTCTTGAACATACTGCAGAACTGGAGCCAAGGCAACAAATGTCCAGGGTGTTGGTTGGGGGGTGGGAGCCGTTCTTGTGCAGTCCGAGCCTGCTCACAACAACAAGCGTTTTTGACATGTGCTGAATGTGAAAGGATGCCATGCAACCGTTTGGAAGAAGGGCCATCACCAGAAGCAGCGGCTGTCCTTGGACGGGTCACGAGGAGGTACTCAAACTGGAATATAGTGAATCTTGAGCGAATCAGGGAAGTCGGATATCGTCGTTTTGTTGACGAAATGCAGGAAAAGGTACGAAATGGCTTCTTGACAAGTGACGTGATATCACGTGAAATGGTTATAAGCGAAGCCAGGGAGAAGAGGAAAAGAGTGGTAGGAGAGACATAAGACGAAACAGAAATCTTTGATCCAACTAGCTAGGAAACTGGCACTAAGTCACTCTTACCTTTGCCGGGTCAAGCATGTTGAGGGCCCAGTTAGGCCCGAAGTGGTAAGCAGCACGAGGTTACATAGCAGTGCTTTGTGCTACAATTCATAAGGTAATGCCGGGTTGTGTAGCGGTAGCACAGAGGACTTTGGATCCTTTAGCCCAGGTTCGAATCCTGGCCCGGCAGCCAGTTAAAATCAGAAAAGAAGTGAAATACTTAACGTCTTGATGTCAAAATAAAAACCACGATGGAAAAAGTCAAGAACGTGACTATATATACTGATGGTGCATGCCTTGGAAATCCTGGACCTGGTGGGTATGCAGCAATACTCCTCTACCAGGGTCACAGAAAAGAGCTCTCAGGGGGCTATCGCAAAACTACCAATAACCGAATGGAAATAATGGCTGCGATTGTTGGATTAGAGGCTCTGAAGGGGAAATGCAAGGTGATGTTGTACAGTGATTCCGAGTACTTAGTCAAGGCGATGTCGAGAGGATGGGCTGAGAGATGGCGAGCAAAGGGGTGGAAGCGCAATAAACGGGAAAAAGCGTTGAATCCCGACCTCTGGGAGAGACTCTTGCAACTATGCGAGTATCATGAGGTACAGTTTAGCTGGGTCAAGGGGCATGCCGGAACCCCTGAAAATATACGCTGTGACGAGTTAGCCATACAAGCTGCCCAGCAACCGAATTTGCCTGGTGATGAGGGTTACATTAAAGAGACTTAGGGAAAGGCATCTTGAGGAAAATCCTAAAAAATGCCAAAATTAGCGCCAGCGAATTTGAGCATTTGTCCTCAGGTATTCGTTCCCCGGTAGCTCAATGGTAGAGTGGGCGGCTGTTAACCGCTTGGTTGCAGGTTCGAGTCCTGCCCGGGGAGCTTGGAATTCGTCTTGACAATCGGGGGTGATATAATAAAAGTTAAGAGCTGAAAAAACTAAATTATTCGCCTGCGCAGCGGTAATATTGGGCAATGAGAACTTCATCATAAATGATAAAATAAATGATAAATGGTAAATCAACCAGGACTACCTCAGGCAATATAATTTAAGTAAGGCTTAAGTAATTAGCGCCAGAAAGGGAGCGACAAAATGAGTGACAACGAAACCTTTGAACAGTTAAAAAAGTTAATCGTGGAGCTGTTGGAGGTTGATGAATCAGAAGTAGTCCCGGAGGCGTCATTTGCTGATGACTTTAACGCTGATAGCCTGGACTTCATTGAATTGATTACTGCGGTGGAAGATAACTTCAAAATTGAAATCCCCGATGAGGATGCGGAAAATTTACAAACTGTTCAAGACGCAATTGACTTCATCGAAGCAAAAATCTAGAAGGTAGCCATTGCTGGAATAAGCACTGATATATCCCTTTACACCGTGATGTGGCTGATAGGGCTAGAAAATTAGCTTAAAAAGCTTTTTAAGCTGGATAACAAGTGTTGAACAAGAGTGAACAAGGCACTTAAAAAAAGAGTAGTAATCACTGGACTGGGTGCTGTTACTCCCTTAGTCACTGGTGTTGAAGAATCCTGGCGAAGGCTATGCCAGGGCAAATCAGGAATAGCCAAAATCACCAAATTTGATCCTTCCGGTTTTAACGTGCAAATCGCTGCCGAACTCAAGGATTTTCATCCTGAAGATTTCCTGGATAAGAAAAAAATTAGAAGGACAGACCCCTTTATCCAGTATGCACTAGTGGCTGCTCGTATGGCAATAGACGATGCTGGGCTAGTTATAAGCGATAACAACGCCAGTAGAGTAGGGGTAGTGCTGGGCTCATGCGCTGGCGGCATGACTATGTATGGAAAGAACCTTTTCGCCCTTCGTGATGAAGGGGCAGAGAAGGTTTCCCCTTTCTTCATTCCTGGATTTATAGCCAACATGGCGGCAGGGGAGGTCTCCATGGCTTTTGGCGCCCGGGGACCGAGCAAATGTGTCGTTACTGCCTGTGCTACCGGAAACAATTGTATTGGTG
>Ga0315543_1004421_pt1 | contig 11768 bp, 7 predicted proteins | sample SalMarSW160210MG_2_FD_203098 | JGI IMG/M metagenome (GOLD analysis project Ga0315543, IMG submission 203098) | Salt marsh sediment microbial communities from the Plum Island Ecosystem LTER, Massachusetts, United States - Salt Marsh Sediment SW1601-210 ...
GACAAGGTCGCAAATTATATGGTATGCAAGCTGATGAATTTCCTGGCTGCGAGCTGTTGATTCGTCGTTGGCGCAAAAACAGATATCAGCAATTTGCTCAAGCTTGCTATTAGCTCGGCCGGTAAAAGCCAGCACAAAAGCCCCTTTGCTCCTGGCCGATTCAGCCGCTGCGATTACATTTGCCGAAGAGCCGCTGGTGGAAAACGCCCACAAAATGTCACCTTTTTTGACCAAAGCTTCTACCTGCCGGGCAAAGACATTTTCATAAGCGTAATCGTTTGCGATAGAGGTAATTATGGAGGTGTCGGTCGAAAGTGCCACAGCGGGCAAAGCCTTTCGTTCTCTTCTGAATCTACCCACCAGCTCGCTGGCTATATGCTGGGCATCGGCAGCCGAGCCGCCATTGCCGCAAAGATAAACTGTGCCGTTTTTTTTCAAGGCTTTTACAATCGCTTCAGCCGCGACAGCTATTGTTTCAATACAATTTTGCTGAAGCTCGTCAATTATCTTCTTATGAGTTTCTATCGTTTCTACGATTTGCTTTCTGGCATCCTCGTCCATGGATATTCTCTTTTCTTTGACTTCATTACGTCGATTATTGCCGTTGAGCTTTTACCTTCAACCAGTGGAGCAAGAACAACTTTACCGCCGTAAGATTCGACAAACTCACGGCCGACAACGCCCTTTTCCGCCCAATCCTGTCCTTTAACCAATACGTCCGGCTTTACTTTTTTGATTAAGTCAAGCGGGTCCGGCTCATCGAAAAATGTAATGTAATCCACCGTTTCCAGTGCGGCCAGGACGGCGGCTCGGTCATCCTGACTATTTATAGGTCGCTGGGGACCTTTAACAGCCTTCACTGAACGGTCACTGTTTAAGCCGAGGACAACTTTGTCACCCTGAGACTTACAGAATTTCAGAAATTCGATATGTCCTCTATGTATCACATCAAAACATCCGTTTGTGAAAACGATAGTCTGTTTTTGCTTGCGGTGCCAATCAAGCTCTTCCAGCATAGACTCAACAGAGCGAACCTTGCCGATTTGGTCACGATTTTGAGAGACGAGCTCGTTGATGATTTCATCGATGGTTACCGTTGCGGTGCCAAATTTTTCCACTTCGATTCCGCCGGTGATATTGGACAGTTGGACTGCTGTTTCATAATCGCAGTCGGCGGCCAGAGCTGTTGCCAGCGTTGCCAGGACCATGTCACCTGCTCCGCTGACGTCATAAACGCTGCGTGGCCTGGTTGGTACGATTTGACCTTGATTTTCTGCTTCAAGATACGCACCTTCCTTATCTAATGTGATTACTACGGCCTCAAGCTTTAAATTCCGGCGGAGATACTTAGCTGCCCTGGCTGCCGTTTCGGAAGTTCCGATCTCAAAACCAACTGCTGTGGAAGCCTCTTTACGGTTAGGTGTAATGAGGGTGGCACCGGTGTATTTCGAATAGTCGCTCGTAAGGGACGGATCAACAATTATCCTTTTATCGGCTTGCGTTGCTAACTGTATCATTTGCCGGCAAAGCGAAGGATTAAGCAAACCTTTATTGTAATCCTGCAGGCAAACAATGTCAGCTTGTTTCAATATGTTTTTGTAGGCCTGTAGAACTGCATCACTTAATTCGTTGGGTAGTATTTCTGTGCTTTCTTCATCTACTCTTATCAATTGCTGTGGATGACGATGCTGCGCCAGACCTATGAGTCTTTGCTTGCTGATAGTGGGACGGCCCGTTGCCGTAAGCAGTCCGGAGATGTCAGCTTTGCTTTCTATTAGTTTATCTTTAAGGATTTTTCCATTCAGGTCATCTCCAATAATCCCCACGCAGAAGACAGAAGCTCCGAGAGCGGCCAGATCGGCAGCCACGGAGCCTGCTCCGCCGCTGCGGTATTCGGTTCGACAAACCTTCAATACCGGTACCGGTGCCTCCGGACTTATCCTCAAGGCATCGCCGTAAACATAAGCATCGAGCATAAAGTCGCCTACGACCAGAATTTTCGGCGAGCCGAGGTTCGTTACCACCTTTAGCAATTTTTTGTACATGAAAGCCCTTTGCAATGGTCAACCCCCAGTAAAACTGGGGACTAAATATGCTTGTATTTAGCCCCACGTTTCACGTGGGGTTTTTCATCTTGCAGGAATTTTACCCGCCAATGTCGTTTTTATCAAGGCCCTTAATTTATCCTCTCCGGAAAGGAATTTTATCTCAATTGCCAGATAGGCAAAATGTATCTCGTATTGCGTATCACGTATCGCGTATTGTGTTGAGGACCGGTCTTTCTGCGTTGTAAGTATTAAATCTGCCCCCAAATTTCCAGCCTGTTTATGAATGTCAGCAATATCATTTTCCGTATAGTGATGATGGTCGTTATAAACTTTCGAGCCGACCATCTCACAGCCCAACCGCTTGATTGTTGTTAAAAAGGCGTCCGGATTGCCTATGCCACAAAAGGCGAATATCTTTTTGCCCTTTAGTTTCTCAAGACTGATTTCCTGGTCCTCTGCGGATTTTGCGCAGATGGGTGCATGAATCGAGCGTGCAATTATCATAGTGGGATTTATCTGCTGTAGTTTATTTTCTATCTTAGCTAATTTAGCTTCCGTAACCTGATCGCACCTGGTGATAACAACGGCATTTGCTCGTTTAAGTTCGGTAACGGATTCTCTGAGCAGCCCTGCCGGCAGGAGCTTATCGTAGCCGAAAGCCAGTGTCGCATCGATTGTTACGATGTCGAGGTCTCTGGCCAGTCGGCGGTGTTGAAATCCGTCGTCCATAACCAGGACCTTTGCACCGAATTTATTCACTGCTTCGTCTGCACTTGCCAAGCGATCCGGATTTACCATCACTCTGGCTTGTGGACAATTCTCAACAATAGTTGCCGGCTCATCTATGTCGTAGTGCGATGCTTTGTAGCCTCGCGTGAGCACAGCGCAAGATAGCTGTTTTTGCTGTAATAGATTGCACAGCCAGATCACAAGTGGAGTCTTACCTGTCCCGCCGGTCGTTATATTGCCGATGCTAAAGACCACAGCATTTACACGATGTGTTTTCAGCCAACCTTTGGAATATAGAAAATTGCGCAGCCCAATAACTCTTGAATAACCTATTGCAGCGACAGCCAGGAAGAAACGCAACAGTGCCGCACTCAAGCCGCCGGCCTGCCCTGAAATCAATGTGCGATAAACTTCTTGGTTCAATTACTGATCCTCTTTGCGAATGTCATTTCTCAAGCACATAGAATACATTGAATTACATCTATTTGCCATAAAAAAGGGATTATGTTAAGGCTAAGAGATTGACGATTGTAGGCAGAATTTGCAACACCCTATTGTCATTGCGAGGAGGCCGAAGGCCGACGAAGTAATCTAATCCGATATAGAGAGATTGCCACGCCCACCCCGCCAGAGAAGGCAGAGTGGGCTCGCAATGACAACAATCATCTTCACCTATATATGAAGTACACTCAAAAACTGACAGCTTGGCTAAAATAAAGAAGACAAGCAGTATAAATTCTGAACCACTTAGTTCACAGAAGCAAAGAATCTTCCGAATCGCGGCTGGAATTTATCTGTAATGTCAAACGATATGATAATTCCTTTTGCTTTTCCGATTATTGCTTTTCTGTCCACAAATCCGAAATATCTTGAATCTCTGCTGTTGTCCCTATTGTCACCCATAACAAAGTATTTTCCTATAGGTACTGTAAAAGGTCCAAAATCTCGTATTGCCGAGATTGAAGGAATACTCATTACCGCATGGTTGGTTCCATCGAGTTCTTCTATTGCTAATATGGAACGGTCCTTCAATTGGCAAGCCAGTTGTTCTGTATATCTCGAATCAACTTCGCTATAGGTGAACGGCTGGCCATTTAGAAAAATCACATTGTTCCTCATTTCAATTCTATCGCCTGGTACCGCAACTATTCTCTTGACTAATCGGCTTTCATCCTCAGGAGAAAAACAGATAACAATATCGCCTCGCTCGGGGTCAGACCATTCTGCAAGCCGATAGGAAGTAAGAGGTACTCTCAAGCCGTATGCCAATTTGTTTACATAGATCAGATCACCTTCCAATATAGTGGGATTCATAGAGCCGGTAGGGACCCAATTCCAATCCGCCAGACTTGATTTTACAGGTATTACCACAAAGACTATGAAAAAGATGGTCATTCGCCATTCTTTCCACAGCCTTGAAATGAACTTTGCTGCTTTTTGCTTCTTCATGTTTTCCTCCACAGACTAATATCGGCCACAAAGTCGCATTTCTATACGTGAAGTGATGCGCTAATGTTCATTTATTTGCCTTTTTCACTCTTCTGTTCTCTGTTTTCAGTAGTTTATTTTTTGATTTTTTTGATGATGGCGTCGGCCATCTGGCTTGTGCCGACAGCGGTGGAATCGTCACGGTCCGGCTTCATATCGTATGTCACGCTCTTTCCCTCAGCGATTACCGCAGCCACCGCTGCTTCGAGTTTGTCGGCCTTGGCTTTCTTGTCTATATGCCTTAGCATCAGCACGCCACTTAGTATCAAGGCTGTCGGATTGACCTTATTTTGGCCTTTATACTTCGGAGCGCTGCCGTGGGTTGCCTCGAAGATGGCTACATTGTCACCTATGTTTGCACCGGGCGCTACGCCTAATCCACCAACAAGACCTGCGCAAAGGTCACTTATAATGTCACCATACAGATTCGGCAGAACCAAACAATCATAAAGCTCCGGCTTTTGTATCAACTGCATACACATATTGTCAACAATGCGGTCTTCAAACTCAATGTCCGGATATTGCCTGGCGACCTCTCTACTTACCTCAAGCCATAATCCGTCTGAGAACTTCATAATATTGGCTTTATGAACGGATGTGACCTTTTTGCGTCCCATTTTGCGGGCGTAATCGAACGCAAATCTGACTATGCGTTCAGTAGCCTTAACTGAAATCGGCTTTATGCTTATGCCGGTATCCCCAGTTATTTTTCGGCTGGAATGCTTATTTATCCAGTTGATGATTTCAATAGTGTCGTCGCCGCCTTCTTGAAATTCGATACCTGCATATAGGTCTTCGGTGTTTTCACGCACGATGACAAGGTCGATGTCGGTGTATCTGCTGCGCACACCCTTATAGCTTTTGCAGGGCCGAAGACAGGCATATAGGTCCAGCGTTTGGCGAAGATGTACGTTTATGCTTCGATAGCCTTTTCCAACCGGCGTCGTGATTGGAGCTTTCAGCGCAACGCCCGTTTTTTTGATAGATTCGACAGTCACATCCGGCAGGGGCGTTCCCAGCCGATTCATTACTTCCACGCCGGCCTCTGCCAGCTCCCAGTTGATTTGTGCACCTGTAGCATCGACGCATCTGCGGGCAGCTTCTGCAATCTCCGGCCCAATCCCATCGCCGGTAATCAAAGTCACATTAGTCATTTTTTAATACTCCAATTTTAAAGAGGCATTATGCTAACTTTTAACGGTGAAGGTGTCAAGGGAGAAGACCCCACCACAAAAGTGGAAGATTAGCCCCGACCCCTGTGGTCGGGTTTTTTACCTTATTCCAGCCCAAAATTCTGCCGATAAAATCCAAAGAGCGTAGGGAAACTTCTCCTTGATAATGTTGTATACAAAGACATGGGGGTAAAAATTTATGCGATTATGGACATGGCAAAGTAAAGATTTCTCACTTTTTGAGAAAAGTCAGAAGGTCGAAAGCATTAAACACTCTTTCTATGTCAATAAGTATCCAAACCTTAACATCAGAGAAAAACATCGGGAGGCTTATGAAAAGATGTTCCAAAAGTTAGACACAAACCAGTTGATATGGTGTTTCACAAATTACATTGAATCTATTGAAAAAGCTTCAATAGAGGAATTTGAGAAGATCCGGCATTGCCTTCTGTGGGAGATTGACATTCCTGATAATGAAATAATTTGGTATTGCAATGCTGCTTGGAATACCTTAAGGACTGGTAAACCAGCTATGCCGGAAGGAATATGGGAAATATTTCATTCATCTGAATATCTTTTTCCGGAAGAAGCCAAGAGGTACGAAAATGAATTCAATATATTTTGGTCAGGCAATGCTATAGAAGATCTCTTGAATTTAGTATTCCTTAAAAAACCTGTTTTTGACTTGGGTTTGCCGAACGCGCGTTCAACCGGATGCTCCGGTGCACTCGTAATTCATCCGGTTGATATACAGAAGATAATAAAGAACCCATTTGAAATCGGAAGATGGTGGAACGGTCCAACACAAAAAAATTGGCCAATAAATAACGATGCGAATATTCTAAAAATTATTCCGTGCCTCAATTGCCCTGGACGTTAATTATAAAGAGACAAATTTTTTACTTTGAAATAATGTGAAAAATCCTTCGTGAACGTGTTAATACTGGCAGTTCAGTTTTTTGTGTACCAGTACTTTTTGCTTTTAATAAAGGCAGCAGGGCCATATCTATTGAGCTTTCGCAGGTTCTTTAGATGAGCTTTGCCGTGGTGTGGTTCGAGCATTTCGAGTTTTTCGCAGGTTGAGAAATCATCACACTGCCAGCAGCCGTCCAGCGACTTTTTTCTGGCACAGTTTCTTATCTTACACTTCGGCGGGCCGCCGTTGCCTTTACAGAGCTTTTTGCAGCGCATCTTCATCATTGTGCCAAGCAGATTATAGCACTTCTCGTAATCTTTGAACTCCTTGAAGAATGGGATAGTAGCCAGCATATCCGCCATCAGATCGAACCGATGATGCCTAAGTTCTTTTCTCATATCTTTGGCCAGATTTGCAACTGTTTGCGTATAACCCGCACAATCGCCACAATAAAGGCCGCAATAGCCGATTAAATCATCTTTTTTCGCCATTTGGATATCCTTTCAGAATGCAATCTTTGTGCATTTGGATAGATAGTCTATTGGAATTTGCGGATGAATCAAGGAACGTGAAAGAATTATGACCCCTATCGCAGGGGTGGATAATATGGCCCCCCCACCACAGGAGTGGATTATATCAACCCCCACCACAGGGGTGGGGGCTAAATAAAAAACATTTGCGGAGAGGCCTTTTTCTTGGTAATTTTGCAGCATAAAACCGACAATAAATGCGGAGAGATGAGATTGGATTAAGGAGATTACGGCTCTATGCGTTACGGACATTTTGACGACTTTAAAAAGGAATATGTTATAACCGAACCTAAAACGCCATATCCCTGGATAAATTATTTAGGCACGGAGGAGTTCTTTTCGCTTATCTCAAATACAGCCGGCGGATACAGCTTTTACAAAGACGCAAGGCTTCGAAGGATCACAAGATACAGATACAATAATGTCCCTGTCGATGATGGCGGAAAATATTTTTATATCAACGAAGGCGGGATTGTTTGGTCGCCAGGCTGGAAACCTGTAAAGACCGACATGGATCATTATGAGTGCAGACACGGGCTGGGTTATACAATCATAACAGGTGAGAAAAACAAACTGGAGGCACAGGTTACATATTTTGTGCCGCTGGCCGACCACTGCGAAATTCAGAAGGTCAAGCTCACTAATAAAAGCGACACCAAAAAGAAGCTCAAGCTGTTTTCCTTTGTTGAATTCTGTCTCTGGAACGCTCTGGACGATATGACGAATTTTCAGCGGAACTTTTCAACCGGCGAAGTGGAAGTCAAAAGCTCGGTCATCTACCACAAAACGGAATACAAAGAGAGGCGAAACCACTATGCTTTTTACTCCGTCAATCAAACCATACAGGACTTCGATACGGACAGGGAGTCATTCATTGGGTTGTATAATGGATTTGCAAACCCTGATGCTGTGATGGAAGGAGTAAGCCGCAATTCTATTGCTCACGGCTGGTCGCCGGTCGGCTCACATACGCTGGAAATAAATCTGGCTGCCGGACAAGAAAAGGAGCTGATTTTCATTCTCGGATATATTGAAAATGACGAGGACAATAAATGGGAAAGTCCGGGAGTCATTAACAAACAAAAAGCGGAAAATCTAATTGCACGGTATAAGGATACCAATTCCGTAAATGAAGCGTTTGAAAAATTAGAAAATTACTGGTCGCAGCTTTTTTCAGTCTATCAGCTGAAGAACCATGATGAAAAGCTTAGCCGAATGGTGAATATCTGGAACCAGTATCAATGTATGGTCACCTTCAATATGTCACGCAGTGCCTCATACTTTGAGTCCGGCATCGGCCGGGGGCTTGGTTTCAGGGATTCCAATCAGGACCTCATCGGATTTGTTCATCAAATTCCGCAAAAAGCAAAGCAAAGGATTCTGGATATTGCCGCGACGCAGTTTGAAGACGGCGGCGCCTATCATCAATATCAGCCGCTGACTAAAAAAGGCAATAACGAGATAGGCGGCAACTTTAATGACGACCCCCTCTGGCTGATTCTATCGACGTCCAGCTATATTAAAGAAACCGGCGATTGGTCGATACTTGACGAGCAGGTCCCGTTCGATAACGACCAGACAAAAGCTAAATCTCTGCTTGAGCATTTGAAAAGGTCTTTCTACCACGTGGTTAATAATCTTGGGCCTCATAATCTTCCGCTAATCGGCAGAGCAGACTGGAATGATTGTTTAAATCTCAACTGCTTTTCAAAAAATCCGGATGAATCGTTCCAGACCACTGAAAATAAACAAGGCGGTGTCGCTGAATCTATGGTGATTGCAGGAATGTTTGTTCTTTACGGCAGCGAGTTTGCGGAATTGTGCGGAAGACACGGCGAAAAAAAGGAAGCAAAAGCAGCGGATGCCAACGTCAAGAAAATGGTAGAGAGCATCAACCAACACGGCTGGGACGGTCAGTGGTTCCTTCGGGCATACGATTATTTCGGTAAAAAAGTTGGAAGTCAAGAGAACGAAGAAGGCAAGGTCTTTATTGAATCCCAGGGTTTTTGTGTCATGGCAGGAATCGGACTGGAAGACGGCAAAGCTCGCTTAGCGTTAGAATCTGTTAAGAAATATCTTGATTGTGAATATGGAATTGTATTGAACAACCCTGCTTTTACAAAATATCACATCAATTTAGGCGAGATATCCACTTATCCGGCAGGGTATAAAGAAAACGCAGGTGTTTTCTGTCACAATAATCCCTGGATTATGATTGCCGAGACGATGCTCGAAAACGGCGACAGGGCATTTGAGTATTATAAAAAAATCGCACCGTCTTACCTTGAAAATATCAGCGAGCTGCACAAAATGGAGCCGTATGTCTATTCACAAATGATCGCCGGCAAAGATGCATTTAAACCGGGCGAGGCCAAAAACTCCTGGCTTACCGGAACCGCCGCCTGGAATTTCTACGCCATAACGCAATATATATTGGGCATCAGGCCTGAATACGATGGGCTTCTAATAGACCCTTGTATCCCGAGGGATTGGGATGGTTTTGTCGTAGAAAGAAAATTCAGAAATGCAATTTACCAAATCACCGTGCAAAACCCCGACCACGTGTCAAAAGGCGTCAGGGAAATCCTTGTGGACGGCAAAAAGCTAAAGGCCAACATCCTGCCGGCTTTTAGTGACGGAAAAACCCATAGTGTTACAGTTATGATGGGTTAGCGATTATAAAGCCGTGGTAAAACCACGGGTTAAATATTTTCTATGATTTCAATGCCGTAAGACTTCAGGCTAACGTCTATAGATTTTTCCTTTGAATCGAAAACTTTGGTTTTTTGCTGTTTGTCACTATTATTTATAACAACAAGTTTTTTACCCTTCGGGTAGTATGCACATTCCGCATGAATGTTACTGCAGGTCCATGGGCCGAAGTCATCTTGACGGCCAGCCGCCCAGTGGAGCGCTCTGTGTAATAATCGCGTATTCTGAGGCGTGAATTTGTAGCCGGATAAATAAATTGACCTACCCTTCTTAAAATGATGTACTGCGACCATCGGTGATCCCTCTTTCTCAGCGAGCACTTTCGTATCTTTATCCACCACAAAAACTTTATCGATGTCTTTTCCGAAATCGATGTCGCCTTTTACATCTTCCATTATGAAATGTTTTTCATCAGGCACAGAGAATTTAATTTTGTCTTTATTGAGCGTTAGGCCTATTTCTCTATTGACTCCTAATAAATGCGATAGTTGGAAGTATTGAGTATTGTATTTGCAGGCTGAAGGCTCGGCTACGCCGATAAATCCTCCGCCATTGGCAATCCAATCGGTAATCGCTTCGATGATCTTCTCGTTCTTCCAGTGCTCTGAGCCGGTCCAGGCGCTGTTAACCCGGCCTGCGTTGATAATGACCTGGCAGTCTTTTGGTACGCCACTGTGGAGAATATCGTCAAAACTGAGGAACGTGACGTTCACCGGCAGGCCCGCCAGGGACTCGGTCAGCTCGTACAACTCCATCCCGGCAATGAAGTGGCCGACATACACCCAGGAACGCAGCTTGCCCCAGGCCGTCAACACAGCAACATTGATGGGAGCGGTGTAAGGTTTACCGTTCCGGTGGAATCCTCGCAGGATTCTGAACTCTTCGGCGATTTGCGTCACCGTCTCGACAAAGTCGCCAAAGCCCTCAACTAAGTGCAGATAGCCGCCCAAGCCGATTCGGTCCACCGGCGCGCGAAGCAGTCCCCGGCGAACGTTGGCCCAGAAACGCCTTGCGTCCCGGGCCGGGTCGCCGCCTTCCATGAAGGTGGGTTCACCTTTCAGTCCGGTCGGGAAAAGATAGGGATGCAGACGCAGCTCCTTGGTTTTGACGCCTTTGACTCCTGCGCACAGCCGAGCTTCAAAGGCATTGAACACGCATTTGATTAGGCCATCAAATTTGAAATCTTTGAATCTTTTGCCGTATGGTTCCGTGCCGACCCAGTGATCGTCGTAGAACATGTAGGCCTGCTTGCCGGCCGCATGAACCAGGTCAATGCACTTTCTTCCGAAGCCCACGACGAATTCATTCATGAAATCCATCCAGTCCAGCAGGCGCCGGGACGGCACATTGTGACTGGAGCAGTAAGAGCCGTTGTTGACGAAGTCTTCACTGGTCAACTCGTAGCCCTTGGCCTCGGCGAACAGACGCAGTGCGTATGGGCTGACGGTCATCTCATAAGAGCCCCAGTCCGCATATATGAAACGCAGGTTGGCGGAATCACCCCAAAACCAGGCGAAGTTGTAGAACATCGATGTGAAGCGAACGATTTTCGTCCTCGGATGCTCTTTCAGCCAATTTTCCAGATAGCTTAAAATGAACTTCTGCGTTTCCGGATATATTGGATCAATCGGCATCAGATGCTCTCTATCACCCCAGTTGTTGGTGACGTGGTTGTACATCGAAATGGCTTCCCAAATTCTATAGGCCAAGAAATTTACTCTATATTTATGCCATTTCTTCGTGTCTTGTACGGTTACAATTCCCTTTCCGGGATCAAAGCTCCACTGCTTGGCAGGGATTTCTTCTCCGGTAGTTCTGTCAAACACCTGCCACCACTTTTTAGGGTCATCATTTGTATTAATTTTGAATTGCTCTCTGAAATAACCACTTAATAAATTTATCTCAACGCTGTCACTTTCTGCGATAACAGGATAGCTCATCAAGTAGTTTTGTTGAAGTTTATCCGGATGCGCCTTTGCCCATTGATTATCAATGCGAATAAGACAAAGAGTGGAGTAGATATTGTACGCAGAAGAGATTATTTTATCTGACAATACGGTTCCATCGCTGTCTCTTATGGCGTCGGCTCCCCATTTATCCGCAAGCTCTAACGTTAAATCCTCGAAACCAGCTTCACCGGGCAAAGTGAAATTTCCCTTCTTATGTAAATCAT
>Ga0315543_1004422_pt1 | contig 11768 bp, 15 predicted proteins | sample SalMarSW160210MG_2_FD_203098 | JGI IMG/M metagenome (GOLD analysis project Ga0315543, IMG submission 203098) | Salt marsh sediment microbial communities from the Plum Island Ecosystem LTER, Massachusetts, United States - Salt Marsh Sediment SW1601-210 ...
AGGCAGCAACTCGGCCTCAGGCAGCCCTTGAAGGGGCCTCCTGAACGTCAGCACTAGTCCATAAGCTGTCAATTAACCGCTGAAAACAGGGGCACTATCCTCGTAGACCTCGTTTTTCAACACCCTCAGTCACCATTATGAGACCAAATCAACATATATAAGAAACTTCTCAACGTAGATGTTGATGGCATGCCTCAGGTGTGAGTTATTGCCAATCATGCTTAATAATATTTCGTCTTTTGACAAAAAATCAAATTCATGCTAAAATATGTTTAGTACGAGGTTATCCTTTCGGCGAATCTTTACGCAACATTTACGCTAGCCTGAAGAGTGCGGGAGGTAACTATGTATACTATCCTTGGTAAATGTCCGGTCTGTGGCCAAGACTTGACGGTTACGCGTCTTCACTGCCGAAGCTGCGATTTGGTGCTCGAAGGCCACTTCAGTTTGGGCCGCTTCTACCAATTGAATCCTGAACAACTGCACTTCGTAGAAACATTCATGCGCTGCGAGGGCAAGCTCAACAAGGTACAGAACGAACTAGGTTTGTCTTATCCCACCGTGCGCAGCAGATTGCACGATGCGATCCGTGCCCTTGGATACGAGATTAGGGAAGAACTTACAGTCTCTCCTGAACAGCGTAAGAACACACTGGACGACCTCGCACAAGGTAAGATCACTTCCGATGAAGCGATCAGATTGCTTCAGGGCGACTAAGCCGGGAGGAATACCGTAACATGAAAAGCAAGAGCTTTCAGCTAGGTAAGAGCCCTCGCCTGCTCTTCCGTTCTTGTTCGAGCGACGTGCGCATTCACGGATGGGAACAGGAGCTGGTGGAACTGTCGTTCCGGAACAAAGCCAAAGCGTTGAATGTGCAAGAACTTGAGGGGGCTCTGGAGATCTCGACCACGGTGCCGTTGACTGCCCGCGTGCCACCTGGAACCACCGTGGTGCTGGAGAGTTGTGCCGGGGATCTGCATGCTACGTCCTTTGACGCCTTGCACGTGAGTAAACATCGAGGCGATTTGTCCGTCGATAATGTGAACAGGATCGAGGTGACGACAGGACACGGCGATGTCCAAGTCCAGGAAGCCCAATCACTGCACGTGACGACGCTTTGTGGCGATCTGCGACTCCGGGCCGTCACAGACAAAGTCTCAGTTGCTGGTGTGCACGGCGACATCTCCCTGAAGCAAGCAACCGGGCAACTCGATCTGCACAACATCACCGGTGATCTCTCAATCCGTGACCCAGAGGGCCACGTTGACGTGCACGATATAGATGGTGATCTCAAACTTGGTGGGAATCTGCAGGGTGGTCAATACGATCTGGAGACAACGGGCAATGTGACAGTCTACCTGGAGCCCACGTCGAACGCGAGTTTGGATCTGGAAGCGCCTCTGGGACGCATCGTCTGCGACCTGGAACTCGGCGGGGTGCAAGAGTCTGCACACAGGCTCCAAGGCGACCTGGGTAAGGGCACGGCACAGGTCAAGGTCGTGGCGCATAACGGCGACATCAAGGTTCGCCAGACGCGGGGCAATGACCTGCGGCACGCGATTGAGAAGGAGCGAACACGTGCGGAAGCCCGTGCCCGCCGAGAGGCTAAGCGCGCGCAACGTATGGCAGAGAAGGCACGCCGGAGAAGCGAGCGTCTGGCGCAGAAAGCTCAAGAACGTGCCACCCGACTTGATCGCTGGCACATCGAGTGGAGCGCCTCACGAGCAGGGGTGACGCCGAAGAAGCTGGCGAGCGAGCGTCTGGCCGTGTTGAAGATGCTGTCCGAAGGCAAGATCGGCGCTGAGCAGGCAGAAGCTTTGCTCAGAGCATTGGAAGGCTAATGCTTCGCCACAGCGAACACGGTGTGTTCGCAGTGGCGGCTTCAGTCGTCCCCTCTGTGTCAACAACCAATGAAGTCGTCACTACACGCCTTCAGAATCAGTGTGATGGACCATGAATTCCGCTGACATCAGAATTCAAGTCAGGGGCGAGATGCTGTGGTAGCCCAGGCGATTGCAGGAAGAAACTCGGATGAGGGCATACGCCCCTTCAATATGCAGCGTGACCTGCTGCAACTGGCCGACCTGATCGAACTGACCTTCCGGACAGAACTCGATCAACCTGGCAATCAGATTGCGGCAGAGTTGAGACGGCTGGCCCGTGCCGGACCACTGCTGTGGCTTCTTGGCGCTTTCAGCGCGGCGATCTCGCCCCTCATGTGCGGCTATGTGTGGATCGCAAACGGCCAACTCGTGGGCAATGTCACTCTTAACCTCGAAAGCGGGCTGCAGAGCATCACTAATGTGGCCGTGCATCCCGACTTTCGTGAACGTGGCATAGCACGACAACTCATGGAAGTTGCGCTACGGGAAGCGCGCAACAAAGGCGCACACTTGGTCATGCTCCAAGTGCGAACAGACAACGTTGCAGCCCAACAGTTGTACCACAGCCTGGGCTTCCAGGTCTATGACACTATAGCTAAGCTCATTTTGCCCGCACACAAACGGACAAAATGGACGATGCTGCCATCCCTGGCCCTACGAAAACGCCGCCCTGACGACTGGCAAGGTCTGTACAAGCTATTTACAGCCGCAACCCCAGCGAAAGCGCAAGAGGTAAAGCCCATTCCCTCGTACCACTACCGCCTGGGGATAGAGCGCAGACTGGAGCGCTGGATTAGCGACTTCCTATTCCGTCGTCGGAACAGCGATTGGGTACTCGAAGAGAACGGCAAGATCGTTGCATTGCTGCAGACAACTGGCCAGTACACACGGGCAGCGCATTGCTTGCAGATCACTGTGCACCCTCACAGTCGAGGAACAATCGAGAAAGAACTGCTCGCCGTGGGGCTGTACAGGCTGAATCGCTTTCCAACCCGTGAGGTTGTGTCCACTGTCTCTACGTCTCATCCAGAGGCACAGCAAGCGTTGCACCAAGCTGGCTTCCACACGGTGCGCCTCTTGGACCAGATGCTACTAGATCTGCGCAACACCAGCCAGGGGGGACTATGAGCGAAGAGCAAAAGCAAATCCTCAAGATGGTCGAAAGTGGCCGAATCACTGCTGAGGAGGGGGCCACCTTACTAGGAATGGTATCGGAATCCGAGGTGACTGATTCAGACTGGATGCAGCAAGAACAACCGCCTTCCGCAGCCAAGCAACAAGACGAAGGCGAACACGGCTGGCCGCACACTCGCCCTTACTGGCTTTATCCTTTGTCAGGCGGTCTGCTTCTGCTGCTGGTGGGCGGTGCAGTGGTAACAACGATGTACCAGCAAAGCCGGGTTGGAGTATGGACCTGGCTGTGCGGCTGGATACCCCTTTTCCTGGGACTGTTTGTCGTCACCGTTGCTTTCTGGGCACGGACAGCTCACTGGATTCACCTGCGTGTCATAGGCCGCCATGAACGCATCGTCCTGAGTTTTCCCTTGCCCTTGGGACTCAGCGCCTTTGTCATAAGCATAGCACGCCGGTTCATCCCAAAATTGCGTGAGACAAGCATTGACGAAGTCATCCTGGCCTTGCGCGATGGACTAAGCAACGGTCAGCCCATTATGATTGAAGTGCAGGACGAGGTGGAAGGCGAACACGTACAGATTCACATCCGTTGAGTGTATCAGTATGTGCGATTTCTGACTTTTCGCCACAATCCTGACGCCTAAGGAGGTAGCATGGCTCTACATGAAGAGAGGATGCAGATACTCAACATGATCCAAAGCGGACAGATTTCCGCCGAAGAGGGGGCAAAGCTGTTGTCTGCTCTAAAGGCCGCCAGCAAGGAGAGCGCTCCCGTAGAAGGGGCTCAACCCCACTGGTTCCGCGTGCGCGTCACTGACTTGAGGACTGGCGCGAACAAGGTGAGCATGAATATCCCGATGGCTCTAGTCAACGTGGGCATCAAGATGGGGGCCCGCTTCGTGCCCGAGGCCGAAGGAGTGGACTTTGAAGAGATCGCCGCGGCCATCCGCAGTGGTGCCCAGGGCAAGATCCTGGACGTCGAGGACGAAGAGGATCAGGAACGAGTCGAAATCTTTATAGAATAGAAAGGAGAAAACGTGCGCAAACTGCTGTTACGCTTGCTAGTCACGGCCATCGCGCTGTATGCAGCCGTACGATTGGTGCCAGGTATCACCTACGAAGGCGGGTGGCAGGTGTTGGCTGCCATGGCGCTCATCTTCGGGCTTGTAAACGCCATTGTACGCCCAATCCTGAGCTTGATGACCTGCCCACTGATCATTCTGACAATGGGTCTGTTCATCCTCGTGATTAACGGGGCCATGCTGCTGCTGGCCACACGCCTGGCAGAAGTCTTTGGAGTGAGCTTCTACGTGGAAGGATTCGGCTCAGCCTTCTGGGGTGCCCTGGTCGTCAGCATCGTGAGCTTCCTCATGAACCTGCTGATCGCAGGAGAAAATGAAGATAGGCGCTGAATAGGTACGGCCAAGGCTGGTCAATCACCAGCTTCACGAGTGACGAGTCAGACGCAGAGAGCACTCCGTATCGGCTTCTTTATCTTGGCTGAACCCCTTTGGAGTTTACCAGGAACTTGGGGGGGTAGAGGCAAGGGATAGCGCTCGAAAGTAATGCAAAGCCATTGTTTGCAGGAGAGGACTTTGCCCGTTATTAGCGAAATGCCAGAGTCTGCCTCCAAGGATGACGTCGTAGGGCAACTCCGCCTACGTGTCCTGCCCTCGGAGTCCCACTCTGCTTTGCGCAACAAGAGTTCCCCAGAACAAAGCCCGAATGCTGTCTGGCAGCAGTTGGGCTCACCTATCTCACAGCTCCTCGCCCACAATCCGTTCGTAGAGAACTTGCAGTTCTTCTTCTGAGAAAAAGTGGATCACCAACCTCCCACCGCGCTTGCTGCGGTAGAGGTTGACCTTGGTGGTCAAAGCCCGGCGGAAGCGATCTTCCAACGCGCGCGTCTCAGGCGTCTGTACCCGGAGAGCTTTGCTTGGGGCCTGCGCACTCGTCGTCAGACGTCGCACCCCCTCCTCAGTCTGGCGCACTGAGAGTCCTCGCTTCTCAATGGCACGCAGCATGCGCAGTTGGAGATCCACCTGCGTCAGCCCTAACAGAGCCCGCGCGTGTCCCTCGCTAATGCGATTGGCCAGAAGCGCTGCCTTGACCTTATCCGGAAGACGCAGTAAGCGCAGCGAGTTGGTCACGCTAACGCGGCTCCGTCCCACGCGTTCGGCCACCTGTTCCTGCGTCAGGCCGAACTCATCTACGAGTTGGCGGTAGGCGCTTGCCTCCTCCAAAGCATTCAAATCAGCGCGCTGGATATTCTCTACGAGGGCAAGTTCCAGTGTCTCCTGCGGCGTGGCTTCCTTGACTAGCACAGGAACGACATCGAGTCCCGCCAGCATGGCCGCACGCCAGCGTCTCTCTCCAGCAATGAGTTCATAACGTGGCCCGCCTGCAGCCTCTGCCGGGCTTCTCTCGGTAACGATCAGCGGCTGAAGCAGTCCATGTTCCAGAATAGAGTCCGCCAGCTCGCGCAGGGTTTCAACACCAACGTCGTGTCTGGGCTGGCGTGGATTGGGCCCAATCTCAGCGACGCTGACACTGATCAATCCAGAAGGAGTTACCGCGCCAGGTATCAGCGCGCCCAAGCCCTTGCCCAACCCTCGACGCCTGCTGCTCATCGGGTCCCCCTAACTCTAGTCTGCATCCACAGTCAGACAGTGGAGAGGAAATGCCCACTATTCGCTGTTTATAATCTCCCGTGCCAGCGCCTGGTAAGCCAATCCGCCTGGCGAAGTCGGTGCATAGTCCAAGATCGGCTCGCCATAACTGGGAGCTTCACTCAGGCGCACGCTGCGTGGCACAATAGTCTGGAAAACCTTGTCCGGGAAGTGCTCGCGCACTTCGTCCACCACTTGCCGGGCCAGATTGGTACGTACATCGTACATGGTCATCAGCAGCCCCCTAATGCCCAGTGTGGGGTTGAGATTGACATGCACCAATTCGATGGCGTGCAGCAGTTGCGTAAGTCCTTCCATTGGCAGATACTCACACTGTACAGGTACGATCACTTCGTCTGCAGCAGTCAAGGCATTGATTGTCAGCAACCCAAGGCTAGGCGGACAATCAATCAAAATGTAGTCGTAGCGGTCACGGAGAGGCCCCAAGGCTCGCCTCAGGCGATGCTCTCTCGACAGCATGCTGACCAGTTCAATCTCTGCTCCAGCCAGAGCTGGAGCGGAGGGGACCAAATCAAGCCCCAACCGTTTGGTAAGTGTTAGCACGCGCTCCAGCGGTATGCCACCAATGATGGTATCGTAGATCGAACGACGCACACTGTTCTTATCAAAGCCCAGGCTGCTGGTGGCATTGGCCTGCGGATCAATATCTACCACCAGGACGCGTCTCCCTGCTGCAGCCAGGTACGCACCAACGTTGACCACAGTGGTGGTCTTGCCTACGCCACCTTTCTGATTGGCCACAGCATAGACCTGGCTCACGTCCCTGCTCTCTCATCCATATAACTCACCAAGGCGTAATCGCTCTTCCACTTGCTGTCTGCTAGGAATGCTTGTCGTTCCCCTGCCCTCGATGGCAAAGGACGCAGCACAGTTGGCGAAAGGCGCAGCCAGGTGCGGGTCGCCAGTTTCCTTCAATCGAACGACAAAGGCTGCCGCAAAGACATCTCCAGCGCCAGTAGGATCCACTTCCTGCGCACGAAAAGCCGGAGAATCACGTGCAGACCCGTTCTGGAACACAGTCGCTCCGTGCCGGCCGCGCGTCACTGCAGCGATCCGGGCCATCCTCGCGTACCGCTGGATCAGAGCCTCGTCTCCAGCAGCGTCTTCCTCGCTGAACACCAGCACGTCCACGGCGGACAGGACTTGCCCCGCCTCCTGCCAAGGTTTTGGTGTCACTTGCCCTCGATTATCCCACTGCCGCATCCAACCTTGTGGCGTGACGCCCAGGAGAGCTGCAGGGAACACGTCAAGCCAATCCAAGCCAAGTTCGTTTACTAGCGGGCCAAGCAGCACGATGGAAGCCTGTTTCCAGGTCGGGGGCAGATGCAAAACCCTTAAGCGCCTTGCGGTGCTTCGCACGAACTGGTTTCGCCTCTGACCCTCGTAGACATTCTCAAAGGTGGTGGCAACCGGGGAAGGAACAACGTGTAGATCAATGCCCCGTAAGGCGCCAGACAAGTCGAGGTCGGGTGGAGCACTGGTAAGTGCAGCCACCGACAGACCCAGGCCACAAGCGGTAAGCGCGGCATAAGTTGCAGTGCCTCCAACCGTGTAGCCGCCGCCTGACAACAGGTCTTTTGTCACGTGTCCAATGACCAGAAAGTCGGGGCTCTTAACCATACACCCTGTCTCGCGTCAGCCTTGCAGATCCAGAGCAGGCAAAGGTCTTACTTCTTGGGCCTGATCACTACTCTGCGCTTTTCGTCCTGCCCGTCGCTCTCGGTGAAGACATCGGGATTGTCGCGCAACGCCAGGTGCACGATTCGACGCTCGTGGGACGGCATCGGCTCTAAGGACACTGGCTGAGCGGTGATACGAACCCTATCCGCCATGCGTCGCGCCAGACCGATCAACAGATTCTCACGGCGGCCCTTGTAGTGTTCGACATCTACAACTACACTTGGCCAGCGCTGTGCACGGCGACTGATGAGCAGGCATGTGAGAAACTGCAGACTGCGCAGAGTCTCGCCTCGTCGCCCAATGAGCAAACCAAGGCCCTCGCCGCTGATATTCAATAGCACGGAACCTGCCCCTGTCTGGCTTTTGAGGGGGGTACCTTCCCTTGTCACACGCGCCTGGATGCCCATGTAGCTCAGCAAGTTCTGCAACACCTCAATACCGAGACGAGCTATTTCGTCTTGATCCTCGTCTGGAGACGGTGTCGGGGCTTCCTCCACTGCAGCTGGAGGCACTACTTTAGCGGTGACTCTAACCATTGCCATTTCGCTCAGCAACCCCAGCAGGCCACGGCTCCCCTGCTTAATGACCTCAATCTCGACCTCGTCCCGGCTCAAGCCCAATTGCTGCAGCGCCTGCAGAATGGCCTCATCCACAGAGCGTGCGCTAGCTTCAACGGTCTTACCCCGTTCATCCATTGCCTTTACCTTTTGGACGAGCCTTCCTCGCTGCGGCACCTAGACCGCTGAATACGGTAGCCAGAGAACCCCAACCGCCGATGAAGTACTGCTGAACAATAGCCACGACGTTGGTCGCAACAAAGTAGAGACCCAGACCAGAAGCCGTCTGCAAAACAATGACGCCAAACATCATAGGCATCATCAACTCCATTGTCTGGCTCATGGCCTTCTGCTGCGGATCAGTGGTGGGAGCAGCCATCATCTTCTGCTGCACCCACATGGTAGCTACGACCAAAACCGCCAAGATGGGGCTAGGACGACCCAGGTCAAGCCCGAGAAAGCTGGAATTCAAAGGCAACAGGCTCGATAGAATTGGGAACTGTTGATAGATATGCTGCGCCAGGCTGAGCAAGCGGATCGGATTGTCAGGCAGAATTTGGGTGATTGACTGGTACAATCCAATCCAGATAGGCAGTTGAATCAAGGTCGGTACCAAACAACCGAGAGGATTGACACCAGCTTCTTTGTATAGCTTCATCTGCTCGTCAGCCAGCTTCTGCCGGTCATCCTTATGCTTCTTCTCTAGCTCTTGCAGTTTGGGCTGTATCTCCTGACTGGCCCTTGCCGAACGCATCTGCTTCAATGTGATAGGCAGGGTAAGCACGCGTACCAGCACCGTGAACACGATGATGCTCAGACCAAAGTTCCGTCCAAGCAAGGAGTACAGAAAGAGCAGGCCATTAAGCATTGGCTCAAAGAGCACAGTATTCCAGATTTGAGTCACCCGAGACGACCTCCTATTCTCTCTTACTCGGAGTCACATTCCAGCGCTGCACGCCCGTTTCAGCATCCAGCGCGTAGATGGTATCACCAAAGACACTGACGTACACTATACCTTCGGCCACAACCGGTGAGCTGAGGATAGACTTGTCCACGTCAAAGCCCCACTTCTGCACACCACTAGCGGCATCAAGCACGTGCAGAGATCCAGCCTCCGTACCGACATACAGCAGGCCATCAGCGTAAGCAGGCGTGGCACGAATCATGCCCTCTGTCATAAACTCCCAGCGCTTGACGCCCGTGGCCGCATCAAGGGCATAAAGCTTCTTGTCCAGCGAACCCACGTACACCGTGTCGTCAACGACCAGCGAACTTGCCCAAACCCAGTGCTCGGCCTCAAACTTCCAACGCACTTGGCCGCTGCTTGCGTCAAGAGCGTAGACCTTGCTGTCGAATGCTCCGCAGTAGACGAGATCGCCAGCAACAGTGGGGCCGCCGGCGAGGGCACCACCCGCTTCTTCGAATTCCCATTGCTTCCGCCCCGTGTCTGCGTCGAGGCAATAGAGCCGGTGATCCAACGAACTCACGTACACCTTGCCCTCAGCCACAAAGGGACGACCCCAGATCCAATTGCCGGTAGCGAACTCCCATCTCTTCAATCCCGTACTCGCATCGAGGGCATATACCTTGTGATCGCTGGAACAAACGTACAGCGTGTCATCAGCGATAACAGCATCGGCAAAGATATGCCCAGACGAAGCGAACGCCCAGCGCTGCGAGCCGGTGTTAGCATCGAGGGCATAGAGATAGCCATCCAACGAACCAATGTAGAGCGTGTCATTCAGCAGCACTGGTGCCGCGTACACAGAACCTACGCCTGTCTTCTCGGAAGCAGGCGGGTACTGCCAGATTTCTAGACCACTCGTCGCATTGAGCGCGTACACGCGTCCAGCTTGCGAGCCCGTATACAGCGTTCCCTCAACTACCAGCAAGCTAGACCAGCCTGGACTTGCAGGAGCTGCGGCACAACCGCCCAGCGTACTCGCCACAACGACGAGCAACACCATAAGAGCAAACTTTGCATTGTAGGATTTCAAAGCGTATGACCCTCCTCCGTGTTTAATGTCTGCCGCAAGCAGGCTCAAAGCAAAGCGCCTAGGGCACCGGATCGTAGCCCCCAGGACTAAAAGGATGACAGCGACTGAGACGTTTTAACGCTAATCTGCCCCCCTTCCACAAGCCGTATTTGGCGATAGCCTCATAAGCATACTCGGAACAAGAGGGGACAAAACGACATGCAGGGGGTAGATCTCGTGAAACTGTCCTCTGATAGAACCTGATCAAGGCCAAAGCAATCCGTTTCACTCGCCTACATCCAGTGCTTCCGGCGGTTTTGTGACTAATCCCGCTCGCGGCAGCAAAGAATCCAGCGCTTCTCCAATGCGCCACAGGTCTGCCCCCCCAATCGCTGCACGTGCGATAAGCACCAAATCCCATCCTGGACACACACAGGCGAGCCGTGCACGCACCGCTTCGCGCATCAATCGTTTTACACGGTTTCGCACCACGGCCTTGCCAATGCGTTTGCTCACCGAGAAGCCGAAACGGCTGTAGGGCAAGTTGTTGCCCAATGCACAAAGCACAAGCAGTGGGTGAGACCACGATCGCCCCTCGCGACGCACTCGCTGAAACTGTCCGCTGTGAGCCAGGCGATGGCGTCTCTCCATGGTCAAATACTCCACCGACAAAGCTATTCGCGCTCGGTGTCCACGTGTCACGCGCCTCGGTGATCAAACCACAAGCCGCTTGCGACCCTTCAGTCGGCGAGCCTTCAAAACCCGCCGACCTGCTCGAGTCTGCATGCGCGCACGAAAACCATGTACCCTCTGACGTCGACGTTTCTTGGGTTGATAAGTCCTCTTGGGCATTACCCTTACCTCTTCTTGATTGACAAGTACGCGCTATTATACCCTCCCTTGACACATACTGTCAAATATCCCGACAGTAAAGTCAACTCAGGCCTGGCCTTGCCAAAACGGCAGAAGTGACTACAATCATACTAGGCCCGAGAGGCACTACGCCTAGGAGACGAAAACAAACATGGACGCAAATGTGTCAAGTTCCCAGATCAAAGAAGAACTCCGCAAGCAATGGACTAACCAGGCTGTCGAACTGGCCCTTATGGGACGCTGGGACGAAGCAATCCAGGCCAACTTGCACATCCTGAAACTCTTCCCTGACGACATCCGGGCTCACAATAGGCTTGGCAAAGCGTATTTTGAACTTGGACGCTACGACGAGGCCGCAGAAGCGTATGAGCAAAGCCTCAAACAACAACCGTCTAACAACGTTGCCGGAAAGAGCCTGGTAGAGCTATACGCTCTGGTCAAGCGGGAGCCGATAGCAGAGCTTCGAGAGAGCATACCAGGCCTTGAGGGCGCAGAGGAAGAAGTCGAGGCTGGGCCGGATGAGGACAGCATTGATTAGCAGTCACTTCTGCCGGTAGCAAAATGAGCAGAGTCTACGTTGTACGCGTAGACTCTGCCCGTTGTTGACAGGTGCCAGGTACGGTGAACCACTCAGTGCCTGAAAGTGTCTTGGACAGAAAAGGTCGTGTCCAAATCACGATCATGACCAAGTCACTGTGACCAGTATTCCATGGCTCATGTCTCGTATCTGGTGAAAGTATGCCCGTGTCGCCTGGCTCCACCTGCTGGCAGTGACGATTCATATACACGACCCGCAGTCAATGAATTCCCTGCTTCACCTCAGAGAGATCGACACGCCGCAAACGGGGGTTCTCAGTCATACCAGGGATACGGCCCCGCTTGGCTATAGGCTGCCCATCCACGATCTTTACGTCGCCGGTGAAATCAATGGGCCGGGCACTACTGATCGCACTTCCCACCCCGAAGAGGTCCCCT
>Ga0315543_1004425_pt1 | contig 11765 bp, 7 predicted proteins | sample SalMarSW160210MG_2_FD_203098 | JGI IMG/M metagenome (GOLD analysis project Ga0315543, IMG submission 203098) | Salt marsh sediment microbial communities from the Plum Island Ecosystem LTER, Massachusetts, United States - Salt Marsh Sediment SW1601-210 ...
CGTTCACCAAACCCAGCGAAAGGGGCCGGGCAGGCGGCAGTGTAGGCGTCGGCCAGCGTGTACGGCTCCAAGGGGGCCGTGCTGCAGCCTAGCCGTGCACCATTCACGCTGAGCGTCGCTGTCACATTGGTGGCGAGGGCTGAGAGGTTGGCCAGGCCCTCATCCAGCGCCTCGGCCAGGACAACGGTCTGGAGGGCGGCCCCCGGCTGGTAGAGGCCCTGCGTGGCACGGTTGACCAGCGGCGCGGCCGAATCTTCGCTCAGGGCCTCCCATTCCTCGTCGAGGCGCGCCGGGTCGAAGGTGGGGCTTGAGGCCAGGGCCAGGATCTCGCCGGTGGCGGCGTCGAGCAGCACCACCCCTCCGGACTGGCCGGCGAGGGCCTCCTGGGCCTGCGTCTGCAGCGCCGCGTTGAGTGTCAGTTGCACGTCGTGACCGTGGGGCGGGCGGTGGAGCAATTCATCCCACGCAGCCTGCCAGGCGCTGCGGTTGGCTTCCCCCCGCAGTTCGGCGTCGAAGGCTGCCTCGATTCCCCCCGTGCCGTAGCGCAGGCTGGCGTAGCCGATGGCGGGCGCGGCCTCCGGGGTCGGGTAGCGGCGCGTGACGGTTCCGTCATCGGCCACCTCCACGTCGGCCAGCACGGCTCCATCCCGGTCCAGGATGCGCCCCCGTACGATGCGCTGCTCGTAGAGGACGCGGCGAGGGTTGTCGTTGCGGGTGCGCAGGTAATCGGCACGAACGATGGCCCAGTATCCACACGTCGCGGCCAGGAGGGCCAGCGCCAGGCTGAGAGCACAGGCCAGGTGGAGAAGGGTGCTGATTGACCGCTTCGCCGCTTCGTCGCCTCGCTGATTCGCTGATTCGCTGACTCGTTGATTTGAGATGCGCAGAAGGAGGGCGAGGGCGATGAAACTGGTCAGGAGGGAACTGCCGCCGTAGGAGACGAAGGGGAGGGTTACGCCAGCGATAGGGGCCAGTTTGGCGTTTCCGGCCATGATAACCCATGCCTGGATAGCCAGGCTGGCGGTGAGGCCTGCGGCCAGGAAGCGTTCAAAGGGGCGGGGAGCGCGGGCGGCGATGCGGAAGCCGCGCAGCACCAACACTCCGTACAGCGCGACGATGACTAGCGTCCCTGTCAGGCCGAATTCCTCACCAATAGCGGCGAAGACGAAGTCGGTGTGCACGGCAGGGATGTAGCCGGGGTGCCCCAGCCCCAATCCCTGCCCGATAATTCCCCCCGCTCCGAGGGCCAGCAGCGATTGCACGATCTGGAAGGCACGGCCGGCCGCCTCCGGCCAGGGGTTGAGCCAGCCGTCCACCCGCAGTGCCACCCGGTCGGAGAAGTGGTAGCCGGCCAGTCCCGCCAGCAGGAAGAGCGCCAGCCCGGTGACGACGTATCCCCACTGGCCGGTCGCCAGGTAGAGCATCGCCAGGAAGGTGAAGAAGAACAACATCGCCGCGCCCAGATCCTGCTGCCAGGCCAGGAGTATCACCGCCAGCCCGAACATCGCCAGGAGCGGGCCGACGTAGGCCAGCGGGGGGAGGCGCCAGCGTCCAACCTTCCATCTCTCTGAGACGATTAATTCCCGCCGCTCGGCCAGGTAGGAGGCCAGATAGACGACCAGCAGCAGTTTGAGAGGCTCGGAGGGCTGGAAGTAGACGCCGAAGGCTCCCAGCCACAGGCGCGGCCCGTAGCCGGAGGGATTGACGCCGAAGACGAGCGTGGCTGCCAGCAGCGCCAGCCCCCCGAAGAGCCAGGTGTAGCGGAAGCGCCGCAGCCAGCGCAGGTCATGGCTCAGCCGGACGACGGCCAGGAATGCGACGGTGGAGATGGGCAGCCAGATGATTTGCCGCAGGAGGAAGTTGATCGCCAGCCGTCCGATGACCAGGAGCCCCCAGCCGGTCAAGAGCGCCGCTGTGGGTAACAGGAAAGGGTCGCGGTTGGGGAGGTAGCAGTTCAGGAAGGCGTGAGCGATGGCGAAAGAGGTGACAAATGAGAGAATGACCAATGTCGAATTGCGAATTGCGAATTGCGAATTGCCAATCGCAAGGGTGAGGATGCCGATGAGGAGGAAGGCGGCGGCGATGATGAGGAGCATGCGTTCGCGGCGGGCAGTCTCTGTGTGTGCAGGAGCAAGAGATGTTTGCATAGGGTTTCAAGTTCCAGATCTCAGGGTTTCAGGTTGAAGGCATCAGCTCTCAGCGTCATCAGCGCACCTCCAGGTCCAGCCAGGCCACCATGCCCTCCGTTTGATTGCCTCGCTCGTTCAAGAAGGCCGCCAACTCAGTAACCTGCAACCTGAAACCCGAGCCTACTCAAGGTATTTCCCAACAATGGGCGCCAGGTCGCGCTTGACTTGCTCGGGGATCAGATCCCGCTGAGTGATGATGGCGGTCGCCAGGGCGTCCTTGCAATCGCAGGCGCGCTCGGCCGCAGCCAGCCGAGGGACCAGGAGGCGGATGGCCCGCTGGGCCAGGGCGGTGTTTTGCTGGAGGATGCGGATCACCGCTTCGACGCTGACCGGCTCCTCCGTCTCGTGCCACACGTCGTAGTCAGTGACGTGGGCCATCACCGCATAGCACATCTCCGCCTCCCGCGCCAGGAACGCCTCCGGGCAGGTCGTCATGCCGATGATGTCCATCCCCCAGGCGCGGTAAGTGAAACTCTCCCCCTTGGTGGAGAAGCGGGGGCCCTCGATGGTGATGAAGCGCCCGCCTCGATGGACGGTGCCGTCGGCCTCATCCACTGCGTCGGCCAGGAGCGCCGACAGGCGCGGGCAGAGCGGCTCGGCGACGCCGATGTGTGCCACCAGCCCATCCCCGAAGAAGGTGTACTCCCGCTTCTTGGTGAAGTCAAACAGTTGGTCGGGGATGACGATTTCGCCGGGGTGCAGGTGCTCGCACAGGGAGCCGCAGGCGCTCACCGAGATGACCTGTTCGACGCCCAGGCTCTTGAGGGCGAAGATGTTGGCCCGGTAGTTGACCTCAGTGGGCATAATGCGGTGGCCCCGGCCGTGCCGGGCCACGAAGGCGACGCGCACCCCCTCCAGTGTGCCGATGATCAGGGCATCGGATGGCTCGCCGAAGGGGGTGGAGATACGGCGCTCCTCGACCTCGGCCAGCCCCTCCATCTGATAGAGGCCGCTGCCGCCGATGACGCCGATGCGGATGGGATTTGCAGTCATTGATGTACTCCTTTGTCGTTGGTATGACGGTGTCTGGGAAATTGGCAGAGTAACTGCTCAGCCAGTCATAAATGGGACACGGATCAACACGGATCACACGGATGTACACAGATAAAGATAAAAATCCGTGAGAATCCGTTTCATCTGTGTGTATCCGTGTACTATTTGTCTGTTTCGGTGAAGGGCCTGGGTAGTTACTTGGCAGATTGGTAACTGGATGCTGGATGCTGGAAGCCTGGATGCCGTCACGCATGACGCATCACATTCTCATTTTACCCCATTGGCCCTATCTTCGCCAGTGGGCGCGGTAGACGACCATCGTCTCCCCGCCGGCAATGGTTCTGCGTTCTAGCGTCACCTGGTGCACCGGCTCCAGCAGGTCGCGGCGGGCGGCCAGGTCGGGGAACCAGTTGGGGAAGATGATGACGTACTGCACATCTCGTTCGGCCATAAAGTCGGCCAGCAGCGAATCCCGGTTGTGAGCGCGCAGGAGCGGGACGACCTCCGGTGTGACCAGGCCTGCCAGATCCACCACTGGCCGCTCGGAGATGTAGGTGATCGCGCCGATGTCGTTTAGGGCCAGGACTGTGTCCGGCGGCGTGTGTTCCGCCACCCAGCGGCCAAGCGTGACGTGCATCTCGTTGATCTCGCCCACGTTCCAGGCGTAGAGGCGTGCCATCGTCGGCAGCTGCCAGCTGGTCCCGACGACGACGAGCAGGCTGACCAGCACCGCGAGACCTCTCCCTCGTCTCCTCCCCGCTTCGGGGAGAGGAGACTCCCCCTTCCCTCGCAGGGAAGGGGGCCAGGGGGTTAGGTGTCGTGCCTCCAGCAGCCCCACGATGCCGATGACCGCGTTGCAAGGGATGAGCGGCATCAGGTAACGCCCATGCTGGTATGGTGTGGCGTGAAGGAAGGCGTAGACCAGCGGCAACCCCACGCTCCACAGGCTCAACAGGGGAGCGCGTCGAAGTAGTACACCCAACCCCAGGACGTAAAATGGCAGCAGGAGAGGATTATCCAGGATCAGGTATCGGGCTGTCACGCTGAGGAAGTCGAGATCCAGGCTGAAATCAACGCTGGCCTTGGCGTGGTAAGTATTGGGAAGCAGGTGGCCGCTGGTGCGTAGTGAGAACAGGAGGTAGGGGAGCACGATAGCGGCGAAGATGGCGGCGGAGAGAAGGATGCGTGATGCGTGAAACGTGAAACGTGAAACGTGTTGCGTATTGCGTAAAACGGCGCTCCAGGTGTAATCGGCCAGAGATAGCGCAAAAAGCAAGTACCCTTCGGGGCGAGCCAGCGCCGCCAGCCCGAAGAGCGCCGCCGTGCGCAGCCGGTAGCGGCAGGCGGCCCGGTCGCTCAGGTGGGCGCCTATCGCCAGCAGGCTCAGCGTGGCGAACAGACACGTCTCCAGCGCCGAGAGGCCCGCCCAGACCATGCGCCCGTTGGTGGCGACGACCACGCTGGCCAGCCATGCGGCCCAGCGGTTGCCTGTCAGCCGCTTGCCCAGCGCGTAGGTCGCCGCCAGCGCGGCCAGGAAGCAGGCTGCGCTCAGCAGTTGCCCGGCGATGGGAAACTCGCCGCCCACGAAGTACACGGCGGCCAGGAGCAGCGTCCACAGCGGCGCGGTGGAGCCGGACGTAGGTTGGCCCGGGTTGAAGGAGAGGCCATCGCCTCGAGCCAGGTTGCGGGCGAACTGGAAGTGGATCCAGGCGTCGTCCAGCGGGACTCCCCCTTGACCATCTGTGAAGCGGTGGGCGGTGAGCGCGAAGATGCCGAGGGTCAGGCAGCCGATGGCCAGCAGGCTCGCTGGCCGGGGCCAGTCGCTCCGTTTGAGATGCGCCCCCTTGTCTTGTAGTCCCAGATTTATCACTTCAACTCCTGTCTCAATTGTGCGCGCTGCTAACTGCTAGCCGCCAAGATCCAGTTTGAGTTGTATGCGTCCCACGCCGATGACGTCGCCAGTGCTGACGACGGTGGGGCTATTGATGCGTGTGCCGTTGAGCAGTGTCCCATTGCGACTGTCCCAATCCTCCAGCCACCACTGGCCTTCTCGCCAGGTCAGCAGGGCGTGCTGGGCCGAGGCGTAGGCGTCTGGGATGGGGATTGTGTTGGTCGGTGAGCGGCCGATGGAGGTGACCGGCTGCAATGGGAAAGCGGTGCCCTCGGCGAGTGTCTCGTCCGCTGTGTGTAGGACGACCAGTCGCCCACCTGGCCGGGTCACCTCGCGACTGGTGGTCGTTTGCCGCAGGTCGTGCCATAGCATCACCAGCACCGTAGCCAGGAAGGCATAGAGCAGGAGGGCGAGCAGGAGGCGCAGGGCCAGCAGCAGAACGTTCATCGCTAGCCGGGCTTGATCTCCGGGGATGCAAGTGATGGGGTGTCCTCGCTGCCGGGTAGCGGAATGGGAGTGGGCGGATCCTCACCGTAGATGACCTGGACGGCAGCGAAGGATATGACATCCCCCGAGTGCAGCACACATTCCTCGATCGGGTAGCCGTTGATCTGTGTGCCACCAGAACTCCCCAGGTCGTAGAGCACGTAGCGACCGTACCGCCGACGGAGTTGAGCATGGTGACGGGAGACGCGCGGGTCTTCTATGATGACATCGTTGTCCAGCGCACGCCCGATGGATATCACTGGCTGGAGGAGATTCACGTGACGCCGGCCCTCCAGGATCAGGAACGGGCGGCCCTGTGGCGCTATCGTGGCCTCGGCCTCCCCTTCGCTGGCCTCCATCTCGCGGGTTTTCTCCACCTCGGCTGCTTCTTCCGGCATCCAGCGTGCCTCGACCCGCACTTCGTGGGGGGCCGTCTTCTCTTCAGGCAGGACGTGAACGACCGGTGTGACCTCAAGCGCCAGGTCGGCCTGGGCGGCTAATTCGGCAACGTGGTGGGCCAGTTCTGTCTCCAACGCCGGCTGCTCAACCGCCAGTACCGCGCAGTTGTCGGGGTGCAGGTAGACCCAGTAGTGGGTCGGAGCCTGCGGTCTGCCGTCAGGAGAGAGTACCTGGTGGTCTTCCATAGCCCGTGTGAGGTGCGTGGCGACCTCCAGCGGGCTGAGACGCCCGGCGAAGAGGCGGGCGAAGGTGCCCTCCACCAGCCGCTCGGCCAGGGCTTCGAAGCGGGCGATTTTGCTCATGGTGGGAGGATTATAACGCGACAGGGGACAAATGACAAATCTCAGGTGTCACCATCACCCCAGTTCCTGCAGTTCGTCCTCGCGGAAGGTGGCGATGACCATCTCTTCCGTGGGGGCACGCCCGGGCACGTAGCCGAAACGCTCCTGCACGGCCTGGCCGACGGCACGGAAGACGTCGGCCACGGGGATGGACACCGGGCAGGCGTCGCTGCACATGCCGCATCCCACGCAGGCGTGAGCCATGTGGAGCATACGGGTCACGTGGAAGAGCAACGTGTCCGAGGGCAGACGCAAACCTCCTTTGCGTTCGGCCCAATCCCAGTAGCGGGCCGAGGGGTGGTCGAAGACGTCGGTGCGGAAGATGCACTCCTTGCAGTAGCAGATGGGGCAGACACGCATGCAGTTCTGGCAGCGGATGCAGGTGGCGAACTCTGTCAGGAGTGAGGCCGGGTTGTGCATGCGCTCGCGGAAGGCAACGAAGCGTTGGTCTCGCTCGGCGGTGCGGGCGGCGACGAGCGTCTGCACCGCCTCGGCGCGTGCAGCGGGCTCCTCGGCCGGCTCCAGGTGTAGGGGTGAGGGAACCTCGCCCCTACCGAGTTTCTCGTCGCGCGCCGATACCCACAGCCGTTCCCCGTTTGGCACTCCCAGCAGGCCGATAGCAATGTCGGGCGCATAACTCTGGCCCGTGCCGGGGATGGGCCGCTCGCACATCGTGCAGGCCGGGCGGAAGGCGTAGCTGGTCAGCGGCTCGACCTGGCCATCGCAGGCTGCCGCCAGCGCGGGAGTCACCGGATCCAGCCCTTCCTCGACCATGCGGGCGTAGTCATCCACCCTGTAGGTCCCCAGACAGTCCACCCCGATGAGCAAAACGTCGTCGAGCAGCACCTGGCGCACTTTGGAGAGTTCGACTGCTGCGCGGAGTTCGCAGTTGCGCAAGACAGCCCCCACGCGGCCCAGCGCGCCGGTGGCCGTAACCCGTCCCAGAACCGTCCCCCCGTTGACCGGCAGGACCGGGGCCAGCGGCGCGGCCCGCTCCAACAGAGCGGGGTCACGCACCAGCGTTGGCACCGCGTTGCGGCCGTCGGGAGTGCGCAGCGGCACCAGCAGCCCATCCACGATGCCGTTGGTAAGCAACGTCTCCAGCAGGCGGTTAATTGCCTGTTCCGTGCTGTCTTTTACTTTCAGCCATCCCTTCATAACAGTGGGCAGACCGCCTCTCTATTCTCCATTCTCCATTCTCCATCCTCCATTCTCCATCCTCCACTCTCCGCATCAGATGCTCCATTGCCCACGGAAGGGGGAGGGACCCTTCTTCTTGATCGTTGCCACCATCTCGGTCACGGTGTCGGCGAAGTACTGCCCCTCGGAGGCGCTGATCCAGCGTAGCCAGACCCGGTCGGGGTCGAAGCCCAGTTGTTCCAGCACCTGGTGGATGATGGCGACGCGGCGGCGGGCCTTGTAGTTGCCGGACTGGTAATGGCAATCTCCAGGGTGGCAGCCGCCGATGAGGACGCCATCGGCCCCCTCCAGCACCGCCTTGGCGACGTAGATGGGGTCCAGTTGCCCGCTGCACATCAGGCGGATGATGCGCACGTTGGGCGGGTATTGGATGCGGGAGGTGCCGGCCAGGTCAGCGCCGGTGTAGGTGCACCAGTTGCACAGGAATGCGACGATGCGCGGTTCGAACTCGGTCGTGTGTTCATCACTCATCTGCTTATCTACTCCTACTCATTCGTTCAACGCCGCATCCACCAGCGCCAGTGCCTGCACAGACTCGAGGGCCGGCTGGCGGCTGGCCCCGTTGGGACAGACGGCTACGCAGGCGCCGCAGCCCTGGCAGAGGTGGTCGAGCACACGGGCGACGCGCTCCTCCTCGTCCAGCACCCGCGCTCCGTAGGGACAGGCAGCCACGCAGAGGCCGCAGAAACTGCATAGGTCCGCCTCGACGGTGGCGATGTCGTGACGGGGCTCCGCCGGGCGGGCGACGACCAGCGCGGCCCGCAGCGCCGCCGCCCGCGACTGGGCGATAGTCTCGGTGATGAAGCGTGGCCCGTAGGCCAGCCCGCACAGGAAGATGCCAGGCCGGACCAGGTCGGTCGGTCGCAACTTGGGGTGAGCCTCAGCGAAGAAGCCGTCCTCGTCCAGCCCCACTCCCAGCACCTCGGCCAGCGCGCGATTGTCGCGGGGGACGATGCCGGTGGAGAGGGCCAGCAGGTCGGCTTCCAGCGTGACTGTCTCGTCGTACAGCGTGTCGCGCACTGTGACGCACAGGCGGTCGCCGTCCCCTTCGACCACCGGTCTTTCGGGCGGCTCGTAACGCAGGAAGCGCACTCCCAGCCGGCGGGCCTGCTGGTAGTAGAGTTCCTGCATCCCCGGCATGCGAATGTCGCGGAAGAGGATACTGACCTCGACGGCGGGGTCGAGACTCTTGAGCGCCAGCGCGTTCTTGACCGCGTGCGCGCAGCAGATGCGGGAGCAATAGGGGTGGGCCTCGTCACGGGATTCAACGCACTGGATCATCACTATAGATTGCAGATTGCAGATTGCAGATTGCAGTCTCGAATTTGCAATTTGCAATTCCAACTCCCGCTGGGTAAGGACGCGGGGGTGCTGCCCGTAGAGATACTCCGTCGTCGTGGCCGGTTCTGCGCCGGTGGCGACGATGAGTGCGCCGTAGTGCTCTGAGCGGGTCTCGTCGTTGGTCCGTATCTCCGCTGCGAAGTCCCCCCGCACGCCGGACCAGCCCACCAGTTCCGCTTCGGTCCAGACGCGCACCCGCTCTGCCTGCCGCACATGCTCTGCCGTCCTGGCCAGCAATGCCTGGACGTCCAGCCCCTCCAGCGTGCGAAGGCTCTCGCGCAGGTTGCCGCCCAGTTGGGCTTCCCGCTCCACGAGGTCGCACTCCACCCCCAGGCCGGCCAGGGTGAGCGCGGCGGTCATGCCGGCCAGCCCGCCGCCCAGGACGAGCACCCGCCGGGCGACGGTCTCCTGCGGGCGGGGGTGGAAGGGACGGTAAGGGGTCTCCCGCAGGCCCGCGACGGCCATCTCCACCTCTCCCCGGGCGACGGCGGCCGCAGCGGCGTGGCCGCGCCCGTGGGCCCAGGCGGCCCCCTCACGGACGTTGGCCCGAGCCAGCAGGCGGGTGGGCAAGTCCAGGCGGGCCATCAATGCCTCAAACCGGTCGGCGTAGAGGTGGGGTGAGCAGCCAGCGACGACGATCCGGTTGAGGGTGTGTTCCGCCACGGCGCGCTCGATGGCTGCCAGACCCGGCTCTTCGCAGGCCGCTTCCAGCCGCTCGACGTGGGCCACACCGCGCAGATGTTCGCCTGCGGCGGTCAGCGCGGGGAAGTCCAATGTCTTCTCCAGCGTGCCATGGCAGGTGCAGAGGAAGAGGCCGATGTTGCTTGGTTGGTCGGTTAACTGGTTGGTTTGTTGGCTTGCTGATTTGCTGATTTGCTGATTTGTTGATTTATTGATCAGCACCCCTGCCGCCAGCGCAGCCGCGGCCGCGGCCTGGGTCACCGCCTCGGGAACGTCGGCGGGGGCCAGGCCAGCCCCAGCAGCGAAGATGCCCCGATGAGAGGTGGTGCCGGGGCCATCGTCGCCGGGGAGGATGAACCCGTGTTCGCCGAGGGCGATGCCGGTGCGGGCGGCCAGTTCCCGCACGCCATCCGCCGGCCCCAATCCAACCGCCAGCACAACCAGGTCGAATTCCTCCTCCCCGTCCGGTGTCAGCAGCCGTAGGTTTCGGCTGCCGGGCACCTCCTGCACTGCCGCTGGTCTCCCCCGCCGGTAGGTCACACTCGGCAGGGCTGCCACCCGCTGGAAATACCGCTCGTACCCCTTGCCTGCCGTCCGCACGTCCATCGTGAAGACGGTCACCTCTGCCTCCGGCGTGGCCTTCTGTGCGAGGCATGCCTGCTTGGCGGTGATCATACAGCAGGAGGTAGAGCAGTAGGGGCGGCCCAGCGTTGCGTTACGAGAGCCGACGCAGTGGATGAAGGCGACGCGGCGGGGTGTCCGCCCGTCGGAGGGGCGCATGAGGCGACCTCTGGTGGGGCCGGAGCGGTTGAGCATGTGCTCGAACTGGAGGTTGGTGACAACGTTGAGGCAGCGGCCCCAACCATACTCGACCGCACGTGCGGCGTCGAAGGGGGCGAAGCCCGGTGCCAGCAACACCGCGCCGACCTCGATCCGCTCCTCCCCCGGGGCTGCCTCCAGGTCAATCGCCCCGTGGGGACAGGCGGCGGCGCAAGCCCCGCATACCCCCCCCGCCCCCCCTATAGGGGGGGAGAAATTCAGGCAGGCTTCGGGGTCGAGCGCGTAGGCGAAGGGGATGGCACGGGGGGGTGGGGGGTAGATGGCCTTTTGCTCAGAACACGAATAAGCAGGATGGACGGATTTCTGTGTGACCGGGCAGACGGCGGCGCACGCCCCGCAGTTGTCGCAGCGGTCGGGGTCTACGTAGCGTGGTTCATGGTATAAGGTGACGATGAAACTGCCCGGTTCCCCTTCCAGCGCGACCAGCCGAGTGCGGGGTAGGAGGGTGATGTGGGGATGGAAGTCGCTGGAGAGTGTTGGGCAGTAGGAAGGCTGGCGGGGGAGCGCAAGGCAGAGGCCGCAGGAGTCGGTGGTGAAGGTGTGGTCGAGCAGGAGGAAGGCGCCGCCGATGTGCGGTGCGCTATCCACCAGGTAGACCTGCGCGCTCCACTCGGCCAGGTGGTGGGCGGCGGTCATTCCAGCCAGGCCAGCGCCGACGACGAGAACGCATGGTTTGGTCATTGGGCTTTGGTCATTGGCAACACTGCGTCCATCATCGCCAGCACCTGACCCGTGGTCATGTTGCGCACGACGGTCGCCTTGTTCCGGCATACGACGGCGCAGGCTCCACAGCCCTGGCAGAGGGCCACGTTGACCGTCGCCAATTTCTTCCACGGGTGAAGCGCCCGGGCTTCGTAGGGGCAGGCTGGCACACACATCCCGCAGCCCACGCATCGCCGCTCATCCACGACGGCGATGGTCGGCTCGGCCACTATCTCGCGCTGGGCGAAGAGTTGCAGCACCTTGGCTGCCGCGCCTGATGCCTGCGCCACGGTCTCTGGGATGTCCTTGGGGAACTGGGCAGCGCCGGCCAGGTAGATGCCTGCCGTGAGGCTCTCTACCGGGCGCAGTTTGGGGTGGGCCTCGGTGAGGAAGCCACTCTCGTCGGTGGCGACGCGCATAAGGCGGGCCAAACCGTCGCTCCCGGCGCTGGGCACCGCTGCCGTCGCCAGCACCACCAGATCGGCCCCCACACGCACAGACTTGCCGCTCAGCGTGTCGGCTCCCCACACCTCCAGTCGTTGATCCCGCTGGATGATCCTGGACACCTTACCCCGCAGGTAGACGACCCCGAATTCTTCTATCGCTCGCTGGACAAACTCGTCGTACCCCCGACCCTGGGAG
>Ga0315543_1004429_pt1 | contig 11755 bp, 12 predicted proteins | sample SalMarSW160210MG_2_FD_203098 | JGI IMG/M metagenome (GOLD analysis project Ga0315543, IMG submission 203098) | Salt marsh sediment microbial communities from the Plum Island Ecosystem LTER, Massachusetts, United States - Salt Marsh Sediment SW1601-210 ...
ATATTGCTGAAAATTATCCATTTAATGTTAGTGCTGATGAGATGTACAATGTTTTTGTTGGGGTGAGTAATCATATGGGTAGCTCTGAATACTACATGGTTTATGTGAAGTTTGGAAACAGTACTCAGCTCGATTTTGATAGTTCTAAGCCGAGTTCTTTGCCTCCGCTATATGAATTTCGAGTTTTTGTTGGTGATGAAGATGTTTGGGAGTCGCCTGTGACCTTTGGGTTCCAGAATGTGTCTGTTGAGGATGGTGTTCTGTCTGTGGGCAATGTTACAATGAATGTGCCTATTGAGGATGCTGTTTTATCTGTGGACGATGTTATAATTAATGGGATGGTTTTTCCTGTTGATGCCCATACGAGTTGGGATTCTGAAAAGAGTGGCTTTTATTTTCGTTTGTCTTTTGAGCTGTGGCGTTATGACGTGGCATTAAAGAGTTTCAGATTCCATAACCGCGTTGTCGGGCTTCAGCTCAACATGACGGGATATTAGTCGGCAAAAATTTTTGCAGAATTCTTTTAGCCGCCGTTTATTTGGATCCAAATATCTTCGCTTAGCGTTTTTTGGTTAAGCGTTTGACGTTATATAGTTTTGTTATAGAAAATTTGCTGTCTTATTCTATAATGTTTTAACTTGAATGTTTTTATAGCCGGTTTTCTAAATGTGCATAATCGAGCCGAAAAGAGCAGTTACCGTATATTAGAGTTAACAATGGTTTAAGTGTTCGGTGGAGAAAGTGGAAAAGAATAGCAGTCCCCCTTCTGTGCTGGTAATCATTGCAGCTTTGAATGAGGAGAACGGTATTGGTCTTAGCTTAGCGGAGCTGCGGAAGGTTTTAGCTGATGCACGTTATTTGGTTGTTGACGGGAACAGTGTAGATAGGACTATTGAATTTGCTAAAGAAATGGGCGCTGAGATTCTGTTTCAAGAGAGCACAGGTAAGGGAGAGGCTATTGCACAGGCGATCAAATCTGTTGATTCGGATGTGAACTATGTGGTTTTTACTGATGCAGATTATACCTATCCTACTAAATGTGTGCCTGAAATGATTCGGATTTTGGAAGAGAATCCTGAGGTTGGTATGGTTACTGGAAATAGGTTTAATCATTCGCTTAGGTTAAGCGCGATGAAGAGTTTTTTCTTTGTTGGAAACAGAATTTTGGCGTGGACTCAGCGTCTTATTAATGGCGTGCATCTTAATGATCCTTTAACTGGGTTGAGGGTTATCAGATGGTCCATATTGAAGAGTTGGGAGCCGAAGTCGAAGGGTTTTGACATAGAAGCAGAGATGAATCATCGGGTGGAAAACGAAGGATACAGAATCGTGGAAATCCCAATACAATATAGACGCAGAGTGGGCGAGAAAAAACTGAAACCGAGACACGGCCTCACAATACTTAGGCGGATTATATCGGAGAGTTTAAGCTAATTCTTTGTAGAGTCACTAAAATTAACTTATGCCTATCAATTTATGATGCAAAAATGACTAACCTGCTCGCTCTTTGTGATACTTTTTGCGAATCACTGGCTGAAGCCGACTTCGAACTAAGCAAACTCGAAATGAATACTGTTTAGACATTCTACGTGAAAAATAGGAGTAACAGATTAGGAAACGTGGATTTAGTTTCGTTTAGATTCTAAATTTTGTTTTAGAACTCGAAATTCTCGGTAAGACGGTGGGATCATTGCTTAGGGTAGGAGTAATTGGTTTGGGTAAAATGGGTCAGCTTCATTTCTTGAATGCTTTACATATGAAAGATGTGAAACTGGTTGCTATTGCAGACAAGAGTAAGAGAAACAGAAATGTGGCGGAAAGTTATCATATTAAAGCTTATGACGATTATACAAAACTAATTGATTCTGAGGAGTTAGACGTTGCTATAATTTCATTGCCGAACTTTCTTAAAGAAGAAAGCATCGTTTACGCTGCGGAAAAAAGTCTAGACGTTTTCGTCGATAAGCCCCTTGCTCGAAATTTGGCTGAGGCAACACGGATTGCAGAGAAGGTTAAGAAACAAGGGGTGAGGCTGATGACAGGGGTAAATTACCGTTACTTTGATAGTGTCCAAAGGTTAAAAGATATGCTGGATGAGGGAAGAGTCGGCGATGTAGTTATCGCTACAGCTGATTTGATACTGAATGGGCCATTAGGCCATGGACGCGTACCAACACCTGTTCCAGAATGGTGGTTAAGTAAGGAGAAGGCAGGCGGGGGGGCGTTACTGGACCTCGGTTACCACTTAATAGACCTGATGAATTGGATGTTTGGCGACTTACACGTAGAATATTCCAGTTTGGGTTACAGATTTCAGCTTCCTGTTGAGGATGGAGCAATGGTGGTACTCCGGTCGGGAAAATCAAAGGTTAACTGTTGTGTAAATGCTGGTTGGTTTTCAAAGAGCATCTTTCCAGATTTCAACTTTAGAGTAAACCTGCACGGAACTGTCGGATACAAGTCCACAGATAATTTTGCTCCCAAAAATCTTCGTCTTCATGCAATCAAAGCAGCTAGCTGTAATTTACTGCGAAAAGCCACCGGAAGGAAGATGAAATATTTATCGTATACCTACTATTATCATTCATTTTTCAAAATTTTGGAACTCTTTTTTGATGCAATACAGAAAGACACGGAACTACCTATCTCTTTGAAAGAAGAAATCGACGTTATAAAAATCATCGATGATGTCTACAAACGTAACGGGGCTGATTTGAATGGCTAAAGTCGTGCTGACTTCGGCGTCAAAGAACTTTGTAGACAATGATATACGTGATGCTGTCAGTAGGTCCTTTGATCTCTTGGGCTACAACTACCCTAAAAAAGTTGACACTGTTGTCCTAAAACCAAATCTTTGTTACTATTGGGACTATTCAACCGGGGAAACAACTGATCCACGAGTAATTTCAGTAATTATTGATTATCTCAGAGCTAAGTTTGGTGAAAATGTTAGCATTTTTGTAGCTGAAGCTGATGCTACCGCAATGAAGACGAAGTACTCTTTTAAACTGCTTGGATACGAAAAGCTGAGCCAAGCAAAGAATGTGGAGTTATTAAATTTAAGCGAGGGAGAAATCGTCGAGAAGCAGGTCAGCATAAGAAATAACACGATAACACTTCCAGTTAACAAAATGCTTTTGGAATCGGATCTTGTAATCAATGTACCCAAGCTGAGAACACACAACCTTGTTGGGATGACATGCTCCCTCAAAAATATGTTTGGAGCCATATCTAAACCGCGAAAATTTTCTTACCATAAAAATCTTGATGCCATAATTGTAGCTATAAACAAGCTGGTGAAATCTGATATTTGTATAGTGGATGGCCTTATTGCCCGTGGCAAATATCCCAAAAAAATGGGTCTTATCTTAGCAGGTGATGATGCTTTGGCAACTGATTTTGTCGTAGCAAAAATTTTGGGATTTAATCCTAGAGCAATAGGACATCTAAAGTTGGCAGAGAAAGAGAATGTTGGAGATGTTAATAATACTGAGCTGATTGAAGATAAGACGAGTTTGAAAGAAGCAAAGAAGCTTTTTCCTGGGTCAAGTTTTCTCTTACACAGATTGTCATGGGGACTGCAGCTAAAATTACTGGATGTTTATCTCAAGCTTAGCGGAGACGTTAGTCCGCCTTTTCTAAAGGCATAGAGGGCTGTATTCTTCTTTTTTTTAGCAATATGCTCTAGTTGAAAAACTATGACAGATATTTTAATCGTTTGGTCGGTTCTTTGCTCCATTTTCATAGGTTTTCCAAGTTTATACCACCTGTACATGCGGCGCGTAGCATCAAGGCCATGGAAGTTGAAAACTGACAAAACTTATTCTCCAGCAATAACTATTCTTGTGCCTACCTACAATGAAGCAGACGTTATCGACCTCAAATTGGAGAATTTGAGTAAACTGAGATATCCGAGAAACTTAACTCAAATTATTTTAATAGATAGCGGCTCAACAGACAAAACATCGGAAAAAATTTTGGAGTTTTCGAAGATACATCCTGAAATGAACATAAAGCTTGTAAAAGAAGAAGAACGTAGAGGAAAATCTAGGGCGCTAAATCTTGCGTTGAAATATGCAACAGGCGAGGTCATTGTAGTATCAGATGCTGATTGTTTCTGGTTTCCAGATATTTTAGAGAAGTCTCTGCCTTACTTGGCTGATCAAACTGTAGGGGCCGTCGTTGGAAGAGAGGTGATATTGAATCCAAATAGAACTTGGGTCACCAAAAATGAAGCCCTCTATCGTGACCTCATGACGGGTATCAGACTTGGTGAGTCAAAATTTTATGCGACAATCATTTTTGAGGGCGGCTTTAGCGCATATAAGCGGGCTTTTTTGGAGGAATTCGATTCTGAAACTGGATGCGATGACACGGGAACTGCTTTAAATGTTGTTCAAAAAAATGCTAGAACAATACTTATCCCTGAAGCCACTTTCTTCACAGCTTTTCCAACAACCTGGAAAGGAAAAATTGTCATAAAAGTGCGAAGAGCCAGCCAACTTGTACAAATTTGGACAAAATGTTTAACCTATTTGTTAAAGAACCGATTGATGCTGCCTAAACGAATTGCAGTATCTGAAATATTTCTTCACATTTTCAACCCAATAATCTTTGTTTCATTAACGTTGGCAACGTTCTTACTTGTTTTGCAATATCCCATTTTTCTGCTCGTTTTCTTGTGTATCTTTGTCGTCCCTAAAACAAGAAATCTATTCATTGAAACTTTGCAGAATAACGTTATCTTGTTGGGTGCACTTGTCTCTTTGATTTTGAAGCGAAGGTTCGTGATTTGGAACAAAGCTGACGAGTCGAGACAAGAATTAACTCGTGATTTGCTTGAAAGTCATAAATTGCTTTGAAGAGTTCGGTGATTTGGAGCTTGAGCGATAAAGTAGGTTGCACGCACACGGTAGACGTTTTTATTGAACGTAAAATAGGCCTCAATGACCCTTGGTATCAACTTATCCTGAAAATGTTTGGAGAGCATTTTCAATTTCAAGGGAAGAGAATATTAGAAGTTGGGTGTGGTTTAGGCGGATTCTGCATTAAATTGGCCGAAAAAGGGGCTGATTCGGTAGGACTGGACATATCACGAAATGCTATAGAGAAAGCAAAAGATTTGGCCAAGCGATGTAATGTTGAGAATCAGGTGGAGTTCATAATTGGTGATGCTCAATCTCTTCCTTTCAAAAATGGGTCTTACTCGAGCGTAATTTGTTCAGAGACACTAGAACATGTAGATGATCATGAACAAGCCTTCAATGAAATCGTGAGGATAGTCAAGAATCAAGGGCAAATATGCATTACTCTTCCTAACTTGTTAAGCACCATGTTTCCAGTGTACATTTTTTTGCTTATGATGGGCCAACCCAAATATGCTAAAAACTTTTTAAATGTTGAAAAAGAGGGCATCTTTCATTACTTTAAGATAAAGAAGCTAGTTAATCGAAAGGATCTAGAAGTAATCAAAATTCAAAGTACGGACTTCTTGTATCTGCCTCCTCGCATAAAAAATTTGTTCAAAATAGAACAGCACCTCAAAACGATGTCAGATTCAATCGAAGATTACGTTGAACGATACAATCTAGGTTTAAAATATCTTGGGGCAAATATTGGAGTGCTCGCTAGAAAAGTACAATGAAGCGATTTGCAAAAAATTTTTGGTTGCGTTATACCGTGAGTAGTAAACCATTAGTCACTATTGGGCTTTGTGTCAAGAATACCGAACAAATAATTCATCAAGCGATAGCAAGCATCCTCGATCAGGATTTCCCCCACTCCCTTATGGAATTAATTGTTGTAGATGGTTGTAGTGAAGACAAAACGTTAGAGATTATTAGAGCTGCCCTTTCAGGTAAGAAAATTCAATATGAGATTTTTTTTGAGAACAAAGGACTTGGAACAGCCAGACAGATTGTAGTTGATAATGCGAGGGGAAAATACATTGTCTGGGTTGATGGTGATATGACCTTAAATAAGGATTACGTGAGAACCCAAGTGGAATTCATGGAGCAAAATCCTAAGGTCGGAGTTGCAGGGGGCAAGTTCAAGATGCTGCCAAACTTGAATACCGTTGCAACTATTGAGAATCTGGAGTGGCTTGTGTGGGATTTTGAGTCTCAAAATGAGCCCGTTGTAGAACCAACGCGCAACTATTGTGGTGGTACTATTTATCGAGTCCAAGCCATTAAAGAAGTAGGGGGTTTCGATCCCAATATCAAAGGAGCTGGAGAAGATTTAGATGCAGAACATAGAATTGGCGAGGCTGGCTGGTTTCTTTATTTTACAACGGACGCGTTGTTTCATGATATCCGCAAGGGTACGTATCAGGGTATTTGGAATGAAAATTTTTGGTATGGTTATGGCAGTCATTATCTTCTTCATAAATACCGGAAACGGGTATCTGCCTTCTCCTTTCTTGAAGGGCTACGGCGTCCCTCTATTGCTTATAAATTGACACATAGAAAAATAGGTTTCTTGTTGCTATTCCAATATACCTTCAAAAAGATAGCGTGGTTCTTTGGTTTCACTAAAGCTCACATAGACGGTTATGGACATAACTCCTGCTGAAAGGATTATTCACTGGATTGAAATTGGATAGTTGAAAGGAAGTTTAGTTGTGTCATGAAGCCCAAAGTTACTATTGGGGTTTGCGTGAGAAACTGTGAGGATTCTATCGCAGAAGCTGTTGAGAGCATTACGGATCAGGATTTTCCTCACGAGCTTATGGACGTAATTGTTGTAGATGGTTGTAGTGAAGACAAAACGTTAGAGATTATTAGAGCTGCCCTTTCAGGTAAGAAAATTCAATATGAGATTTTTTTTGAGAACAAAGGACTTGGAACAGCCAGACAGATTGTAGTTGATAATGCGAGGGGAAAATACATTGTTTGGGTTGATGGTGACATGGTGTTGCCAAAAGATCATGTGAGAAAACAAGTGGAATTCATGGAACAAAATCCAAGGGTCGGAATAGCTCAAGCAACATATGGGATGCTTCGTGGAAAAAATCTCGTTGCAGCGCTGGAAAATATTAGATTTGTAGCAGAAGATGCGCGTGCAGAAAATGAGTGGAAAATGTCTTCAAAGCTACCAGGAACTGGGGGGTCGATTTATCTTGTTGAGGCTATCCGAAAAGTAGGCGGATTTGATGATCGTCTCACAGGAGCAGAGGAAGATGAGGATGCGGCATATCGAGTTAAGGCTGCTGGTTGGTTGCTTGGTCGAACTTCAGCATTATTTTACGCAAAGCGGCCTGAAACATGGAAGGCTCTGTGGGATAAGTACTTGTGGTATGGTTACGGTGGTTACTGCCTTTATCGAAAGAACCGAAACATATTTTCGCTTTACAAAATGTCTCCTCCCGCAGGTTTTGTGACGGGTCTCTTATATTCTGTTATTGCATATAGATTGGTACATCAGAAAAGCGTTTTTTTGTTACCGTTTCATTACACTTTTAAAATGGTCGCTTGGTATCTGGGATTTTTCAAGAGCCAAATCAGTTTCCGAGCTTACGGTGTGAAATGAAGAATCTGTTTCTTAGTATAAAAAAAAGATGGCCATGTAGTTTCAAAAGACCAGCACGTTGTTGATCTGATTCAACGGAAACTTGGCTGATTGATCCAATGGTATCAGTTGAACCTGAAAATGATGCAGCAAATTGCTCATGGTCTTCAAAAAAAGCTTATATTAAGCCTTTGTGCGCGTTCCAAGACTTTTAACAAACTTAATTTTTTTTCTTCCCTTTCGCCACATGTTCAAGATAACTGAACTGTGTTGGTGATTATTGAAGGTTCAAGTTGATTAACACAGCCATATCTTTATCAGAATACATAACTATGCATGTTTTGTGCCACGGTATGCCTAGGAAGATTATGGATATTTTGACTTGTAGGTTTGCTGGGGATCATTATGATCGGCACACTCGGTTGTCTTTGAAGGGGTTGTTGGGGGTTCTTGTTGGAAGTGGGTTTCGTGTATTGAATGTGGAGTTGGTGGGTTATCCGTTGTTTAAGCCTTGGCTTTACCAGTTTAGCAATAAAAAAGTACCATGGTACGGCTACTTTTGAATAGTCTTTGATAGGTTGACAGGCTGGGTGGGTCTGAGGTGTCTTAAGGAATGTGTTGTTTTTTGTTCAGTGAAGGGTTAGGCATTTACTTCCAGAGTTTGTTGTTGCCCCATTTTGGCTGTTTGGGTTTTTTGTTTTTCATTTTTTGTCTCTTACTTCATTGAATCAATCAAAACTTTGCCCGCTTCGTTTGGTGGTGGAAGCCATGCGCCCTCATTTTGGAGCAAACCATGTTTCATGTGGGCTTGAATTGTCCAAACCCATGCAATATAACTCATGTTCCATTCATTATAAATGGTTAGGCTATTATTGAAATATTCAAGTTCTATGGTTAAGTCTTCTCCCGTCTCCCACATACTGGCTCCGATTTCACCGACAATAACAGGCTTGTTTAATGTGTTAAGAACATAGTCTACCAAACAAGTCTGAAGCCCTAACTTGATGTCATCGTATGTGTATGAATTATATGGGTCTCCTCCGCTTCTATGGAAGTTCCCTCGGTAATTATGAGTACTATAAGCGATGTTGTCAAGCGGATCATTTAGTGGATAGTCCTCAACCCAGTGCAGGGTTGCACATGAATAATCACCAGGGTTATGAGGGTCTGGTGGAGGATAATCGAGGTTAACCCATACATTGTAACCCCATTGCACAATTATGATTTGATCTGCGCCTACACCACGAATCGCGTCAATAACCTGTTGAGTTACGCTGAAAAATTCAGCTATAGTAGTTTCGTCTCCAACTGTATCTTCGTGCGGTTCATTATAGATTTCAAATAACACATTCGGGTAGTTTTTGAGTTCATTTGCTACGTTTTCATAGTAATCCACAAACGCTTGACTATCCGGCATTATACTTCTCTGACTTTCAGGAATGTAAAGACCCCAAGGAAGGTCGTAGGATATGCTACCTATAACGCTGAACGGCTCGAAAATCACATACATTTCTCTTTCTGCAGCCCATGTAATAACATCTTTAATATGCTGCCGATAATTACTTGCATTTTCTACCCACCATTGAATGCTAGTATGAAGCCTAACAACGTTGCAGCCCCACGATTTCATACCATCCAAATTATACTTCACAGCATCGGGGCTCCAGATTCCAAAACCAGAATAAACATTCCCGCCTTCAGGATTCCACATACCATTAGGGTCATCAAGAAAACTTGCTTGGTTAACGCCACGGAGAATAATGGTTCCTCCAAGCATGTCTTTGATGTATCTTCCTTCCACATGTAATGGTAAAATAGTTATTATTGTACCTGAACTTCTTATGGTTACGTTAGGTATATTTTCCGAGAATGTAATTGGAATATTAAAGAGTACTAAAACAATGATTAATGTTAATATTACTGCGTGTAATGACTTTTTGAATTTTTTGTCATACGGGTTAATGTTCATTTGCTCTTCAAAAATACGATAACTAAACACGGTAATAAATCTTATGTATTACGATATGTCGTGAGTTGTCTCGTGAGGAATTGGAGGTCTAATATATGAATTCTCTGCCGGTTAAGTGGAAATCAAAGAATTTTCTAATGTTTATCCTTTTTTTCCAGTTTTCACTATTATGCATGATTTTCTTTGATGTTCCAGTTGCTAGGCAAGTTACTGGTTTTCTCTATCTCACAATAGTTCCAGGACTTGTCATTGTCAAGTTGCTAAAATTGGACAAGCAGTTTGACAGTTTGGGAGTTGTTCTTTTCTCCGTTATTCCTCTATGAACTAATGAATTAAACTATTTCGTTTATGTGTTATATGTCCGTATGTTCTTCAATTAAACATGTGCTGAGGTCTGTAATAAATATTTTCTCGTAAGAGACCAGACACCATGGGGCGCCATTAAATTCTTATCATAAACACTTTTCTTTTGGAGAATCTTCTTTGAATGCAAAATTCTGAATACGACGCTAAAATATTTTTTAAAAAAGTTGTGGAAACGCTTCGAACCTTAAAATGGCAAAAGGATTGTCGTTGACATCTTGAACATGTTGGGTTATGAGATTCTCCATGTGGATGTCATGCATTTGCTGAACGCAGGTCTGTTTCATATTTTTTGCAAAAAATGCGAGGTCTGTTAAACTACATAACTTTTTTATAGCCGATTTAACTCCATTAACAAAAATGTGCGTATGTGATAGTTTTTCTTGTTTTCCTATAATTGCTAAGTTAAACATTCGATAAAATGAAGATAGAATCAGATGTAATCATAAAATGAACGGAAGTAAAACGATATGAGCTTAGTTAGTTTTGTTAAAATTCGAGAAGATACAATACAATCATTCAAGCAAACCATTATTGATTCATTGGATCTTATCGACTATTCCTTCGTGAAAGGAACAAAGAATGTTGTGATTAAGCCTAACATGTGTTATTATTGGGATTATACCACAGGTGAAACTACCGATCCCAGATTTGTAGCCGCTTTGATTGAAGTGATTCGTGAAAAGTTTTCTCCCAGAACAAATATTTCCATAGTTGAATCTGATGCGTCAGCAATGAAGTGCAAGTACGCTTTCAAAATGCTTGGGTATGAAAAACTTTCTCAAGACTATAAAGTTAATCTCGTCAATCTTTCTGAAGACACGACTAAAACAGTCGAAGCATACGCTGGTGGATATAAACTTAAGTTACAAATTCCTCAAACAATCCAGAACGCAGACTTGAAAATTAACACACCAAAAATTAAGTACAGTGTTCCAAAAGTCAAGATGACCTGTGCTCTAAAGAATATTTTTGGTTGTAATCCATACGCGAAAAAATTTAAATATCACTCGCGAATTGGGGAAGTAATTGTTGCTATCAACAAAGCATTGAAATTTGACCTTTGCATAATGGATGGCAACATAGTTTCTGGAGTTCAACCGCGCAGATTAGGCTTAGTAATGGCAAGCAAAGATCCAGTGGCAATTGATGCAGCCGCTGCAAAAATAGCTGGAATAAACCCAAAAACAATAAAATACCTTTCACTCGCAGCTAAAGAAGGCCTAGGACACACGAACTTCATCCAGAAAGGCATACCCATCGACTACTTCAAAGCAAGGTATCCCCGAAAAGGCATTCAAAAGAAACTAATGAAAAACGCCTATGAATTAATTGTTACCCTAGGCTTGAATAAAAAACTAGGATTGGCGTAAGTAACAATCGCCATGGAGGAGGATTAAAAGAATGAAAAAAGCCAGATTGGGAATAATTGGCCTCGGATACATAGGCAAAATCCATCTGAGACACTCCCTGAAACTGCCCAACGTAAATCTTGTAGCCGTCTCCGATTTGTCAAAAAAAGCCCTGAAAGAAGCAAAAAACGCCGGTATTAAAAAAACGTTTACTAGTTACGAGCAACTTTTGCACGAGTCCAACATAGATGCCGTAATAATTGCACTGCCCACTCATCTCCACCTGCCATGTGCACTGCAAGCAGCTGAAGCAGGCAAACACATATTTCTAGAAAAACCAATAGCCAGAAACCCCGAGGAAGCAAAGGGAATAGTAACAGCCGCCCATAAGAATTCCGTAAAACTGATGATGGGATACCAATTGAGATTTAACAAATCCTTTCGTGAACTAAAAACAAAAATGGAAAGCGGAACCCTCGGCGACGTTGAAATTGCATACGCCACTTTCATAAGTTCCGGCCCATTCTTTCACAGAGCAGAAAGTCACACCCCACTTCCTGTT
>Ga0315543_1004431_pt1 | contig 11748 bp, 9 predicted proteins | sample SalMarSW160210MG_2_FD_203098 | JGI IMG/M metagenome (GOLD analysis project Ga0315543, IMG submission 203098) | Salt marsh sediment microbial communities from the Plum Island Ecosystem LTER, Massachusetts, United States - Salt Marsh Sediment SW1601-210 ...
GTTTTCACATTGGTATAGCAAGTTTAACCAATATTGCCCTTGAATGGTCTCTTTTCCTCATCTCCATGACGTTTATGATCAAAACAAAGGACATATTTTTTCTATTCAAACATCACCCATCAAACATTATTCTAGCCATACCCCTCCTGACCGTTCTCTTGCCTACACTCATAAGTTTCCCCCTGTATGTTCCTTTAGCATTGCTCATTCCTCACATTGTCTATCTGATTCTTTTTACTATTCCTATTCTCATAGATTGGAAAGTAATCCTGACAAAAACTGAGAAATCATAACAGGTCTTTGATAACAGTTGCCGCAAGTTGGCTAATTCTTGATATTCTTCTGAGGTTTTCAATACGCTGATCTGATAACAACAACTCTTAAGGCAACTTTTCTCCCTGCATTTTCTATCTTCTGCTAAAAGTTTTCAGTATCTTCGGGCTACTCTGCCGTAAAGAAGACGGCGACCGACGATACTCTAGTGTAAACGCTAATTTTTTCATGAAAGATGTGCATGTGCTTTGATTTAGAATTTGCTAACGTTTATTAGCTGTATCAGTCAAAATTAGCGAGCGGTTGCCTAACAATTCAGGAGAGATTAAAATGAAAGTAAAAGTCGGTGTTGTCGGACTTGGGTTCATGGGTTCTGCTCACGCTAGGGTTTACAACAAACTGAAGGGATGTGAATTAGTCGGTATTTGCGATAGCAATTCAGATAAAAAGCACCTAGCCAAAATGTACAATTGCAAATTTTTTGAAGATTCTGAAGAGTTTCTAGAGGAGAATTTGGATGCGGTAAGTGTCTGTACCCCAACTTCCATGCACAAAGACGTAGTCATAGATGCTTTGGAGAAAGGCAAACATGTTTTAGTTGAAAAACCTTTCGCCGATACCTTAAGAAATGGTGAAAAAATGGTGAAAAAAGCGGCGACAATGGACAGGTTGTTGGCTGTAGGGTATATTGAAAGATTTAACTCGGCAGTTAGCAAGTTAAAGGAACTCGTAGATTTTTCTCAAATTTATTCCACGGTTTCCATGAGGTTTGGGCCATTTCCGCCAAGAACGAAATACAGCGGCGTGTTTTTAGATTTAGCATCCCATGAAATCGACATATTAAATTATCTCACCAAAACCCAGCCAGAAGTCCTCTACGCCCACTTTTCCAGCAGATCAAACAACAGCTTTGAAGATTACGCATACATTTCATTAAAATATGGTCACATACACAGTCACATTGAAGCAAGTTGGCTCCCAAACTATAAACTGCGTCTTATCCACCTATACGGAAACGAAAGATTTTACACCTTAAATTATGCGCAACAAAAACTGAAATCTTATAAGGCTCCACCCGAAGCGAAAATTGAGCATGGAAGCTGGAATGACATATTGTGGCTGTCTAGGCACGTCGAAGAGGACATACCTGTCTCAGCAACTGAACCTTTAGTGATGGAATTGCAGTGTTTTATTGACTCTGTTAAAAGGAACGAGGTTTTAGACCCACTTTGTAACACTCAGGAGGCGCTTCAAGTATTAGAAGTTACAGACAGCGCATTCAGTAAACTTGGACTGAAGAATAAGCGTGACACCGTTTAGCGCTTGCGTCTTTGACCTGTAAAAATAAAAAATGCAAAAAAGTTGTTTTTCGGATGCTTTTTGTTTCATTATTGCTTCGAATACGATTTGACGAGTTCGCTTAGCCCCTTTTCAAGCTGGACCTTCGGCTCGTATTCCAACTTTCTTCTGGCCTTAGTGATGTCGCCGTAACTGTGTTTTATGTCTCCGGGTCTCGGTTCGGCGTGAACTGGTTTAAGGGATGTCTTACCCATAATTTTCTGAATAGTTTCTGTAAGCTTGTTTATGGTGGTGGCTTCGCCTGTGCTGATGTTGAAAACTTCTCCTACAGCCTCCCGTTTTGATAAGGCGAGCATGTTAGCTTCTACTACATCTTTGACGTTGATGAAGTCCCGCGTCTGCTTTCCATCTCCGTAAATTATTGGAGGCTTATTTTCTAAGAGGCGATTTATGAAGATGGAGATTACGCCGCTGTAAGGACCGTATTTTTGTCTAGGACCGTACACATTGAAGTAGCGTAAACTGGTCGTTTCAAGACCGTACACTTTGTGAAAAATTTTTGCATATTTTTCGGCAGCCAACTTGTCGGCGGCGTAAGGTGAAAGGGGTTTGGGTGGCAAGTTTTCATGGTTTGGTAGAGTTTCGGTATCTCCGTATACAGCACAAGAGGAAGCGTAAATAAACCGTTTTACGTGCGCGTCTACGCAGGCTTTAATCAGGTTCACTGTTCCTGTGACGTTCACTTCGTTTGAGAGTAGAGGATTTTCTACTGAACGGGTGACGCTTACCAATGCTGCTTCGTGAAAAACAGCGTCGACGCCTTTAACTGTCTTCTTTACCAGATCGAAGTTTCTGATATCGCCTTCTATGAACTGGAATGATTTTTTGTTTTGGTGTTTAGCTAGATTCTTTTTTTCTCCGGTTGAGAGATTGTCAAGAACTCTAACTTTGAATCCTTCATCGAGCAGCCGGTCCACGATGTGGCTGCCTATGAATCCTGCGCCTCCGGTTACAAGAATTTCAGAGAAATCAAGCGGCATTATTTGCATCGCTCTTTGTTAGCACAAACGTTTTTTCAGTCTTTAAGGTTAATGGTCGTCAACTGGAGCTACTTTCGTATCTCCTCAAAAATTTTGTTTATGTTTACTGTTTCCATCCTTTCTTGAATGGTGAAATCTTCCTTAACCGTTCAACCGATTTTGGCACTACTTCCAGAACGTAATTCACGTCTTCGTTTGTAGTGTATTTTCCTAAAGATAGTCTTAGGGATCCGTGAGCTTCTTGGGGTTTCAGTCCGATGGCAAGCAAGACATGGCTTGCTTCTAGGGAAGCAGAAGAGCACGCTGAACCTGTGGAAGCGGATACTCCGTTTATGTCTAGTTGCATGAGCAGGGATTCTCCTTCGATGTAAGCGAACCAGAAGCTGGCGTTGTTGGGCAGCCTTTTTGTTAAATGTCCAGTTAGATGTGCATCTTCTATGTTCAGAAGTTCATTTATCAGCTTGTCTCTGAGGACAGTCTGCTTTTTGGTGTCAGAAGCCATTTCTTTCTCTTGGATTCTGGTTGCTTCGGCGAAGCCAACAATTCCGGCAACGTTTACTGTTGATGATCTCCTTCTGAATTCGTGTCCTCCTCCGTGCAGAAGTGGCTCAATTTTTGTGCCTTTCTTTATGTATAGTCCGCCGACGCCTTTGGGGCCGTACATCTTGTGGGAGCTGATGGATAACAAATCTATGTTCATTTTTTTTACGTCGATGGGAATCTTGCCGAAACTTTGGGCAGCGTCGGAGTGAAAGTATACGTTTTTTTCTTTGCATATTTTTCCTATTTTTTCGATGTCTTCTATGGTGCCTACCTCGTTGTTGGCGTGCATTACAGAAACTAAGATTGTGTCTTTTCTTATCGCCTTTTCTAATTGGGTTAGGTCGATGAATCCAAAGTTGTCTACTGGGAGACGTGTGATTTCGAATCCTTGTTTTTCCAACCATCGGGCAGGTTCGAGGACACAGTGATGCTCTATCGAGGATACCACTATGTGCTTTCCTTTCTTTCTGTTGGCGAAGGCTATTCCCTTCAGCGCCATGTTGGTGGATTCGGTGGCGCTACCCATGAATATAAGTTCGTTAGGTTCGGCGTTCATCATTGCTGCGATTGTTTTTCTGGACTCTTCTAGTGCTTCTTTTGCTTCTCTGCCCTGTTTGTGTAGGGACACGCTGTTTCCATATTTTTCGCTGAAGTAGGGCTTCATGGTTTTGAGAACTCTGGGGTCAACTGGTGTGGTTGCGGCGTAGTCCATGTAAACTCTCATGTTGTGACACTCAGGAACATAACACCGTTATAGCTATTTAAATTTAACTTTGCAACAAGCATCAACTATCAAATTTTTGTCATATTGTATCCAGCTGTAATTCTGTCACACAATAACCTGACTATCAGCGGATACTTAGTGGATACTATCATGAATTCTCTGTGGCTCTCGTTCTCGTTGAGTTTATGGTCACTGTTAAATTGTATATCGTTCCTAGTAGTTTTTGGTTGTTGGTTTTGAGGTTCATAACTGATGGCATGCTTGGCAAATTAACACGTTGGCTTCGCATGCTGGGGCACGATGTCAATTATTTCCGGTCTGCTGATGACAAAAAGCTTGTTGAAATGGCAAAATCTGAGAAACGAGTTCTGCTTACCCGCGACCGTAAACTGTATCAGCAAGCTGTGACCCGAGGACTGGAAGCGGTTTTGGTTGAGGCAACAGATGAAGCTGAAAAACTTGCTGACTTAGCTAAACGATTTAATTTCAAGCTGGAAATCGACTTAAGCGTTTCCCGTTGCCCCAAATGCAACGCAAGGATCAAGGCTGTTTCTAAAGAGATGGTGGTCGATCAAATACCTGAATCAACATCCATTTACTACAATAATTTCTGGAAGTGTCCGGGATGCGGTAAGGTGTATTGGCAGGGAGCGCACTGGAAGAGGATAGATGAAACTTTGGAAGAAGCGAAGAGTAAGCTTGAGCAGGGGTAGTTTTTTCTAGTCTGGGCAGTTTTTTGTTTAAATTTTTGGAACTGCCGTTTTCTCTGTTTTTTCGTTTTCTGCGTAATCCTTATTTGAATCTCTTATGAAATCTCTCAAAGATGCCACTACAGAAGCCCAAAGAATTGGGGAGGTGAAAAAGTTTGATTGAGGAAGAAGACTGGGAAGAAGATAAAGATGATGAAGAGGATGAAGGAGACGAAGAATGGTGAAACACGACAACAAACAAGAATAAAGATTTTCAAAGTTTTTTTGGTTTAACCCATTCTGAAAGTAATGTCGCCTATAGCAGAGATTTTGGATATGGTTTTCAGAAAAAATATTGTTTTCAACAATACGCTGTTATTAGGCTCCAAATATGATTGGAAGTGTGATCCCTCTTACAATAATCGTAATAACTGATCAAAAAATGTTAAGTGGTTGAACATGAACTTCTTTTATTTATGGCTTCAATTCTTGACAAAATAACACTTTTTCCTGCCATTATTCTATTTGCATTATCCGTCTACCTAGCTTTTCTAACCTTCCAAGTCATTGATGTAAGCACTAAGACAAACTTTCTAATCTATGCAACAATTCTATTTGTTATTGGAATGCTCTTGATCGTTGCATGGATCGTTTCATCAATTATCCAGAAAAGTGAAAAAAACAACTAAGGTCCATCAAAACATGTTTTACGTTAAATTCACGCATGAAAAAGTGCTGTATATCATGCTAATCCTTGGAGATAGATGAGGAAAGTGGACGATGGACTTTTCCATCTAGCTGAAAATACGCGTGCACAAAGAATGGACGTTATATATGCGGAGGGGGAATAGCATGAAATTATTTGGGGTATTTTTAGAAGTTAGTTTGAATGTTTTGGATGGTTTTTTTGTAGGGGATAGGAGAGTGCGTAGAGTATTGAGCCCATGAGTATGCTGTCTAATAGAAGTATTGCATATGTTTGTTCAGTTAAGTTTAGATAGTCTAATACGTTAAAGGGAATGATTTTAACTATTATCAGAAAAATTGCTATAATATAGTGAAGAATGCCTAATAGCAAAATTTTCTCATTATTACTGAGAGCTTTGTTTTCCATGTCATCCACTCTTTCTAGCTAATGGTTTGCTGAGGCTCCTCCACGGGCAAACTAAAAGGAGAAAACCACAAGCTGCTACAATCGCTTTGGTGATTTTCATCTCTCCCATAGATGAGCCTTTTCAGCCCCCTTTTCTTCCAATGCATTACTCCCCACAAAAAAAGGGAGGGAAAATTGTTTATTTTCGTTTTCTTAGTTTCCAGTAGGCTGTTATGCCGATTATTACTGCTACTGCAACGGCTGCTATGATGGCTAAGTCTGTGGTGCTGAATAGCGGTGCTTCTGTAGGTTCTGTTGGTTCAGGTTCTGTTGGTTCGGGTTCTGTGGGTTCTGTTGTTGGTTCGGGTTCTGTTGGCTCAGGTTCTGTTGGTTCGGGTTCTGTAGGCTCAGGTGTTGTTGGTTCGGGTTCTATTGGCTGTGCTGCTGATGGTGCTTCTCCTACGTTTATGTAGGTTTCCGCGTATGATCTATAGTAGGACTCTGAGCCTTCGAAGGTGGCGATGATCTTGTATAGTCCTGGAACTTCTGGAGTAAATGCGCAGCCGAAAACGCCGCTCATGCTACTTGTTGCTCTGCCGATCTCATAGAAGTTGCCGTTAGGATCAAGAGTCTCCAACACCACTTCAACGCCTGTCGCGTCTGCGGGGATTGGCTTCTGCATGTACACGTATTCCATCCACTCATCTTGGTATTCATCGGATATAGCTGGAACTCCATTTGGGAAACGTGCTGCCTGTTCGTCTTGTTTCGTGCCAGCAGACTGATCAGTTACAGTGCCTCTAATCAGTACTTCTTCTCCGAGGGATATAGTAGTTTCTGGTCCTGTGAGTGTTGTGGCGCTTGGTCCCTTGCCAATGCAGTATATTTGCATGTCGTACAGGTTGAGGTATATTAGGTAGCCGTCTGCAACAGCCATACCGCCTTGACAGCCGTATCCGGATACAGTCCATATTTCCTCTCCAGTGAAAGCGTCAATACAGTGCATCTTTACACCGACCCAGTGTGGTGCATTGGCAGAGTGCTCAGTAGTGAACAAGTAGACTTTTTCATCGGCAATAGCACCTATACCGAGGGGCCAATTAGGCCAAGGTGATGCCAAACCAGTGGGTGAGTTGTAGGTCCATAATAGGCTTCCGTTCTTAAGGTCATAGCAGTAGACTATTCCAGAATAGCCAGCCGAGTAAAGTTTGCCGTAAGCTACAGCGTATCTCGTGAGGCCCACATCGCTATAATAATTTAAGTCATGTTCAGACGGAGTTGGACCCCACAATAGGCTACCATTGTCCAGGCTGTACCCCGACCACTGAATTGTTTCTTTGTCATACTTAAGGAATACGCGTACATCTGGATCCACGAACGTACCCATCCACTGTGGTCCCGCGCCTCTGGTGATGTTTCCTGCTGGTGCATCATAGGTCTTCATCCACAGCAGTTCACCTCTTGTGGCCGGTTTCAGACTTATCGCCCACATCGTGTAGGGATCTGAACTGCCAACGCCGGGGAAAGTTCCATTCATACCAAGCAGTAAATCATCAGGGATAACTTTCACGACGCTTGCACCAGTTGGCAACCAAGGTACTGAGACGTTCCAAGAATATGCTGTGCTCGCGTCAGCTGTCTTCCCAATCGGTCTCCATTGCCAAGCATTGCTTGAAGTTGTTCCAGCCAACAAATCTGGTGCTGCGGTGTTGTTCCACAAACCTAACCATTTGTTCGCCGTGTTAAGCACGTATCTTAGTATCTCCCCGTTTGGGCCGTACACTTGGGTGCCAGATGGAACGTTGGTCAGATTGAATAGCCAGTTTCCTGTCAGCGGATCATAGGCATTCCATGCATTATTCCATAAGTAGCCGTTCCGAATGACTCCATGTTGGTTACCTGACTCGTAATCATAGAGTTGCCCGAACGATGGTGCATTACTACTTAGGAATGTACCCCAGCCGGGGTAGAAGATTTCGGTATACCCGTAGTCGTTATACCATATCTCTTCTCCAGTACGCAGATCTACGCAGACGTATCCCCCACCCGATCCACTAGCACTTCGTGGTTGCTCATAATAGAGTCTTCCGCTGATTATTATTGGAGTCCCGAATGGGGATTCGTATGCAGTCCCATCATAGTAGGTCACGCCCTCGATGCCAGTTCTGCTTCCCCCTACAACACCTCCGTCCGAAATTGGCTTTGTCCACATTATGTGTGGACTGTTGGGTGCTGTGCCATCCGGTTGGACCTTTCCGACAATGTGGCTTCCAGCCAGCCAGTTTGATGCAATGATTACCCAAGCTGTGTTCTGTCCTTCTATTGGGCGCGTCCAGTAATCGGTTGGAAGCGGATAGCTTGGTGTGTCAGGTATTGGGTCTTGCTGCACGGTAAGTGTCGCTGTGGCGCTGCTGGCTGCATAAGTATCGTTGATATAGGGACTCCGGGTGTTGCCGGGTACTCCCGTTACGGGGTTATATGGGGATACTACTTGTCCGGGAAAGCTGAACACGAAAGTGTATGTGCCCACTTGATCAGGTGTGTATGAAGTCCATGAACCTCCCACTGGATCGGACGTGAATGGTCCCAGCGTTTCTTTGGATCCGTCAGGCTTTGTAACCTCTACTTTTAGGTTGCACCATCTGTCACCGCCAGCACCCGCTGCTGTTGGCGGAATCTTGTCAAGCCACATGATAACAAGCGCGGTTTGTCCTACACCAATGGGGTCAGGTGAAGCATACATATAGGCGTAGGTAGGAACAGTCCATGGAGGGTCATGTGCAGATACTATGGGTAAAGCAACGAATGTGGCAGCAAAAGTTAACGTTAGAATCAAAGCTATAGTAGATGTTTTAGCTAATTTTTTTGTATTGTTCATTTCTGTTTTTTTCTCCTAATTTTTTTGAACTAGCTTAGGTTAACATTGTTTAGAGTTTAATCTTTGGCATGTGTTACCCACACTGACAGCTTCCTAAAACCTGCAAAACTTACATCCACGAGTCTGTGATCCTCAATGCGGACAAGAGCAACCTGCAAGTCTGATGCATGTATAGAACAATCACAATTTTTATTTGAGGTGATTCAATTAGGTTATGGTGTTGTTTGCTGGGACTCTGGAAAGCGCTCTAAAGCGACAAAACAACCACACCACACCGTCACCGAATGTGGAACACTTCCCAAAACCCTCTCAGCCCTTCGTCTATACTAAGCTCCTTATTTAGGTCAGGATACCTGTCTATTCGAAGAAGAAAGGGTTCGCTGAGGCTCCTCCATGGGCAAACTAAAGGAGAATCGATGAAATCTCAACCTGCTGCAATCGCTTTGGTGATTTCTATCTCCCATAGATGAGCCTTTTCAGCCCCATTCTTCTAATGTTTATCTCCCCACAAAAAAGGGAGGGAAATTGGGTTTATTTTCGTTTTCTTAGCTGCCAGTAGGCAACGACGCCTACGATTGCGGCTATGACAACGGCTACTATGATGGCTACTTCTGTGGTTATTAGGGGCGCTTCTGCTGGTTCTTCCGGTTCTATTGGTCCTGATGGCGCTGCGGCTGGACCCACTGATAGGTAGGTTGCGTCATATGAGCTCCAGTAAGAGTCGGATCCCTCAAAGGTGGCCATGATAGTATATACTTCTTCATCTGGAGGAGTCCACTCATAAACGAAGTCGCCATAAGAATTGCTTGTCACCGTACCTAATTCGCTGTAGCTGCCGTCTTCACCAAAGATCTCCAGCTTCACTGGAACTCCATTTAGGTCCATGGGTATTGGTTGCTGCATATACAGATATTCCATCCATTCGCTCATGTATTTATCAGATATGGCGGGTACACTGCTGAATTTGCCTTCTTCGACCAACTGCTTAGCACCTGCACACTGGTCAGTAACCGTGCCTTCTATCATTACGCTATTTCCTTTTGCTATAATTTTCTGTGATGCTGTGACTGTTGTGGCGCTTGGGCCCTTGCCAAAGGAATATATTCGGTTGTCGTACGCATTGAACGCTACTAGGTACCCATCCGCGACTGGCATAGTGGTTTGATAGTATCCATTTATGCTCCAAACCTGCTTTCCTGAATATGCGTCAACAACGTACAATCTCGCCCCTCTAAACTGAGGAACCCCATGAGAATCACCCGTAGATGCAATGACTTTTCCGTCAGCAATAGTATATAACATGTTATTTTCGAATGGAAGAGTGCTGTATCCTGGAAAATCGTATCCAGCTGGGTCAGCATAGAAATCCCACAAACTCTCGCCTGTCGTAATATTGAGCGCATGAATTCCATCTATGTTAAATGCGTAAAAGATGTCATAAGCAATCATCCCAAAGAAGTCATTCGTTGGAAGACAGCCCCAAGCGTTCTCATACGCTTCGGACGGACCCCAGATTTTTTCTCCTGTATAAATGCTGTAGCCGGTCCACTGCATTGCTCCTTTATCGAATTCTGTGTAGACTCCGTTCCCAATAGGCCCCATTAGCCCCCAGCCAGTGCCTCCAATGGGAGTTGTGCGATTTTGAACCCAGATTTGCTCCCCCGTAGTCATGTTGTAGCCTATCTCCCATTGCCAATTCATCGGTTGGTCCATGCTTCCTGTGGAGGACAGTATTACGCCTGAATTTATGAAATAGAGGGATTCGCCAGGATACCCATCTATTGTAACATTCCACTGTACTCCCTTCTGCCAGTCAATCGTCGCGCCAGGTTGAGGTCTCCACATCCACATATTAGACATTGGTGTAATAACCATATTGGACATTATGCATAATGATGAGTTCCACATTGCCAGGTAGTTGTGACTTGCGTCGAGAATATAGATAAGCAACTCACCGTTCGGACCTTCAACAACATTACCGCCTCCACAGAAATTAATACCACCGGATGTTGCATTTGCAATTTGCAGTATCAAGTTCCCCGTAAAAGCATCATACATACTCCATGTACTTAAAACAGCCCCAAAGCCGCCACCCATGGCCCACAGGTATGGAACACCCCCTTCTTGGTTTGGTGACATGTAGTTGTAAACTTGCCCGCAAGTAAGGCTAGTTGGAATGTTCTGATGCCATAACGTTTCGCCTGTGCGCAAATCAACAGCATAAAATCCTTGATCTCCGGGATTATTAGCAGGAGCATTGTAGTATAGCACTCCGTTAATGATTGCCACTGCTCTGAACCCAGACTCATATGATTTCCCACAGTAGTATTGGCTTGTAGGGGTGCCTCCGAATTCGCCTCCGATCAATCCGCCAACCATCAGCGGCTTCGTCCACATAATGTGACCAGTATTAGGGGCAGTAGTGTACGGGTTGAAACTTCCACTGGCGTTATAAGCTGAGCCTCCCAATCCGCCTTTGCCGGTTCCAAACCAGTTTCCTGAGATCGTGTACCAATCGAAGTTTTGAGAGTTTATCGGCCGCGTCCAGTATTCAGTTGGAGGTGGAGTCTGAGGAGTCGCTGTTACAGGTTCCTGCTGTACTGTAAGGGTTGTGGTGAAACTGCTAGCTCCATAATATGCGTCAATTTCAACCGGCGGACCCATTCCCCCACCAGTCATACCTGTCACGTGTTCTCCAGGAAAGCTGAATTTTAGAGTGTATGTGCCAATTTGGTCAGGCGTGTATACAGCATATGCAAATGATGCCGCGTCTGCAGTGAATGGACCAAGGGTTTGAGTTGCTCCATCCGGCTTTGTGATTAGCAAGGTATAGTCCTCCCATCTAGCAGTCCCTGCAGCACCTGCTAGCGGATTAAACTGGACCAACCACATAAGAATCGTCGCTTCCTGATTGACTCCCGCAGGGTTTGGGCTAACAGCAACGAAGGCATTGGTGGGAATTTCATCAGCAGCATTGACTATTGGCAAGCTAACTATGAGTGTAGCAGTGAGTATTAACATTAGAACTAAAGCGATGGTTGTAGCTTTAAATTTGCTTCTCTGAATTTTCGGTTTTGTAACCAATTTTTTTGTATTGTTCATTCTGTTTTTTTCTCCTAATTTTTTTGAACTAGCTTAGGTTGAAGTTGTTTAAAGTTAACCTTTGGCATGTGTTACCCACACTGACAGCTTCCTAAAACCTGCAAAAC
>Ga0315543_1004433_pt1 | contig 11746 bp, 13 predicted proteins | sample SalMarSW160210MG_2_FD_203098 | JGI IMG/M metagenome (GOLD analysis project Ga0315543, IMG submission 203098) | Salt marsh sediment microbial communities from the Plum Island Ecosystem LTER, Massachusetts, United States - Salt Marsh Sediment SW1601-210 ...
GGTTTCGGAGGACATCAGGCAAAAGCCGCAGCAGCACTCTTCCTTCATTTATGCGAAACTCACGGAATCTCAATATCCGATGAATTAAAAAAGAAAACACATTTGAGAGGACGACCCAAGGGAAGCAAAACAAAAAAAGAAAAAACCTCGAAAAAAAAGGAAGAAAAAAGAAGCAAACAATACCCAGAAAAAGCCGCAGCGACCACAGAAGATCTTAAACAGAATGAAATATTAATCGAGATTAAAGGAAATAAAGGAACTTATATCCCTTTAAAAATTGATATCAAAAAGGAATCAGAAGAAAATATAAAAAATAAAATTAGTTCCATAATCAATACATTAAAAATAGTACTACAGCAAGAAAACACATCGCACTCTTCGGAGATAACAAACCAGGGTAATAGTGAAGGATAACTTTTATCGATGCGCTTCTTTGGTCGAGAGGTCGATAAAAGCCACAGGTTCAATTCCTGTCCCTGGGTTTATTGTTATAATCTAATTATAATATTAGGACGAATCAAACAACATTTATAAAATTACGTATTCTACAAAATTTATGAAACTAATCTCCCAAGGCGCCGAAGCAAAAATTTACCTAATTGAAAATCCGCGTAAATCCGCGAAATCCGCAGCTCATCTTCCTCATAATAAATTCATATCCAAACAACGCATCCCAAAACTATACAGACACAAAGACCTAGACAACCAAATCCGAACACGCCGAACAAAATCTGAAACAAAAATCCTAACCAAAGCATTCTCCGTCGGAGCCAACGTCCCAAAAGTAATATCCTCAGACAAATACAATTTAGAAATAGAATTCATCCAAGGAGATAGATTATCCGAAACCCTAAACGCCTACCCCAAAAAAAAACAATTCCAAATCATGCAACAACTCGGCGAACAAGTCGCCCTCCTCCACAAAAACAATATAATCCACGGCGACCTAACAACTTCAAACATCATCCTAAAAACCGCCACCCCCCTCGGCTCCCGCCGAGTTCGCGACAAAGTCGCGAAAGCACAAAATATGAGAACCGAAGGTTCTCCATCTTCCCCTCCCCTCTCCCCACCTCTATTCCTAATCGACTTCGGATTAAGCTTCATCTCAACAAAGACAGAAAACAAAGCCGTCGACCTCCACCTAATCAAACAAGCCCTCGAAGCCAAACACTTCCAAAACCACCAAGCCCTCTTCCAACAATTTCTAAAAACCTACAACATAAAAGAAAATATCGAACGCCTAAAAACAGTTGAAAAAAGAGGAAGATACAAACACTAAACCTTAAAAATTCCCAAACTCTCTCAATATCACTAGCCCCGTAGTCTAGTGGTCAAGGATACAGCCCCTTGGAGGCTGGGACCCCGGTTCGAATCCGGGCGGGGCTATGACTTCTTTAAATCCTTAACTTTAAAAACCATTATTTACACAAACTAATATGGAACAATTAACAAAACCCACATGGGTCAAAATGAAAGAACCCGAACTCAAAAAAACAATCCTAGAGCTCTCAGAAAAACATTCACCATCTCAAATTGGATTCGTCCTACGAGACCAATACGGAATACCGACAACAAGAATCTTCGGCAAAAAACTAAAAGCCTACCTTAAAGAACTTGACATAAATCGAAACGAAGACCTAGAAAACGCAGAAAAAAAAGTCGACAACCTAAAAGAACACATGAAAAGCAATATCACAGACAGAAAAGCAAAACACAAACTCCAACACGCACAATCACGACTCAACATCACAAGAAAATACTTCGGCATTCCAATTAGAACACGAAAGAAAAAATAACACCTAAAACTTTTTAAGCAAACATAAATTATCTACCTAATGCTAAAAGACGTGAAACAGTTTGCAGAAGAATTTCTAAAACTATCAGAAAACAAACCAATAAGAATCATAAGCCACTACGACACCGACGGTATAACATCCGCAGCAATTCTTATAAAAACATTAAAACGCCTCGATAAAAAATTCACATTAAAAATCGTCAAAGGGCTCGAGGAACAAAACATTAAACAAGAACTCGCAAAACAGCCAAAAGAATTAATCCTATTCTCAGACCTCGCATCGGGCAGCCTCGATTATTTCCAAAATCTCAAAGAACCAATTTTTATAATAGACCACCACGAAATCGACAAAAAAAAACTAAATAACAAAATAAAAATCATAAACCCTCATCTCACAAAAAACCAAAAAGATAACGAATGCACAGGAGCAGGACTCTGCTACCTTTTCTCAAAAACAATATCCCCAAGTAACCAAGACTTATCAAAACTAGCAATAATAGGGATGATCGGCGACCGCCACGAATCAAACCTATCCAAAATAAACCAACAAATAATAAATGATACCGTCGATCTAAAAATCAAAAAAGGAATAGTTATTTACCCAGCAACAAGACCGCTACGACGAGCATTAGAATGGTCAACATCTCCATATATTCCAGGAGTAACTGGCAACGGACCCGGTGCTATAGAAATCCTACGAGAAACCGGAATCGCATACGAAAAAAGCCTACTTGAATTAAACGAAAACGAAATGTCAAAACTAATAACAGCCGTAATGATAAGACGCGCCCAACACAATAAAGTCAACGACATCCTCGGCAACCTCTACATACTAAAATTTTTCAACACAAAAGAAGACGTTAGAGAAATCTCAGTCCTAATCAACGCATGCTCACGACTTGGATATAGCGACACGGCAATTTCATATTGTCTTGAAAATGAAAAAGCAAAAATCCGTGCACTAAAAATCTATACCGAATACAAACAAGAGCTCGTCTCGGGATTAAAAGTAGCAGAAAAAATGGAAAAAATAAAAGGCAAAGGTTTCGTAATCCTAAATGCAAAAGACAAAATAAAAGACGCTATCGTCGGAACAATTTGCTCAATGTTATCGTCATCTCCCACATACACCGAAGGAACAATCTTAATAGGAATGGCATACAACGAAGACAAAATAAAAGTCTCAGCGAGAATCGTCGGACGCGAAGGAAGAAACCTAAAAGAAGTCCTAGAAAAAACACTAACAACTTTTAAAAACAAACACCCAAAATCACTCGCAGAAGTAGGCGGACACCATTTCGCCGCAGGATGCCTCATAGAAAAAGACAAAGAAGACTACTTTATTGAAACTTTAATAAAAGAATTGGAAATTGAACTCGTAAAAATTTAACCCATCAAAACTTTTAAAAACCAAAATCATTATCCAAACTCATGAAAAGAAAAGGAAAATTCATCAAAGTAAATTGCTCCAAATGCAAGACATCACAAATAATATTTGGAAAAGCGTCGACAAAAGTCCGATGTCTCAAATGCAACACTATCATCGCATTGCCATCAAGCGGCAAAGCAAAAATACGTTCAAGAGTAGAAGAAGTTCTATAAATTTAAATAAGCAAATTCATTAACATTAAAATGCAAGAAGGCGACCTAATATTATGCAAAGTTGAACAAGTAACAAACACAATCACATTTGTAAAACTACCAAACGGTCAACAAGGAACAATTATTTCATCAGAAATCGCCGCCGGACGAATAAAATTCATGCGAGACTACGTCGTCCCAAACAAACAAATCGTCTGCAAAGTCCTAAAAATTGAAGGCGACCACGTCCACCTCTCACTAAGACGAGTCACATCGAAAGAAAAAAAAGAAGTAATGCAAACATTCAAACAAAACCAGGCAATCGATGTAGCATTCAAACAAATTCTCGGAGAAAAAGAACCATCGATAAAAGAAAAAATTCTGAATGATTTCAAAACCCTCCAAGAATTCATCAACAAAACAAAAGAAGACGAAAAACTAATTTCAAAATATATCCCAGAAGATAAACAAGAAGCAATCAAAAAAATCTCAGAAAAAAAGAAAAAAAGAGGAGAACTAAAACAAAACATTAAACTCAAATGTATAGAAGATGACGGAATTAAAAAACTAAAACAAATACTCAATTTAGAAAACAAAAACATATCTATTACTTACATCTCCGCCGGGAACTTCAGACTCAAATTAAAAGTCGAAGATTTCAAAGAGGGCAAAAAACAAATGAACGAAATCGTGGGGAAAATAGAAAAAATGGCAAAAGAAAACAATTGCGAATTCTACACCACCGAAAAAAAATGACCCATCTCAAAAAATGTCCAACCTGCAAAACCTACACACTTAAAAACAAATGCAAAAAATGTAACACTGAAACAAAATCTGCACATTACAAATTCATCAAAATCAAAAACGCCCCGCCACGTTCAGTTCCATTCAAAAGAAAATAACTACATCTCACCGACGACAAAACCTTGAATTCTATAATCTATTATCTATTCTCTTAAAAAGTCGAAAACAACATCTTTAACTTTTTGCATGTCCTTCTCCCAATCATCAATCAACTGCCTCTTGTAAATAATCGCCGCCGGATGAAACAACGGAATCAGCTTAATCTTCAACCCATCAATCTCAACCTCACGAACTTTCCCATGAACCAAACTAATCCCTACCTGCTCCCTCATCTCATCAACATTTCCACCAGCCAAAAAAAACTTCGTCGCATAATTCCCAAGCGAACACACAACCTTCGGCTTCATCTCACGAATCTGCTTTAACAACCACGGAGTATGCGCTCTAATCTCGTCAGGCAACGGGTCCCGATTCTCCGGCGGCCGACATTTCAAAATATTCGCAATATAAACATCATCCAAACTCAACCCAACCTTTTCCAGCAATTTATCCAAATTTTTCCCCGCAGCCCCAACAAAAGCCAACCCTTGCTCATCCTCATTTCGCCCGGGCGCCTCGCCAACAAACAAAATCTTCGCATTAACATTGCCCTTACCAACGACAATATTCATACAATTCCTAAATAGCTCCGTCTTCTTCACTAACGCCGCCTCATAAAAAAAGAACTCCGAAGAATTTTTATTTGATTCCATCCTAAAAAAAGAAATCAAACCTTAATAAAATTAACCATATAAAAAAATATAAACCCAAAACACCTAATTATACTATGAAGAAAAAAATAATAAAAATAAAGGATTGGTACATCCTCCCGGCATGGGGCAGAGGCTTCGCAATCGGAATCATAATCGGCGCACTCCTAATGATACCCTCAGTATTCATAGTAAAAGGCCACTACACCGCCACAATCCCGCTAATAATCCTCATATCGTGCGCAATAGCCGGCACACTAATCACACGAAACAAAAAATCATTCGGACTAAAACATAAATAATCACACTTTTCTTTCAATAATTTACGACCAGTAATTCTTATTTTTATCGACTTATACTTCATTAGAAGAACACTCGCATACGTTTGTACGCCACACAACCTTCCGCCTCGTCTAAATTTGATAAAAATAAGAATTACGCAAAACAAAAAAATCATTTAGGCTTAAACATAAATAAAACTATTTCTTCACTCTAACTTCAACAAACTTCTTTCTCTTATCTTTCAAAACATACCACGCAGTCCCACCAATAACAGCAAGAACAGCAAGAACAATCAAAACAGTCCCCCACCCAAACCCCTTAACAAACTCTGTAACTTTATCTATCCCCTTTGAAACAACACCCTCATCCACAACTTCGTCCCCTCCAGTAACAGTTTCATTAACAACATCAGTTTCATTAGCCGTCGCATTAACAGTCGCACCACCTCCACCCCCTCCGCCACCTGGTGAATCAGTAGTAGAAGTAGGAACAACAACAGTCGTCCCAGGCTCACCATTAGTCATAGTAATACCCGAAACAAAAAAACAAGACAAAACCAACAACCCAACAAACAAAATCAAGCACACATTCTTATCCATATTAAAATTCACAATACGGTATCGTCCACAAACAAGATGTCCCACTAACAACTCCCGTCGGAGCGTCAGACACCGCATTATCCCTCCTTACACAATTATCCCCACTATCATCACAATACCACAACTCACTACAATCATCATTAGGAATCTTAATCTGACAAACCTCAGGATGCAAATTATTAACAATCTTATCCCTCGTCGTCGACGCCATCCCAACCATCTCAACAGCAGCCCCAGCACTATCAGTCAAACTAGCATTATGAATCAAATCCCCAGCACTACTAAACTTTCTCGTGTTCCCAGTCAAACCTGTCTTAGTTATCGTCGCATTCAAGAAAATAAATTCAGCCCCCGTCGTATCAACCATCTTAATATTCGCCTTTCTACCATCACTATAATTCGTCTTCATCCCCGCAGAAGGCCCGCACATCTGCCCCTGAATATGCTCGTAAGTCCCATTCGTATTCAAATCATAATAAACAGTCCACCCAGTTGGCGGATTAATTATCGTAACAAAATTACAATAACCACACTTAGCCGCATTCTCCGCCGTCCTAAACGAAGAACACGCACTAACACTACACTTAGCACCAGAATCACAAACCTTCAACTTATAATAATAATTAGTATCCACACTCAAAGAATAATTCAAAGAATTCAACCCAACGTCGTTATACACACTAGTATAATGCCAACTCGTAAAATTCCTAACGCTACTCAAAATAGTCGAATCATAAATCGTATCATTAAGAGTACTGCAAGTCGAATCATTATAATAAAACATCAACGTCCCATTCGCCGGCTTATTCGTATCAAACATTATCAACGCCGCATCAGGATATTCCTCAACCTTAACCCCCTTAATCACAGGCATCGAACTATCAACATAACCATCAGCATTAACACCAGCGCTAGCGCAATGAGAAGCAAACTCACAATCCCAATCCGCACAATCAATCAATCCATCCTTATCATCATCAACAAGATTATAACAATCCTCTCCCTTCACATATCCGCCACCCATAAGTATACTCTCAAACGTCGCACCGCTAGCCCCCAAATCAAAGAATCCAGTTATCGGGAAATCAACCGCACCCGGTGTAACCCAACCCGGACCAGCCGTATCAGTAGGAGAACTCGCATTATTATTCGCACCAGCCGTAGACACATAAACCCTCATGTCTGCACTTGCATCATACAAGATAGGAAACTTCTCCAACGCTGCCTTATCAACTGCAATCATAGGACCCTGAAATTCGCCACACATCTTCTCCTTCCATGAACTCAAACTAATATCTGCAGTAACCCAACCACCAGAACTGCACTTCTTGGCATTAAACACTTCAGTTGCTTTACCTAAAGTGTCATTATACGTCGATCTATACGTAAAGAAAAATTCATAACCTACCGCCGATGAATTACCGCTTAATGTACATCCACCCGTCGTACTCCCATCTGTATCTAAATAAACATAATATTTAACTGTTTTATTTCCACTTCCAAAATTATTTCCCATACCAAACCCTATCTTTTCATTATTACAAATACCTGCATCTGCAAAATTGACTGTTGCCGAACCAAATCCATAACTATCATCCATATCCCTCATTCCAACTCCCATCAAATCAAGATATTCTTCATCTATATCCTCATCATTAGCATCACTAACAATTATTATTGGCGCCCCCATCTCCATTCCACCAAACATATTATACATCCCAGGAGTATTACACCACCCACTCATCCACCTCACTCCACTAAGAGCATTACATTCAGCCTGAGTTGTCGCCTTAAATGGCGCAGGCTCACACCAACCCTGCCCACCACCAGAAACATAAGTAGTATCCCAAGAACCATCGGTCCAATTGCAATAAGCATTAGCATTACACAACGTCTCATTAGAGCTCAATGACTGATTATTCCAACACACATCAAACGTATTCATACAATAGCTTTGATCCGCATTCCACGTACAACCAGAAACATTCCCACAAACATAACCACTTGTATCAGCAGTCGTATTATCATAATACTTCCAACAATCACTACTCCAATCCGGCTCACAGAACGGCCTAAACTCCGGCATCCAAACACAACTCATATTAATATCAGAACTATTCTCGCACCGCGTCTGATTCCCATCATACTTCCAACAATCCATTCCAGTCGAAGCTCCGCCACCCATTCCCGTCGCTGCTCCGCCACCACTAAACCCTTTCGGATTACACCATCCCTCGTCCTTCCATCTACATCCAGTAGCATTCGAACAATTAAAACCATCTACTACATGACTATCATTCACATACTGCCAGCAATCAACTCCCCCAGTACTCCCTCCGATCGAATCGCTCATACACCACCCACTACTCAACCTACATCCAGTAGTACCCACGCAAGTAGCATCACTAATATCCGGATTAAAACAAACAGCATCACACATACCCTGCGTATTCGTCTTCCAATTCCACATCCACTCATTCCAAAAACAATTAGTAGTATCCAAAGCACAAGCCGCAGCTCCTAAATCCTGACAAGCCATAAATTTATTATCACAACCCGTCCAACCATCCCCTGTTCTCCAAGCACAATTACCAGTACAATCCTCCTCATCAAACTGCCAACAATTCGCACTCCAATCTACTTCACATTGAGAACCCCAATCATTATTCTCCCAACTACATCCACTAGCCGCATCACATCCACTAGCATTCCCATCATAATTCCAACATCCCTGTTCCATACACCACGTCCCATCATAATAGCAACTTGCATCTTGCTCCGTGCAATAAGTCGAATTAGTATTATCCGCCACCCAACAATTCTTAGGAGCAAATCCAGCAGGGTCACACCACCCTCCCTGGTCAGTACACCAAGTATTATCCAACCCCTCCCCATCACACCAACTATCATTTGTCCAAGTACAATTAGTCCCATCGTTAGTACACGAAGTCTCACTCATAAGACTATAACAATCCTGCCCCATACTCCAATCCTGCTCACACCAACCCCCGCTACCAGTCCCCCCAAACCACTCACACGTCGCATTTTTCAAAGCACAACCCGTCTCATTCCCATCCGATTGCCAACAATCCATACCAGGAAAATCGCACCAACTTCCCCAAGCATCCGAAACCCAACTACAATTCAAACCACTGTCCAACTGAGCCGCCTCACAAGTCGTCCGAGTCAACCAACCAAAACAATCACCCGAAACAAAACCACAAAAAGAATCAGCATAACAATTAGAATCCCCACAATCTATCAACGCATCACCATCATTATCAACCCCATCCCAACAAATCTCAGCAATCCCATCCGAACCAGTCCTCTTTGAACAAGTCGAAGTACTCGTCGACCATTCACAAGAACCAGTCCCATTCACAGCACTCCTTCCAACATCAGCACAATTATCCTGAGTATAACACCTATCACAAGAATCCGCACAAGTCTTCTCGGTATTATCCACACAATACCCACCAATATCCGTACTCGACGCATCAGCAACCCATTTACACGCCACATTACCATACTCCTTTGCATACTCACAATAACATTTAGGAGTATTACATATATCAAAAGTCGTAGGAATAGGCGGACTCAAATCTGGCCTCGCATCAGAATAAGCCGAAGCATTCGGATTTCCATAATACGTACAACTCCCACAATCACTCTTGCAATCACCAGCCGACCCACCAGTAAACTCCGACTTCGCCCTACATGTCCCAAAACCATTCGGAGCACTAGCATCCGCCTTAAACTCACAATAACCTAAATCAGAATCATAACAATACTCCTTAGCTACCTTACTCGAATTATGTGCAGCCCCGGTAAAAGTATAATCACAAGCAAAACACGCCTTATCACAATTCCTCTCATCCGAACCCTTCTGTTCACATCGCCCAGCCGGAATAGACTTGTTCCCCTCACAATAAAACTCCTGAATCCATTTCCCATTCGCCGCCTCACAATTTTTCTTATTTTCAATCAAAGCAAAACTCTGAGTCCTATTCCCAAAAATATCAGTCGACTTAAAATTACAAGTCTTAGTAGTATTACTCCAAACACAAGGCATATACAACGGATAACCCGCAATCTGCTGGCACAAAATCTCTCCCTCTCCAGCCGTCGAAGTCTGCACCCCAACATCATCACAGGCAGTAATCCCCAATCCCTGTTGTTCCATATCTGCATTCTCCCAACAAGACTTCCCCAATTTAGAAGAACAAGCTCCCGAACTCCACTCACAACAAGTCGAAAACGCCGGAATATTATTACACATCTGAGAATCATTAACCATCGAACAATTCAAACCATTTGTATTAATATAATCCGCAGTAACATTAACAATCGCATTGTCGTCATCGTCAACAGCCACACAAAATCCACCAACATAATCACACCCAACTATCTTCTCGCAATCCGTAGAATTCATATCAAAAATATAACACCCAGGATTCCACACATTAAAAATATTATCTCCCTCAACTAACCCCTGCCCAGACCAATCAGGTTCAGAACAAGTCCCACCTCCAGAAGTATCCGACCAATCAGCCCACTGCCACTAACAATAATAAGTATCCATACAATCCTTATCATTAGTAAAATTAGCACAAGTCGTATTCCCCAAACTCGTCTGACACCAACCAGTCCCATCACCACCAACACTTTCATTAAACCACTCACAACTCAACCCACCATTCAAACTAGAATTAGTACAAACCGTCTCATTTCCCCCTTGCCAACTATCGTAACTCCAGCATTGGGCCTCCTCACACCAACCATTTCCATCAGGAATATCCCAACTACAACCATCTGCACCATCACAAGTCCCCTGAGTATTATAACTAGAGCACCCGCCCATCATACAATATTGCCCATCCCAAGAACAACTCAACCCACCATTCAAACTAGAATTCTCACAAGCACTCTCATTAGTATAATCATAAAGCCAACACGACGGCTCAACACACTGGTCTTGCTGATAAGCATTATCAACCCAAGTACAATTTACTCCCCTCGCCGAAGAATTCTCACAATAAGATTCATTATAACTAGACCCGCTATAATCCCAACAAGACGCCTCATAACAATAACTACTACTCGAACTCCACGAACAACTATTTCCCCGAGAACCAGTACCATTAACACAAGTCGCCAAAGTATCATAACTCCAGCATCCAACATCCATACACTCCCCCCAAGAACACCCGGCAGTGACACCACACGCCACCTCCCCCAAACTCCAACAATCAACCTGCTCATTCCACCCCGTACAATAATTACTCCACTCACAATTCAATCCACCATTCAAACTAGAATTCCCACAATAAGTCGAATTAGTATTCTTCAAACTCCAACAAGTAGTCTGCGAACACCACCCCCAACTACTCGCACTCTTCCACTGACAAGTCTTCCCAATATCAGCAGTCAACTCCACATCCTCGCAATCACTCTGCGACCACAAACTCCAACAATTCAACTGCTCACACCACCCACCTCAAGATTCAGAATGATAAATACAATCAGAAGTAGCATCACAAGTCGTCTCATCATCATCATAAATCCAACAATTCGTAGCGACAACAAAATTCAAACTCAACAAGACACCAATAACTAACACCAAAAAAATAAAAACTTCGACGATTTCACCACCATCTTCAAAAATAGTTAACATCATTTACTTTATAAAACTTTCCCAAAAACAAATTACCAACGCTCTCGCGAAGAATTGAACTCCGATTACGTCGACCGCAACGACGAGAGCCTACAAATAAACAAAACGAGAATTTATAAAATTGTTTGATATACCTGTCCATCAACAACGAAGCTGAACAAAGTGATGACCGATGTCAGCAAGTGACTTATTCACGACGCTAAACTACGAGAGCCAACAAACAGACACAAAACATATTCTTAAAATTATCTAATCAACA
>Ga0315543_1004436_pt1 | contig 11731 bp, 9 predicted proteins | sample SalMarSW160210MG_2_FD_203098 | JGI IMG/M metagenome (GOLD analysis project Ga0315543, IMG submission 203098) | Salt marsh sediment microbial communities from the Plum Island Ecosystem LTER, Massachusetts, United States - Salt Marsh Sediment SW1601-210 ...
TGCGTTCATTCACCGGCCAACCATGATGCCCCAATGCTCCCAATTCTCCAATACCAACCAGGAAATGTGTGTAACAACGAGGGCGTTGCCCTCGGCTACTAAGTTGAGGCCCTGCGGGCCATGGTGATTCGTCAATAACCACCCACCCAAGGCCACCCCAATACGGATGCTTGAATTCCCGGACACTCTTCCTTCGGGCAACGCTGGTGCGTGCGAGCACGCACCCTACTTGGTGATTGCTCAATCGCTACGGTCGGCGGCGCGGCAACAACATCAACGCCAAGCCCAACAGCAGTGTGAGCGCCGATGGCTCGGGCACGGCAGTCGATTCGCTTCCCGGGTAGCCCCAGTTGCTGGCCAGGATGGCCGCGTCCTTCGGGCCGACGTAGCCGTCGCCGTCGAAATCGCCATCACTCCACGTGGCGCCAGGTCCCGCCCCCCAATGCGCGGCCATGTCTGCCAAATCGTCCTTGTCCACGTCACCGTCGTTGTCGGCGTCGCCGGGGATAAAGGGCGAGACGTCGTCGCTATAGAACCGGACCTCCGAAAGGCCGCGGAGGTCTGGCGTTGCGCCGTGGTTGTCGAGACACGTGATGCGAAAGTGATCGGCGCTAAGCCCGCCCAGATCGACCTGCAATTGGGCCGTATACATCGGGTAGGAACTGGTGGCAAGGTCCCCGGGTGTTTCGGCAATCGTGTAATTGCCTGGATCATCACCGTTCATGTTGGCCAATTCTGTCCAGCTACCGCCGTCGTCGTCCGAGTACTCGATCAGGCAATGTTGGGTGCCGCGGGCATTGTCGTTCGAGGCTCCTTTCGCAAAGCTGAAGTTCCAGATGCGTATCATGTCCATCTCAAACGTGCCGCCCAGATCGAACGTAAGCACCGGGTCAGCGTCAGTCACGCTATTGGAGAGCCAGTTTCCCGAAGTCGAGATCGACTGCGCGTCGGGATCGCCCACGCCCACTCCTTGGTCGGTCATCCCCATATTGTTCGTAAGGCTGGCCGGATCCCACCAGGGGTGCGTGGCTCCCTGGTACATCCTTACATCCGACGAAGTCACGGCGACGTTGCCGATATAGCCCGGATGGGTCGAGACGTTTGAGCCGACGCGCAAGTCGCTCATGACCAGATAATCGGTGGTGCCTGCGACGTCGGTCACGTCCAAGAGCCTGACATATTGAACGTTCTGCCAGTCGACGTCGACTTTGTAACGCATCGCGACATTATCCATGCCGGTGGGGATCGTCTCTGTGTAGAGCACGTCGGTTCCGTTGGCGGCAATGCCCTGAAGCTGGTTGTTTTCCAAAAGGGGATACCAAGCCGCAGGGTTATTGGGCCACAGGTCGACCCAGTTGACGTTCATCGGTGAGCCCAGATTAACCCGGATCCAGCCATTGACCTCGCGCCTGACTCTACAGTAATTCCCGGGGGGGCCTTGATAGAAAACATCGTCGACAGGTACCGGGTGCCAATCACTATAGAACGCAGGCTCATACACATCAGGGGTATCACTGCTTGTGGTCGTCTTCATATAAGCCACGTTCGTGTTGTCCAGCATTTCCGCCCGGACCACCCCGGTTGAGGCCATGCACGCGACGATCGCAATGGCCAATGCCCATGCCAAGTGTTTCCACTTCATAGTTGTGTCCTCCAAAAAGACAGATGCGAGTGAAAGAAATGAGAATTCTCAAAGCCTCTTCTTTGCGACTGTTGCTTGGGGCGCAGAAGCGCCCCGGGTCATGTCTATGGTTTCCCCTTGCTCTGTGGACCGGTTTGGGTAATGCGGACGGAATCGAGGGAGAATTCACGTGCATCCCCCTCGCTATCAACAACCACACCGAAGCTGAGATATCGCCCGGGAGTGTCGTGCGGGGTTCGCCAGCCCAAATTCATCCGGGCAAATGGCTCGCCGACACCGTCGCTGATGAGGACGTTCCAACTCTTGGTGGCCGGGTCGATCGTGATCGTGAAGTCGTAGACCCTTCCCTCGGCGAGCGGGATGCCCGTGTCCACAAAGCGCCTCCAGTCCATCTTGCTGCCGCCTCGATTGCCGTTGTAGACCATCCAGTGTCCTTCCGCTTCCTTGGGTATCTTTTGCTTGCCGGCGTCCTTTCCATCGCCGAAAGCCATGATGATGAATGAGTCACACTGATGCGACTTTGCGCTTCCGTCGCTGGTGCCGACAAGCACGTAGCGGTCCGAGAAACGGGTAAAAGTCGACAATGGTTCGTCGATGCGCAATCGGTACTGAATGGTGTGCGGCTTGGTCACGTCAATTCCATCCGGGTTGCCTTTCGAGTCATACGCATACTCGCGAAACATGCCACCACAATGTCCACCTTTTTTGGCCTTGGTTCCACGGAATTTGCATTTGAGGCAGTTGCCCGCTGCATCGCCCATGGGATGGTCGGCCGTGGCGGTAACGTTGAACCTTCCGTTGCGCTGACCGAGTTTCCAAACATCCATCCAGCCTTTGCCGGTCTTCCCGGGAAACTGATCGACCTGCAAGCGACCATTGCCGCCCGAGAAGTCGGCCACCACGCTCACCTTCCGAGCCTGGTCGTCCGCGACGGATAGAGCGGTTTTGGCGGGCATCTGTCTGACGAACTGATCCGTGCGAAGCGCAATCTTGTGAACCACCAGGGGCGCGCCCTCGTGCTCGGCCGCTTCAACCTGCACGGCCTGTCCCGCTTCCACGCGATGGCGGAATAGTTTCTGCGGGTCCCGGTCGGCGGCATTGGCTCGCAGTTCGACCTTGCCCTGGAAGACCTCAACCTTGGCCGTCCCCGTCTCGCCCTCGACACGCACGCCAAACTCGGTTCCCAAGTCGACGACCGCCGCCGCCGGCGTTTGGATGGTAAAGCCTTCTGATCCCTTTGGGACGTTGGCTACCAGGCTGCCGGTGTGCAGGTAACCCGCGCCCGCATTGCTCGTGTCAAACGTCGCCGGTCCTTTGAGCAACACCTTGGCCCCGTCGGCAAAGATCAACTCCACCAGTCCTTTGTTCAACCGCAACTGCTGGCCGGCAACGAGACTCACCCCCGTGTCCAGTAAGGTGCCGTCCTCCGCCCAGACACACTCGTGCGTCCGTGTCACCTGGGCCACCGCCATCCGTTGCACGAACCGCCCTGCGACGGGCAATTCCGACACCGGCTGCGAGCCGATATGGACCAACAACAACACCAGCAAGATGCCCGGCAAGCCGATGGTTAACAGCAGGGTCAACACCGGCGGCCGGGAAAGAAAATCCGTCCCGGCGCGAAACACGTCGCCCAAGAATCCCAGAATCGGCGAACGGTCGGTTGGGGTAACGGTGGTTCCACCCTCCGGCAGCGCCGGTGGCCCGACGGTGGGCATAAGCGGCGTGGTTCCATTGTCTGCCGTGTACCGTCCTTCCGAGACGGTCACGTCGGACGGAACACTCGGCGAGGCGGCGGTCGGCCCTTGTTCGCTCAACAATTCCTTGAGCATGGCGGCGTGACGACAGTACTCGACGAAGTAGAGCTGCCTCTGTTCGCTGTGGCGAAGCTCTTCGGCCAGCATCGCTTCTTCGCTCGGCGTCGTAACCCGATCGAGATATCGGGCAACCAAGGAAAGAAACCTTTCGTCCTGGTAGTCGTGGCCATCGGGTTGAAACGGTTCTGACATGTTCATTTTCCCAGGGTTTTATCCCTCCGCCCGGGCAAGTCGTCCGCGGACACATTTCCTGAGCGTACGGTGAATTCTTGAGAGCGCCACGTAGACCGTATTGAGCGATTGGCCCATCGCTTCGAGCGGCTCGTCCACCTGGGCAGTCTCAATGGTTTGCCAGGCCGAATCCAACTGGTCCAAAAGGGAGGCGTCCATCGGAACCGGCCAGCGTCCTAGCCGCCTCATCGTGGCCAACGAGATCAATCGTGCCGAGACGCGAACCCAATGGTGCAGGTGCTGTTCATCCCGGATGGTTGACGCCTTCTTCAAGGCCAGCACGGACACTTCCTGGAAGACGTCCTCCGCCACGTCGAAATCCCGAACGAGGGACCAGATGTAGCCGAGGATTCTTGCTCGATGTACAAACAGGAGCCGAACGATCTGATCCTGCTCCAGACTCATATCGATGCTCACCGTGATGGGGGGATTGCTCCCAAACCTTGTCTCGTTTCTTCCAGCCAACTCTTCGCTACACCAAAGATATATATGTCGCCGATGAGCATTTGTTTTACGATCATTCTTCCGGTTTTTCCGAAAAACGTGTTCTTGTGAGAGGATTGCTCACATGGCCCATTCTAGGGGCAGAGCCGCCTTCGTCTTCTCATAGCACTGTCCCACAGGCATCCTGCCCGTCCGACAGCGGCGAAAAACCAGTAACGTTCTCGGGAAGTTGCCACGGAGAACCGCGAAGACACCCTAGGCGAAAGCCGTTTGAGTGGTAGGCCGTACGGGCCATAGAAGTACACTGCCCTTTCTGCAGAAGCAGTCTCTCTCGCAACGTGAGACTCCCCAGGGGTGGACGGTCTGCGCACCCACAATCCAGAGTCGGACTTAGGCGGGGGCAAAAGCGATGGCCAACGACAAGCCCAAGTCGGGTCTTCACCCGTGTAGTCTGCGTAAATGGCGTAGTCGGTCACCGACGTGAGCCGGTTGCGGTGGTCCCAAGTTGTGTAGACGGTGATATCGGTGTCGTACGCGTCCAGTTCGTCCTGGGTGCCCTGTGACGGGTTGTCCGACGAACCGAAGGGTCCGATTGCCTTCCTCGTCGTACTCGTAGCGATACGTGCCGGCTTCCAACAGCCGGTTGTGATCACCTCAAAAACGAAGACTCCCGACCTGCTCTGTAGAAAACCCCGTTTTGCACAGGGGGTGGCTGGCGGCTGAGCGAAGCGAAGTCCCAGTTTTTGGCCATCTGGGGCACCGCTGCGCTATGCCCCAGCCACCCTTTTCAAAGGTCTTCTACAGAGCACTCCCGACCGCTCTATCGATTCATCGATTCAAGCGATCGATTCGCCGAAGCGTGCATTTGGCTCTTGTCGGACCACAAAAAAAGCCTTGACGCAACTCGTTGCTGCGTCAAGGCTTAAATTAAGTCGGGGCGACTGGACGCCAATTGAACTTCTTCTACGAGGCGCGGCGGCTATGGAGTCCCGTATCCGATGCCTTATCATCATATTCGTCCAAGGCACCGCACCGTCGTTACAATCCCCCCAAACGAGCCCGCATTAGAGCGGATCGTTGATGGGTGGTCAAGCCTGCCGGTTGGCTCCCAAATCGTAGCGGCGGCCCCGGCAGACCCGACGGTGAATTTTGGCTGGGGTATTGTGGCTCCGCAGTCAGCTGTTCGAAGTCATCCGTCTGTTGGTCGCAATGACCCCGGACGAACGGACTGCTCTGGTTGGACTTCTGAAGGCGTTGGGGTAACGCCGGCGCATTTCTGCTGTTGCGTACCTTTCTGCAAGCCAACTCGCCACGACACGGCGATTCGTAACCGCCAGGGTGCTATACTTCTGGATGGCGATTCTTCAATCTTCCGTGGCCAAGTCACCCGGCCGGACGCAGGGAGGGTAGAATCTGACACCTTTCGATACGGGTCTACCGGTCATTGGCAAGTGCAAATATCAATGCAGTTCTGCTAAAGCCTGAAGGGGCAGCCACCGAAGGCAAGAAACGGGGGGCTGCGTCTGTGTTTTGGACCACTTCCATGGTCCGGCTGTCCAATGACAATGCGACGACTCATCCACATTCCGATAATCCACTCCAGCACCGAGTTGGGTTCGTTGGCCGAATCGGTCCAGGCCCATTATGCCCAGGTTCTCGGCGAAACTGCCTGGGGTCGACAGAAGCAGGCCGTGGAGGAGCTTTGGAAACACATCAGGGAGAAAGTCCTGGCACGGCATCTTGATTATCGGCGTGTGCGGATATATCAGGATGGTCTGCCGATTTGCGGATTTGAAGAGAAGATTGTTCGAGAAATCGCCCGGGCCGGAAGTCCGAACCACCAGTTGGTCGTGGAACTCATCGAGCAGGGCGCCATGTTGGAGGGAAGCGAGGATCCGCAATTGCTGATGGAAGAATACGAGATGCAGAAGCGGAAACTGGGAAAACACTCCGCCGCGGATCAAGCCGGACAAGAGCAAATGCGGACCGACGACCCGCTCGCGGCCCGCGACCGGTTCATTGCAGTACGGATCGAGGAAACACTGCAAGAGGGCGAAACGGGCCTGCTGTTTCTCGGTGCGTTGCACCGGTTCGACGAGTTGCAGTCGACCGACATCCAGGTGATCACTCTCGATTAGCAGCGGACCATTGCAAGAGTCCGGTTAGCAGTCAGACGAAGCTGTAGGGGGGCCAGGGACCTAGCAACTCGCACAGTTCGCCTTGTTTTGCGTCGTGCAGGACCTTCAGACGCTCTCGAAACAGTCCTACGCGGTCTCGCTCGACGAGAAAGGCCAGTCGGATGACGTCTGGCAGAGACGACGCCAGATTGCGCCACTGGCGGTACAGCCCGTCGAGCCCTCGCACGTAGCGATCGGTCGTGCGGCCAGCTTGCCCGCTGAGCCGGTCCTCACGCTGATAAATGGCTCGGCGACCAGCAAGGTAGTCTGTCGGCAAGGAGACTCTGGCCGGAGGGCCGACCTCCGGGAGCTGGCATATTGAGGGTGTTATTCGCAGGCCCATTTCATAGGCGCCCTCGACGCGGTCCAGGCACTCAAGCAGTTCTTGACGCTGCTGGTGAAGCAAACGACAGATTCCCTCTTCGTCGGTCATTGAAGTACCGAATCGTATCGGCAACACGGAAATCCAGCGATGGATGGCATCCAACGCCAGGACGTGCTCCAGGGGCTTAGGGGGAGCATCTGATGCATCGATTGCCGCGCACGCCAGTTCCTCCGCGAGAATCCAACGCACGGCAACTTGCCCGAGCAGGGTCTGCCCGGCCACAGTCGGTATATCCTGACTTCGGGCGATTCCCACCGGGTATAGCGGTACTGTCGACGTTTGCGTTTTCACTTTCATGTGCCTCCCGACGCGCTCATGGTCAATTCAGGACAGAAATGGTAAGGTGGCCAGGGGCCGGTCACTTCCAGCAACAGCCCCTTATCTTGTATCGCGCCGCGCGTTTGCTCGACTGCGGCCAGCCAGGGTTCCACTTCCGCCGAAGGAAGAAGATAGGCGGCGTTGAAAACCATCCTTTCACGGCGGCCGGTCAGGGTGCCGGGCAGAGGACGGACTCGACGGAAACGGTCGGCTCCGGCTGCCAATCGGTCCTCCACGGCCATGATTTCCCGTTGCAGTTCGGTTTGCATCTCACGGTGGCGTCGAAGTTCGGCGCCTCTTCGTTTGAGGTACTCCGCTCCGGCCGTGGAAGCATCATTCGGAGGAAGCGGACCGGTGCGATCGGCGGTCCGGTCGGTCGCCTGCTCCTCGACGTAGAGCTTCACGGCCCATTCTTGCCGATCGCCCAAGGCTTGCAGGAAGTCGGCGACGGCCGCCTGGCAGTGAGTCACGGCCGCCAGCAACGACTCTTTCGACTGGAAGATGGTTCCCAGTCGCAGCGGCAGCACGGGCGAACTCTCGGCGGCTTGGCGGATGATGTCGTTATGCCGAACGGCCACCTCATTCAACCAACGAATGTTTTCGGCCGTTTCGCCCTGGAGTTTCTCCACGTCGAACTGGTCCAATCCGATACGGCTGGCTACTGCGGCGATCGGCCCGGTGGGAATCAATTCGACCTCGAAGCGAGGATCGACTCCAGGACCGATCCCTTCCACTCGACAGTCCGCCTGGGAAAACGCATACTGGTAGTAGTGTTCGTCACTCATGTTTGGATTTCCGGAAGGGGACAGTCCCGTTTTTCGGTCAAACTGGTATCGACTGGCCGAGCGTGTTGGCCGAAAAACAGGACAGTCCCCAGGCAGTTTAGTGTTCGTCACTCATGTTCAACACGTGCCGATCGGGGAGCAATTTCCCTGATCGCCTTCTGAAAGTCTTCGCGACTGATTTCCAAGCCCTTGGTGTCCGGCCCGTCGGGCGAGGCTTCGATCCGCACGGCGATTGCCTCCATCATCGTGCGATGGCACACGCCCTCGATCTCGGCGCCCGTGAAGCCGTCGGTCTCCTCAGCCAGCCATGAAAGCGTCACCTTGCGAGCGACCGGCCGATCGCGCAAGTGGACCTCGAAGATCTTCTCGCGAGCAGCCCGGTCGGGCAAAGGCAGGTCCACTTGCATGTCGAATCGGCCCGGGCGTAACAGGGCCGGATCGAGCAGGTCGATGCGATTGGTCGCTGCCAGCACCAGGACTCCCTTGAGTTCCTCAATGCCGTCCAGTTCGGTCAGCAGTTGGCTGAGAACTCGTCCGCCCACGCCGGAATCTTCACGGCCGCCGCTGGCCCGGGTCGACGCCAGGGCATCGATTTCGTCGAAAAAGATGATGCACGGCGCCGCCTGGCGTCCCTTATGGAAGACCTCGCGCACGCCGCGTTCCGACTCGCCCACGTACATCGACATCAATTCGGGCCCCTTGACGGCGATGAAGTTCACTTCGGTCTCGGCCGCCAGGGCTTTCGCAATCAGCGTTTTCCCGCAACCGGGCGGACCCGAAAGGAGCATTCCCTTGGGCGGTTTGAGGCGGAAGGAATCGAACAGGGCCGCGTATTTCATGGGCCACTCGATCGCTTCGCGCAGCCGGTGCTTGACGTCTTCCAGGCCGCCGACGTCGTCCCAGCTTACGTCGGGGACCTCGACAAAGACCTCACGGATGGCCGACGGCTCGACTTCGTGAAGCGCGTCCTGGAAATCACTCGAATTGACCTCCAGTTGAGCCAGGACTTCGTAGGGGATATGCTGTTGGGAGAAATCGACCTGGGGCAGTATTCGTCGCAGGGCGTTCATGCCCGCCTCGCGGCAGACGGCCTCCAGATCGGCACCGACAAAACCGTGTGTGATGGCCGCCAGTCGTGCCAGATCGACGCCCTCGGCCAACGGCATTCCACGGCTGTGGATTTCGAGGATTTCTTCGCGGCCGTGCTGATCGGGGATCGGGATGGAGATTTCGCGGTCGAAACGCCCGGGCCGGCGCAGGGCGGGATCTAACAAGTTAGGTAGGTTGGTAGCCGCCAGGACGATGACGTGTTGCCGTCCTGAGAGCCCGTCCATCAGGGCCAACAGTTGTGCCACGACCCGCTTCTCGACGTCGCCCACCGCGCGCTCGCGTCGCGGGGCAATAGCGTCGATCTCGTCGAGGAAGATGATACTCGGTCCCCGGCGGGTGGCCTCGTCGAAGATCTTCCGCAGGTGAGCTTCGCTCTCGCCATAGAACTTGTGAATGATCTCCGGGCCGTTGACGGCGTAGAAGTTGGCTTCGGTTTCGTGGGCCACTGCCCGGGCAATGAGCGTCTTGCCGCAGCCTGGAGGACCAAGCAGCAAGACGCCCTTGGGCGCTTCGATGCCCAGGCGGTCGAACAGTTCGGGATATTTCAGCGGAAGCTCGACGATTTCGCGGACTCGCTCCAACTGACGTTTCAGACCTCCGATGTCTTCGTAGGAGAGCGCGGGTGCCGAGGTAACCGGCTGGCCGTCGGTCTTGCGCGGTCTGCCGATCTTCAGAACCGTGTCGGAAGCGATCACGACTGGCCCTTCTGGTGCCGTGCTTTTCACGAGAAAATCGGCGTAGCGGTTGCCGAACAGCGTGGCCCGGATGCGGTTGCCGGCGACCAGCGGCAAACCGTCCAAGCGGCTGCCGATGTACTCCAGGTCACGGTTAGACGGACTGTATCCCTGAGGATCGAGAACGACCTCGACGGCCGGTTTGACTTCAGCCGGGCGGACCACGGCGGACTCGCCGAGCCCTGCGCCGGCGTTCTCGCGGGCGATCCCGTCGATTTGCAGGCGTCCCTTGCCGCGATGCTCCTTGAACGTGGGGAGGAGCTTGCAGACGGTCGTCTTCTGTCCCACCACTTCGACCATGTCGCCGACGTCCAGCCCAAGCCGAGTCATGTCGGCCGGATCGATCCGTGCGAGTCCTCGTCCCACGTCCTTGCCCGTCGACTCGCTGACCTTAAGTGTGATTTCCTGCGTGGTGGAGGACGATTCAATCATTTTCAATGGGCCTTTCGTGAAGGAGAGAACGCTGACGCTCGTTCGGCAGTTGTCATGCCGGACGTTTCATGGAGGCAGGAGGCTGGCAGCCTGCTGAAAGACGGATCATTGGTTCGGAAGGTGTGTCACTGCTTGGCACAAGCAGTGTTTGTCCGGGTCTCGCGCGCCACTGCTTTCCCAGCGCGCCGGGATGGCACATGGCCTTTTTCAACCGGCTGTCAAATGGCGGCAGCCGGAACTTGCATGAACGCTTACCCAATGCCCATGCAAGTCCGGGCGTGCCGCGGACCCCTAACGTTCAAAACGTACCTTGAGGATGCCGTTATTGCATTCCCAGGTCATCCTTTCCTCCGAGAAGCCTTCGGGCAAGACAATTTCCTTTTCGTATTTCGTGTCGCCGCGCTTGGCAGATAGATTCAGCCGGTCGCCAGCCAGTTCCAGCTTGACACTTTCCTTGCTCACCCCTGGCAGTTCGGCGAGAACCAGCACATGGTCCTCTTCCTCATGGACATCGACCAGTGGCTCGCGGACGTCTTCACCGGGCGGCTCTTCGGCGGACCGACGGCGAACGTTGCCGAAGGGTTCGACCTTCAACTCTTGCTCTCCACGTTCGCCCAGGGCGGTCTTGACATTGATTCCGTACACACCGCGGAGCTTTCCGCTGGCGTCCTGGAATTCACCCGACTGGGAAAGTTTCTCTCCGGCTTCGGCCAACTCGCCAAGTTTCTCGATCAGTCCGCCAAAACCCCCGAGAACTCCGCTCAGATTAAATGGAATCTTCGTGGGCCTGCCGGACGAATCCGAATCATCAGGGCATCTCTTCTTTTCATCGTCTTGGATTTTCGCCATGAGTTTCACCTTTCTGTTCTACAATCCGTCCCAGCACGGGCGCCGGCGGCATGCAGTGGGCCGTGTCTTTCACGTTCGTGCGGAGAGGCTCGTCCTCACCGGCACGACGGGTCAGAGTGTTGCCGACCGTGTCGGCATGGAGTTGAACCGTCCGGCAGATCTCTGACAGCGTGGCTGCCACTGCCGCCAACCGAGACGGTTCGTCATTTCGCGCCTCGGTCAGGCAGTCTCTCAGGTCTCGACACAAGCGTACGATACCCCGGAAACCTGTCAACCGACCGGCTTCTTCTTGCGCGCGCAATGCTTCCAATACACAATCGATGTTGCTCACGTCGCCTTGCTCAACGGCCCGAAGGTCAACGATCATGCGATCCATTCGCTGGCGTGTTTCGCGGGCGTAGCCATGTCGAGACTTCGCTAGATCGGGTAGGTTGGATTGGACTGCCACCGTTGTATCCATCCTATCCATCATGCCCATGTGGATGTGTGTTGATCGCTATTGCCTCGCCATTTGCGACCTCTCGTGTCATCGACGTTCTTGAAGTCAATCTGTGACGTAGTCCTATATCAACCGGATATCCGTCTCGCTCCATAGGCATAGCCTTGGCATTCCGGGCGCGAGTCGTAGGCATCTCCGCTTGAATCGTTCGCCAACCGCAACCCTTCACTTGAACATGAACGCATCACCTATCAACCTTGTAGGTGTTCTCGCCACTGTCAACATGAGATTTGCGCGATACAAAAAAATGGAGCGACTTTGTTGACACGCGTTCGTTGCGGGCTAGGTTTTTGGCGCAGTGACATACG
>Ga0315543_1004441_pt1 | contig 11712 bp, 8 predicted proteins | sample SalMarSW160210MG_2_FD_203098 | JGI IMG/M metagenome (GOLD analysis project Ga0315543, IMG submission 203098) | Salt marsh sediment microbial communities from the Plum Island Ecosystem LTER, Massachusetts, United States - Salt Marsh Sediment SW1601-210 ...
CTATCTGTTCTGGTGTGTGAAATTTACGTTTCATTTGGGTATCCCTTTCATTAAAAACTTCTAATTTTATCGGATACCCTCTAATCCACAATGGTACAGTTTTTGGGGGTCAGGCCATACATACAAATTTTTCTATCAGTTAGATTGTACGCGTATTTAAAAGTTTAACTGCTACAAAAATATCTTCGGTCTAAACCTAAGGTAAAGAAGAAATCATGGGACGGAGAATCTTAGGCAAATGGTTATTATGTAGCTGCTGTTGGAGAGCAAGGTAATTAGAAGACGGTAGAAAGATATATAGAAAGACAGAGAATTAGGAGGTTTGAAGAAGTTAAAGCTGTTTTACGAAAGACTTGGATATCCTGTGGTCTTGCCGAAGGGTTCTTCGTTTCAAGTATGGCTCGTGAATTTCCTATTTACCAATTGCCAATCTCCGTCTCATAGATTAGTATAAAAACGCAAGCTCGGAATAAATCCGGGTCTAAATAAAATATAGGGGTTAGAGGTCGTCAGATGAATGTACTTTTACTTGGCAGTGGAGGACGCGAACATGCTATTGCGTGGAAGCTAGCTCAATCTGAGAACCTAAGAAAGCTCTACATCGCGCCCGGCAATGCCGGAACAGCTCAGTGCGGAGAAAATATCCCTATTGCAGCTACCGACACCGATAAATTAGTGGCCTTTGCGCGTCAGTACGATATAGGCTTGGTGGTTGTCGGCCCGGAAGACCCGCTTGCAGCAGGTCTTGTCGATGCTATGGAAGAGGCGGGTATAAAATCATTCGGGCCGAGTGCCGCAGCCGCGCAGCTCGAAGCCGACAAAGCGTTCGCCAAACAATTGATGCGCTCAGCCGCTATCTCGACTGCCGAGGGTAGAATCTTTGGCAGATTCAGCGACGCTAAAAGATATATAGCAAGCAGAGACGAAGCGGTGGTAATTAAAGCGACGGGTCTTGCACAGGGTAAAGGAGTTATTGTCTGCGACGACCCTGCCGACGGCATTTTGGCTGCGGAGAAGATAATGTGCGATAAGATATTCGGTTCCGCAGGAGATAAAATCATCGTTGAAGAAATGCTGCTGGGCGAGGAAGTCTCGATATTAGCTTTTGTAGATGGTCATAATATTTATGTTATGGAATCGTCGCAGGACCATAAGCCGATCGGCGACGGTGACACGGGGCCCAATACAGGCGGAATGGGTGCTTACAGCCCTGCTCCTGTTGTTACCGAGACGCTTATGGACAGAATTACACGTGAGATTCTCGTGCCGGTGGTGGATGGAATGAATCGCAACGGCAGGCCATACAAAGGTGTGCTCTACGCAGGTCTTATGATTACCAGCGCCGGACCGAGAGTTCTGGAATTTAACGTTCGGTTCGGCGACCCGGAGACACAGCCGATTCTAACACGGCTGAAAAGCGATCTGCTGGAGGTCTTTCTGGCAGTATGCGACGGCAGATTGAATGATGTCACCCTGGAGTGGGACCGGAGGCCGGCGGTTTGCGTCGTTATGGCTTCGGGTGGCTATCCGGGCGCTTATAAGAAGGGCAAGAAAATAACCGACCTGCATGAGGCTGAGCAGCTCAAAGATGTAGTCGTATTTCACGCAGGTACTAAAAATCAGGATGATAACATTGTTACAAACGGCGGTAGAGTGTTGGGCGTGACCGCTCTGGGAGAGAAAATCGCAGATGCCAAGGCAAAAGCATACGAAGCGGTAGAAAAGATAAAATTCGACGGGGCCTACTGGCGTCGAGATATTGCAGACAAAGCAATAAAAAAGGATAATTCATCGCTCAATATTGTGCTGTGAAACTAAAAGACTATATATTTTCTATGGATAGCAAAACACCAGCCTTGAATTTCAAAAATAACAATTCCGGAATCAAAGGCAGAATTCTCATTGGCTTGCTTATTGTAGCTCTGGTTTTAGCCGCTGTTTCGGCAGTTGTCTTGATCTGGGTATGGCGTGCCTTACCACATATCGCCATAGTAGAGATCAGCGAACTAACGAACAGCAGTGTAGAAGCCAAATCGATAGATTTCAAATCCGATGGCTCTGTTTTGATCAAAGAGCTCGTGATAAGCCCTAAGCAAGAACAAAAATACGACGATGCCCTGCTTAAAGCAAAAACAGTATATGCTCGCTTTAGTATAGGCAGCTTATTATTATTGGGGCCGCGACTGAAGGAAATACGTATTAATGACTTTGTTTTTGATGCTCAATACGATTTGGACACAGACCGGTGGAATTTAGAGGCATTTAAATTCAACGTGCCTAAAAATGGCGCCGGCAAAATGCCTCTTATTGTCCTTGACGGAGGGACACTGCAATACAGCAGGGTATCAAAAGGCCGGACCACAGTTCTCGCGGCAGTGCCCATTGATATGAGATTCAGACCTGCTGAAGAAACGTTAGGCGGTTACAGCTTTGATATAACAACGGCTGAAAAGGCCGATGTCGGCTCGGCTCTGCGAAGCGCCTCGCCGGAGCAAGTTTCGCCGAGGGGGGACAAGAGCAAATTGTCAGGATTATGGCTGCCCGGCAGGATTACAGTTACAGGGGGGGTTTCATTCCGCCATGGGCGGAGTATCCCTGCACTTGAGAACACCTGGGTGATAGACGCGCTGGATGCGGTGTTAAATTACGACCAAAGAAATAATTTTTTGCTGATGCTTAAAATAAAAGATCTGTTTTATCCCCAAGAGTTAGCCGGTGACATATTTACCTTTGGTAAGCCGGCGTCCGCTTTTGGCGGATCTGTTCTATTTACTGCTCTGCAAAGTTTTTTCGGCCGATTCAACCCTGCTGGAAACATTGATTTAGATATAGAAGTTTCAGGTAATCTTGGACAGTTGAGCGAAAGCACGATCAATGGCGAAGTTTATTGTAAAGATGTTAACATCTGCGACCGCACGTTCCCCTACACAGTAGAGCAGATGACAGGTCAAGTAGAGTTCACCGAAAACAGCGTGGTTCTGAATAATCTTTCCGGCAAGCACGGTGACGTCAACGTAACATTCACCGGCTGGATAAAAGATTTTGGGCCTAATCAGCAATATCATATCCAGATTGCAAGTGACAATATGGCTCTGGATGACGATTTGTATAACGCATTAAGCGCAAAACAAAAAGATTTTTGGACAGCTTTTTCTCCGAGCGGCCTGGCGACAATAGATTATCGTTTAAGCCGATCCGGCAGTTCTGCCGAACAAACAGTTAAGGAAAAAACGCTTGAGGTTGAGCTGCGCGGCGTCGAAGCTGTTTATAAGCACTTTCCTTATCCATTGAAAGCTCTTACTGGCAAGCTCTATTTCGACCGCGGCAGCATAACTGTTTATGATATAGCGTCACAGGCAGACGAAGGCAGGATAGCCATTAATGGCAAAGTCACCGAACACAACACCGACCGATCGATTTATTATCTGTCAATCAAGGCTAATGATATACCGTTTAAACCGAAGCTTGCAAGGACATTACTGACTAATCAAAACGACCTTTATAACCAATTTGATATAACAGGCCTGGTTGATGTGGACGCTAAGGTTTTTACGCCCACAGAAGATACCAGTCCGACAAGCTTCCACGCCGACCTAACTCTAAAAGAAGGCGTCCTGAAAGCAAATAAGTCAGGTCTAACTATCTCTGATGTATCGGCAAAACTGAATGTAACACCTGCTTCAACAAGCATTAGAAGCTTCACCGGTCGCTATGGTCAAAGCCCGGTCTCACTGACCGGCGGAATTTGGCTGGATTCCCGCCAAGCAAGGTCGCTCACAGATAAACGGCAACTCCCACAATATCACTTGGCGCTGGATGTGAAACAGGCTCAATTGAGCGATGAATTAATCGGTATGTTACCTGAGCCGATGGAACAAATTGTTTCCCAAATGCAGCCGGCCGGCAAAGTAAATATCAGTGCCAATCTGCAAAAAAATAGCAGTGATGACAAAGCCAACTACAGCATATCGGTTGAGTGTTTGGGGGACAGTGTCAATTATAAGCGATTTATCTATCCCCTAAAAGATGTCACCGGCACGGTAACGATAACAAACAACAACGTAACGCTTAACGACATTACTGCAATACCGGACTTCGACCAGCTCCCTTCGGGTCTGAGCCTCAGCGTCGAAGATGCGCAGCATGGCTTGCGCCACAGTCGAGTCGCTGATGTCACCCAGAAAACAAAAGACAGCTCAATAAAATTAAATGGCCAAATTGCTTTGGCTGATAATGTTTTCAGCGAGGGCGTATTTCAGCTTTCAGCGAAGGACATCTCGTTTAGCGAACATTTAGCGAGTGCTTTGCCCCCGCTCTTGTCTTCGACAAGAAGACGCGGGGGCGCCTTTTACCGGGCATTGTCGCCGAGCGGACGATTTGATCTGGATTTAGTAAACATAAAAATATACAAAGACGATGGTGGCCAAAAATACATTGATTTCACCGCTTTTGCCGAATTAAAGGGTTGCAATTTCAATATATCCGGCACACAAGCCGAGTTAGACGCAGTCATAAAAACAAAAGGCTTGTATAAAACCGGCATCGGCCTGTCCAACGGACAGGTTAGGCTTCTTGCGGATAATTTAAAGATCAAAGGTAAATCTATAACAAACCTGAAATCGGAGCTAAATTACAACCCGAGTCTGCGGCATTGGTCAGCCGAGAATCTGGTTGCAGACTGTTACGGCGGCCAATTGATAGGTAAATTGGAAATCAAGCCTGCCGGAGATGCCTTGGAATATACGTTGCAGGCTGGTTTTGGTAATATCGACCTGAAACAGTTTCTCTTAGGCGAAGAGCCGGCCCGCCTGAGGCAGGCCAAGACCAGCGATACCAGCGGGATAATGGAGGGGTCATTGAGCATTGGCGCACAGATGGGAGACAGCTCATCACGGATCGGTAGATGTAGATTTTCTATAAGGAATATGCAAGTAGGTAAGCTCTCCCCGTTAGCGAAGCTGCTAAACGTTTTTTCGTCCTTCGCAGCAGCACCGCTGCGGAGAACGAAGAGGCCGACGGAGCCCAAAAACTATGCCTTCGAGCAGATGGTTGTTGATTCATACATCAGGTCCGACACACTTCTTTTTGATGAGTTTGATTTGTCCGGTGAAACAGTAGCCTTTCACGGCTCAGGCCGGATGAATCTGAAAAGCGAAAATGTCAATCTGACTCTTACTGCTCGCGGCAAGCGGCTGGCCGGTGCGGAGCCTTCGTTTTTAGAATCTCTGACTGAAGGTCTTGGCAAAGCAGTCGTACGGATGGAGGTAACGGGCAATGTTTACGACCCACAGGTAGAGACCAAAACTTTACCTGTCGTTGAAGATTCGCTGAAAATCCTCGGCACAACCCGCTAAAAACGCCAATCATTGCAAGCACATGTAAACAAACTTTATTTTTTCCTCGCTGCGAGGGTGTAGATTTTTCTTTTGTCTTTGATGTATTTTCGTTCGTAATTTGTGCCGGTCAATTCGCCATCTTCGGCGCCGGCGGCAGGGATAAATTCAATTTGCTCAAGCTGATCGCTTCGCTCAGCTATTAGTTTCTGTATCTGTTCAAAATATTCAACATGGTCGGTAGCAATTCTTAATTGTCCCCTGGTCTTTAAGCAGTGAACAAGATGCTCAAGATTGGTATGGCAGAAAAAGCGTCTTTTATGGTGACGTCTCTTCGGCCATGGATCTGGGAAGTAGATATGGAAACAGTCCACGGAATTAGACTGCACAAAATCAGCTAAAAGGACGGCTGCGTCCGTACGAATCATCCTCACATTAGTTAGGTTCCATCTGCCAATGCGGTCAACGGCATAACGATAATATTTGTTGGCCTGCTCAATACCCAGAAAATTCATATGCGGATGGGTCCTTGCCTGGCTTAGCAGGAAGGTAGCTTTGCCGGTGCCAATCTCTATATGCAGGGGAGCTGAACGTCCGAAAACTTGTATAAAGTCAATTTCTCCATCCAAATTTTCCAGCTTTAATACCACAGAAGGATAGTCTTTCAATTTTCGAGCCATCAGTCAAAACCTATACGTAAAGTAGGTGATAGTAATAACATCAGTTCAGTGTTTGCTATTTTACACAAGAAGGGCTGTTTGGGTAAGAATTAAAAAGTTGATTATCGAAATCGTTGCGCTTAAAGTTGGTGCAGACACTATTCGATAGGAGGGTGTGAACTCATTTTCAGTCATAGCGTATCAATTATGGGACTTGTGTAGAAATAATTGATAGAAGGATCTGAAAAATGATTCTGCAATTAGTTAAGGCACGATACAGGCAAGTTCTGATAGACGTTAATACACAGCGAGACTTCCTGTTAGCCGGGGGCAAAGCGTGTATAAGAAACCACAGAAGGGTCCTAGTGCATATCCGAAGAGTAATGGCGTGGGCGAGAAGTAGAAATATCCCCATAATCTCGACCTGTGATGTTCACCCTAATAATAACAACAACGACGAAGCGCATAGCAACTGTGTTGACGGCACAGAGGGACAAAGAAAGATCCATTACACACTGTTAGAAAATAGGACGACATTTACAGCGGATGGTAATACTGATTTGCCAAGAGATATGCTGCGCCGGTACAAACAGATTATCTTACACAAGCGTTGCGTCGATCCGTTTGATGAACCTCGAATTGACAGACTGCTGAGCGAAGTGCGCGCCAGTGAGTTTGTCATTATAGGTGCATGTGCGGAGGATGCCGTTAAAGCGACGGCGCTAGGTCTGCTTCAGCGAGGCAAGAAAGTGACCGTTGTGGTCGATGCGGTAGGCACGCACGATAAAAAAAATGCGCAGATGTCACTTCGGAAGATGGAAGCAAAAGGAGCGAAATTAATTGAGACAAAGACCCTTGCCGGCTCAACCCATCTACGGCTGGTAGGAGTATGTGATTGCGAGAGTTGTAGAGGACGATCGAGGAAAAATTCAATGAACGCGCCGGAAGAGAATTAGCTCAACGCTGTGGTATGCCCGATTTTACAACTTGTCTTTATTTGATCACGCTTAGAATTTTCCCATTTCTTACCAACATTTATATTTTCCCAACCTTAAAAATTTGTAAGCGTTCACTGAACTCGCTATTCGCAGTGGACAGGTTTTAAAAGATCAGGCGGAGTAAAAAAATGTTATCAGCCGTCTTTTGAAACCTAAATATGAGAACAAGAGTTAAATGTGACCTGTGGTAAACCGTTGACTATATATTTCAGAAGCGAACTTAAATCCTTTGGGATTCTAAGATTTTCCCACCGCCAGCTTTGAGAAGTTCTCCAGCAAGTTTATCCGCCAACTGGTTTGCCTCTGTGGCTGGGCCGGTAATCTCTCGCTTAATAAAATTTCTACCTTCCAAATCCGATATAAATGCATAAATCTGCATTGTCTCTTCCATAAGCTCCGCAAAGGCACCTACCGGTGCATGACAGCCGCATTGCAAGGTAGTAAGAACCTGCCTCTCGGCAAGAGCGGTCGTCCGAGCACTTCTTTCATCTATGACAGAGATAAGCTCGGTTGTCGCGATATCATCGCTTCTTGTCTGAACAGCCAGCGCGCCCTGAGCCGCGGCTGGAATAAACTGTCTCGGATCGAAACAAAACGAGATTTTATCCGCTAAGCCGAGCCTTTCTACGCCGGCCCGCGCCAAAAGAATCGCATCGAACCCGCCTTCATCGAGCTTTCTTGTTCGCGTCGTGACATTGCCGCGAATCGGCGTCGGCTGAAGGTCGGCTCGTAAGCACCTTAATTGAGCAATCCGGCGTAAACTGGAAGTGCCAACCTTCGCTGAAGGCTGAAGCTGCCCTATTGAGGCAACCGGCTTAGCAGCAATCAGACAATCCTCTGCAAACTGCCTGTCGCAGACTGCTGCGATGGTAAGTCCCTCACGCTGGCGGGTCGGCAAATCCTTAAAGCTGTGAACCGCAAGGTCGGCCTGGCCGGAAAGCAAAGCGTCCTCCACCTGCGAGGTAAAAAAGCCGGTCTCCTTGATACCCCATAAAGCTGTCCGCCTGTCCTGGTCACCTTTGGTAGTTACCTTTTTGATCTCGATTTGCAGATCCGGATAAATTTTCTTCAGCGCGCCGATTACAATCTCAGTTTGAGCAATAGCGAGCTTTCCACCACGAGTAGCGACTGTAAGAACCTTCATATAAACATATTTCGGCGTCGTGCCGACGCCGGCTAAACAATCTTTTCCAAAAACCTTATTGACCTGTGTAGTTGCACGTTCCAACTCGTGGAGAATTAACAACAGGCAAAAGCATCTCTTCGCCGCACCGGTGTTCAGCAGCACACTCATCGCAAAGCCATCCTTCGTCCGAGTAGAGACATTCGGTACAGACCTGTGTGGCCATCTTGCCGCAATAATCACAATGGATAGGTGGAGGCTCATTTCTGGCCAGCACCTGGATGTCCTTGCCCTTAACCTTAGATTCTTCTTCCGATACGACCTTCAGTATAAGATGAGTGGTAGAGCCGAAGTCATACTCATGGAAAAACTTCATTCCCAGCTCAAGAATCTTATCCAGCCTGACGTTCATACTTTTGTCATTGAGCTCATCCATCGGTGCTACAGAGTACACCTGCCCTTCAATGGTAAAGGCACTCATGTGGCCGCAGCACTCCAGCCAGATTCCTCTTAGAAAATCGTCCAGCGCCTCCAGCTTTGCGTTAGCAGGCACCTCAAGGCACAGCCAATAATCGGGTGAGTAGCGTCCTTCGACCACCAGATGAAAACTTTTTGTTTTTCCAGAACCTTGTTTAGGTAATGATGTCTTAGAAACACCATTTTTTTGCTTGCATTCTTTGAGGTGCTTGGTCATCGCCGCTTTACTGAATGTACCGCCGCAAAGATTACACTTTCCATTTGATATTTGCTTTGTCATTTATAAATCCTCCATACAACGTCCAATTTAAAACGACCCCCCAACCTCGCTTCGCCGAAGCTGCTACGCAAAGGCGAGTAAATTTGGGGGCTAAACATTATTCAGATTCGTCCTGCGAAAGGAATATTTTATTTATCAGGTCAACCGCTTGCAATTGTTCGCTGCTTGGCTCTTCATCTCCGCCATTGCCGTCCTGAGCCGGGTCGAAGGATTTCATGAAGCTGATTGGGCCATGCAATACCTTCTTGACCAGCGATTCGGCAAAAGCCTTCAGCTTTTCGTTATTGTCCTCACCGAAATCTTTCGCGTAACGCTGGGCTTCGCTATGAGCCAGTCTAACGCCTTTTTGCATAAGTTGCGTAACAGCCGGCACCACATTCAGTGAGTCGTACCACTTCATAAATTTATCGGTAAATTCGGTCACAATCGCCTGAGCCTTTGGAATTTCACTGCTGCGTTTTTCTATATTGCCGGTTATCTGCTCATTTAAATCGTCAATATTATACAAGGTGACGCTCTTAAACTTACCGATTTTTGGATCTATGTCCCTGGGGACAGCAATATCTATTATCAAAAGCGCCTTTTCTCTATGAGCCAGTGCTTTCTTAACTGCGTCGTATGTCACTACCGGCTCATTGGCAGCAGTTGAGCTAATCAGCAGATCAACTTCATCCAGCCTTTGGACTATTTCATCCAGGCCGATTACTCGACCGTTTTTGAGTCGCTGCTGCATAGCTTTTGCTTTTTGCTTATCACGGTTTGCTATGAACAAAGACGTCGGTTTTGATTTAAGCAGGTATCTCGCCACCAGCTCAGCGTTTTCACCGGCGCCTATAACCATTGCTGTACCGGCTGATATGTCGATTTTTTTCCTTGCCAATTCCACCGCAGCTAAGCCTATTGAAACCGCTCCGCAGTTAATGTGTGTATCAGTGCGAACCGCTTTCCCCGCTCGAAAGGCGTGGTGAAAAAGCCGGTGAAATATCAATTTGCTTGTTTTGCATTCGGTTGATTCTTTATAAGCGGACTTCACCTGAGCCAAAATCTGATTCTCACCAATCATCTGCGAGTCAAGACCGGCGGCCACCTTAAAAAGATGCTGAACCATGTCCCTGCCTGTGCTTTGAGCAAGATATTTTCTCCATACATCGACGGCTTCGGGTTGAATATGACCAATAAGCTGCGTTAAGAATCGGCTGTAATCAAAATCTTTTTTTGCGTAAAGATAAAACTCAAGCCGATTGCAGGTCTGAAGAATCACCGCTTCGCTAATCCCGATAAATCGGGACTCAGCGTGCATTTGTTTGAGCATGAAACACTTCTGCTCAGAACTAAAGGCAACCTTCTCCCGCACTTCAACAGGGCAATTGTGGTATGTTATATTGTTCAGTATAAGTTTCATCGGCATTGCTTTTATCTTTATCGCTCCATGTTCTATAGTGTAATCAAGGTGATTGCAGCTATCAAGGCCAAACTGCTTACAATTGATGCTTAACGAATATTCTTGCAAAGGGATTATTTTCTGCCATAATCTCTGTTAAGAATCTACTTTGTGAGAAAAACCAGCGTCATTTCGACCGAAGTCCCCAGGGGACGAAGCGGAGAAATCTATTCAAGAAACGGATTTCTCGTCTCGCCTCCGGTTCGCTCGAAATGACATTCTGAGCTCTTTTTACAAATCATTAAGAATGCTGACTGACGGTTGGTCCTCCGATAGTCGTAAAAGGGACGCCGATGAACAAGTTTAAACAGGTTGTGTTATGGATTGGCCTGGCGCTGATTATCTCATTGATTTTCCTGTCTATCTATGGGGCATTTATCGGTGCCCAGCGAGCAAAGGATTTCTTTAACTCCTTGCCGCTGTCTATTTATTGGATAGGTCTAACACTTCTTCTGATGGTCGGCATTTTTGTATTTCGTCGACTAATTCATGTCCCTGGGCTTTTGTTCATTCACGCCGGCTGCATTCTTATCCTGGCTGGAGCAATATGGGGCTCACAAGCAGGACATAAGCTACAAAGTAAGCTCTTTAGGATCGATAAAATTCCAGCAGGTCAAATGGCAATCTTTGAAGAAAGCAGCGAAAACAGAGTCGCGCTGGAAAACAGTGACCAGATTAAGGAACTGCCTTTCTACGTCAAACTGAAGGACTTCCGAATCGAATACTACAAGCCGGAATATTTATATATCCAAAACCGACAGGGTAAAAGCTGGAAATTCCCTGTACAAATCAACACAGAATTTTCTTTGGGTGACAAGCTCGGCACGGTAAGAATCGTAAGGAAGTTCGAGAACTTCAAACTCAAAACCGAACAAGGCAAATATGTCCCTTATGACAACCCACATCCCGGCTACAATGCGGCCCTTGAGATCGAGATTAAATCGCCGGACGGCCAAGTCGCCACCAGATATGCCTTTGAACGTTTCCCCGGCCATATCCACCCGGATGATAAATTCTTGCTGAGCTATCAAAGAGTTATCAGAGAATACATAAGTGAGCTACAGACAATCCGAGATAATGAGATAGTTGCCGAAAAAAAAATTGAGGTAAACCATCCTCTTCACTTTGGCGGCTACCATTTTTATCAGCATTCGTACGACGATCAGGCAGGCCAATATACAATTCTTATGGTCGTTTCCGATACGGGCATAACTCTCGTCTGTGCCGGATACCTAATGCTCTGTATCGGCGTTTTCTGGCATTTCTGGCTGAAATATATATTCGCAGCAATAACAAGAAAAAGTAAATAGATGGAGATTAAATACACAATTCAGGGCTTATTGATTTATATTGCCATTGCAGCATACCTGCTGGCGTTTGTAACTAGCATGCTCGCGTTCA
>Ga0315543_1004442_pt1 | contig 11709 bp, 10 predicted proteins | sample SalMarSW160210MG_2_FD_203098 | JGI IMG/M metagenome (GOLD analysis project Ga0315543, IMG submission 203098) | Salt marsh sediment microbial communities from the Plum Island Ecosystem LTER, Massachusetts, United States - Salt Marsh Sediment SW1601-210 ...
GTTGAGCAGAATGAAAGAGTTGCTGCCGGCTACTGTGGCGACGGGTGCCTCCTGTCCGGCCATGGAAACGCACGAAGCGAACCGGCAGTTCCACATGATTGCGATTCGCGCTTCCGGGAAGCCCCAGCTGATCAGGGTCCTTGGGCAGCTTTGGCGATTGGTGTTCACACAATACGGAGGAGAAGAGGACGCGGAGGTCATGGACCCGGTCAGCAGGCGCGAGCTGTGTGAGCACGAGCAGTTGCTCGAAGCGCTCGAACGCGGCGATGGACCGAGCGCGCGGCGTGTCGTCGAGCGGCACATCGAAGCTACAGTGGCCAATCTGAAGAAAAACTGGCCGGATCGCGAAGCGTGAAGCTGTCGCTGTCTAAGCGATCAGCCGGTTCCGCCAAGGAGGTGGTTCGATAGCCAGGAAGAATTGCGTTTGACGTGCGAATGGAGTAAAAAAGTCAGGTTACAGGGAGGTAAAACAACATGAAACCACAGGGAGGTAAAACAATCATGAAACTAAGGTATACTTTTGTTGTGTTGGTGCTGCTCCTGGTGTCGGTCTGCGCGCTTGGAGCAGATGCGGTGAAAAATCCGACCACGCTGGTGGTAGTAGGCCGCGGGAAGGCAAACACGCTTGATCCGATCTACTGCTATAATGGTGGCTTGGGACTTGTCGAGCAGGTCTACGAGGCCCTTATCGCGTATAAGGAGGGGGCGCCGGACGAATTTGTTCCGCTAGTGGCTGCGGAAGTTCCCACGGTGGAGAACGGCCTCATCTCCGAAGACGGATTGACCTACAAGTTTCCGATTCGCGGGGGGATCACTTTCACTAATGGGAATCCACTCACTGCGGAGGACGTCGAGTACTCCTTCGAACGCGCGCTGGTCGTTAATCCCAGCGGTGGCCCGGTCTGGATGCTTGCTGAAGTCCTGCTCCCCGACTACACAGCCCAGTCGTTCGACGAGATCGACAGCGCGATCGAGGTGGAGGACAACACAGTGATCTTCCATCTACGCAACCCTTCCACGTTCTTCCTAAAGATCCTTCCCCTACCCTTCCACGGCATTGTAGACAAGGAGACAGTCAGTGAACTCGGAGGGTGGCCGGGAACCGCGGAGACGTGGAAAGACTACGCGGATCAACCGCTGGAGGAATCGGTGCTCAGTAAGACGATCATTGGGACTGGTCCGTTCATCCTTGAGAGCTGGACCCCTGGAGTTCAGGTTTCCTTTGTCCGGAATGAGAACTACTGGCGTGAGCCAGCGAGCTTGGAGCGAGTGCTCATTCAGCGGGTAGATGAGTGGACAACACGTCGCCTGATGCTCGAGAACGGCGATGCGGATATCGTCGAGGTTCCTCAGCCGTACCTCGCGCAGGTTGAACGTATGGAGGGGGTACGCGTGATTCGCGATCTCCCGATGTTCGCGATCGAGGCAATCTTCCTCACCCGGGACATCAACAAGGCGGACAATCCATACATTGGGAGCGGAAAACTCGATGGCAATGGCATCCCTTCTGATTTCTTCAACGATCTGAACGTCCGTAAAGGATTCAACTATGCGTTCGATGCTAATACATACATCGAAGATGTGATGGAAGGAGTAGCGTTCCGGCCCGCGACGTGTATCCCCTTCGGGGTGGCCTACTTTGACCCCGAACTTGCGCCTTATCCCTACGATCCAGACCTGGCAGAAGCCTACCTCCGCGAGGCGTTCGACGGGGCTCTCTGGGAACAGGGGTTCAAGTTCACCATTGCGTACATGTCTGGAGAAGTGGCACGAAAGGCTGCAGCAGAAGTCTTGGAGTTGGGGCTGGAATCGCTCAATCCCAACTTCCAGGTTGAGCTTCAATCGATGCCGGAAGCCGAATACATGGCCGAATTCATGGCCCATCGACTCCCCGCCTTTGTCTGGAATTGGATAGCTGATTATCTCGACCCGCACAACTTCGCTTACCCATTCATGCACAGTGCTGGCTTCTACGCGGACAGCCAGAACATCACGGGATACGACGAACTTATAGAACAGGGCGGAACCATGTCCGACGGCCCTGAACGCGAGGCGTTGTACAAACAGCTCCAACAGATCTGCCGAGACGATGCGCTGTCAATTTTCTACGCGCAGCCGACTTGGTGGCACGTGGAGCGCGAATGGGTCAAGGGATGGTACCGGTTTATTCCGCAGTACGTCGGGAATCATTACTACCCCTTGAGCAAGTCAGCCGAATAGGCGCAATGCACGAAGGGAGAGGCACATGCCCTCCCTTCGTGTTTTGGTTTAGAGTAAGACCATGATCAACTACATCCTCCGCCGTCTTCTCTTTCTGCCCGTCGTGATGTTTGGGTTAAGCCTTCTCATATTCATCATGATGCAGCTCCTTTCTCCCTATCAGCGGTTGACGGCTTTCGTGAGCAATCCGACAAAGTTGCGGAGTGGGGACGCGGAAGCGTTGATCGAGAAATATGGATTGGATGATCCTGTCTATAAGCAGTATGCCCGATGGATTACAAATGTCTTCCACGGAAATCTAGGTTATTCAACGACAGTGTCACTCCCCGTTTCAGCTGCAATTGCCAAATATTTCCCGGCAACGCTCGAACTGGTGCTCTTCGCCGCTATCCCGGTGGTGTTCGGTGGAATCTTGATGGGTTCTCTCTCCGCGACTCATCATAATCGACTGTTGGACCATTCCACCCGGGTCGTCGCTATTGTGGGCTGGTCACTTCCGACCTTCGTTGCAGGGCTGCTTGCGCTGATGGTCTTCTACGGATTGCTCAACTGGTTCCCACCCGGACGCATAGGGATATGGGCGATCCCAATTGTGAACAAGATGCGTCGCTTCACGGGGCTCAACACCATCGACGCGCTGCTGAACAGCCAATTCCGGGTCTTCCTCGACGCCCTTCGTCATCTTGTTGCCCCTGTTGCCACTATCAGCTTCGTTAGCTGGGCGTTGATAGTCCGGATCACACGTTCCAGCATGCTGGAGACGTTACGCCAGGATTACATCACGACGGCCCGATCTAAGGGGCTGCGCGAGCGAACCGTGATCCGTAAGCACGCGCGGAGAAACGCCCTTATCCCGGTGGTAACGACCAGTGGTCTGATGGTAGCCGGTATGGTCGGAGGCGTGGTCGTTGTCGAAACCGTCTTCGGGTACCAGGGGATCGGGTGGTGGGCGACGGAGGCGGCAAGACAGTTTGATTTCCCGGCGATCATCGGGTTCACCCTGTTCAACGCTATAGTAATGGTGTTCATCAATCTTGTGGTGGACATACTGTACGCGGTCATCGATCCCCGCATTCGGCTGCAATGAGGATCCTGGCGAAGCTCTTGAAGAATTGGCTCTCGGTGACCGGGTTCGTCTTGCTTCTATTCTTCATCGTTGTCGCGGCACTTGCCCCGGTGCTCGCACCACCTCCGCGCCCCCACGAGCCTTATCGGATTCCCCGTTCCGGCTTCAAGATAGAGCCGAGACCCCCCTCCGAAGAACATCCGTTTGGTACGACGGAGGGTCAGTACGACATCTACTACGCGATGGTGTGGGGAACGCGAACGGCTTTCCGCTTAGGGCTCATGGTCACAGGGCTGACGGTGGTAATCGGGATCGTGATCGGAGCAATCGCCGCCTCGTCTGGAGCGCTCGTTGACGAGATTATCATGAGAGGAGTGGACATCTTCCTTGCTTTCCCGTTCATCGTCGCGGCGATGGTGTTAGCGACCATCCTCGGCAAGGGGCTCGACAAGTCGATGATCGCAATGGTCGCCTTCGGGTGGATGAGTTATGCCCGCTTGATCCGTGGGGAAATACTGGCGATCCGCGAGAAGGAATTCGTCACCGCGGCGACCGCGATCGGCGCCGGACGGCCCCGCACCTTGCTGTACCACACACTCCCAAACGCGATCTTTCCTGTATTGGTGCAGGCTTCGATGCAGATAGGTTCTATGGTGATCTGGGCTTCCACCCTTAGTTTTCTCGGCGTTGGGGCTCCGGAGGGGTATGCCGATTGGGGCCAGGTTATCAGTTTCTCGCGGAACTGGATCATCTCGAGCGGCCCCAACCCGTTCAAGTACTGGTACACGCTCGTATTCCCGGCGGGCGCGCTGGTGCTGTTCGTGCTAAGTTGGAATCTGGTCGGCGATGCACTGCGTGACATTCTCGACCCCAGGCTGCGGCACGGGCCCTAGGGAATACCGTTTTCGGCTGCGAATCGCTTCGGGATGGGCGTCGGGAACAGAAGGAGGACAATGGACAACAGGCTGGAGTACTTGAGGCAACTCGTCAGCTTGCCTCGGATGGCATCACCTTGTGTGTCACCGGATGGGCAGTGGGTGGCGTGGACTTGGTCGGGAACGGGAGAGAGCGACGAGGTGTACGTTGCCCCGACAAGCGGCCGAACGACACCGTTTCGATTGGGGAGGACCGGCCTGGCAACCCGCATTGTGTCCTGGTCTCCCGACAGCCGCTCGGTCCTCGTCGCACGCGAGGACGACGGAGACGAGCGGGCCTGGCTCTGCCGGATCGATCTCGACCGACCGGCTGAATTCGTCCCCCTGACCCCGGTCAGGCCCCCGTACTTTGTGCGTGGAGGGTCGCTGCATCCGGATGGGCGGACGCTGGTGTACGGAGCCAACGTCGATATCGCCACGGGCCGACCGATCGAGCCGACCTGTGTCCTACGCCGTGATCTTGTCAGCGGGACGGAGAAGGAGCTCGCCAGGCCGGAGAAAGGCGGGGAGAACGTCCCCGCGCTTAGTCCAACGGGGGACCACGTTGTCTACTTCCGATCGGACAGGGATCCGGCGGGCGTCCAGGTCTGGCTTGTGGGCATCGATGGAGAGGACGCCGCCGAGATCGTCAACGTCGGAGACGATCTTAAGGTGCAGGCTTCGTGGTACCCCGACGGCACGCGGCTGCTGATCCTGGCTGAGACGGCGCCCCGAACGCACCGTAGGCTCGGCGTCTGGGACGTCAAGGAGAAGGCGCTCGAGTGGCTTGTGGATGATCCCGCAATGAACATCGAACGGGCGTACGTTCCCCCGGGCTCCGATCAGGTCGTCGCTCTGGTCGCGCAAGGCGCATGCACGCGAAGTGCGCTGATCGACGGACGAACGGGTCGCATCATGGCCGGACCGACCGGGACGAGGGAGCTGCTCCTGTTGGCCCCGATCTCGGGCAATACGTGGATCGCTCAGGCGAACGCCACGGACGCCCCGAGCGACCTGGTGAGGGTCACGGTTCCGCTCGCGGACACGAAGACGTGGACCAGCATCTCTCGCGCCTCGGATCGTCTCGACGGATCCGCCGGACCGTTGAGCCGCGCGGAGAGTGTTCACTGGGGCTCCGTCGATGGCCTTGAGATCCAGGGATGGCTGTATCGGGCCGAAGGACGGGAATATGGAACCATCGTCTGTGTCCACGGAGGACCGACATGGCACCGCGGCGACGCATTGGACCTGGAGGCCCAGGCATTCCGGTCGGGGGGGTTCAATGTGTTGGTGCCCAACTATCGAGGAAGCACGGGGTTTTCCCTGAGCTACCAACAGGCGATCCGGGTCGGGGGATGGGGCGGTCTCGAGCAGGACGACATCCGGACCGGCATCGAAGCGCTCATCAAGCGTGGCATCGCGCGGCCGGGCAGGGTCGGGATGACCGGGCTCTCCTACGGCGGCTACTCCACCTGGTATGCAATTACTCACTTCCCGCGGGAAATCGTCGCCGCAGCCGCGCCGGTCTGCGGGATGACGGATCTCGTCCTGGACTATGAGGCAACGCGTCCTGATCTCCGTCCGCTGACCGATCGGATGATGGGCGGCAAACCGACCGAGTGCCCTGAGCGCTACAGGGAGCGTTCACCCGTTCACTTCGCGGATCGCATCCAGGCGAAGCTTCTGATCGTGCAGGGCGCGCGGGACCCGAACGTGCCCCCGGATCACGTGCATGCAATAGTCCCGAGGCTTGATGAGGCCGGCGTCGACTACGAGATCCTGTGGCTGGAAGACGAAGGACACGGCATCTTGAAGCGCAAGAACTACATTTTCGTTCTTTCGCGAATGATCGCCTTTTTTAAGGAGGCCTTGGCTGGCGGCATCCAAGCGAGACGGAGGGAGGGCCGGTGTCAACATTGATGCAGACGGCTGTGGGACCGCGAGCGATCATCGATGGGAGGGAGGTCGACTACTTCGCAGGGACGAGCTACTACGGTCTCCACGCCGACAGGCGATTGATCGGCGCAGCGCGCGATGCAATCGCGCAGTACGGCACCGGGCCGGGGAACACCGTCGATACGCCGCCGATGAAGAGGCTGCGCGAGGAGATCGCCCACTACTTCGGCACGCAAGACGCACGGGTCGTCGCCTCCGGCTATCTCTCGGATATTTTGCTCGCCCAGACGCTCTCACCGAGGTTCGACGTAGCGTTCATCGATGAGAAGGCGCATTACAGCGTCTATGATGGTCTGCGGGTAACCGGCAAGACGATCGTGCGATTCGCCCATCGGGATCCTGAAGACCTCCGATCGAAGATCGCCGCTCGTCTTCCTGCGGGAGGTGCGCCGTTCGTGATGAGCGACGGTGTCTTCCCGGTCACGGGGGCCATCGCGCCGGTAGACGCCTACCACGAGGTGCTCAGCGCGTACCCAGGTGGGCTTCTCTGCATCGACGATTCGCATGGGGTAGGTGTTCTCGGCGAACGCGGCCGCGGAACGTACGAGCATTTCGGCCTAACCGGGCCGGGGATTCACTTCGGGGCGACGCTCAGCAAGGCGTTTGGTGCGCTGGGTGGATTCGTCACCGGGACGCGGGAGTTCATCGAGGAAATCGTTAGAAGCAACCGGATTCCCGAAGGAGCCAGCCCGCTTTCCACAGGCGCCGTAGCGGCGGCGGCCGAAGGTCTTCGTGTTCTATCCGCGCACCCCGAGCTGAGGGCGAAGCTCAGATCGAACGTCGCGTACCTCCGAGCGGGGTTGGCCGATCTGGGGATCGAAACGCCGAGGACGCCGGTGCCGATCGTCTGCATCCTCGGGCGCGATGGAATCGACCTGGGCAGCGTGGCCAGAGCACTGTCGCGGGAGGACATCGTGGTCTCGCACATCGGTCCGGGCGGGTATTCTGATTCTCCGCCCGTTGAGGTGCTTCGCATCGCGGTGTTTTCGGGGCATACGGTGGAGCAGCTGGACAGGCTGCTCCGAGGTCTGTCGAGGTCGCTGTAGCGGTACCGGGAGTTTTATGGGGTCTACCATTGTATTTTATGGGTGACGGGCATGCCCCTGTTGTGTAGACTATTTATCTAGTACTACTCCGTTAAGTATCATCCAACCACACTCTCTGACGACACATCGGGCAGAAACCAAGGCGCGCCATGAGAACCCGTTGAAGTTCGCGTTTGGCGCGTCGTAGGGTCAACCCAGAAGTTTTTTTAGAGCGAAAGCCCTCCAGCACCAGGAAGTCAAACGCAACCATGGCCAGCGTTACGTGATGGTGCCACCCACCCCATGACCGACCTTCGAAGTGGTCCAGTCCGATGTCATCTTTGAGCTGCTGGTAGTTCTGCTCAACCCACCACCGGATCTTGGCCCAATAGACCAGGTCACGTACCGTGGTCTCCTCAGGAAGATTGGAGAGCCAGTACTTCGTAGGCTGGGGCTCCCCCTGTGGCCATTCAACGAGTAGCCACTGGAGAGACTCGGTCACCTTCCCCTGACAGTGGCCGTGCGACGGCTGGACCCGGATGGCGGCGAATCTACCCCGCAGCGGCCCCTTAGTGCCTTCCCGCCATACCACGTCGGACCAGGCTTCCGCGGGAAGGTCTCGCGCTGCCTCGCGAACGCTCTCGGGCTTTGGCAGGTCGCGTATCCGTGCAGACGTCGAAATCTTCTCTTCTGGGACCGGATGCCGCCACACTTTTACCTCACCCGGTATGCCCACCACGTAGCGAACCCCCTTCTCTCGCAACGCCGCTCGGAACGCGGTCACCACTCCGTAACCAGCGTCGGCCACCACCACCTCAACCGGGAGCCCCCACTTCCGTGCCCGGTCGATCATCTGAAGTCCCAGCTCCCACTTCCGCTTGAACACTACGTCATCAGGGATCTGTGCCTTGTGGCGTCGGACTGGGTCCTCCGCCCACGCCTTGGGCACGTATAGCTGAAAGTCGATGGGGAAACAGCCTTCATCGGCAGCGTAGTTCAGACTGACACCGATCTGACAGTTGCCCACTTTACCCAATGTGCCCGAGTATTGCCGGGCTACCCCAACGGAGTGTTCACCCTTCTTGGGAAAGCCTGTGTCATCCAGCACCCATGCCGCCCGCGGCCCGGCATCCCGTGCCATTTGCACCGCCACCTCCCGCCGGATCACCATCCACTCCCACGGGCTCTGGTTGATGAACTGCTGCAGCGCCTGTTCGTCTCCGCCGTAGCGCTTCGCCATCCCTGCCGCCGTCTTCCTCCCTCCCCCCCTCCAGCAACAACCCTTGGATGTAAAACGCACCCCATTGACGACGCTCCGAACGCCCCAGCAGGGGAAGCAACGGTTCCACAAATGCCTCCAGCCGACCTCGTGTCTCCTGTAGTGTTTTCTTGTCCATGCCTTCATGGTAACAGGCACCAATGAACAAGGACAAGAACTTAACGGAGTAGTACTAGCAGCCTATGTGAATATTCCTCCGAGCGGTATGTAAAGGGGAAAATGGCAATGTCGCCATGGAGCGATTTGTTTAGTAATTCGCATGGCAAAATAATCGGAACGTTCTTCTGTTGCAGATTGTGCGGCTTGGGCAATCTCTGGTGGCAACATTGGTGTCTACCATTGGATTTATGGATGTGACAACTAGGGCCACAGTTAGTAGTATGGGTTTTGGTGGGGGTGTGGCTGTTGGGGTCCGCAGGTCCTACGTGGGATGCTGCTCGGCTCTGAAATGCCGCCCCCACCGTATCTTTCATCCAGGGAACGTCCACCGGGATGGTGCCGCCCTGAGTGGGGTGTGGCCCTGCGGTGTAGACGAGACGCCCTGGATGAGTATCTCAATTTACCCCCAACTAAGGAGGCGAACATGGTGTACCCCCCGATCCGTGTAGGCGTAGACGTAGGCTGCAAGGCCCACCAGGTAGGGATTGCCGGACCCGATGGTGCGATCCTGGAGGAGTTCAACATCCCCCACAGCCAAGAGGGATTTCCAGAGTTCCAGTAACTGAGATGCTCGCGTTTGTCGACCAGGGGGCCAGTGGAGTCTACCATTGAATCTTGCAGTGACAGGGGCGCCCTCGTGAAGTAGAATGAAGCCGACGGGGGTTTGGCTTTGGGGAATTCCGGATATAGAAGCTCCATTTATCCGTTCGTTTCTCATCCGGGTTCTCGTCTTCCCAACACCCGACTGGTCAAATGCTCTGCCGGCTTCATTACCTGAGATAGCACTCACTTGGGGTTGTGGCTTTTCTCCATTATCGACGGACTGAACAACGCTGCCCTGACAGGGTCAGGAAAATGTGGCCGTTTGTATTTGAGCGATTACTCCGCTAGGATAGCTCCAACAGGCGTTCGTGCGTGGAGGAGATAGAAGCGCTTTCGTGCTCAAGGAAGGAGGAGGCATGGACAACGTGGCAATGGTGGGATCCACGAACACAAAGACATCGGCTACAATGGAGTTCTCCGGGGCTAGCCCCGAGGAGATCGCGGATAAGGTGGCCCTGTTCATGGGGGAGCGGGGCTATCGGCTGGAGAGCGGGGACAAGTTGCAGGGCGTCTACGGCCGGGGGAGCGCCGCCTGGGGGGCGATGTTGGGCCCATTGGTGCGCCGCGAGAAGTTCAACGTGACGGTGGGGAAGAAAGGGGACCACGTTGCGGTGGTGGTGGCCAGAGGGATGACGGGCTTCGGCGGCGGCGCCATCAGTGCCACCAAGGTACGCAAGGAGTTTCAGGTGGTGGTCACCGGCTTGCAGAGCGACATCCTCTCCTGATCCAGCGGGGAAGCGATCGGACGTATTCCGGCCGCACAGGCCTCAATTCCTCGTTCTTAGGCACCACTCGTGGCGTCTGATACCACTTTTGTTGAGACTAGCTTAGCTGGTCGACGAGGATCTTGCTTTACCTCGACGGTAGGATGTGTCATCTCGCTCCTCAGGAGCGAGAATGGCCAGATCCCTCACCAAGCGCGAGATTGCTCCGCGTCAAATTGTGTTCCCGGATGACCTAGAACAGAAGCCAGCTCATCTTCACCACAGCGAGGCTATGAGGTAAGACAGTCCGAGGAAGAAGATCGGGGCGAACACGTAAAGCAGCACCTTCCTCCTGAACAACACCACGCCCGACGCCACGGTGGCTGACACGTTGAGGATGAGAGCCGCTGTGGCGCGGAGGGCACCTACCTTGTCGAACTCCGACGACTTCGCGAGCGCTTCGGAGTAGTTTTCGTAATAGGATTGTGCCTTCTGTTCACTATCCTTGGCTACCGAGGTCTGGAACTCCGACATCTCCATCGACTGATCCCCAAGACCGTTCAGATACTTCTTGAGTTCTTCGTCGTCGGTTGCGTCCGCCTCGGCGTAGTACATGCCGGCCTGGGTGAGATAAGATTGAGCTTGGACAAGCGCGTTTGACGACTGGGTGGCTGCCTCAAGCCGTAGCATCATGAACCCAAGCGAAGCGGTCTTAAGGCCGTTTGCCTGACCGCTTGCCCTGCCGGAGGATATCCAGGAGAGTGACGCAAACATCGTTGCCACCATCACGAGGATCGCGGCCACGTTTGCGATGTCGCCCGGTCTGAACTGATTGATGAGTGGTCTCATGATCGAAGGTAATGCCCTCCTTTGTATTGGTCTCGCTTTTCAGCGACATTTTTTGGCTTCCACCGAGTTAGGAGTTGATGTTAGTCCCCGTGAGAACCAAGGTCAATTTCCCTTCGAGGAGGAAAGGCCTGCGTCCAGTGGGGCCAGGCCTACACTTAAATAGCAGCGTGAAGCCTGATCATAATTCCTGCCGTCTACAAGGAGAACGGTTTTGCGCAGGCAATGAGAAACAAGACTCGAGGACGATTGAAAGCGAAGACCCGACCGCAACATGCGTAGTCCGGCATTCGACGCTTACTGGCAAGGCCAACCGTCGGGTACAAGCCCCGACGCTACGAAAACAAGAGCTGATCGCGTCTTTTTTTCTCAATGGAATTCCGGGGACACGATACCTATTCATTCTATGGCTTCCGCTTTGGGGTCGTTTCTTCAACGGACGGCCGATGATTCCTTCGGCAGTTGCGAGGAACGCCCCATCGCCACAAGGCCGCCCTGTCCTGGTGTGTCGGCGAAGCATCTCGATGTCCTCAGGGTCACTGGCAAGGAAGCTATGCCGGTCATCGATGTCGGTCAAGGGGTCTTGATTGTAAACAAGAGGGTCAGAAGCGGTCATGCCGAGGTGCCACTTTGCAGTAGACCAGGTCTAGTCTTCTGGTCTTTCTACAGGTAGAATCTGAATCCTTCGCCCTTCGAGCAGGGAGCTTCTCTTTAAAAGAACCTGTGCTATTCCATTACGTACGGCAGGAAAACCAACGCCAGGCTTGACAATCTCACCACTCCTCGCGACCCTTTAGTTGTCATGGAACAGGATGTACGAAGTGAGATCGAAGAATTGCGGGAAAAGATCCGGCGGCATAACTACCTCTACTACGTCCTTGATAAGCCGAAGGTAAGCGATGCTGAATACGACGCGCTCTTTCGCCGGCTACAAAAG